>Ga0182030_10017886_pt1 | contig 13643 bp, 5 predicted proteins | sample 812S3MmetaG_FD_121299 | JGI IMG/M metagenome (GOLD analysis project Ga0182030, IMG submission 121299) | Permafrost microbial communities from Stordalen Mire, Sweden - 812S3M metaG (Illumina Assembly) | ecosystem: Environmental > Terrestrial > Soil > Wetlands > Permafrost | place: Sweden... | reverse complement strand
CCAAATTTCCGCCGGGGCATTGATTGCACTCACGACTACGTCGAGACGCCCATCTCCGTTCAGGTCACCGATAGCGGATCCCCGATGCCGGGCAGGGGGGCGCGAGGTCAGCCCCGCTTCGGCGGTCAAAGCGGCGAATTTCATCCCGCCATTGTTCGACGCACTAATATTGCGAAAAACTGTGTTCGGTTGTTCCACCATGATGTGAGGTGCGGACAAAAGAGACTGAACGTGCCCGCGCGAAACAAAAATATCCTTCCAGCCGTCGTTGTCGAAATCGGCGATCGTGGGAGAATAACCGGCCATCGGCACGCTCTGGCTGGTCATGCCGCTCGATTCGGTCACTTCGACGAATCCTCCCTTGCCAGTGTTGCGATAGATGGGGAAGGTTTCATTGTCCAGAGCGACCAGGACAATGTCGGGATAGCCATCATTATCGAGATCGCGGAAATCGACGCCCATGCCGGAGATGAAGATGCCGTCCTCGCGCAACGCGACATTAGCGTCGAACCCAATCTCGTCAAACGCGCCACCTTTGTTTCGAAAGAACCAATTGAACAACTTATCATTGGAAACAAAGAGGTCCATCTTGCCGTCAAGGTCAAAATCGGCTGTCGCCCCTCCCATACCCTTCCCTGGGTGTGCGCGGAGACCCCATTCGACCGAGGCATCCCGGAATGTCCCGTCTCCGTTATTGATGAATAACTGATTGGGAGTTGGTTTGTACATCTTGGGGTGGCAGTATTCGCGATGGCCTGCGTCCTGACAGTCCGGCTCGTGCTCTCCGTCCCACTTGAGATAGTTGATGACCACCAGATCCAGGAGGCCATCGTTATTCACGTCCACCCAAACCGCGCCGACTGACCAGAGCGGTCCGTATTCAAGATCTGGCTTATTGAGCCCGGCCTTGGCCGTTACGTCAGTGAATGTGCCATCTCCGTTGTTGTGATAGAGCGTGTTTTTGTACACGCCCGCGACAAAGATATCTTCGTACCCGTCATTATCGTAGTCGCCAATAGCCACGCCTATGTCGAAGCCACTGCCAGCCAGACCTGCCTTGGCGGTAACGTCGGTGAAATGCCCTTTGCCGTCATTTTCGAAAAGACGATTCGAGTATTTCGGGGAGGTCTTGCGCAGCGTGTCGATATCGGCGCCGTTGGTGAAGAAGATGTCCAGCTTGCCGTCGTTGTTGTAGTCAAAAACAGCCACGCCCCCAGCCATGGTTTCCGGCGCATGGCGCACCGGCGTTTCGCAACTGTCCAGTGTGAAGTCGATGGGTTGGTAAGCAAATTGGATGGGGCTTTCGCGCGGCTTGTCAGTTGTCTCCGCCCGCGCTGTTTGTCCGAAGGCCGGAAGAAGGAATGGGCTCGGCAGGTGCAGACTCGAAGTTGCGAACAGCAACAGTGCAGCAATGGTAAGTCCCAACTTCCATTTCTTCATCGCCGGTTCACATTGCATCCCCGAGTTCATTCTCAAGCGGGCCCAATGGGAGACCGCTGTGGTAGTCCAGTGTACGCTGCTCCTCAGATGCTGGTTCTATGCAGCCACCTATTCCGGCAATTTCTGTTTGCCGCGAATTGAAAAAGAAGTCTCCGCTGCCGGAGCGCCAGTCCCCGGCTGCCCTCCACCTACACTGATGCGGTAGGGGCCAGCGGCCACGATTCGGTCTCCGGCCTTGTTTACGAGACTCAAGTCGCGCGCTTGCAGGGTGAAAGCCACATGCCGCACCTCACCAGCGCCCAAGTGGAGGCGTGCGAATCCCCGAAGCGCACGAATCGGAGCGCCTGCTGACTTTGGAAAGTGCAAGTAGAGTTCCGCAACTTCGTCTCCTGCGCGATCGCTTGTGTTCGTGATGTCCACTTCGACGCTGAGAGGATCGCCTGCGTGCAACTTGCTGGCGGAAAGCTTCAGGTTAGTGTAGGTGAACTTGGAGTAGCTCAGCCCGTAGCCGAAAGGATAGAGCGGTTGTCCATCGAAGTACCGATACGTCCGGTGCTTCATGGAATAGTCTTCAAACGGCGGCAACTGCTCGACTCCTTTATAGAACGTCACCGGCAGCCGGCCCGCTGGGTTATTGGCGCCAGACAGCGTCTCGGCAATCGCAGTCCCGCCTTCCTCACCGGAATACCAGGCATCCAGAATTGCGTTGGCGTGTTGGGCAGCCCAGTTTACCGAGAGAGCGCTGCCATTCATCAGGACAACGACGACTGGCTTACCGGTTGCTTGGAGCGCTTCGAGAAGGTCTTCCTCTTCTTTGGGCAAATCGAGGCTCGTACGGTCTCCGCCCATGAATCCGGGCACGTCCACTTTCATCTCTTCGCCTTCCAGATGGGACGTGATACCGACCACCGCGACGACGACGTCTGCCTGCGTGGCGGTGGCCACCGCTTCTGAAATAGGGTCTGAAAGCAGCGGCAGCCAGATCAGTTTGGTCCCGAGACCTGCTGGTCCATATTCAACTTTCAGCGCGTAGCGATGACCTTTCTCCAGCTTCACGGTCACGGTGGAAGGCGTAGGGTCGTGCAACGCCATGTCATCGACGATCAACTTTTCATCCAGCCACATCCGATTCACGGATCCAGCGAGGCCAATCTTGTAGGTGCCGGATTCGGCGGGCGTGAGAAACCCGGTCCATCGCACAGCAAGATCCGCGATACCGGCTGGCAGCACCAGCGCGGACGAATCCGCATGGAGACCCTGAAGATTCACATTCTTGTCCACACGCGCCAGCACTGGCGTGCCCTGGAAGTCTTTCCCGGAGAAGTACTCTGCCTTCAGGCCTGGCTGTCCGTCGCCGCTCTGCAGTACCGCAGCGGGGATGAGTTCTTCCTCACGCAAGAAGTTCATTCCCGGAACGTAGTTGACTTGGGCGGAAGCAAACTGCTGCCTGATACCATCCAAAGCCGTGGTCGCACGCGATGGCGTACCGTTGTAGTTACCCTCCAATACGCGGACCGACTGAGCGAGAGGCCCAACGACGGCGATTTTTTTGACGCTCGCATTCAACGGCAGTACGCCATCATTCTTTAGCAAGACCATGGACTCGCGCGCCATTTTCAAAGCGAGTTCCCGGTGCGCCTCGCTATCGATCTCCGAATCCGGAGTCTGAGCATAGGGTACTTTGTCCGGGGGATCGAAAAGGCCCAAGCGAAAGCGCGCTGTGAAAAGGCGCTTGAGCGCAACGTTCATGTCGGCTTCCGTCAGCAGGCCCTGCTTGACCGCGTCCAGAAATTTCACATAGTCGGAGTTGTCGGTGGCCTTGGTGAAAAAATCCGCGCATTCGTTGTCCATGCCCGTCTTCAACGAAACCGCGCCCGCTTCCGCCATGGTCTTCGTGAAATGATGCCCGTTAAAAATGTCGGCGATGGCGTCGCAGTCGGATACGACGTAGCCATTGAATTTCCACGCGCCTCGCAACTGATCTCGAAGCAAAAAACTGTTGGCGCAAGCGGGCTCGCCGTTGACTCGGTTATAAGCGCACATGACCGACCCAGCTTTGCCCTCGGTGACGGTGGCGCGAAACGCTGGGAGGTAGGTGTCTTCCATGTCGTGTTTCGACACCTGGATGTCGATGGCATGACGCGACGGCTCGGGGCCGCTATGCACGGCAAAATGTTTGGGAGTTGAAATCACTCGATAGTATTTCGGGTCATCGCCCTGCAGGCCAGTTACGAACGCCACGCCCATTCGCCCGGTAAGGAATGGATCCTCGCCGTAGGTTTCCTGGCCACGCCCCCAGCGCGGATCGCGGAAAATGTTGATGTTCGGCGACCAGAAGTCCAACCCTTCCATGATGTCTCGCCGGCCGGCGCGAACCGCCTGGTTGTGTTTGGCTCGCGCCTCGGTGCCGATCACGACAGCCATGTCATGGATCAGAGGGGCATCAAAAGTTGCCGCCAGTGCAATCGGTTCGGGAAATACAGTGGCCGTTCCAGCGTTGGCGACTCCGTGCAAGGCCTCGCTCCACCAGTCGTATGCCGGAACCTGCAGTCGCGGAATTGCCCGCGCCTGGTTCACCAGTTGGGACGCTTTCTCCTCCAGCGTTATTCGCGAGACCAAATCATCAACCCGCATATTGAGGGGTTGTGCAGGGTCCAAATAGGGTGGAACTGCAGACGATTGTCCATTCTGCGCAAGCGCAGCGCACAGCAGGACGAACGGGATCAGTAGAACGTGGACAATAAGGACTCGAAGGTTGCTGAACATGGGATTTTTGCTCCCTTAGCGCGATTTCCGTGCAATTCAGAGGCGGGTGAAGTATAACATCGTTTACGTACACGGAAAGCGATCCGTGGCGATCCCGATGCTCCGCGGACAGGGCAGGACCTTCGATTGTGACCGCGGTATTGGCGTCGCCAGAGGGACGGACGTTGGATATGAAAAAAAAACAGAGACGCGGAATTCACCTGCTCGCCGAACTGGCAAATGTTTCGATTGGAACCGTGGACCGCGCCTTGCACGGACGCACTGGGATCAGAGAATCAACCCGCCAACAGATTTTGCAGCTCGCGCGCAAGATCGGTTACACGCCGAACTTGGCAGCGCGCGCGTTGTCCGTTGCCAAGGCAGGCGCCCGCATTGGAGTGTGCATACCCCGCGAGATCCACTTTTTCTATGATCAGCTTTGGAGCGGAGTGCTCGACGAAGCCCGCCGTCTTGCGCCGCTGGGTATCCAGTTTGAGTATCGCCCTGTCCGAGCCCTTGGAGAAGAGGACACCAAAGCATTCAAAGATCTCCTCAAAATCGGTGTCAACGGAATCATTGTCACAGCAGGCAACCCGAAAGGTCTATCGCCTCTGATCAACGACGCGGAGGAAAAGGGGGTCCGCGTGGTTTGTGTTTCCACCGATGCCCCAGAGAGCCACCGTTCCAGTATCGTTTGTGTGGAGCCGTGGCTGAATGGCTGTCTCGCGGGAGAGTTGATGGGCAAGTTCCTCCCGCCGAACTCCAAGGTGGTGGTGGTTGCAGGTATGCTGACGGCCTTGGATCATCGCCGGAAGACGGATGGTTTCTCGGATGCGTTTCCGCGGCACTGCCCGGGCGGGGAAATTGTCAGCATTGTTGAGGGGCATGAGGACGAAGACGAAAGTTTCCAAAAGACGTTCGACCTTCTTGGCCGCACCCCAAACCTAGCCGGGTTGTACGTGAACACGGTCAACTGTCTTCCCGTGTGTCGCGCCCTCGGAGCGCGACAGTTGGCGGGGAAGGTGAAACTAATCACGACCGACCTGTTCGCGGAAATGACTCCTTACTTCCAGAAGGGAACGATTTCCGCCTCGATTTACCAGCAACCATACCGCCAGGGCCAAATCGCGGTTCGCCTCATGGCCGACCACTTGATGGCCAAGGCGTCTTTTCCCCCGACGGTTCACCTCAGTCCCGGGGTCGTAATGTCATCCAACTTGCAACTCTTCCGCGAGATTAGAAGCGCACCGGTGACGCTGCACGATTCGGCCTTCCGGAGCCACTTCGTATCACACGAGTAGTAGAAGAAACGTGGACCGGAAGACCGCTCTTCCCAGCGCCTCGGGACCACTCCGGGACCACTCCGGCACATACAGCCCACGGTTCTGCCCTCAAGCTCACGCGCCTGAAATATGGTTTTCTGGATTCGCAGTCCGATTAAAAAATGGTTTTCTGTACTTGCCAGTCCGATTCAAAAATTCGCTGTGCTTAATTCAAATTTTGCTTGACAAGTAAGACTCCGGGGGCTAAATGTGTACGTTAACAAACGTTGACAATAACGATTTTTCTATTTTTATCAACCGGCGTTTGGCGGAGGCCTGAATATGATGCGTGACTCGTCAAAGACTCTTGGAAGTGCCAACAGGGCCCGAGTACACAGTAGCGGACTTCATTGCACGGTTCTGTTTCTGTTTCTCCTTGCGAGCGCTCTCTACGCGTTCGGTCAAGAGGCCACCATTGTAGGAACCGTCACCGATCCGTCGGGGTCGGTCGTCCCGAACGTGGCGATGACCATCACCCACGTCGAGACCGGGCAAACTCGCACGAGCGTCACGAATGACACTGGCCAATACGTGGCGCCCGATCTGCCCATTGGCCACTACAACGTGAGCGCCAAAGCCGCGGGATTTGGTCCCACCGCGAAGAACGGTATCGTCTTGAATGTCAACGACCGCGCGCGTGTTGATTTTGTCCTGAAGGTGGGCGGGGTGCAGGAGAACGTCACGGTCGAAGCCAACGCCGTCGCGGTGCAATCGGATACCAGCGACGTCAGCGCCGTGATTACCGGTGCGCAGGTGGCCGAACTCGGCACCAACGGGCGCAGCGTATATTCCCTGTACGCCATGGTACCGGGCGCGTCCAGCATCCAAGCGGACCTCGTAATCCCCACCCCGGTCAGCGGTGATAACAACGTCAGCGTCGACGGCCAACGAGCCGGCCACAACCTACAACTCTTGGACGGCACGGAAAACCTCGATCGCGGTGGCAGTCAGGCCAGTGTTATGCCGTCGATCGACGCCATTGCGGAGTTCCGCAGCATGGACTCGAACTACAGCGCCGAGTATGGTCTGGCAGGCGCGGCCACGATCACCCAGGTGATCAAGTCCGGAGGCAAACGGTTCCATGCTTCCGCGTGGGAGTTCGTCCGCAACGACGCCCTCGATGCGCGCAACTACTTCAACCCATCGCCGGAACACGTTGCCGAGCTGCGATTCAACGTGTACGGCTTCAACCTCGGCGGCCAGGTTCCTCTGTGGAAGGAGCACCCAACCTTCTTCTTCTACAACCAGGAATGGCGCAGTATCGTGCAGGGCGGCTCCATCCTACAGGAGGTTCCGCCGAGCAGCGCATACCCCGATGCGGGTGGTGCCGGCACCGGTGCCGTAATCCCCAGCGGCAGCCCCATCACTGTCCCAACTGCTGCCATGCTTTCACCCCAGCAGCAGGCGAGATTCACAGCCGCCGGCCTCACTTTTGGAGCGGCGTTCCCCAACAATACGATTCCCGACAGCCTTTTGGATGCGAATGCAACAGCCTTGTTAACTGCCGGCATTTTTCCAGGGAATAACGCGACCCTCTCTAATGGGTCGCCGGCTTTCCATGGCGGCGCTAACGCGCCGACCACGGTTCGAGAGGAACTTGCCCGCGTCGATCACGAGTTCACGCCCAAGTTTTCCGTTTTTGGGCACTGGGTTCAGGAGGCGGTGTCGGAGACTTACTCAACGGTGACGTGGGCCAGCAATGACAACGTGCCCACAGTCGGCAGTATTTTCGGAAATCCCTCCTATAGCGCCGTGATTCATACCACGTATCAAGTAAGCCCGACGCTGCTCAACGAGGCGGCTTTCAACTACAACGGCAACCGCATTAACATCATCCCCAACGGCTTGGTCACGGCCCCCTCGAGCTTTACCTTCAACCGGCTGTTTACGGGCACAAACGCCCTCACCCGCATTCCGTCGATCGATCTGGGTGGCAGCACGACAACTCAGTACAGCTCGAACTGGACGCCCTGGACGAACTCGGCGAACGATTACCAACTCCGCGACGACCTTTCCTGGACCAAGGGCGCGCACCAGCTCAAGTTCGGCTTCAGTTGGGCGCTATACAAGAAAGTCCAGACGTACTTCGCCAACACGCAAGGCAATTTCACCTTCAACGGCGACTATACCGGCAACGACTTTGCCGATTTCCTGCTGGGCTATGCCAATCAATATACCGAAAACGCCATTCAGTCCGCCGGCCACTGGAATAACGTTTCCTGGGCTGCGTACGTTCAGGACAACTGGCGCGTAAACCATCGGTTGACTCTGAATCTGGGCTTGCGTTGGGACGGCGCTCCCCATACCTACGAGGTCAACCACCAGTCGTCCAACTTCTATCCCAACCTGTATAACGCGGCCAACGCGGCCACGTTCGACAACAACGGCAATATTTGCGGTGCCGCTGGAAATGGTTGCTCCGGCCCCAGCCCCGGCTTGGGAAGCAGTCCCGTCTCGGTATTGGCCGGAATTCCGTTTTATGAAAACGGCATCGGCATCGGTGGCGTGGGCGGAATTCCTAATGGCCTGGTGAACAACTGGTGGCCAGAATTCGGCCCGCGCATTGGTTTTGCGTATGACCTCACCGGCCAAGGCAAGACCGTAGTCCGCGGCGGCTTTGGCATCCTGTACGATCGTGTGCAGGGCAACGACATGTACAACGGAGCCACCAATACTCCGTTCGATCTCAGCCCCACGCTGCACAACGTTCTGCTGGCGAACCCGGGAACCAGCATCGGAGGCACCGGCAATACCATCACCGCTTCGGCTTTGCCGATTCTACCTCTCGGTGAGACCGGCATCGCCCTCACTTACAAACCTCCGACGAACTACCAGTACAGCATTGGCGTGCAGCAATCGCTGGGCCCCAGAACCGTATTGGGTGTGTCTTACGTTGGGAGCCAGTCCCGGCATGAGAGCGACGGTCGGGAAATCAATCTCCCAGCTGAAACTCTACTTCCAGGTCTGGTGAAAAGCGGTGGAACCGGCCTTAACCAGGATATGAACTATCTCGGTTACGGCGGCATCTCCCTGTATCAAAACGAGGGCAACGGGCACTACAACTCGCTCCAGGTCGACCTGCACGGGAACGTGAGAAAGGACCTGCAAATGCAGTTCGGATTTACCTGGTCGCGCGCCTACGATCCGACCACCAGTGCAACCACCAACGGCGGCGACCTCGATAACGTCACCAATCCCTACCTGGGGTGGAGGTACGATTACGGGCCGTCTCCATTCGACCGCAGGGCCGTCGCCTTCGTCAACTACGTCTACCAGATCCCGCTCTTTAAGAACAGCGACAACCACCTTCTGAGATCGACCGTGGGTGGATGGGAACTGGCGGGGATCGTTACCATGGAATCGGGATCGCCGCTGAACATGGGATTGACTGGCAGCAACGCCGACAGTGTCATTCCGAATTCCTCAAACCGGCCAGATTTGAACGGAAGTATCTCTTATCCGAAGAAACCCGGCGAGTGGTTCGATACGTCGGCTTTCTCAGCGCCCGCATGCCTCGCAGGCCCAGATTGCTACGGCACTCTCGGGCACAACCTGGTGCGCGGTCCCGGTCGCGATGACTGGAACCTGTCGCTCAACAAGAACTTCGTTCTCAGCGAGTCCCGCGGCAGCCGTATCGAGTTCCGCGCGGAGTCCTTCAACACTTGGAACCACACTCAATTCGAGGGTGATTACAACAATGGCGGCATCAACGCCAACTACTGCGCCGCAGGCCCTACTTGTAGCTTCGGTGTCGTCAGTAAGGCGTTTGACCCGAGAGTATTCCAACTTGGGTTGAAGCTGATCTTCTAACGGTTACTAGGACTTAGGATGTTCCGTCATGCCCCGCTCCCAGAGAAACGGCTGGGAGCGGGGCAACATTTTGCACAGCGAAATCATGCCCAGCCCGCTCCATGAGTCGCGGCCCAGTTCATGGAGAGTTGCGAAAAGACCGGTGAAGGGATAGGTTGTTTCCTCGGGCACAGATTTTTGTTAAAGGTCTTCCTCTACGAATCTAGCTCCGCGCGCACTGCGACTTGGCATGAAGAACTGGAAGTTACAACTGGCGGCGGTGGCGCTGGTGTTATCGGGCTCTGCGCGAGGCCAAGCGCCCAGTCCGGCCCAGGCGATCGCCCTCGAACAACAGGGGAAGCTGGCTGAGGCTGCCCAGGTTTGGCGGGCCGTGACCGAGCGAAATCCGAAAGATGCCGCTGCGTTCGCGAGCTTGGGTGTGGTGCTTTCCAGGGAGCAGAAGTACCCGGAAGCGGCGTCCGCCTACAAGAAGGCAATTGCTTTAAATTCGAAGCTTCCTGGAGTGCAGCTGAATCTTGGCTTGGCCGAGTTCAAGCAGGGACACTTCGACGCGGCCATTCCTCCCCTGACGGCCGCGTCGAAAGTGGAACCAAAGAACATGCAGGCGCGGACGCTGCTGGGCCTGAGTTGCTATGGCGCCAAGCGCTTCGCCGAAGCCGTCGAGCACCTCAAAATCGCGGCGAAGTCCGATCCTGGCAACACGGAGCTTCATCAGGTGCTGGCACAAAGCTGCTTGTGGGCCAAGCAGTATTCTTGTGCGCTGGACGAGTTCCGCGAGATTCTGGAGCAGAACCCGGATTCGTCCGCCGCGCATGTGCTCACCGGCGAGGCACTGGATGGATTGGGGAAGACGCCCGACGCCATCGCCGAGTTCCAGGCCGCTGCCAAGGTTGCTCCGCGAGAAGCCACCATTCATTTCGGTCTGGGCTACCTCTACTGGAAGTCGCATCAGTACGACGAGGCCAAGCGCGAGTTCGAGAACGAACTGTCAGTCGATTCCAGCCACGCCCAGGCGCTGGCCTATCTGGGCGATATCGAGATGAAGCGGAACAATCCAGAGGCGGCTCTTTCGCTGCTGGGCAAGGCCACAAAGCTAAAAGACGACATTCGTTTTGCCTACCTCGATATGGGGACCATTCTCGCGCAGCAGAAGCGGTACGACGAGGCCGTGGCCGCGTTCCAGCAGGCGGTGAAATTGGATCCCGCTCAGCCCGACGCCCACTACCGGTTGGCGCACGTCTACCATGCCATGGGGAAAGCAGAGGAATCCCAGAACGAGTTCGCCAAAGTTCGCGAACTGCACGAGAAGGCAGATGAGCCCCTCGCGTCTAAAATGGCGGCTACACCGCCTCCGCTGCCTCAATAGGAGCCGCGGAATTGCGGGAACAAGCATAACAATCATAAAGGAAATTGGGACTAAGACGCAGAAAGGCAGAACTATGAACTTGCACAAACGCTCACTCCGCGCGAACCCAGTGGCGCTCGGCATTGCGGTCCTCAGTCTTGCGCTCTCGACGGCTTCCGCGCAGGACGGTCCGGAACATAAGAAACCGCCGGCGCCATGGATGAAGATGAGTACCAGCCTTTCTCCGGACGAGAGGGCGGCGCTGGTGGTGAAGGAGATGACGCTCGATGAAAAGGTTTCGCTTTTGCATGGGACCGGACTGAAGGATCTTGGCCCGGTCAGCCCGCTGGCCGTGGGATCCAATGGCGGGGCTGGATATGTCGTGGGTATTCCACGTTTGGGGATTCCCGCCATCCAGATCTCCGACGCAGCTTACGGTGTGAGGTGGAGCGGAGAGAATGGCCGTTATTCCACGGCCTTGCCAGACAATCTTGCCAGTGCGGCAAGTTGGGACCTGGATGCGGCCTATGAATATGGTGCGCTGATTGCGCGCGAGTTGCGAGCCCAGGGCTACAACATGTCATTGGGCGGGGGCGTGAATCTGGCCCGTGAGCCTCGCAATGGACGCACCTTCGAATACTTGGGCGAAGATCCCGTTTTGGCGGGCAAGATGGTCGGCCAGGTTATGAGGGGAGAGCAGGCGCAACACGTGATTGGCGACATAAAGCATTACGCGCTCAACGATCAGGAGAGCGGGCGGAACGCCGTCAACGTCAACATTGATAAGCGGTCGATGAGAGAAAGTGACCTGCTGGCCTTCGAGATTGGCTTGCGCGAGTCCGCCGCGGGCGCGGTGATGTGTTCCTACAACCGGGTGATGGGTGACTATGCTTGTGAAAACAAGTATTTATTGACCGATGTGTTGAAGAAAGACTGGAACTTCAAGGGCTTTGTCGTGTCGGACTGGGAGGCAACGCACGGTACCGCGAAGGCGTCCGCCGCCGGATTGGACAACGAGGAACCCGGGGAAATCTTCTACGGGGAGGCCATGAAAAAAGCAGTGGATTCTGGCAAGGTTCCCCTGGCTGAACTGGATGAGCATGTTCACCGCATACTGCGGTCCATGTTTGCGTGCGGGGTCATCGATGACCCCCCGGAAAAAAGTGTGGTGGACATAGAAGGCGGCTTCGCGGTCGCGCAGAAGATTGAGGAGCAAAGCATCGTGCTGCTCAGAAACGAGCGCTCGCAACTCCCGCTCGACGTTTCCAAGGTTTCCAGCATTGCCGTGATTGGCGCGCACTCCGACGTGGGCATGATCTCGGGCGCAGGATCGGCTCAAGTTGATCCCCCGGGGGGAAACGCGATCATGCCGCCGGGCAGAGGCAGACCGGCATGGCAAGCCCAAATATGGTTTCCGACGTCCCCTCTGAAAGCCATCATGGCCAAGGCCCCGCGCGCAAATGTTCAGTTCGACCCGGGTACCGACCCGGTCGCAGCCGCCGCTTTGGCGAAGACGGCTGACGTGGCTCTCGTGTTCGCTTACCAGTGGGAGACCGAGGATATGGATCTCGACAGCCTCTCGCTACCCGAGCGCCAGGATGATTTGATTGCCAAGGTGGCAGCCGCGAATCCGCACACGATCGTGGTGCTTGAGACCGGAGGCCCTGTAACCATGCCATGGGCCGATCAAGTGAGCGGCATCCTGGAGGCGTGGTACGGCGGCAGCCGGGGCGCCGAAGCGATCGTGCGTGTGCTCTTCGGCGATGTGAACCCGAGTGGAAAACTGCCCATTACTTTTCCCAAGAGTGAGGCGGATCTGCCGCATTCCAGCATCATTAAGCCCCCCCCGGAGTCGACTACCAAAGACCATGATCCCGATGCCTGGAAAATAATCGCGCGCGGTCTGCCGGCGTTCCAGACAACCTATGACGAGGGGCTGAAGGTTGGATACAAGTGGTACGACGCCGAGCGAAGACAGGTTTTGTTTCCCTTCGGCTATGGCCTCTCTTACACCACTTACAATTATTCCAATCTCAAAGTGACGCCGGGAAAGAGTGTTCACCTGAGTTTCAGGGTGACGAACGCTGGCACTCGGGTTGGAGCTGAGATTGCTGAGGTTTACGTTGCGCTGCCGGAAAGTGCCGGGGAACCGCCAAAGCGACTAGTGGGCTGGAGTAAAGTCAAACTGAATGCGGGAGAAAGCAAAGAAGTTGCGATCGAAGTCGACCCGGAGTATCTGTCCATCTTCAACGTCGAGCGCAACGCTTGGCAGCTGATTCCCGGAGACTATACATTCCTGGTGGGAGGTTCCTCGCAGAGTCTGCCATTGAAAGAGTCGGTCAACCTGAAATAGCTTGCCATCTGGACTTGCTCTCTGTTTGGATGCATCATGGTGACCAGCAAGGGGACGCAGATGTTCAGTAAAATGATCGCCATCGGACACGCGGTGTTAACTGTCGTTCTCGGTTCTACCGCCTTGCTCAGTCAACAGATGCCCGCGCCGCCGAGTTCCTCGGCAGGGATCGAATTTCCTGTGATCATGCGGCAAAACGTGGCTGCTGGCACGACCCCCGTCGGAACCAAGGTCCAGGCCAATCTTGTAATCGCTACCCTGGTAGATAGCGTAGTAATCCCGCGCGACGCCCTCTTGTCAGGAGAAGTTACCGAGTCAGTGGCGAAATCTAAGACCGACCCATCCCGCCTTGCCATTCGCATGGACTCCGCGCAGTGGAAAAATGGATCATCGCCCATCAAGATTTACTTGACCGCCTGGTATTACCCCGAAGCGGCGGTGCCGGCTCAGAATCTCTCCTATGAGCCACCGGACGCCGCAAACAGCAACAAAAAATGGAATGGGATGGGCACCTACCCCAACCCCAACAACCCGATTTCACAGCAGCCATTTCCAAGTGCTGACATGGGCAAGGACCCGGGCCCCGCGTTGCCCTCGCCAGCGTCAATTATTTCGAAACACCGCGTTT
>Ga0182030_10017884_pt1 | contig 13644 bp, 10 predicted proteins | sample 812S3MmetaG_FD_121299 | JGI IMG/M metagenome (GOLD analysis project Ga0182030, IMG submission 121299) | Permafrost microbial communities from Stordalen Mire, Sweden - 812S3M metaG (Illumina Assembly) | ecosystem: Environmental > Terrestrial > Soil > Wetlands > Permafrost | place: Sweden... | reverse complement strand
TTCATACCGTCGCTTTGGCTTGCCAGCTTCTCTCTTAGCCATCGGTCTGTATCTGCTTTCCCTGACGCATTACATTTTAGTCGGTGGCATAAATGACATGCGCTTGGATTACGCGGCAATGATTATGATGGGTTGGGCCTTCATCGCAAATTTTTGCTTTCTAGAACGTGGGGGCAAGTCGCGTTGGCTGCTGGCTTCAAGTACTTTGCTGTTGAATGTGTTGACCCGCTCGACTCTAATCATTTACTGGAACGTTGGCTTGGGATTGCTTCTTGTATTCTCTTTTTTTGCACAACGCTTTGCTTTTCTCAAAAATATAGATATTTCGGCTAAACGTGTAATCAGCGTTTTGTCGTCTGCAATTGGAGTTTTTATCTTGTTTTTGGTAACTTTCTGGCAACCTTTCAGTAAGTACTATATTTTTCGAGTACTGAACGGTGAAGCCGCAGAGAGAGCCAGTGCATATGAATGCCATGGTTATCTAGAAACTTTGACCTACAATTTCTTGAGATTTGCCCAGCACTTTCAATACATGTTCGCAACTGTTGGATTGGTGTTAGTAGGGCTCATTCTTTTTCAACGCACTGAGAAGCATTTGTTGTTTAGGCGAGCCATGAAATTCGCACATGGCCCATGCTTCTTATTGTTCGCTTCTTTGTTTGTCGGTTGCTTACTGTCGATATCGTGCTTTATGCCATCTCCTAATCATGTAGGGGTGTTGACTATTCCCTGCGCGTTGTTCCTGACGTTAGGCATCAACTCTTTAATTAGTCAAAATGGGGCAGACCAGAAAACGATCAACAAGCAAAAGCTGTTTCTAGCGGTGGCCAGCTGTGTAATTTTCGTCTCCGGCATCGGACTTTTCGCCAAAGAGATGCTGCATCCGTCCTTCCCGCCAGCTGGAAATGAAGAGATGTCTGATTTAGTCAGACGTGTTAACGACGTGCTGAGCCACGAAATGGCACCCCGTGATGTCTCTCACGTTTGCTTCCCCATTCTTTCTGAAGAGTGGAATTTCGGTAATTTAGAAGTGTATTGGTATGAAAATCAGCATAAAGCTTTGCCAGAAAATTATGGACCTGTGATTATCACACCGTTTGAACAATATGAATGGAAGCAGGTTGACGCCTTGCTGAATGAGGCAACTTTTGTCGTCTTACCCTTGCGCGAGCCTAAATGCTCTGATAAAGAATACGCTCTAAAGGGACAGGTTGTCATTAGAAAGCTGATGCCACAAATAAAAGACGAACTTGGGAAATCTTTCTATCCAGTGGCCGTCTTGGATAATAAAATTGGCTACAGTATTGGCGTCTTTCGCAATAGAAAGCCGTAGCAGGTAACTGGCCCCACTCTGTCAGGCAAAGATTTGATTGAATGCCGAGTGACAGATATCTATAGTGCGATCGATTTCGTCTTCGCTGTGGGCGAAGGAGACGCAGGCTGCGTCTACCGATGATGGCGGTAGAGTGACACCATTGCTGAGCAGGTAATGGAAAAAACGAGAGAACTGTTCAGCATCGATCTTTTTTGAATCATCGAAATTACGCACTGGTTTTTCACAAAAAATAACAGCAAACATTGAGCCCACTCGCTGTAACTGTACAGGCAGGCTGCGTGCTTCTATAGCTAAGCGCAATCCTTGAAACAAGCGGTTTGTCCTTGACTCGAGGACTTCATACACAGCTGGATCTTTTAGTGCTTTGAGGACCTCTATGCCACCGGCCATAGTGACCGGGTTGCCTGAAAAAGTACCGGCTTGATAAACATCGCCAATTGGTTGCAGTCGATTCATAATCAGACGGCTGGCTCCAAAGGCGCCTACAGGCATTCCGCCTCCCAGTGCTTTGCCGAAGCAGCTGATGTCTGGTTTAACGCCATACAATTGCTGGGCACCACCAAAAGCCATTCTCAATCCAGTTAAGACCTCATCGAAAATAAGCAGGCAACCATAGGTGTTGCATAACTTTCTGACGCCCTGCAAAAAGCCTGGATCTGGCACTACCACGCCCATTGAACCGGCGACAGGTTCAATCAGAACAGCAGCAACTTTGTCCTTGTGTTGTTTCAACGTTGACTCGAGTGAATCAAGGTCATTGTATTTTGCCATCGCTGTATTTTCTGCAGTACCTGCTGGAATACCACCGCTGCTGCGATGTCCGCTCGAGCCAAGTACGCTGTCGCTGTGACCGTGATAGCCACCTTCAAACATGATGATGATGTCTTTTGAGGTGTAGCCTCGCGCCAAGCGCACAGCACTCATCACTGCTTCTGTGCCGGAGTTGACGAAGCGGACCATTTCCATTGAAGGTATTGCTTCTAACAGGAGCTTGCCGAATTCGAATTCGAGGGTATGAGGAGTACCGAATACGGCCCCTTGCGCGAGCACGTTCTGGCAGGCTTTAACGACATTGTCCGGGCTATGTCCAAGAATTGCCGGTCCCCATGCGCCGAGATAATCGATGTATTCGTTTCCATCAATATCAACAAGCCGAGAGCCTTTTGCTTTTGCAAAAAATATTGCATGTCCGCCCACTTCTGCAAAAGAACGAAACGGAGAATTGACTCCGCCAGGTGTAATTTGTTCAACTAGGTCATGATAGAGCTTAGATTGAGGCGTATTGAGTGTTTTCGGCGTGGAAAATTCTATTGTCTGAGGCATTTTTGATTCTTTTGTTCAGGATGGTTGTCAATTCGAGCGCCACCAACTAATTGTCGGTGCTTTTTTTCCAAACTTGCCACCAGCGTTTTGCGTGAGATTTCGGTAATTCTGCCTGCTCTTGCGCCTTTTGTTCGACATTTGCGCTAACGTCGGCGGCGGCAGTCGCTAACAAAACCACTTTGGTGGAGTGGCGGAATCTAACCGCGGCATCGGCGTGTTCGCGAGGGTTACCGTTGACCGACACTTCGAAGTGGTATCTATCCGGCATCAATTGAAAATGCGGCGTGTGAAATACCGAGTCTTGTCCTTTGGGATTGTAGGCGTGCACTTCGAGCGTTTGATATCCGTTTGGTATGGCGACATCGACGTCGCCAACATAGAAATTGACGATCAGAAAGACGAACAAGGTTCCGAGCGCCCCGAGAATTGGCAAAATGGCTGTCGCCAAAAGACTGAGTATTTCTCTGGTTCTACTCGTCGATTGATGACCGAGCTTACCGTGTGATTCTTGCGCGCTATGAAAAGTTTCCAGGTCGCGATCTGGCAGTGGCAACCGAGAAACCTTTGGTTCTGCTTTATTGATTTTGTTAACCATAAAATCTTGCATCCAGAGCATAATAAGATGCCAAGCATCATACCAAGCCAATTTCGTTGAAGCAGGCAGTTGCTTTTTAATTAAGGTCTTGTTTTACACGACACTTTGAACTGAATATTTCTGTAAGCCGACGAAGGGCATGGTCTGGCGGTTTATCAATTTTCTGAGTGTGAATTCATATTTTGCCGAAGATGTCTTCGTAAACACCAATCGTTTCCTGGGGAGTTAAACCGTAACCAAGATAATTTCCGTCCAGGCGAATCTCAAAGTGCAAGTGAGGGTATTTAGCGCGTCCGGGTAGATTCTGACCGGTCCCGGACACACCAATTTCACCGACGAAATCGCCTCGTGAAATCATTTGACCGACTTGTAAATCGGGATTGGCTTTATCCAAATGGGCATAACGTGTAATTAAGCCATTACCGTGATCAATCCAGACCTGACAGCCGCGGAGCAGGTCTTCGTTGTGTTCTGAAGTGTGGTGCGTCGTCAGGCATTCGCGCATAACTTTATTCATTTGTTGTTCGTTCATGTCTTTATACTTGGTGTCAGCACGAATGACTTTTCCGGCAGCCGCTGCAATTGCATGCGTTCCCATATTTATTTTTATTCTGGCACCAGGATCGTTGAAGAAATCTAGTCCAGCATGAACGCCGTATCGATAGAGCCGTCGTGCGCCTGGATAAACTCCTGGATGGCGCGGCAAGCGCATATCAGCTATGGGCATGGTCAATATTGAGAGTCGGCTGTCGATTTGTCGGGCTTCACATTTTGCCGAAGCGGCATCTTGCGTATTTAGATTGCGCAGTAATAAGGAATTACCATCGATAATGTAAAAGCCATTTTCGCCAGGGTAGAGACTGCGGAGGTCGCTTGTGCGAGGAAATAAATACTGTTTTGTTTTGCCCGTAATTTTGTCGTACGCAGCGACTCGATTGTTTTCGTGCTCGACAACAAAAAGAGGAGCACCATATGCAGTAGCGAGCCTAGATGGTCGACAGGTAATATTGCGCTTGCACGGTGTAGAGATTTGTTTGGCAGCGCGACCCGATTCAACGTTTGTATAGCGAGTAATGTAGCCCGCGTTTTTTAACATGTATAGCGAGCCGTCGTAGACGATACAAATGCCATCGCCAATATAAATGTCACCTGGTTTAACGCGCCATGGCAAAACAGCTTTGAATAATCCCTCGACTTTTTTCGTTTTACCGTCGATGCGCCACAAATTGTTTCTTTCTGGATCTAAAACTATGACTTGATTATTGATTGCGATAAGGTCAATAAAATCGGGATCGGGCGAGCCCAGTAAGAAAGGAGCGTTAGCTCTAAACACTTTGTATTTGTGTGTGTCTAGAGAAAATTCGAAGAGATCGCCAGCCTTGTCCAGGATTACGAGACTGTTATCGGGGCAGTAGTAAACGAAGTTGTTGAATTCTTGTACCGGCACATTGTCGATTGTGTCACCACGGGCAATGCTAAATTTTTCAGCAGAAATTTGTTGTGCTTTTTCAATGGACTTCAGATCGCCTTTGCCTATCCAGACACAATTGACTCCCAGAAAGCATAAGTTATCGCCAACAGGCAGAAATGCTTCTGGCTTAAAAGGCTGCATTTTTGAATCTAGGAGTTCTCGTTTTGTATATTTGTCACTCACCGATGCCGTGTGAACCGGTGCTAATGCCGTTTTTTGAACAGTCGGCACTGCCGCTGCCGTCGGACGACTTGCCGGCCCAGTCGTTTTTTGCGGCACCGCCGTGCGAATCTCGTCAATTGGTGGGCGCAACTTAAGCGTAGGCTGGGCCTGTACGCCAGCGCAAACTACAAAAAAATTTGACCAGAAAACTGATAGCAGCAAAATCAATTGAAAAGCTGCGTCAGCTCTCTTCATTTTATTTTGTGAGTTTTGGCGACAGAGGAGCGCTCAGATCTACCATCGCCGAATCACTGATGACAAAGTGATCGCCAACTTTGTCTACTGTGTAATTGACGTTATAACTGTCTTCGCTCGTTCTAAGAGGCGTGCTCTGTCCGTCGTCATAAAATTTGCTGGCTTCTTTGACGCGCGCTGTGACGATGTATTTGGTGCCTTTGGTCACTTCAGTGTACTTGAGGATGTCTATGCTCAATGGAGTCGTATCATAGTATTTGTGATTGTCGGCAAGCCATTTTACGCCTTTGGTCTGTTTGCTCAGGGCATTGCCTGCAAGTACTTTAGATAGTCCTTTGGTGTCTCTGGTTTTTACCGCGACTTTCTTAATTTGCTGCCAGTTTTGGAGCAATTTCGAGAGAGTGTCCTTCGTGCTGTCGGGTGAGCTGACATCAGGGGTTTCGTCGGAAACAGCGGTGTCTCTTGCAGGTGTGGTCTTGCGTGTGGTTTTTGGAGTGGTCTGAGAATCGTCTCTGCGTTGTGCCTCAGGACCTTTATGAATCATAGCCATAACGCGTCGTCTAATATCGGCGTTGTCTTCTTCGGAATTTTCTACAGCAGCCAGATCAGTCGTGTTTTGAGAATGGTCTTTGATTGCTTCGGCGCTGGCGTCAGCATTGCTCACACTGATTCCCAAAGATGCTGGTGTCAATGGTTTAATTGCAATCAAATAACGGCCGGCGTTGAAATTTTGTTCACCAGTTCCCTGCTTCAACAATTTCGATTTCATGCCTTCGAGTTGCGTATTTAATTCGCTGAGGCGACCTGGTTTTGAACCAAGGGCCTCGAGCAAAAAATCTGTGGCCATCTCAACACTCATGAAATCGTGAGCGGGTCTTCCTTTCAATACCATCTCAACACCAGTAATTTTCTGCTGGCGGTTGGCTTTTAATTTGATCGAATTTTTTGCGTCATCAACTAACTGACTGGCGCCGCCTTCTGACATTTTGAACGGACCTACGTTAGCCCAGGCGCCGGTTTGAACGAGTGTGCTGCGAGCAAAAGAATCGATTGTGCACAAAGGTGCGATTGTGGAAATTTTCTTGGCGTTTTTGCCTTTGCCTTTAGTCGAGCGGTCATCGTCAGCGCTATCACCTTTAGAAGCCGAATTACTTGACCAGGTTGTTGCAGCGTCGTCGCCCGTAGTTGCAGGCTTGGCTGGGGGATTAGAGCTTGGTTTGCTTGCTTTACTGTCTTGGAAGATTGAATCCATCGAAGAGTCGGCGGATCCAGAAACGCTGGCGCTCGCCTGAGCCAGAGTACTGGTTCCGGTCAGTAAACAGCAGCCTGCGACAAGCGCTGCCTGTCTGTTTCTGTTGGAAATTGTCCTCAAAAAAGACTTAATACCAGTCACTGCGCTGCTCCTCAACTTTCACAATCTAATTTTTAACACATTTGGTGCCTATTTCGAAAGGCTAACTTGGCAAGCTGGAAGGCCAATGATACATACTCCAAGTTCTCTTAGCATCGAAACTATAGTAGGTATTGGCAGCCCAATAACATTTGTATAACAGCCTTCAACTCTTGTTACCAGCGCCGATCCGATACCCTGCAAAGCGTAAGCTCCGGCTTTGTCCATGGGTTCGCGGGTGGCTATATAGGCCTCAATCTCTGATTCTTCTAACTTTCGAAAAGTAACAAGAGTCTTCTCCACTGCATTGAGAACGGTTTTTTCTGAAGTGCTGTCACTTTTGATCACGCGGACTCCAGTGAAGACGCTGTGAGTGTTCCCTGATAAGCTGCTGAGCATTTTCTTCGCGTCGTCATCATCGACCGGCTTGCCCATCAGACGTCCATTGAGTACTACCATCGTGTCGGCACCAATGACGACAAAAGGCTGCGCGTTTTCTTTTATTAAAGTATTAAAGACGTCCTCTGCTTTCTGACCTGCTAGAGCCAATACAAGCAAGTCGGGGGAAGCGTCATAATCGATAATCTCATCGACGGCGCTTGGTCGTACGACAAATTCCAGCTCGATCGATTTGAGTAATTCCATACGTCGCGGTGACTGCGATGCGAGGTAGATTTTTCCAGCGTCTTTTTGTTCTTCTGTTTCCATTTCTTTTTCTCTATCTCTGTCTTTATCTAAGACATATGTCAAAAACTTGAATGCGCTTATTGCCTTTGTCGACTACATAAAGCAAGTCATTGACTACATCTATAGTTAAATCGGATGGTCCCAAAAACTGGCCGGAAGCATTGCCGCGCCCACCGAACACGCCAAACAAATCACCTTTAGCGCTGAAAATCTGCACTCTGTGGTTGAGCGAATCAAGGACGTAAATTTTGTCGTTTTTATCGATGGCGATGCTGCGCGGTAAGTTGAATTGTCCTGGTTTATTTCCTTTTGAGCCAAATGAGCGCAACATTGCGCCAGCTTTATTGAAAACAAGGATGCAAGACGTGCCGTAGTCGGTAACATAAAGTTGATTCAAGCGATCAATAGCCATGCCGGCTGGCAACTGCATTTGTCCTTCACCACTGCCCTTGCTGCCTATTTTTCGCATCCAGAGGCCAAGTTCTGGTTGAAAAACCTGAATGCATCCATTGGTGGCGTCGGCAATATAAAGGATGCCTGTAGAGTCGATGGCAAGCCCGTTGATGCCGCCATCTTTAGCCTGGAGATTGCAAATCTCTCGCTGAAAAAGTCCGCGACTGTCAAAAACCCGGACAAAAGCGTCACTGCTATCGCTTAAGTAGATGCGCCCCTTTCCGTCTGTGACAATGCCACTTGGTTTGGTGGCACGCCCACCGGCAGTCGCTGAGTCCAGTTTCTCAGGAGGGCAACTCAAATCTGACAGCCAACGACCGTCACCAGCAAAAAAGTGAACCAGGCGCGAGCCACCATCGGCGATTATCAGTTTTCCTGAATTATAAGACGCAGCCATCGGTTCGACAAATACTGCTTCACCTTTGCCAGCTTTGGTAATAATGAATTTTGGTTGCTTTATTTCCGCTAAATAATCAGCATCACTTGAAGCATTAGGGTGATGCGTACTTTGAGCTTCGGACGCTATGCTTATTAGAGCGTGCCCTGGATCTGTGGTTGTGTATAGCTTGTTGTTTGAAGCAGGAGCCGTAAAAGTTTGCATGGTATCTGGTTGCTGCAGTTCATTGCCACCAGATATGCCACTATCGTTTTCGGTCATAGCTTGAGCGAAATCGCGACCAAATTCATTGACCGAGCGATAACGATCACGTGCTTTCTTGCGTAATGATTTTGCGACACAACCGGAGATGTTTACACCGACGCCAGGATTTAGCATGTGCAGAGGCCTTTCTTCCTGTGAAACAATCTTGACGATGGTCTGGGCGATTCCGTCACCGCTAAACGGCACCGTTCCTGAAAGAGCTTCGTAGGTGACCACACCAAGCGAAAAAATGTCTGCGCGATGATCGACGTTTTTCGCGTCTTGTAATTGTTCCGGAGAGACGTAGGCCAGAGTACCCATCATCACACCAGTTTTGGTCAGGTGAGCGTCTTCAAAATCGGCGACGCGCGCAATACCAAAGTCCGTCACTTTGACTGTGCCATTGTCGAGAATAAAGATATTGTCTGGTTTGACATCACGGTGGACAACATTCATGGTGTGAGCAAAAGAAAGTCCTTCAACGACTTGCGCGAGAATTCGAGAAAACTCAAGCACAGAAATTCGCCCGCCATGTATTTCGAGGTGACGTCTGAGACTGTTTCCTTCGAGAAACTCCATGATGTAAAAATAGTTGTCTGAGTCGATTTCGACGTCAAACACCGTGACAATGTTCGGATGCTTCAAGCGTTGGGCAGTCGCTGCTTCTCGTTTGAAACGGTCCCTAAATTCTTGGATTTTTTCTTTAGCGACGTTGGACAAGACCAATTGCTTGATCGCTACAATTTCTCCGTCGCTCTTTCGGCGAGCCTTATAAACAATGCCCATTCCTCCTCTGCCAACTTCAGAGAGGATTTCGTAATCGCCGAAATTGCCAGACATTAAGTCCTATTCCACTACGAAAACTAATTCGGTCTTGCCGAACGTTAGTTTATCCCCGGGAAAAATCTGTCTGCGTTCATTTAAGACTTCACCATTTAGTAAAGTCCCATTTGTGCTGCCGAGATCTTCTACCCAATAGCCGCCTTGCATCTGCAAAACCCAGGCGTGATGTCTCGATATGTAATGGTCGGCGTTGAGAGAAATATTGTTGGTTTGATCTCGACCAATTTTGCTCACTGATTGAATTAGAGGAAAGCTCTCATTAGTGAGTTTGTTGAAAAGAATCGCTGGCCGAGTTTGTTTACTGCCCTGGCGGCGAGGCATTTGCAGCATGTCTGCGCGATCGGTATTGCTTGCCGCTTTGCCATTAGCGTCACCTTGCGAAACACCACAGGAAGTGCAAACGCCTTCCTGATTTACCTGGCTTCCGCAACTTAAACATTGAGTAGTGCCGCTTATGGACATGACTTTACTTGACTCCGTTACCGGAATCCTCATCTAGGTATTGAATCACTACCACCGTGACATTATCAGGTGCGCCACCATCTAGAGTTTGTTTGACGAGTTCTTCGCAAACAACATCAGGCTCGTGCTTGTCGCCGGTAACGTCCGATATCTGCTCATCTCTAAGTACAGTTGGGAGACCGTCTGAGCAGAGCACAACCCAATCATGAGGCTTGACTTCGACCGGAGTCTGGTCGATTTCGACCTTCTCTTCGTGGCCCAGGCAACGTGTGATTAAGTTTTTGTAAGGATTAATCCGTGCTTGCTCTTCTGTCAGACGACCAGCTCTTACCATCTCCTGAACGACTGAATGGTCGTTCGTCAGAAGGATCGGCTTGCCATCGCGCACAAGGTATGCACGAGAATCACCTACGTGAGCAATTTCAAGAATATCGCCTTCAGCCTGGACAGCGACAACAATGGTTGTCCCCATGCCACGGACTGTCGAATCATCTTCGGCCTCCTGCCAGACGGCAGAGTTAGCCAGGCTTACCGTCTCTAAAAGCCAGGCTTTGATAGCCTCGCGATCAGCGACAGGCGGGGGAATATCTTTCCAACGCTTTTCGACTGCCTCAACGGCGAGCTTACTTGCCTTGGCTCCGCCGACGGCGCCACCCATTCCATCAGCCACTGCGAAAACCCTGTTATCGGGGCTGACGTAGTAATTGTCTTCGTTCCGCTGACGCTGGCAACCCGCGTCAGTTCGTGCTGCTGCACGCCATTTCAGCATCGTTGTTCTCCGTTGCCCCCATGATTACCGTTTTTCCTGGAACTTCTTTCCAAGAAGAGCGGCGTCTACCAAATGCCACATTATTATTGCCCCCATTACACCATTTCCAATCAGAAAATAGGTGGCGTAGGATCTATATTCTGGCAGAAAACTCGCAATGCAAATTAGTGTCGACAAAAATAGAATCACTAAAGTGTAGGCAGATAATCGTAATTGCTGATGGGCGCCTCGTTTTACTGTAGTTTCCAGTAAGTAAAGTTGTTCTCTGAGACTTTCCACATCATCGAAAGAAACAGAATCTATTGTCGTTCTGGCTGATAATTTAGACTTTGCAACTTCTTCTTTCGTACTGTCAAGACTATTTCTTGGCAAATTGCTTTGAATGTCGGCGTTTCCATTATTGCTTACTGGTGATGAGGTGGCGCCAAGGGGCACATTGATCGGTAAAGTCGGCAAAGCTGGCAAAGCAGTCGAGCTATTAGAGTGAGATGCCCTTGAAGGACTCCGAGAAGCGCTTTGATTGGATTTTTCAGCTGAGGCGTTGGCGCTAGCCCCTTTCGCTGCTGCGCGCGCGTTCATCTTGCCATTGCCCGTAGTTCTTGCAAAATTTTTCGAGCGATTGCCGCTGCCACTTTTGCCGGTGCTTGAAGAGAGGTTGCGACCTGGACTGCGAGCGATCCCACTTTTTGCAGTACTCTCAATCTTGCCAAGACCTAATATGCGCGCGCCATTAGTCAGCCTGTCAGCGCCTTTTCGATAAGCTTCCTGACTGTAGCGAAAAAACACTTTCAGCAGCGGTCCTAAGGCCGAAGGTTTGCTTAGAAGCCATCTTTGAATGAATGGTTTGCCAGCTTCAATAAAGCTGAAATTTGGTTGCAGAGTGCGGGCGATACCTTCAAGGGAGCTACCAGCGCGCAGAAGATAGGCTAAATTGGCGGGAAGTCGTAAAGCCTTCTCGAAGGCTATCTGATCGATATCACGCTCTAAATCTGTAAAGTCGAGATCTTTGATGGACTTGCCTGAATAGTAATCAATGAACGGGCCAAGAGTTCTTATGATGGGAACCTGGTTGGCATCCGCTTTTAGCACGCCTAATTCGATTAAGTGTGTGGCTATGTTATCGCTTTTTTTGTCAATCACTGAAGTCACGCATCCGGCTATGGCTAAACGCTGCGCTTCGCTGATTTCGCCGACCATGCCGAAGTCATAGATGATGATCCGACCTTCTTCGTCGATTGCTAAATTGCCAGCATGAGGATCGGCGTGGAAGTAACCATGAATCAGAACTTGTTCAAGATAGCAATAAATCAGTTCGTTGCCGATAGTTTCCAAATCGAAACCGGCCGCTTTCAGTTCATCTTTGCGGTCTATTTTGATACCAGGCGCATATTCAAGAGTGAGAACATGCCGACCTGTGTGCTTCCAAATGACGCGTGGGATGCGAATTCTTGTTTGCTCTTTTAGACACGTGCGCATGCGATCGGCATTTTTGCCTTCCTGCAAATAATCTATCTCTGAAAATAAAGTGCGCCCAAATTCATCAGAAAGGGCCATCCATCCGTCCCAATCTCCCTCGGGTTTAAGACGTCTTCCCCAGGAAATAAAGGTGCGCATATAGCCTAAATCCTGGTAAAAACGCTGAGCGAGATCTGGTCGTTGTACTTTAACGACGACATCACGACCGTCTTGCAATTTGGCTTTGTGGACCTGACCGATACTGGCCGAGCCCATCGGCTCGTAGTCGAACTCGGCGAAAATTTTCTCCGGCTCGCGCCCCAGTTCGTTGAGAATAGTTTTGTGCACTAGTTCGCGCTCAAATGGTGGCACTTTGTCCTGCAGCGATGCCAGTTCGTCAGCCATTTCAGGCGTCAATAAGTCGCGCCGGACTGAGAGAAATTGCCCTAGCTTGATAAATGTTGGACCGAATTCTACAAGCGTCTCGCGAAAGCTAATGGCGAATAATTTTTTGCGTTCTACTTCGGAAATTTCTCGGTTAGGAAACCATTTGTTTTCTGCACCGACTTTGCTCAATTTAATAACCGTCTTGGCCATTCGCCAGAAACGTTTATCGTTCATGATGCGGCTGGGCATTACCGCGAGATCCGCAAGTTTTGAGTCGTAGAGCGGAGCGCCGGTCGCCGAAAGATTGCAGACTGTGGCAATGTTTGCACTGCTAGTAGTGCCGATGCCGATGATGTCAAGATTGGTGGCGGATGCCGATGGCTTTGGTCCTTTTGGCGCATTTGCGGTGCTTGCTGTCACTGCGATGTTTTTATCTTCGCCAGTGCTTGCTGCATGCAGTAACTCAGAAACAAGCTCAGTTGCTTCGAGGTCTTCTTTTTCGTCTGTAATCGTTTGAGTTAAAATAGCCGAGTCTAAGACAGGACTCGAGTCTTCTTCAGGCGCACTTGAAATTGCGGTATCGCTGTCAGTTGCTTTTGAGGAAGAATCGCTTGCGGTCATAGAGGAAGACCCTGAAGGACATAGTTGGGCAGAGCCTGCGTACTTAGACAGTGGCTCGTGTGGTTCGAAGTTCTGCGATTTCTGCTCTGAGGGTAGCAATTTCTGCGCGTAATTCGTTTATTTCCGTGGTGTCGCCAAGAGCGCCCAGGGTAATGTCTGCTACTTGACGACGCACCTGATCGCGAGTTTGAGTTTCAAGAATTTCAGAACGTTGCCAGATATTTTGAGCGATTTCACCAAGTACACCGACGACCTTTTCTTTGGCATCGTGCAGATGATCGTTGCCGGTAGATTTGTATTCGCCCGCCTTTGCTGTCATCGAGTCGATGGCGTCTTCGATGCGTTCACGGCTGACCTCGAAAGCTGCTTTTGCGAGGAAAAAAACCTTGACGAGTGGCCGTAAATTCGAAAACACTTCCATACCTCCAAGTCCTCTTTCCATGACTTCTGCGCCGGTTGTAACTCTTTGCCAGGGAAACCAAGAGTGGGTTCGAAGGCTGGTTTTCGCGGCAAACGAAGACAAATGTATCGGAAAATTATACACTAGGCTGCATGCAAGAGCGCATGGAGTAAACATTCAAGAGAACAATGTGTTACTGAGGTGAAAACCTGCCTGACTAATACTTTTGGCGATATTTGCCGGTCTCTTGCAAAGTCACCTGACGCTCAATCACAAATTTCGGCACTTCAACACCCGTCTAATACATGTAATAAACAAGTAATACGCAAGTAGTACAACAAGTAATACAAAAGGAAGGCAACGTGGCTTCGCAGACTCAAAAACCATCCCCTGCT
>Ga0182030_10017883_pt1 | contig 13645 bp, 11 predicted proteins | sample 812S3MmetaG_FD_121299 | JGI IMG/M metagenome (GOLD analysis project Ga0182030, IMG submission 121299) | Permafrost microbial communities from Stordalen Mire, Sweden - 812S3M metaG (Illumina Assembly) | ecosystem: Environmental > Terrestrial > Soil > Wetlands > Permafrost | place: Sweden... | reverse complement strand
ACAAACCCTCTTGGCGCGCAAGCGCCGTCTGCCGCACCGCAGGTGCCCGTGCCCCGTCCTTTTCGCGTTTTTTGCGAAATGGGCGGGAAACCACAAACCCCGACCACGAACCCCTTTACGCCCTCTCTGGCCCAGATCGACGCAGCGCATTACCACCCGTTCACGGAGCACAAGCTTGCGCTTGAAGAGACTGATGCAGCCGCGGCTGGATGAGCCGCTGCCCCTCTGGATGATCTTTCCAGTGGTGTTCGCGGCACTGTACGCAACCCACTTCACGCTGCTGCGGCTTCCGTACTACTGGGACGAGGCCGGCTACTACATCCCCGCCGCGTGGGACTTTTTCCGCACCGGCTCGCTTATCCCCATCACCACGCTCAGCAACGCCCATCCGCCGCTGCCCAGCATCTATCTCGCTCTGTGGTGGAAGATCTGCGGCTTCTATCCCGAGGTCACGCGCGAAGCCGTGCTGATGGTCGCCTCGCTGGGCCTGCTGGCTGTGTGGCGCCTCGCCATGCGCCTCGTCGGCGTGGCCAGCGTCGCCTTCTGGACGGTGCTGCTCACGGGCCTCTACCCGGTCTGGTTCGCGCAGAGCACGCTCGCTCATGCCGACATCTTTGCCGCTGCCTGCACTCTGTGGGGGCTCGTGTTTTCGATACCCGACCGCGGGCGCAAACCGGGCCGCGAATTATGGGCCGCCGCGGTATGGTTCGCTGCAGCCGCGCTGTGCAAGGAGACCGCGATTTTCATTCCGCTCACGCTGGCGGTGGTGTGCGCGGTGGAAGCCGTGTGCGCTAGCGGCCCGCTGCGGTTTCGCCTGCTGCGTGAGACGGCCTGGCTCGCAAGCTGTGTTTTCCCGCTGGCCGCCTGGTATAGCTATCACTATGCCAAGACCGGCTTCCTCTTCGGCAATCCCGAGTTTCTGCGCTACAACGCCCAGGCCAATCTCGATCCGCTGCGCATCCTCGCCGCCTTCGGCCATCGCATCCTGCACCTCACCGCGCACATGAACATGTTTGTGCCCGTGCTGATGGCCTGCGCCGCGCTGATGCTGGCGCCGCGCCTCGGAGCCGACGGCCACGAGCGGGCTGGCATTGCACGCGCCGGCATTCCAGAAGAGTCCTTGCGGCGCATCCTTCTCTTGCTGCTGATGAACGCGGCCATCTTCAGCGTGCTGGGCGGCGCGCTCTTGACGCGCTATCTGCTGCCCATGTATCCGCTGGTGCTGCTGTTGGCCGTGACTGCCTTTTACCGGCGTGTGCCGTTCTGGCCGCTGATGGCAGCCTTCTCTGCAGCCGCGTTTGCCGTGGGCCTGTTCATCAATCCGCCGTACGGGTTTGCGCCGGAAGACAACCTGGCCTACGCACACGTCATCCGCCTGCATCAGGCCGCCATCGCGCAGCTTGCCAAACGTTATCCCGGCGCCAGCGTGCTCACCGCGTGGCCCATGAGCGACGAGCTCACGCGTCCCGAGCTCGGCTACGTGAAGCAGCCCTGGGATGTCTGCCCCATCGACGACTTCAGCAGCGCGCAGATTGACCGCGCCGCCGACGAGCCGGAGAAATTCTCCGCCGCTCTCGTCTTCTCCACCAAGTACGACCCGCCCCGGCCGCTGCTCACCCTGGGCGCCAAGAGTGCCGAGCTTGACGAGAAATACTTCGGCCTGCACCACGACCTGCCGCCCGAGGAGATCGCCCGGCGTCTTGGCGGCGAGCTTGTCTGGGAGAAGCCCGATGACGGCCAGTGGGTTGCGCTCATCCGCTTTGAGCGCGTGCTGAGCGCCGAACGCAACACCGTGGGTCAGCCAGATCCCGATGCCAATCGGTAGTCTAAAAGAGTCTGAATTGAAGGAGGCTCACGATGTCGGACAATGTTGCGCAGTATCCTTACGAAACCCGCCTCAACGTTCTCTATCCGCCGCTCGAAGTCATCGACGAGAAGGCTCTCGCCGACAACTGTGAATACAAGTGGTTCAACCAGACGCTCTGCAAGGTCAACGATTCAGTGGTCCGCGTAGCCATCATTGAAGGCGAGTACCACTGGCACAAGCACGATGAAGACGACGAGTTCTTCTACGTCGTCGAGGGCCAACTGCTGATCGACCTCGAAGAGCGGATCGTCGAGCTGACGCCTCGCCAGGGCTTCGTTGTCCCTCGTGGCGTCCTCCACCGCACCCGCGCGCCTAAGCGAACCGTAATCCTGATGGTCGAAAACGCCGGCATCATCCCCACCGGCAATTAACCTGCGTACTTCTCACTTTGCCCTACATTCGCAGTGAGTTTGTACTTTCCAAGGGCGATTCCAGACATTCGATAAAGCCCGCATGTGGCCTCGCGCACGTGAGGATTGTCTTTAGCGCGAACTCCACCGTGATGCTATATATTGGCGCTATGCCCACGACCACGAAGGATATGCACGTGATCTTGGGGTCTCCGTCGTTACGATGGTTTGCTGTATCGGAAATCTGAGTCGCAGATTATCCGCAAGAGTTGGAAACCCGAGCACCGCGTCGAAGCAAACACGCCTCGAAAGTTGGCGCCTTCCCAGGTATGTTTTCTCTGAGAGGCAGCTAGGCATCCGCCTGGCCAGGAGTTAGGAAATGCAGCATGGTGGCGTTGGTGAACTGTTGACCGACATTCGCATCGATCCCTTCTTGGTCCCACAAAGATGTCTCTATACCGGCGCCCGCATGCCTGCCATCGGTCTCGGTACATTCGGCTCAGACCACGTTTCAGCCAGCCAGGTTGCAGAATGTGTAAAAGCCGCCGCACGATTTGGCTATCGTCATTTCGATTGTGCCTCAGTCTACGGCAATGAAGACCACATTGGGCAGGCCTTAGCCGAAGTGATGGGTTCTGGAGTGGCCCGAGAGGATTTGTGGATCACCTCAAAGGTTTGGAACGACAAACATGCTGAGGAAGATGTAATCGCTTCGTGCGAAAAATCACTGGCGGATCTGCACCTCGGCTATCTTGATCTGTATCTCGTCCATTGGCCATTTCCAAACTTCCACCCCCCGGGTTGCGATGTTACGGCTCGCAGCAAAGATGCCATGCCATATGTTCACGCCAGTTACATGAAGACCTGGCGCAGCATGGAAAAACTCGTCGAGCGCGGGCTTGTTCGTCACATCGGGACATCCAATATGACGATCCCCAAGCTCAAGAGAGTTCTTGAAGATGCGCGGATCAGGCCTGCGGTCAATGAAATGGAGCTTCACCCGCACTTTCAGCAGCCGGAGCTGTTTGAATTTGTGCGGTCGCACCATATTGAACCCGTCGGTTATTCGCCTCTTGGATCTCCACATCGACCCGAGCGGGATCGGACCGCTGAAGATACTTCGCCAACCGACGACACGGTAATTCTGCGCATTGCGGAGCGCCATGGTGTGCACCCAGCCGTTGTTTGCATCAAGTGGGCAGTGCAGCGAGGGCAGACCCCTATCCCGTTCTCGGCAAATCCAAGGAACATCTTCAACAACCTGCTTGGAGTCACAGCTGACCCGTTGACAGAAGAAGAGATGCGCGAGATCGGCGGACTGGATAGGAATTGCCGCCTCATCAAGGGACAGGTATTCCTCTGGAAAGAGGGTCAATCCTGGGAAGCCCTCTGGGATGTGAACGGTGAGATCACTCCGGCCTAGTTTCCGCAATGAAACGGGGACCATCCTAATTTTTATTTGGGGTAATTGAATGATGCAGCGGACGATGCAGGCGGCATTTCTGCCGGGAAATAGCACAGTCGAGCTTCGAAACGTGCCCGTGCCGACACCGAATCATGGAGAAGTTCTCTTACGCGTCAAAGCTTCCACGATTTGTGGTTCGGATATTCGTTGCATCTATCATGAGCACCTTGGCAAGGGCCCGGAACGCTATCAAGGAGTCATTGCAGGGCACGAACCGTGCGGCCAGATCGTGGAAACGGGCCCCGGTTGCCGGCGCTTCAAGATTGGAGACCGGGTGATTGTTTACCACATCTCCGGTTGCGGCGTGTGCAGCGACTGCCGGCGCGGCTATATGATTTCTTGCACGAGTGCTACTTACCGGCGGGCATACGGCTGGCAGCGCGATGGCGCAATGGCAGAATTCATGCTGGCCGAAGAAAAGGACCTGATTGCACTTCCAGACCAGCTCACATATGCGGATGGAGCGCAGGTGGCGTGCGGTTTTGGGACGGTGTACGAGGGACTCGCGAAGATTGGCATCGACGGAAATCACGCGGTATTGATCACCGGCCTTGGGCCTGTGGGTTTGGCGGCCGCCGCGCTCGCACGAAAACTCGGGGCGCAGAAGATCATCGGCATCGATGTGCTCGAAGAGCGACTGGCGCTGGCCAGAAATCTCGGACTGTGCGATGCGACCCTGGTCTCGGGAACGGAGAATGCCTCCCAGGTGAAAGCCCTGACCGGTGGTTTCGGAGTGGAGCGAGCTGTGGAGTGTTCAGCGAATGCCGCAGCCCGCGCTACAGCAGTTCAAGCAACCCGGAGATGGGGGAGGATTGTGTTGATCGGGGAGGGAGGAGGTCTTCAACTGAATCCCTCGCCGGACCTCATCCACGATCAGAAGACCATCTACGGTTCCTGGGTTACTTCAACGTGGTTGATGGAGGAACTTGTGGAGCGTCTTGTGCGCTGGGATTTGCATCCCGCCGACATTGTCACACATCGCTTCGATCTGAACCATGTCGCCGAGGCATATGCGCTGATGGCCGCTGGAAAATGCGGTAAAGTCGCGGTCTGCTTCGATGAGGAACTTGAAGCCTGATAGAGGGCGGATGATCGTCATGGCAATCGTGGGCGGCGCCGCTCTCTCGCCGTGGATGGGGCTGATCAACGATGGGGATTACAGCATCGCTCTGGCTTGCCTTTTTCCGCTGGCGGCTTACATTGTGGTAGGGGTTTACGCCTACTCCGACGCAAGAGAGCGTGGCTCGCGCGACCATGGCCGTATGGAATCGGGCAGATGAAGTTGCACAATGCCTTTGTGACCTCTCCATCACCACTTCGAAACCAGTCCCTGGCACCTCGGATCTTCTGTCGTCATCGCCACTGCATTGCAGCGGCAGTCTTCTACCTCGATCTTCGTGCGAGTTCGCAGGAACCTGTATCGAGGGTCTTCCGCTTCGTTCACTGCGCCGTCGAGAAGGCTCTTACAGCGCAGGTCTTCCGTCTCAGCCGCTACCATTCTGCATCGATAGTCTTCCATGTTCCGTCCTCGCGTTTGTGCTGTCTCTCGGGTTCGGTCGCCTCTTGAATGGCCTTAGATAAGATTGAGCGTGCCTGCGGGATTCAATCTGCTCAATAATGGACACTTCGCAGCCTTCGACCTCAAATCCGGTTCTTGTCATTCACTTTCTCCCGCTGCCGGTGTTCATTCTGAGCAGCCCTCGCACTTATAAACACTTTCAGAGAGCAAGAATGGTCATCCATTCCAAATTGGTTGGAGTAAGGTTAGGCGATGATGACTTCATTCGTCAGCTTCATTCGTACGTACAGCACCGTGCTGTGGGATATGTTTCTTTCCGCAATCGGGTGTTTTATCTTGAGGCGATGCTTCCGTCTGGTCGCAGCAGGACGCGGCTGCCTGGAGACGAGCGCGCCCGTTAGCGCAGATGAGCAGCTTCGCGATCCACTCGTGTTTCAGTGTTCGCCGATTGGCGCCCAACGAACGATGAGGATTTTATGCCCGGATATAGATTGATCGACAGGATTCAAACCGTCACCGCTAGCACATTTGACCAACTGGTATTGAAAGGTGATGGACCAATCGTAGTCGAGTTCATGTCTTACGGATGTGCGCATTGCGGTGTCATCGAGCCGGATCTTCAGCAGGTGGCGGAGATCGTGGAATCCACGGAGAAAATCTTCAGGGTTAACATTGCGGTCGACCGGGAACTCGCGGATCTTTACGAAATTCAAGGGACGCCCACCCTGGTCATGTTTCTCAACGGAGCGGTGGTCGGGCGGGATGAGGGTCCGAGCCCGGATGTATCGAACATCCTCACTGTGGTGAGACAACCATACAAATCATGAAATGAGTTTGGATCATGCAGATCGAAGAGCAATCCGCGCCAATCCTGCTGTTCAACGACGAGTGTGGAGTCTGTCGAAGTATTGCCAATTGGGTGAAGAAGCAGGCGCAGGCAGCACCGGGCGAGGCGAGTATTGTCGTGCGACCGATTGGCCAGGATCCTGAGCAGTTGCGGGCTCTCAATCAAGGCCTGAACATCTGGGATGCTTATGCGACAATTCATCTGCTGATGCCGGATGGCTCAATGAAACTCGGAGGGCAAGCCGTCGCTGAAGTTCTGAGAAAGTTACCGAGCACCAGATGGTTCACATGGACATTCGGAATCAGCGTGTTCGGAATTCGGCCATTCCAGGCGATACTGAACCTGGCTTATGCCATCCTGGCAGACGTGCGGCCAGTGCTTGGCTGTGAGAGCTGCGGCACGCCGGCTCCGTGGGTGCGTCCGATCACGTGGATGGTCAAATGGGTAGCGTCGTTGTTTGGTAAGAGTCATCACCCGAGTCCTCATTTCACCTCATCGCCGGCCACGGGGCGTAGCCCGCAAGCCCGTCCCATCTGACTTCGGATGTTCAGTGTGACATCGGTAAGCTGCAATCCGCATATCAGAATTCATGCCTTTCAATCTCGCAGCAGGAGCCGAGGCTTCACGGGCGAGTTCAGCATCGACTTGGGTTTCCTGCCAGCGGCGAATTCCTCAAGGACGTGACTTATGTAGGTCACCGTTCCGGCCTGCATGAGATCGGTTAGCCCTGCTATGTGGGGAGTGACCAGTACCTGAGGAAGTTGAAGCAACGGGTCCGTGCGATCGGGCGGTTCATTTTTCAAAACGTCGAGCCCAGCAGCTGAAATCTGCCCGGTCGCAACGGCGTCAACAAGTGCTGCTTCGTCAATGAGCATGCCGCGAGCGATGTTGACAAGGATGGCCCCGCGCTTCATCGCGGCAAGTTGCGCAGCATCGATCAAGTTCTGATTTTCCTTGCTGGCCCGAACGCTAATGACAACGAAATCGGCGTGGGCGACGGCAGTCATCAGTTGATCGGCAGGATAGGCAGTAACATCGGCAGGCGCATGCTCGGGGTGTTCATCTGTTGCTACCATCTTCACGCCAAAAGGGCGCAAACGATCTACGAGTTGTAGTCCGATGGTCCCAAGGCCAACGATGCACACCGTCTTGCCGCTCAGTGAGAGATTAAGCGTGGGCGGCCTCGCGGGGCCTCCCTGAAGGGATCTCAAGGCCTCGCCAAGATGTCTTGCGGCGCCGAGCAGAAGTAGAACCGCGAACTCTGCAACTGAAGTGGCATTCCCGGTAAGGTCCGCCGGGGCATAGGAAACCCAAATGCCAAGTTCGCTGGCAGCATCGATGTCGACCTCCTCATACCCGTCGCTGGCCGTCTGAATGAGCTTGAGCATTGGCTGGTCGACGAGCAACCCGCGCCCAACACTGCCCATGGCGAGAAGCACATCGAAATCGAACGCAGGGGCGTCCTTGCCGCCGACCCACTCAACCACTTCATGGTGCGCCAGCGTTGCACGAAGCTTTTGCAGAAGCTCCGATGTAAAGAAATTCCGGGTATGGAGAAATGCGACCTTCATGGTTATCCCTTCAACTCTGATTGCCAAATGTCCTTAGATGTTTTTCAAGACGGGTACGGGCTTAATCGCTCGACAGCCCGTTAAGGGCGATGTCACGAGAAGGTTGCACCGCCTGAGCGTCTGATGCGGGTCCGACAACGCTACCTGGGTTCACTGGAAGCCACCTTTACCGCTAGCTTGGCGATTATGGACAATTCCACCACACTTCCGATCAATGCGCTTGATTGGCAAGAGGCTCACTGGATGCGCCAATTTGCCGATGCGCCCGCATCAGTGCAGAAGCTTGCGCGGCCATCACCGTGTGGTCTGCAAAGACCCGTTGCCACCAGATATCGAAGCTTCCGACGTTGATATTCAAACGTGGGCGAACTCGTGGGGAGTTCGTACTATCCCGCGCAGTTGAGAGCTGACCGCACTGTGGGTTGAAATGCTGGTGCATATTCACTTGATTGTCTCCCGATCCGGTAGCCCTTGAGCAAGGGCTAGTTGTTGCAAAGAGATGCGTCGTCCCTAGTGCCATCACTCGATCAAGGGTTTATCCGAGCGGTCTGAACTGAGGCAAAATCCCCTCATTGCTTAAGCGATGAAGAAGCGTTGGAGGCGCGCGCCGACTACCGAAGCCGAATCCGCCCGCTCAGCATGATTCTCCGGCCTGAGGGGGCTGATCATCTGTTCAATTGAATACAGTCATTCCCGATGAAGGCCGCTTCCAAAGCGCGGCCGGGGAGGATGTGGGACGCTGCATGCGCGGGTGGTTCGACTTCGCCATCGTCGACGAGTTGCTGGATCACGGCTCACCCATAGATTGCTGCTAGGGGCACCGCGGGTCCTGGCTTTCGGCTAGGAGACCTCGTCTCAAAGCCCTGCGCTTGATGAGCAGGAAGAATACCGGAACGAGAATGAGTACGTGGATCGTGGATGTAATCATTCCGCCGACGATGGGTGCGGCAATGGGCTTCATCACATCGGAGCCGATACCGGTTTCCCAGAGGATTGGCGCGAGACTCAGAATGACAGCCGCCACGGTCATCAGTTTTGGCCGCAGACGCTGCACCGCACCCTCAATGACCGCTTGGTGCAGCGCATCCTCACTCATGGGCGAATTCTGAGCCAGGTGGCGCTGGAAGGCTTCATCCAGATACACGACCATCACTACGCCCGTCTCCACCGCAATGCCAAAGAGGGCGATATAGCCGACCCATACGGCAACGCTGAAGTTATAGCCGAGCAGCCACTGCAAAAGCAGCCCTCCCGACATGGCATAGAGTGTGGGCACTATCAGCACCACGGCCTCGATAGCCGATTTGAATACGAGATACAGCAGCAGGAAGATGACGAAGAACACGATGGGCAGGATGATTGTGAGGCGCTGTTTGGCGCGCATCTCGAACTCATACTCCCCGGCCCAGCGCCATGTGTATCCCGCCGGCAAAGCGGTCTTCTGGTTCAGCAGCTTCTCGGCTCGATTCACAAAGCCACCGTAATCATTCGTATTCAGATTGAGATACACGTAGCCGGTGAGCGCACCGTCTTCGTCGCGAATCATGGACGGGCCGCGCGAGTAGTACACACGCGCTACCTCGCTGAGTGGGATCTGTTCCCCGGAGGGTGTCGGAATCAGGGCCTGCGACAGGGCTTCAGGATGGTCGCGAAAGTCGCGCTGATAGCGTACGGCGATGGGAAAGCGCTCGCGGCCTTCCACATTTTGCGCAATGTTCGCTCCGCCAATTTCTGAGGTGATAACGCGCTGGACATCGGCAACCGTCAGACCGTAGCGCGCGGCCACGGGCCGGTTCACAGCCACATTGAGATAGAAGCCCTGCGAGACACGTTCCGCAAAGACTGAGTTAGTTTCCGGCATTGTGGAGAGAACTTGCTGCATGCGCGCTCCGATATCTTCGACGTGCGCCAGATCGGGGCCTTGAATCTTGATTCCTACAGCAGTTTTGATACCGGTCAGTTCCATGTCGAGGCGGTTTTCGACAGGCATGGTCCAGGTGTTGGTCAGGCCAGGGAATTGCAGTTTCTCGTCCATGTCGTGGATCAGCTTTTCGTAGGTCATGCCGGGGCGCCACTGATCGCGCGGCTTCAGCATGATGGTGGTGTCATACATATCGAGCGGCGCGTTGTCGGTGGCGGAGTCGGAGCGGCCGACGGTGCCGAATACCGTTGTGACCTCGGGAAAAGAGCGGATGATTCGATCCTGCTCCTGCATGAGCGAAACCGCCTGCGTGATGGAGATGCCGGGCAGTGCGCTGGGCATATAGAGAGCGGAGCCTTCATACAGAGCCGGCATGAACTGGCTGCCGAGACGGAAGTAGAGAGGGACGGTTGCGGCGAGGAAAGCGAGATTGAGTGCGATGACGATCTTCCAGTGATTCAGGCACCAACGCAGTACAGGAAGATACAGAGCCTGGGTAATGCGCGCAGCCGGATTCTTCGACTCCGGTCGCAACTTGCCGCGCAAGCAGAATGGCATGAGCGCTGGAACCAGGGTGATGGAGAGCAACGAAGAAAAGATGAGCACCAGCGTCTTGGTCCAGGCCAAAGGCCGGAACATGCGACCCTCCTGCGCTTCCAGCAAAAATACCGGCAGAAAAGAAACCACGATGATGATCAGCGAGTAGAAAAGAGCCGGCCCAACTTGCTGCGCCGCGCCGATAAGAATGCGCCGCCGCTCCGCTTCGTCAGGGACTTCGCTTCGCTCGGTAAGATGGCGGTATCCATTTTCGACCATGACGATGGCCGCATCGATGAGCACGCCGACGGCCAATGCCAGGCCGCCGAGCGACATGATGTTGGAGCTGACGTGAAGCAGGTACATGGGGATAAACGCCGCGAGAACTGCGATCGGAAGCGTGAGTATGGGCACGAGCGCGGAACGGAAGTGGAAGAGGAATGCAATGCTGACGAAGCTCACGATGATTGCCTCGACAACAAGGTCCCGCTTCAGCGTGTGAATCGACTGGTCGATGAGCCAGGAGCGGTCGTAAGCGGTCACAATCTCAACCCCGGCCGGAAGCGAAGGTGCAATCTCCTTGAACTTTGCCTTTACGCCGTTGATGACATCGAGGGCGTTCATGCCGTAGCGCATCACCACAATGCCGCCCACTGTCTCGCCCTGTCCCTGCCAGTCGGCTGCGCCGCGCCGCTCGTCGGGGCCAAAGGAAACAGTGCCCAGGTCCTTCACCAGCACGGGCGTGCCGTTCTTGGTTGCGACCGGAACATTTTCGAGATCGGAGAGCGACTTCAGATAGCCGAGGCCGCGGATCATATATTCAGCGCCGTTCATGTCCAGAACGTCTCCGCCTACTTCATTGGTGCTCTGGCGGACACGGTCGATCACGGTAGAGGCGGAGATGCCATACGAGAAGAGCTTGTTGGGATCGAGGTTGACCTGGTACTGGCGCACAAAGCCGCCGATGCTGGCTACTTCCGCGACGCCGGGTACGGTCTCGAGTTGATAGCGCAGATACCAATCTTGCAGCGCGCGCAAATCGGCCAGGCTCTTGCTGTGGCTGCGGTCGACGATCGCGTACTCGTAAACCCAACCCGCCCCGGTCGCGTCCGGACCGATGGCGGGATGCACGTCGGCAGGAAGCTTGCCTGCGATTTGCTGCAGATACTCGATCACCCGCGATCGCGCCCAGTACAGGTCCGTGCCATCCTGAAAAACGACGAAGACATAGGAGTCGCCAAACATGGTTTGCGCGCGCACGTTTTTGACCTGCGGAGCCGAGAGAAGCGCAGTGACAATTGGGTACGTGACCTGGTCTTCAATGACATTCGGCGGCTCACCGGCCCACGGCGTGTGGATGATGACCTGCACATCGCTGATGTCGGGCAGCGCGTCAAGCGGCACGCGCCGCATGCACCACAAGCCAGCAACCAACAGCAGAGCCGCTCCCATGAAAACAAGGAATGGGTTGCGCGCACACCATGCAATGATGCGTGAAATCATCACATGCCTCCGGAAGCGCTTAAGCTGAGTTGCTTTGTTGCCACGGTCCGGCCGCCCTGTTGAACGGTGACCGTCGCAGACCATGTTCCGCCCGCTGCCAGTTGTAGAGGGCCTTCGTAGATGCCATCGCCTTTATCGGCGAGTGCGGCGGCAGCGTGTTCTGCCGCCATTCCCATCGCGGGCATGGCCGGCATGAAGAAGGTTGCTGTCACCTGTGATCCAGACACCGGTTTTCCATCGGAACCAGTCAGCTTGATGCGCACCGTGTTTGCGCCTTTGTGCGGCGGAGATGGCTGCGTGCTCAGCTCAATCTGCATCTGCTGCACCGGCGCCGCGCCTGCGGCCGGCTGCGGCGCGAGGGGCGCATACGCTCCCACAGCTGCCTGCAGCTGGGCCTCCGAGTCCACCAGAAAGTTCGCCGAGCTGATCACCTTCTCTCCGGCCTTGAGACCGCTGAGAACAATCACCGAATCGTCGAGCTGCGTTCCGACTTCGATGGTGCGCGGCTCCAGGGAGCCGCTTCCGTGGTCGATAAAGGCGATGGCCCGCGTGCCGGCCTGCAGCACTGCTGAGGCCGGTATCACCAACTGCCGCCCCAGCGGAACCGAGATCGCGACGTTCACATACATTCCCGGCTTGAGCACAACGCCAGGGTTGCGAAAGACCAGGCGTACGCGGACCGTTCGTGTGGCAGGATCGACTTGGGGCAGAATCTGATCGATGCGGCCGTTGAAGTTGCGTCCGGGATAAGCATCCACCGTAACCCGCGCGGAGTCGCCCGGTTTCAAGCGGCCAACGTCATTCTGAAACACGTTGGCGTATACCCAAACCGTGGAGAGATCGGCAATGGTGTAGAGCTTCATATCCGGCTGCACGTATGCGTTGGGCAATGCGGCGCGTTCAATGATGTAGCCGGAGGCCGGTGAATTAATGGCGATGTCGCGCTGCACCTTGCCGCTCTGCTCCAGGTCAGTGATGGTCTGCTCCGGAACGCCGAACTGCCGCAGCCTCTCTTCGGCAGCGCGTAGCAGCCAACCGTCTTCCTGAACCGCCATGCCCTGCGCATCGGGCGCAAAGGCCTTCTGGTTCTGCCGGGCCAGCAGATACTCCTGCTCGCTGCTCACAAGGTCTGGGCTGTATACCGTGAAGAGCCGCTGCCCTTTCCGCACGTACTGGTACGTCGCATTCGCTGAGACATTCTGAATCCATCCGGGGAAGCGCGTCTGCACATACGACAACCCCTCCTCGTCAATGTCCACATTGCCGGCAACGCTCAGATCGTTGTTTACGTCCTTGCGCTCCACCGTCGCCGTGGTCACACCAATCTCCTGAAGGCGCTGCGGAGACAACTGCACGGTCGCCAGCGCGGGTTCGCTCCCCGCTGGCGATGCATTGCTCTGCGGCATGGGTTGCGATGCCGTCTCGGGCCCGCGCGCTACGACCGGGTCCTGCGAGGTTGCCGGCGGAGTGATTCGGCCGCGGTACAGAACGACATAAGCAAGTAAGGCCGCGAGCAAAATGCAAATCGCAACAGCCGAAGCAAGGGCAAGCTGATAGGTGCGCGTCTTCACGGTTTCTCCTCCGGCGTGCTCTGCTGTTGCTGATCCAATGAAGTGCCCGCGGCCAGTTCCAGATCTGCCAGGCGCGCGTCGAAATCTGCACCCGCATCGAGCCATGCAAGGTCAACATCGATGACCGTCATCTGGCTGTCGAGCAGGTCCAGAAGGTTCGTCTTGTCGTTCTCGTAAGCGATCACGCTGGACTCCAGCGTGGCTTCAGCCTGGGGGCGTAACTGGTCGTGATACATGTGCGCAAGCTGCTGTGCTGCATCCGCCTCCACCAGCGCATCCTCGATCTGTCCGAAGGCGGCATTGCGCAGCGCGGCCAACTCCGCATCCTGCTCCGTGGCTTGCGCCGTTGCCTCGGCAATCTCCGCGTCGTGTTTGCGGTGGTTCAGCCAGGGCAGATTCATCGATCCTTCCACCATGTAGCTGTTGCGCATATTCGAGCTGGGTTGCATCAGCATGTATCCGCCCGCAATCGTGAAATCCGGAACGTAGGCCTT
>Ga0182030_10017882_pt1 | contig 13645 bp, 13 predicted proteins | sample 812S3MmetaG_FD_121299 | JGI IMG/M metagenome (GOLD analysis project Ga0182030, IMG submission 121299) | Permafrost microbial communities from Stordalen Mire, Sweden - 812S3M metaG (Illumina Assembly) | ecosystem: Environmental > Terrestrial > Soil > Wetlands > Permafrost | place: Sweden... | reverse complement strand
GTGGCAGCCGACTGATTCTTCAGCACCGGCGGGACGAGGGCGTCCCGCCCGGACCAGGGGGTCCGCCCTGGGGTCCGCCCCACCGATTTATTCGGATCCCGGCGATGGGAAAAGTGTGCGGCGTTGGGCTGAAGTCTGCCCCACGATGCGGCTTTGCCACAAGCTGTCGGCGATCAGCTTTCACCCGTCAGCCTTTGCGGTCTGGCTTGGCAGGCTTGGCGGCTCTCGGGCAGATGGAAGTACAAGGCGAAATAGTAAAAGGCCGGAGGTCTAAAGCCGTTCGCTTCCACCGACGATAGTCAGGTGGATGACCGATCCACTCCTGACCGCCGCGGCCCGGCGCTATGTCGCGCGGATGACATCGGCGATCGCGCCCCTGGCGGACCGCCTGGATCGCCGCTATCGGGCGTTTCTGCGCCAGCGCGGATACGCTCCGTCGCAGGCGCGCGCTTTCCTGGCGATTACACCGGCGGCAGCCTCACGTTTTCCATCGCTTAGTCCATTCCTGGAGCAGGTGGAGTACAACGGCCGCCGCCTTGCCAAACTAAACGTCGAGCCGGGCGAAGCGAATGAGATCCTCAAGGCGTTCGGACCTCTACTGGACGCGGTGCTGCCCGGCCAGTTCGAGCCGGCACGCGAACAACTCCACCTGGCCACCGTTCTCGGACTGAATCAGGCCTTCTACCAGGTGCGCGAGGCCGAGGCACAGGCCTTTTTCGGTTTGTACCGCGCGGAAATCGAAGCGCAAGGCCTGGACGACCTGCTACGGCGTTTCGTTGGCATCCTCACGCGCACGTTCCGCGCCCGCACCGGCCGTCTATTGCTGCTGGATCGCCCACCCTGCGCCCAGCTAGCGCGGCCTTTGTACATCGAGCGCGGCCAGACGCGCGAAGAGCTGATCGCCGACCCCAAAATGCGCGGCCAATTCGCGTCTTACTGGTCTTTTCCAATGCGGTCGGCAGCATTGTTGCAGTTCGGTTTCGACGTTTCCTACCCCTGGTTGCCGCGAGAGTTGACGCTTTTGCATGCGGTAGCGGAACGCTGTTACGAGGCCATCCAAAAGACGCGCATGGAGGCGGAAATGCGCCGATTAGAGGCTGAGGCCCGCCAGGCAGAGGAAGAAGAGCGACGCCGCATCGGGCGCGAGTTGCACGATGAGGCTGGACAGTCGCTGCTGGCACTGCGGCTCCAACTCGAGATGGCGGAGCGCGACGCCGCCCCCGAAATGCGGCCGCGTCTGGCTGAGGCGCGCGGAATCGCGGAGCACACCGTGGACGAGTTGCGGCGGATCGTGGCCGCGCTCAGCCCAGGGGCGTTGGACCGGCTCGGGCTGAAAGCGGCGCTCCGGCAACTGACGGTGCGGTTCGGAAAAATGCACACTGCTGCCGTTCGGATTCGGGTTACGGGCAATTGGGAAGGCCTGCCCCAGAGATTTCAGGAAGTAATCTACCGGGTCGCGCAGGAGTCGCTACAGAATATCGCTAAACATTCGCAGGCGACGCGAGTAAACATTCTGCTGCAATCCACCGATAAGAGTACTAGGTTGAGCGTTTCGGACAACGGAGCCGGCTTCGCGAAAGAAGCGGCTTTGAGCAAACCGATGTCATTCGGTCTGGCAGGTATGCGCGAGCGGGCTTTGCTGCTCGGGGGCGGCCTGACTATTCGCAGCGTGCCCGGCAAGGGCGTCGCTGTCATGCTCGAGTTGCCCCAAGACTCTGCCGCAGGGACACATCATGGCTAAAATTCGCGTATTACTCACAGACGATCACACTTTGTTCCGGCAGGGTATCCGAACGCTGCTTGCAGCGGAACCGGACTTGGAAGTAGTGGCCGAAGCGGAGAACGCTTTCGCCTCAGTGACCGCCGCCAAGCAGTTTCATCCCGATGTCGTCCTGATGGATATTGGGATGACCGGGATGAGCAGCTTCGAGGCGACACGCCAAATCCGGAAAGAGCGTCCGGAAACCAAGGTCGTCTTCCTCTCGATGTATGACGACGAGGATTATCTGGCCGAGTGCGTCGAGATCGGCGCGAACGGCTATATCCTCAAGGACAGCCCCGCGGACCAGTTGGTAACCGCCATCCGCGAAGTGCACCGCGGCGGCAGCTACTTGAGCCCTCGGTTGCTCACGCGCCTGGTTGACGGGTTCCGCGGACTGGGAAACGGCAGCATTCGCCAGCCACGCTTCGGCACGTTGACCAAACGGGAACGAGAGATTCTCAAGATGCTGGCGGAAGGAAAATCGGTGAAGGAAATCGCCACCGGCTTCGACCTGAGCGTCAAGACTGTGGAAGCTCATAAGTTCAACCTGATGCGCAAGTTGGACATCCACAATAAGGCGCAGCTGGTGCAGTACGCCATCCAAAAGAAGATCATCCGGCTCGACGAGCACGTCTCGGTCTAGCACGCGTCCCGGCATCCACGCGTGTCTTCCGTGACACGTGCCTGCCGAATCATAACTCCCTTGTAATCAGCCGATTTGCCTATGGCGTCCGATCTGCATCTCTCCTCCGCGTGAGGAGGATCGGAAGATGCTCAGAGCAGAAGATCAAATCGGAAGGCTGGCGGCCCTGACCGGCGTGATGCTGATGGCCACCGCCGAAGCCTTAGCCCAAGACAGAGCCCTGGCGCAGGACAAGGGAACGCGCCCCGCACGAAGGATTGTAGTCAGCATTACCGACCGTAAGCTGGCGGTCCTCGAATCCGACCGCGTGGTGAAGATCTTCCCGACCGCCGTGGGCGCGCCTGAATCGCCCAGCCCCGTGGGGATCTACAAAATCGTCAACAGCATCCCCGACCCCACCTGGTATTACAAAGGCAAGATCGTCGGACCCGGAAAGAGCAACCCGCTCGGCACACGCTGGCTGGGTCTGAGCATCCAGGGCTACGGCATTCACGGCACCAACGTCCCAACTTCCATTGGACACAACGCCTCGCACGGATGCGTCCGCATGCGCAATCACGATGTCGAGGAGTTGTTCGGCATGGTTGAAGTAGGCGACCAGGTAGAGCTCTATGCCGATCGGACTCCCGAACTGGATCGAATTTTTGGTGAGACGACAGCGGCTGTATCCGTACAGTAACGGGCAAGGGAGACTTCCATGACAAATATTCTCGGTTATGTTTTGATGGCTGCGATCACGTTTCCGATCTCGTTCTTCGTCGCGCGGAGCTGCCTGCGAGGTGTGATCCGCATTGTCACCGGGGAAGACAACCGCGATGTGCTATGATCGCAGCCGTGAAGCGGTGGCACGCGGTTCTCTCCGCGCTCCTGTTCTTCTGTTGGGGCGCGAAGGCCGCTGACGATGCGGGCAGCGCCGCGCGGGAGTTGGCCCGCAAGACGGCGGCCTTCGTAGGACGAAACGCCTCGGTGGCGGTGACTTGGCGCAATCTTTCTTCGCTGGAATCGGCTGGCGCCCAGGCGCGGGCGTCCTTCGAAGCGGCCTTGCAGGACGCCGGCTTGCGCCCCGGCGATACTCCCCCCGTAGTGGAGGCGCGGGTCACCATCTCCGAGAACGGCTCACACTTCCTGTTGGTGGAAGAGGCGTCGAAGGGCGACGAACATCAGGTCTGGATCGCCTCCTGGAAGCGCGGCGAAACGGCGGCCGCACTCCCACAAGGCGTCACACTGGAGAAGAAGCTCATCTGGGAGCAGACCGAGCAAATTCTCGACCTCGCACTTTCACCCGCCGGAATGCTGGTGCTTTCGCCCTCCAATATCACCCTCTACGCACGTAACGGCACGCAATGGGACGCGCAGCGCACCGTCCCGCTATCGCCCGCCAAGCCCTGGCCGGCCGACCTGCGCGGCCGTCTACGTCTGAAGGGCGCCGGATTTCAAGCGCTTCTGCCAGGACTCCAGTGCGAGGGGACCACCGAACCGTCACTTTCCGCCGAGTGCCACGCCGGCGACGAGGCCTGGGTGTTGGAATCGGGAAGCCGGGCGCTCCTGCTGGCCGAGTTCGCCGCTACCCGCAACTACTTCGGCGGCCGCGTGACCACGCAGTCCGGACAGCGCAAAGCCGTGCCCGCGTTCTTCTCGGCGGCCAGCGCGGAGTTCCAAGGGCGGACGTGGTGGCTGCTGGCGGCCATCGACGGGCGAGTGCAAATCTTCGACTCGGCGCTCGATCCGGCGGGCGCCTTGAGCGCCCAGTGGGGCAGCGACATCGCCGGCACCGACGCACACTGCGGCACGGGCTCGCAGGTGCTGGCCACACGGGCCGGCGACCGCGCACAGGGCGATGCGATTCAGGCCTTCACCATGGCCGAGCGGACGCCCCAACCGCTGACCGAGGCAACCGATTTTCCAGGCCCGGTGCTGACGCTCTGGACATCGGGCGGTAGCGCGGTGACGGTGGTGGCGCGGGACTTGCGGACGGGGAAATATGCGGCCTATGCCGTCACGGTGGTTTGTGGGAGCTGAACGCCGGATTGTGCCACTCCTGTGTCTTGGTAGGACATGCTTCAGCTTGTCCAGAGAAAGTGCGGCAGGCAATCTTGGGTGCAGGCGGCCTTTTGGGCCGCCGTTTTCGCCACGCAACGAATTGCTCGGGCTTCAGCACCGCACCCTGGCCGTAGACGAGGCCGAGAAAAGTCGGGCTGAAGGACGGGGTCCCCTCTGGGGAGGGCCCGCCAGTAACCACGTACTGGAAACCACCGGGCAAACGATTGATTCTGAGCTGCTTGGCAATCCAGCCGATTTGCTTCCCGGTGCGGTGGTTACTGGCGCTAGAGACGTTCCCGCACGGGATCGCCCCACGCTGAACCCTGCCCCTCCATGCCCATCGGCTGCACGCCAAGAAGGACCGAAGCCCAGAGGCCGCCTAAAAGCCGGCCCGAAGACAAGATTGGACAAGCTAAAGCATGTCCTACTGTGCATCCTGACTCTCGCGCTGGTAGCTGCGGCTGCCACGCGACCCCGATATGGCGGCACACTGCGCGTCGAAATGCGCGAGTCCCCACCGTCGCCGGAAGCGTTCGGCGTACCCAGAGGATTTGTCCTGACCACGTGGGAAGCGGGCCACCGCGCGGTATTCACGGCCGACGAGAACGCACCCGGCGGCCGGCCGTACCTGGACGCCGTCGATATCCAGATGGCGCGATCGCTGCGCGATCAATCGGTCGACCTGGAACTGGGCAAGGCCGATGTCGTGGAGCTCAGCCCATCGGAACTGCGGCGGCAGTCGGCCAGCCGGCGCGTCTGGTCGTCCTCGCCGGTGCGGTTGATGGCGCTGGTATTCGGACCGCGGATCACCGACCCTCGGGTGCGCGAGGCTCTGGCACTGGCGATCGATCGTACCGCTATCCACAGCGTCCTGCTGCAACGCCAAGGCGAGATCTCCGGCGCCCTGCTACCCCAGTGGATCACGGGCTATGCGTTCGCCTTCGGCGCCGCGGCCGACATCGCCAAAGCGCAGGCGCTGGTAGCCGGAATCGCGCCGGCGGACCGCACCGTCACGCTGGCCGCGGACGACCCGGCCAACCGCGGCATCGCCGACCGCATCCAGCTCAATGCGCGCGATGCTCACCTTGCGGTTTCGGTGGTGCAGGCCACTACCAACGCCGACGTTCGCCTGGTGGAGACGCGCATTCCGTTTGCCGATGCCCCGCACGCGCTGGCGAGCGTGGCCGCGGCGTTCGGCCTCAACGAACCTCCGGCGGCCCGTAATCCCGAAGAGCAGTACGCCGCCGAACGCAACTTGCTCGAGGGATTCCGCGTGATCCCCCTGGTCCATCTCCCAGACGTGTATGGCGCCGGTCTGCGCGTACAGGGTGGGCCGGTGATCACGCCGCTGGGCGAGTGGCGTTTCGACAGCCTCTGGGTGGAAGACCGGCCATGATGTTCCGCACGCGCCTGCTGCTGATCTTCGCGGTCGCCGTGGCCGCGGCGGTCGGCATGGTGGAGCTCATCGTATCCAGCCGCGCGCGCCGGGCCTTCGAGAACATGGAGGCGCGCCGGGTCGACGCCATGGTGAGGCAATTCGACCAGGAGTTCCATCGCCGCGGCGAAGAGATTGTCCGCACCGTACAGGGCATCGCGGACTCCGCCAGGGCGCGCGAAATCGCCCTCACTCCGGACGCTTCGGCTTACCTCTCGGAGGCAGGCACGCTGGCGTCCACCGATCGCCTGGACCTGTTGGAACTGGTGGCCGGCGACGGCGCCATCGTGTCCTCGGCGCAGTGGCAGGCGCGCTTCGGATACAAAGAGGAGTGGCTGCTGAGCGAGCCCGACTGGCAACCGCGCACCGCCTTCCTGAGGCGCGAAGAGCTGCCCGACGCCGTGACTCTGGCGCTACTGGCCGTGCGCACCGTGTCGGTGGGTGAAATGAAGCTGTACGTCGCCGGCGGACGCGTGTTAGATCGCGAGTTCATCGCCTCGCTGGTGGCGCCGCAGGGGATGCGTGTGCTGCTCTATCGCAACCTGGCGCCGGCCTTCTCGCCGGCAGATCTGATCGACGGCAACGGTCCGGCCGAGTCCGCCGGGCAGCTTCGTCCGCTGGTCGAACAGGTGGAGAAGCAGGGGAAGGAAGCGCTCGGCACGGTATGCACGGGAGTTACGGCGGAAACGTTTCATGCGCTGCCGCTCAAGGGGAGCGGGAACGAGGTGTTGGGCGTGCTGCTGATCGGCAATTCGCGGCGCGACCTGATGGAGCTGGAAGCGTCGATGCTGCGAACCGCGGTGATCGTCGCGGTTACCGGCATCCTGATGGCGATCGTGCTGAGCTGGTGGGCCACGGCGCGCATCACGCGCCCGGTGCGGCGGCTGGCGGAAAGCGCGGGCCGCGTGGCGGCCGGGAACTGGGGCGCTACGGTGGAGATCGCGACTACGGATGAGATCGGGCAGTTGGCGCGCGCCTTCAATCGCATGACTCACGAGCTGGTGGAGCAGCGCGAACGGCTGGTGCAGGCGGAACGCGTGGCGGCGTGGCGCGAACTGGCGCGGCGGCTGGCGCACGAGTTGAAGAATCCGCTGTTCCCGCTGCAGATCACGGTGGAAAACATGCAGCGCGCGCGCGACAGTTACCCCGATCAGTTCGACGAGGTGTTTCGCGAAGGCACGTCGACGCTGCTCGCCGAGCTCTCGAATTTGAAGCAGATTATCGGGCGATTCAGCGACTTCGCCAAAATGCCGGCGCCGGAAATGCAGCCCGTGAATTTCAACGAACTGGTGACGGAGACCATGCGGCTGTTCGAAGCGCAGCTTGTCAAGGCGAACATTCGCGCGTCGGCACAACTCGATCCGGCGGTGCGGCCAGTGCCCGCCGACGCCGAGCAGATGACGCGCGCACTGCGCAATCTGGTCCTGAATGCGATCGACGCGATGCCCGGTGGCGGGACCCTGGCGGTGCGGACGAAGGCAGTCGGCGCGGGCGTGCGGCTGGAAGTATCGGACACGGGGCAAGGACTCACGCCGGAAGAGTGCGAGCGCCTTTTCACGCCGTACTATACGACGAAAACGCACGGCACGGGGCTGGGACTGGCGATCGTGCAATCGGTGGTGAGCGATCATAAGGGCCGCATCGCGGTGGATAGCGAGAAGGGCAAGGGGACGACGTTCCGGATCGATCTGGGGTGATCGGCGATGGCCGGGTCGATTCCCAGGACCGGCGGCACCCGCAATTCCTCGGCGCGCGCATCGTCAATCCGCCAAAAACTCATAATGTACGGTGGCGGCAATATACCGCCGAAGACCTCGCCGGGTACCAATGGTCTCGCAATCCGTGGCGGACGTCGATCCCGCCGATTGGGGCGCGATAGCTTGCCCAACGATAGCTTGCCCAACGATAGCTCGCCCAACAGTAGCTTGCCCACCAATAGCTCGAAAGGTACGTTTTGCACCCAAGGCGGGTAGGCGTATGATGGGATTACGCGGAAGGGGAATTTCCACAGTTTTCCTATCTGCTACCATTTCCATAGGGGGCGCCGTCAAAGTCTAAGACTAAGGTGGAGTCGGTCGACTATCCACCTCCCGGCAACGACATGAAAATCAAGAAAACACTCCTAGCCGCCCTGGTGGTTGCAGCCGCAGCCGTTCTAGCGCCGCTTTATGGTCCCGGAATTCTGGCCCGTGCGGCCACGCCCGCGGGGGACGATCCCAATCCCGCCGTCAAGGCGGTGACTTCGGCCTACGCGCTGGTGGAGCAGAACGCTGCCGAGCCGGTAAACGCGGAAACCACCTTCTACGACGGTGTCATCCCGGGCATGCTGCACTCCCTGGACCCGCATTCCAACTTCATCCAGCCTAAGGAATACAAGGAAATGATGCGCAAGCAGCAAGCGCATTATTACGGCGTAGGAATGCAAATCACCGTGGACGGCCCCAAGGTAGTGGTGATGGAGCCCTTCCCCGGCTCCCCGGCGTCTAATGCCGACCTGCGGCGCGGCGACGTGATTTCCGCGGTCGATGGCAAGGATACCACCGGCATGGACACGCAACAGGTCGCCGACATGCTTCGCGGCCCGCGTGGAACACAGGTGCGCGTCAGCGTGAAGCGCGAGGGTGCGGTCGAGCCGTATACGACAACGGTAACGCGCGACGCCATCGAGACCAGCGTGGTGGACGTCTTCTGGCTCAAGCCGGGGGTAGCCTACCTGGGAGTCAGCAGTTTCGAAGCGTCCAACATTGAGCACGACGTACAGGCTGGCATGAAGGCGCTCGACGAATCCAAGGTCAACTCCCTGATTCTGGACCTGCGCGGGAACCTCGGCGGCCTGGTAAATGAAGCGGTATTCCTGGCGGGGAGGTTTCTGCGCGACGGCCAGGTGATTGTCTCGCAACACGGGCGCGTGGATGCGGACCAGACGTACAAGGCCAAGGCCAAGGATCGCAACGATCCGGCACTGAAGTACCCCATGATTGTCCTGGTGGATCGCAACTCCGCATCCGCGTCGGAGATTGTATCGGGCGCGCTGCAGGATCACGATCGCGCCCTGATCATGGGCGAAACCACCTTCGGCAAGGGACTGGTGCAGGCGCAGTTTCAGTTGCAGGACGGCTCCGCGCTCTTGCTGACCATCGCCCACTATTACACCCCCAGCGGCCGCCTGATTCAGCGAGACTACTCGCACTCCTCGATGCTTGAATATTATTCGGCGAGGCCCAAGGGCGATGTGCCGACGCCCACAGACGACATCAAGTCCACCGATAGCGGCCGTAAGGTCTACGGCGGCGGCGGTATCACGCCCGACGAAAAGTACCCGGCGATGCACTACAATCTTTTCCAGCGCCACGTGCTCACCGCCCTCAATACCGGGAACCTTCCGCTGCAGGGCATTTTCTGGCATTTCACCAACACTTACTTCGGACCGCGCAAGCCGGCGGTCAGCGGCGAAAGCTGGATGCCGGACGCCGACGTGATGAATCGCTTCAAGGAATTCCTGCACTCCAAGCAGGTCAACTTCACGGATGCGGAATTCGCCGCCAATCAGGATTGGATGCGCGACAACATCCGCCACGAGTTCCTGTTCCGGGCATACAACAAGAAGATCGCCGACCAGGGCAGGAGTCAGACTGACCCCGAAGTGCTGGCGGCCATCGACAATATGTCGAAGGCGCAATCGCTGCTGAAGGAATCGGATCGCGCCTACGCTATGCGCGCGGCGAAGTAGCACGAAAGCGGTCAGCTTTGAGCTAGGCGGCCTCGGGATCTTTGCCGCTTGAGCGGGTGCTTACACGGTTTCAGGCGCGGGATACGCTCCCTGACGGTCGCGGCTCTGTAACGAGTGCCCGAGTGTTTGCATTTAGTTACAGAGCCGCGACCGTCAGGGAGCGTTCGCCGGTAACGGACTTTCCCGAAATCGTGTAAGCACCCCGCGTGAGCTGTCAGCCGATAGCTGACAGCTTTTATTGATACAATCCTCTCTACATGGGCATACGGGTGTCGCTGTTCGTGACCTGCATGGTCGACCAGCTTTTCCCCCAGGTCGGAATGGCGATGGCCGACGTCCTGGAGCGCGTCGGATGTCAGGTCGATTTTCCCGAGAATCAGACCTGCTGCGGGCAGCCGGCCTTCAACAGCGGATACCGCGCCGAGGCGCGCACTGTCGCGCGGCACTTCCTCGACACTTTCGAATCGAGCGAAGCCGTCGTGGTCCCGTCGGGTTCCTGCACGGCGATGATCGCTCATCACTTCGCCGAGTTGTTCCACAAAGAGCCGGAAACACTGGCGCGCGTGCACGCTCTCGAAAAGCGCGTCTGGGAATTCTCCACGTTCCTCACCCAGGTGGCCGGCGTGGACGATGTCGGCGCGCGCTTCGACCGGGTGGTGACCTTCCACGATGGCTGCCACGGCCTGCGCGAGTTGGGCGTCAAGGACGCGCCGCGGCGGTTGCTCGCCCATGTGCGCGGTTTGGAACTGCGGGAGATGCTCCCGGCGGAAGAATGCTGTGGATTCGGCGGCACCTTCGCGGTAAAGTTCTCCGAGCTTTCGGGCGCCATGGCGCGCACCAAAATCGACGCTATTGAGCGTACCGGAGCGGGCACAGTGGTCTCCGCCGATCCCAGTTGCCTGATGCAGATCCAGGGCGCTCTTTCGCGCGCCGGCTCGAAAATCGACACGCTACACCTGGCAGAGGTCCTCGCCAGCCGCTGATCCCTATGTCCACGGAATTCGGTCAGAAATCGCACGACACGCTGGTGGATGGCAAGCTCCAGTTGGCCATCTACACGGCTACCGGACGGCTCAAGGAGAAACGCATCGATGTCGTCTCGGCGGACGCGCTTCCCGATTATCAGGAACTGCGCACCCAGGCCAACGCCATCAAGAAGCACACCATCGACAACCTGGACCACTACCTGGAGGAATTCGAGCGCAACGTCGCGGCCCACGGCGGTAAGGTAGTCTACTGCAAGGACGGCACGGAAGTTTCCGATTTCGTGTTGGGCCTCGCCAAGGAGCGCGCGGCCCACCTGATTGTGAAGTCCAAGTCCATGACCACCGAGGAAGTGGACCTCAACGAGCGCCTGGAGCACCACGGTTTGGAATCGGTGGAGACGGACCTGGGCGAGTACATTCTACAACTGGCGCACGAGCGGCCCTATCACATCGTTGCGCCGGCCCTCCACATGACGCGCTACCAGGTGGCTGACCTGTTCGAGCGCGAACTACACATACCGCAGGAAGTGGTGATCGAGAAGCAGACTGCCATCGCCCGCTCGGTATTGCGGCAGAAATTTCTGGCGGCCGATATCGGCATCAGCGGGGCCAATTTCCTGGTGGCGGATTCCGGCGCGGTGGTCATCGTCGAGAATGAGGGCAACGCGCGCCTCACCACTTCGGCGCCGAAGATTCACATCGCCGTGGCGGGCATCGAGAAGGTAATCCCGCGCGCGCAGGACCTGGCGACGTTCCTCAAATTACTGGCGCGCAGCGCCACCGGACAGCTGCTTTCGGTCTATACGTCGTTCCTCAGCGGTCCGCGGCGCGCTGGCGAAATCGACGGGCCAGATGAGTTTTACGTAGTGCTGCTCGATAACGGACGGACGCGCCTGCTGCCCGACAAATCCAAGCGGCAATCGCTCTATTGCATCCGCTGCGGGGCCTGTTTGAACACCTGCCCGGTGTATCGCAAGATCGGCGGGCACAGCTTCCCGTGGGTCTATTCGGGACCGATCGGAGCCATCCTGACGCCGCAATTCATGGGCGTGCAACACGAGCCGGCGCTGCCCTTCGCGTCGAGCCTCTGCGGGGCGTGCGGCGAAGTCTGCCCAGTGAAGATCGACATTCCCAAAATCCTGCTGGAGTTGCGGTCGGATGTGAAGAAGTCAGACGCGCGGGAGGGCCGCAATCGGCTGGAGAAACTCGGATTCCGCGCCTTCGCGTGGCTCATGACGCATCCCCAGCTGTTCGAAATGGTGGGGCGAATTGGCCGTTCTATGGGATGGCCCAACACCACCAAAGGCCCGTTGGGCGCATGGCTGAGCGAACGCGACTTGCCGCCGCTCCCAGCCCACAGTTTCCGCGAAATGTGGAGGCGCCGATAGTGTCGCGCGACAACATTCTGCACAAAATCCGTACCGCTCTCGGCCGCGGCGCCGGGCAGGCGGTGGCCGATCCGCCGGCCGCGCGCATTCGTGTCCCGCAGGTGTCGATGGAGGCGCGTATCGCGTCCATGCTCGAGCGCGTGCGGGCGTTGGCTGGCGAGGCGGTAGAGTCGGACGATCCGCGCGGGTTCGTCGCCGGTGCGATTGCGGGAAAGACAGCCGTGGCATCGAACGCTCCTTTTCTCGCGGAGTGCGGCATCACCAGCTTGCCCGGTGTGCGATCGGGGATTACCGATCGCGAAGAATTGCGCGCGCTTTGCGCGGCGGTGGATGTGGGGATCACCAGCGCCGATTACGCCCTGGCGGACACGGGCACACTGGTGATGCTATCGAGTCCGCAGGAAGCTCGCATGATTTCCCTGCTGCCGCCGGCGCATATCGCAGTGGTGCCGCGCGCCCGCATCCTGACGGGCCTCGACGAGCTCTTCTCGCTGCTGCCGAATCCCGCGGAGTCCACCAGTTCGCTGGTATTGATCACCGGCCCAAGCCGCACCGCGGACATCGAGCAGATTCTGGTGCGCGGAGTGCACGGCCCGGGAGTATTGACCGTGGTGGTGGTATGAGCGACAGCTGCAAAAGCTATGCTCAAAGTATGAAGGGTCAGACCACAGAGGCGGATTTCGCGACTCTCTATCGCCGCGCGTTCCAGGAATTCGGCACGCAAGCTTTGTGGAACAAGCGTTTCATTGAATCTCCACAGCCGGAGGATGCTCTTGTGATCGCGCGTGCATTACGCATCGAAGGTAACGTTGACGCTCGACGGCTGGCGGAGCAAATCGAGCAGGCGTGCGGTGCCGCTATCTAGAATTCAGGTCGACATTCTCCGCCTTCTGGCGGCCCACCGCGATCCCGAAAGCTATGTCCGTGGCAGCACACCGCTGAATCGGCAATCCCCGCGCTACTCCAGCGACATCGATGTTTTCCACGACCGGGAGGAGCGCGTGGCAGCCGCAGCGGGGCTGGACACTGCCTTGCTCGCGGAGAACGGGTACCGGTTGACCTGGATCAGGCGCGAACCGGCCATTCAAACCGTTTCGGCTGAGCATGACGGCGAGTCGACCAGGCTCGAATGGTTGGCCGACAGCGATTTTCGGTTCTTTCCGACTATACCCGATGCCATGTTCGGCTACATCCTGCATCCGGTTGACCTCGCCGCGAATAAGATCATAGCCGCTGCCGATCGCAGGGAGGTCCGCGACGTGATCGACGCGGTCAGAGTTCACGAAACCATATTGCCGCTTGGGGCGGTGGTCTGGGCGGCGGTGGAGAAATCGCCCGGCTTCACTCCGGAGATTGATCGCCGAGGTCCGGCGCAACTCCCATTATCCGGCGGCTGAATGGCGATCCGTAGCCACCAGTGAACCGTTGGACCCGGCGTCGATCGTCGGCAAGCTCCGGGCTGCGTTGGACGAGGCGGAGAGTTTCGTGGCACGCATGCCGACGAATGTGCTCGGCCGGCTGTTTGTGAAGGACGGTCAGGTCAGATCTCCTGATCTCGTCCCCGGCGAGTTTGGCGGCCGGGGAAATTGAGTTGAGCCGCAACGCTGTTGTGTGGCAGCCAATCCTGGCTGCAGGCGGGCTTTCAGCCCGCCCGGCGGCCT
>Ga0182030_10017881_pt1 | contig 13645 bp, 6 predicted proteins | sample 812S3MmetaG_FD_121299 | JGI IMG/M metagenome (GOLD analysis project Ga0182030, IMG submission 121299) | Permafrost microbial communities from Stordalen Mire, Sweden - 812S3M metaG (Illumina Assembly) | ecosystem: Environmental > Terrestrial > Soil > Wetlands > Permafrost | place: Sweden... | reverse complement strand
GTGCCCCACCAGAACTAACATTGACTATACCGCCATTGCCGCCAGAGCCAGAACCCAGGGCAGAAATTTGCATGGTCCCGGCGAATCCAGGAGTGGAGCCATTTGAAATATTGACCAGCCCAACACCAGTAGAATTCACTGTAACGGTGCCACCTGAGCCTGTACCTCCAAACCCATTAGCGTTGGCAGCCAGAACAATTGGCGATGAGCCTGAGCTGTTACTGCCACTGCTGATAGACTGAGCGGCAATAGTGATGATACCACCATTAGAAACAGTGGAAGTCGAATTAGTAGAACTAGCGATTACAGTTGGAGCCGTACCAGTAAAATTGAGAGTTCCGTTTAGGGCGCTCAAGTTGACAGTTCCGCCGCCGGCGACACCACTGTCGGTGACGCTCGAAATTGTTAGATTCCCGCCGGAAGTTACATTAACAGCGCTTCCGCTGCTTGAAAGCCCCGTAGTTCCAATTACAACAGAGCCTGACTGCAGTAGACCTGTACCGAAACTACCATTGCTAGAAGCACTGTCGAACAAGACCCAGTTTGGATTGGACCCCGAGGCGCTGGTTATTTTAGGTGCAGCAGACTCAATGAGTATTTCGCCGCCTGACGCCGTATAAGTGGATGACACACCACCTATGTTGATTGCATTGCCCTGCCCGCCCGCGATGATGCTCACGCTGCCGGCAGTCTGACCGTTAGCCGATATCGTCACAGCAGCGGGGGTGAGTATTTGTCCAGAGCCGCTGGCAATGCCACCAGTGGCCAGAAGAGTAATGTTGCCCCCGGCTCCACCGCTTGCGTTTGCGCTAGTCAAGGCAGCTATAGAATTAGTGCCGTTAACGAAATTGATTGATCCGCCGCCAGAGCTTGCTCCCGCAATATTCACTTGCGTAGAGGTGCCGCCTGGTTGCAGGTTGGCGCCGGCCATTATGAATATATTACCGCTAGCTGCGCTGGTGATATTGCTCGTGCCGATGTTCAGTCCTGCTGTTGAGCTTGTAATGTTTCCACCGCTCAAGAGCGCTACATTTCCGCCGTTCGTGCTTATGCTACCACCAAGGCTGATGCTGTTTCCGGCGGCGATCTGCACTGCGGCGCTATTTGCAATGGCGCCGGCACCTACAAAAGTCGTAATTGATCCGACACTTACCGACGCGTTCTGAATCGCTCCTAGACTAAAGGTTCCACCAGAAGCGGTTCCGTTTGTGACACTGATACTACCGCCGCTAATCACGGGGGAAGCAGTGCTTATGTAGACGCTACCGAACCCACCAGCGCCTAAAGTCGTATTAATCGGTCCGGAGAGGTTAACCGCCGTGCCGCTGGTTGCACCGGCGATCACCGTAACATTGCCGTTGAATGACGTGCCAACGCTAGTGCCGCCTGTCGAAATTGAACCTGTGCTACTAACAGTTCCGGAAGCGCTGTTGCTGCCCGAATAAGCGATTAGCTCGACATTGCCGCCTGAATTACTAACGCCAAGACCAGACGTAGTGATATTGCTGCTTCCTAGGTTGATAGAACCGCCCGAGGTACTACCTCCACCAGAGCCGGTGCCGGGAAGTATCGTAATTGTTGTGGTCGTGTCGTTGTTTACTTGTGTGCCGGATGGTGGCGACAGGTTCGCACCAGCCACAATCAACAAATTACCGCCAGGACTGTTGCTAGCCGTGGTATCGAAACCCGTACCATCGCTTATGCTGACGTTGCCGAAAGCAAGAATAGCCAGATCGAATCCCGCAGATCCTGTAAGGACTCCGTTGAGATTGATGTCACCGCCAGTGTTATAATATGTAGGATCGCCAGCCACAGCCAACGTTCCGAACTTCAAATCAGGCGTATCAGCTCCAATATGAGCATTGCTGGCGGTGGCATTAATCGTCCCGGTTATTTTGTCTAAATCCGTGTTTACCGTCCCTGTACCGGAATTGAAGTTGACTACTTGGGAGAGCAAGTTGCCGCCATTGACCGAGATGTTACCGCTGCCGCTGTAGGATGCATCGCGAAAGTTGATGGCACCCTGATTGGCTGCAACGGTGCCACCATAGTTATTGAGATAGATGGATTGCGGTAAATTAGCCAATGTGCTTGCACTGGTATTAGCAGACTGAGGCAAAGTATTAGCGCCAAAAGAAACATTGCCGTTGAGAGAACTGATCAATCCAGCGTTAGTGATTTGTCCGCTGCCTGTTGCGATATCGAGATTGCCGACTGCCTGAATAAGCGGCAAATGCGCTGTTGCGGCGGATGCTGCAGCGGTTGAGGCGGCTGGCATTCCCGAATTGCTTAGAGTGCCGCCGGACGTGATCGAAAGCTGGTTAGCACTGCTAATTGTCCCAGCATTCGTGATATTGCCTAGCGCATTAATAGCAAGAACCAACTGTGCGTTGCCGTTTGTGGAAATAAGACTTCCGCTATTGTTAGTGAGATCGTTAACGTTTAGTGTGGCTGAAGATACAGATTTCACGGCAGGTACGATCAAAAAGCGACCTGAATTGCTCAGGTCGCCGCTGATGTTTATATTGCTGCTGCCTTTCAGAATATCGTCAATTAGAGTGACGCCGCGGGGAATGACGATATTGCCGGTTATCAAATCATTAGAGTTGATCGTCACGGTTTTCTGCCCGGAGGAAAGCTCGCCATTGAGTGTGCTGGCACTCAAGCTCACTTGCCCTGAACTCACAGGGCGCAGCACCGGCTGTGGTATCACAGCATTCGGCATACGAAAAACCGTCTTGGTCACAGCATTTGTCACCGGCTGCGGTGTCACAGCCGTTGGTCGATGAAAAACAGGTGTCGGCACCGATGTCGTGTTCGAAAGCTGCTGAACATAGTGGGCCTGTGCCGGCAAGCCTTGAACCAGCAACTGGGCTGAGAGCAGCATATACAAAAGATGCTTCGCCTTGCCCTTGGAAGCATTGGCTCGCTTCAAAATAGCCACTCGTTCTTTCAGCGGAGTAGTGTTCATTTTCTTCACCTGTTTACAATTACTCTGGCTCGAATCAATCGATTTGCGAGCAGTGTCAGCCTCTGCGTTTCATTGGTCCATTGCGCTCACAGCAAAAGGTAAGACCAGAGCGCAACAAAACTACCGGTTAATAAATTGCGTCTGTCTATGCCAACTTAGCTGACAAAAAATGTAGCATTGCCATGACACTAAGTCAAATAACAGACAGCGCAAAAATGACCATTGAGTGATGTTTAGAGCCAGAAACCCAGACAGATCGATATAGACTTAATAAGGTTTAAGATGGAGGTTCACTTTTAGGTAAACTGTGTAACTGTTGGGCGATTCGTGCCCGGTCATTCTGAAAGTTTTGGGCAAACACCCAGAGACGCTTGACAGCTTTAAAATGGTCTAGCAATGAAGTAATGCCTTTTCCCTAATTTTGTTGGTCAACGTGCAGTACGCTCATTGAAGATCATCTTTAGCGAGGTTCTCTGCGGCAATGTGCAAATGGCTTGCATAATTGAACAGGAACCAATTTGCCATTTCTTCGGCATAGGATCGACTCATTACTAAAACGAGTCGCTCAAGTCTTAGCCGAGCAGCTGATGCATAGCTCGTTAAGCGACTCAGTGATGCCGTAAGCTCATTTGAGCAAGTCAACCCGGCTTTCTCAATAGGCTATGGCGACATGAGGGCAAGCAAGATTGGCTATGGACTGCAAGCATTCGTTTCGGATTTTTCCGTAGCTTCCGCAATCAAGTCGGTACGTCCATTGAAACTACTGGTCTTATCCAATCATCCAGAGGCGCGGAAGCTGGCTGAGCATCTGATCAAAACTACGGCAGTGTTATTGCAACTAAAACCGGACGCCAACTATCAACAATTCATGGCGGTGCCAATCACATCTATGAAATAACTCGGCAGGTGAATGAATCATGACAGCGTTGGAAATAGCGAAATAATTCGCTATTTCCAACGCACGAGAGTAGAACAGTGGTCATGCTGTGGTGATGTACTTAGATTCCTCGAGTCACCTGAGCCCTAAATAGCTTTATCCAAATCACTTTTGCAACCCCGATACAAACCACGATAAGCCGTAACGGTCTGAACAGCGCTAGCCGTCTTCAACATTCGCGCAGCAATTTGCCTTTCCGCGCTGCAAGCCGGATGCCTCAACTTGCTCAAATATGGCGTGCTCGTTAATATAGAAATGATCGACGCATCGCAAACACTTGCGTAAACATTGCTGCTCAAACGAAACTGCCTTCCCGCTCTGCGCCCGATCCCATCTAATTTCTGCACATGCTCATCAGACAACTTGTGATCGGAAAGCACAATCTCTTCCCCCGCAGCAAGTGTTATCTTCGAGTTATCGCCAGTCACAATCTCGACATCAGCACTTTCGCTGCAATTGATCGCACGCAACGTCGATTCATCGCGCGTTACTAATACCAGCGCCCCCTTCTTTACTTGCAAGTTCCCAAACTCAGAGTGAATGACACTTCGCACAAGCGGGCAGATAAAAAATTCCCCCTTCTCAATCGTGATGCTCAGCCCAGCCCACGCTGACCGATCTGAAGTCGCTCGCGAACTCAACATCTGAGCCCCAGAGCGGCCGGCAACAAAAATATTGGCGAGTTTGTTGATGCCACGATGTACTGAATTAGAATCTACTGCCACATCCCCTAATTCAATCTCGTTAGCAGCATTGATAGTTGAGGAGAAGGAAATCGGTTTGAGTGCTGCAACTGAGAAGGTTGCACCGTCCAATTGCAATGTGTTGGCAGCGCCCTTCGAATCGAAATCAATTACCCCGCCATTCAAGTTGAGAACAGCCTGATTTGCTCCCGAGCTGCTCACATTAATGCTATTGGTTCCGGAAGCACCACTTGAAAAATTAGTCGCGACCACACCAGATGTGTTGCTATTAACACCGGGATTATTTACTACGGAGTTGGTGGCAAAAGGCTCGCTGACAGAACCAGATTTTTGCGCCGCGGCACTGGCAAGAGTACTGACCAGGGTTCCTGCACCAAGTTCAATTCCGCCACCTGATGATGCTGCCGCAGTAGTTCCTGTAGACATGGCGATAAACTGATTGCCGCTCGATCCTGAAATTTGCTTGCTGGCGAGAATTATCACATTGCCGCCGTTTGCCTGAATTGTGTTGCTGTTTCCGGAAGCACCCAACACAATACTTCCGGCGCCTGCGGTCATTGTAATATTGCCACCATTGGATGTTACGAGTGTGTTTGAGCTATCGCCAAGTGAAATCGACGCTGCCGCTATTTTGATCGATCCCACAGAGCTGAACTGCGTCGATGGCAAATTTGTAATACCCGGATTCCCTTTCAAAACACCAGCTGTCAAAGTCGCATTAATATCTGCCGATGCTGAAGCACTGAGTTGCAAGACCCCACTATTAGTGCTCAACTTGCTGCCCGATGAAAGGTTCAGATTACCGCCTTTTCCCGTAATCGTTACTCCGGTAGCGGCTGCAACGCTGCTGCCAGATCCAATCACTACATTAAGGGCTGTAATTGAATCTGCACCTTTACTGGAGGTGATCCCGCTTCCGCCCTCATCATTGAGCGCCCCTCCTGCACTAACGCTAACGGCATTCACCGCGCTCACTTGCAGAGCCGAGCTTGTAATCGAACCGCTTGAGGAAATCGAAACTGACAATCCTGACAACGACGCGGCAGTTGAATTGCTGCCCAGGTTAATCGTATTCGCAGTGGAGCTGATGCTGAATGATGAGCTAATCGAAGCAAGTTTGCTGCCCCCATCGATAGTTAACAGTCCTGTGTTATTAATGCTCAAGGCGGCATTAGTAGTTATATTGGCGTTAGACAATATCGTCAAAGCAGTGGGAGTTGAAGTTTTGCCTGATACTATGGGCAGTGTCCTAATACTGAGAGTGCCTATGTTGCTTAACTGACCGTCCAGCTCAGCCCCTGCGCCGCCGACGCTGAAGGAAAGGGCACTCTAGCTGCTGGCAGCGTTCCTGCCAGAGTTTTGCTCACAACGGGTCCAAATGCTGATGCTAGAAGCACAGTAGAGTAAGTTACAGGAGCATTCATTTGACCAGCACTATCGGTGATGGTCACAGATTGAGGAGTGCCCACAGTTGGAAGGACCAGAGCGTTTGCCGCGACGCTCCCTGTGGTGGATGAGTCTACCAGAGAGAAAGCTGCACCGGGATCCATAGCAATGACTTGCCCGGCAGTAATGCTGCCGCTATTTTTGATTGCGCCACTCGAAATTAAGAGTTGATTGGCATTTATTACAACACCACTGGCGATACTGAGAGGGAATGCCCCGGTGTTAATCATTGCCGTGCCAGTGGCCGTTCCAAAAGTAATATCGCCATTTATATTGGCAGAACTAAGACTCGAGAGGTTGATTACTGGAGAGCTGCCATTTACAACCAGTTGAATTTTGTTCCCCTGCGCAGCCAGATTGAAGGCTGTAAAACTGCTGGGAATGTCGGACTCTTGTACAGTAATGGTGCTTTCTAGATTTGAGGGGTCTTGCAGTGCCAATTGCCCCTGACTGTTCAATCCTACAGTCTGCACTTGCGCCCGAGACAGCTGAAACAGAGCGAGCGCTTCTGCCGGAGTAACTTTCGTTCTGGCGGTACTGCTGCCTGGAGTGATGAAACTAAATTGTCCTGCTACATTGAGGTTCTGTCCGCCACCAAGCGCGGCAATGGTAAATCCAGTGGGAGAAGTGCTGCTGCCATTGTCAACAAAATCTGTAAATCCGTCAGACGCTTTCACTGCGGAATTTGTGATAATGTTCGAAGCCGTGCCGTTAACAACCACCCCACCGACAGATCCGATCTGCAGCAAGCCACCAGGAAGCGCATATTCGCTCAGCTTGCTACTCGAGAGATCAAAGTTGGATGGCAGTTGCTGCTCCGCATAAGTTGTGAGGCTGACACTGCCTGCGGTACTGCGGGGGTTTTGCGAACTGTAGCCTCCTGCGGTATAAATACTCGCACTACCAAGCGGTGAGGCAAGGACACCGAGAATTTGCAGCTCTCCCGCTGTAATATTTACTGTTCCACCAGGTCCACCTGGTGCTCCACAACATTTTACGAACGAGCCCAGACCACCCGATGTGTTGATGTAACCGCTAATCGAAACGTCACCATAATAAATGGAATTGCTGCTTGAAGTTGCGATTGTGACATTGCCCCCCTGTCCACCGCCGCCATAACCATTGCCACCATTGGCTATCAGACTTCCTTTGATGTTGATCGTTCCGGGAGCATTGATGGTGACGGCGCCAGCAGTTCCTCCGTTGAGGTAAATTTGCATTCCTGCTATGTTAATTTCGCTCAACGGCGCAGTTAGGCCGCTTGTGTTGATGTTGCCGGCAACGCTGATCGAACTGCTTAAGCTACTTAATGATACTGCTCCACTTGTAGTTGGACCACCGGTACTAATTGCACCGCCAACCTGTATTTGAGCATCGGTGTTAACGGTGACGCTTCCTCCGGTGACAGTTGCTAAGGCGTTGAAGGTTGAACCCAATACTGAAATCGCTCCGTTTACAACAACTGCGGCTCCAGATCCGGCTTGTGGATTAGAAGGAGTAATCGCCGATGGCACGCCGGGATCAGTGCTGGAAAGCATGTGGCCGGCAACAATTTCTAATGGGCTCAAAGTCGCGGACGAACCTGAAAGAAATACATTTCCGCCTCCTGATGAGCTATTGGCGAAAATGGAACCGTTGACTGTTATTCCCCCCGGAGCAATTAGCGTGATATTGCCCCCGTTGCCATAGCTCGAGCTTGCATTTATAGAACCTGTCGTTATGACACCAGCGCTGGCAGTGCCGACGTTTGCAAGCATAATAACGCTTCCGCCATCGTTGAAGCCTGCTTTTGTGCTGCTACTGCTTGTGATGATGTTTGAGCCTAATAGATTAATGCTGCCGCCGCTCGCGGAAGCACCAGTGACATAAAAGATTGAAGAGTTATCTTCTTTACCGAAATCAGTCGCCTGGGTGCTTATGCTAACGCCGGCGAGCACGGTCAAGTTGCCACCATCGCTGCTACCGCTGCTCAAATTAATTAGAGGTACTCCAGTTTCAGTGATGTCACCTGAGGCAATCAAAGCAAGTGACCGGCCCGGTACGTTTATTACCATGTTGCTACTAAGAGCGATACCACCATTAGGATTTGCTATGGTTGTACCATTGAGCAAATTGAATGTCACTCGACCTGCGGCAGTAAATGCATTGGGGTTGATGATACTGCCGGCGGTTACGACAATATCGCCGTTCGATCCAACAGCAGCATTCGAGCCGTTGGGAACCGCCACCACAGATACACTACCAGGTGCGTTGATCTCCAGGCTTGTGTTGGCTCCATTTACGTAGTAGGTGTCAATTGCTCCGTTGATCTGCAATGATCCTCCGGCTTGCATCACCAGGGTGCTTTTGTTATTTGCGCTGAGCGAGCTAAAACTGAGGCTACCGCTGGATACGACGTTTGAGTAGTTGTCTATTTCCAGAGATGCGTTTCCGTCAATTGTAATTTCGCTAGGTGCAAGTGTTAACTGGCCGGCGCTTCCAGGTATAAAATTCACGCTTTTATAAGCGGCAAAATTTCCGTTGGCTGCCAGACCGGAAGTGCCATAGCCCTGAACTGTTATCGTAGATGATGAATGCAAAGTGTCACCAACGTCAACTATAGGGCTGCTCAATGTGATCGCGCCGACGGACACGCCCACCGCTGTGTAAGGATCAACAACTTTTTGAAAGTTGATCTCAGAAGGCGAACTTAGATTGACTGTCCCGGCAAAAGCACTTCCGTCTTGTACAGCATAAGTCTGCGTGCCTGCCACGCTCAAGCTGACTGGATTTCCATTGCCTTGAAAGATTAAGAGAGGAAAGCTGTTCTGACCAGGTAAAGTTGCAGTGTTCGCTATTATTGAAAGGCTGGTTATCGCGTTGATTGAGCTGCCTGGATTTTCAATAATCGTGTTTGCAGTTAGCGACAAGGTGGTACCGCTTACGACACCATTAACGGTTACTGTCCCTGTCGAAGTAAGGGACACTTGCGCGTTAGGGCCGCCAGTTATTGAATTAATGGACATGTCAGCGCCCTGAATATTGATGTTGGAGCCGCTCAGATTCAGACTGGAAAGTTGGCTTCCTGAGTAGATCGTCGCTAGCACCTCACCTGATCCAGTAAGAAAATTCACGCTGCCGTTTGCGGCGGCAGCTCCGCCCGTAGCAGAGAGTGATCCGTAAATTTGAGCGTCAACGTAGGTGCCACCAAAGGTAATATTACCGCCGTTGCCAGTTTGGGAATTGGCGCTCAAATTTCCACTTATATAACCATAACCTGTGCCCGCTGTTTGTCCTATTACAATGGTGTCGACAGACGGCGTTATGCTAATGGTGCCGGCGTTGCCGTTGATTGCATTGGCAGTGATGTTGCCATTAACAGTAATTTGTGGCCCCGTCAAACTAATGCTTCCTGCGTTGCCGCTGCCGGTGGCATCAGCGGCCAGGCTGCTGGAAACATTTATCAGCGCAGTGTTGGCGCTTCCATTCAGAGTTAGTTGTCCCCCGTTCGTATTAGGGCTACCAGTTCCGTTGAACGCCAGGTAATTGGGATCAACATTAATATCGTGAGCAGAACTTATATTGATCGTTCCTCCACTTATCACGGAGGCGTTACCAATACCGCTACCAAGAGCGGAAAGGATAAATTGTCCGCTGCCTGATCTGACTTCATCCAAGATTGAGGCAGACTAAAACGTATTATTGACCGTTCTCAAACAATACCGTAGAATAAAACTAGTCAGACTAGTCAGATTTATAATTATGAAGAAAAAACAGCAAAAGAGTATTACGGACCACAGCCTCCATCATCAGCATACCGGACAGGAGTGGCAGCTTCAGACTGCCAAAGCGCGTTTTAGCGAATTGTTTCGATTGGCCAGAACAGAAGGACCACAGCTCATCACCCGACAGGGCAAAGATGGCGTTGTAATGTTGGGAGTCGAAGAATACGAGCAGCTTGTATCACGTTCACGACAACCAAAGAGTCTTTTGGATTTCTTCAGGAACTCTCCACTTGTTGGTCTGGAATTGCAGTTCGAGAGAGATCGAGACAGTGGACGCGAAATAGAGCTATGAAGCGATTCCTTCTTGATACCAACATTGTCTCAGAACTCACTCGTGTCAAACCAGAACAAAACGTTGTACATTGGTTCTCATCAGTTGATGAAAGTGGGCTCTACCTCAGCGTGCTCACAATCGGAGAAATTCGCAAAGGATTGACAGCACTTCCTAAAGCAAGGAAACGCTTGGATCTGGAAAAGTGGTTCAACGATCTAAAATATCGATTCGCGGGCAGAATAATAAGCGTCGACGAAACTGTCGCGGAGCAATGGGGAATCTTGTCTTCGGCTGCAAGAAAACAAGGCAAACCATTGTCTGTAATTGACGGATTACTAGCGGCCACCGCCGTCAATCATAACCTTACTCTCGTGACGAGAAATGTTAACGACTTTGCCATCGACAAACTATCAATATTGAACCCGTGGAACAGCAGTCCGTAGGCTCGGTGTTGGCCCGTGTTCACAATAGAAGCTCTAAAATTCAACTACTCCAGATTCATCAATGCTGGGTTTCTGTTCGTTGATGCTAACGCGCCAGACAATGATGCTATTCAGAAAATTAGTGCAAAACTAGCGACAAAAGTCTTTGGTTCTAGACCATGTCAACCCTAAAATTCTTGGACCACCAATTTCGACTCCATGCTCCGAATTTTTTCGTAATCCAATAAAGCCAGATTCCGGTCTCCAGCCAACGCAACGATTCCAATACTCGTCAGATAATCGACTGTCTGCGGAACAAGATCACCATTTTTGAACCAGATATTCTCATTGAGATAAGTCGGCAATTTAGAAATGTCAGCGAAGACTTCAGCATTCGCTATTTTTCCTTTAGCGGGTGATTTCAAGAAAACAGGCATAACCGTTTTTTTGAATACATATTCTTTCGTTGAGACATCTCCTTCAGCAAAGATCTCAACTAATTTATCCGCCTGACTGCTACCGCTAGCCACTCGCGCAAAGCCAACAACTGGACCGCCGCACATTCTGGCACCAGTTTCTATGAGGCGTGGACCATCCTTAGTGAGCATGATTTCATTGTGCGCAGCTCCCCAGCAAATTCCCAAAGCATCTAATGCTTTTTGAGTATAAGCAAATAATTCACCATGCGATTCTGCACTATACGGCACAAATTCAACATAGTCGTAAACAGTTTGTGTTTTGCGATCATGAGAGGATGTCTTATTGTATTTAATCAAATGAGCTAGATAGTGTTTTCCATTGGCACTTACAGTACCTACAGCAAACTCCGTCCCAATAGCCTGTTCCTGCACAACTACGGTTTCGTTACTTTTCCCAGTAATTTTAGATGGCTCAGATAAAACCTGATTGAAAGCCGTTTTCCAATCGCCTCCTGCGGGAATGTGAAAGACCTTATCACTGCCGGCAGATACTGGGGGTTTGATTATCAGTGGGGAATCAATTAATCCGTTTGTCTTAATCCAGGTTTCAGCTTCACTTTCCGATGACGTACTGAGCGTCTTAAGAGCCGGAACACCTGCTTCCTCCAAAGCTTTTTGCATCAGAGCCTTGTGTAATCTATTCTGTGATTTTTCAGGATCATTGGCGAACTGAGGTGTTAAGGCTAAAGCCAAAGATTCGGCGAGAGGAACCCCTTCCTCAGTACCGGGAAGAATGACGAGAGGGTCGTACTTTCTAAGCACCTCAACAAGATTTGCTTGGTCTGGAATGATCTCGATAAAGTCGCAGGTTTGAATTTTTGATCCAAATCCAGTCCAATCTAAAGGATTAAGTGTGACCGCAATAGCAGGTATTCCCCGAGCTTTAAAAGCAGGAGCCAACTCTGTTCCTGATGATTTTGGATCGACAATGACGACGGGCCTACTCATGTACAAGACACCTCACCTTATTCGAGTTATTAATCAATATTAGCTGACCTATCAATACGAAGAGTAATAAAGTCGCAGCGTAAAAAGGAAGATAGCTTTCCTTAAATCCAGAAGAAATGATCAAGCCGCCAAGTAGTGTTCCGAATACGGCTCCCAAGCCCAGGGACGAAGAATTTAAAGCGGCCAGAATGCTGCTCTGATTTTCATGTAATTCAAACAAAATATGTTGCTGCGGTGTAGGTATAGCCCAACCGAAGGCGCCCCACATAAAAAATGGTATCAATCCTAAATAAGGCAAGTTTTTAGTGAATGGTATCGAAAAAAACGTAAACATGAGCCCAAGTAAAATCATCGCCATAATAACTCGCGGCTTTCCGCTTCGATCAACAAAAATTCCAACCAGTGAGCTTCCTATGAATCCTCCCAGCCCCCAGCTGAACAACGTCATGCTTAGTGAATTAGGTGATCCTGATTGAACAATGGTGACATACGAGTACAGTCCTAAACTTGCCGTGGCAGTAAAACAAGTAATTCCCATTACCGAAAGCGTTTTTGGATCAGCTAAAAGTCGAAGGCGAGCTCCAAGTGATGGAGACTCGGGCAGCTTTATATCCGCATTTTGCAGAGAGAATCCGACTAATGCAATTAAGCCTAAGAACATAAGATAGGCAATCGATGATTGCCAGTGAAACAAAGAAGATAAGTACAGGCCGATTGGTACACCAAATACTACGCCTGCACTATTAGCCCCCCAGACGAAACTTAAAACTCGTCCTTTGGCGGAGTCCCTGACAAGATGAACTGCAATGCTGATACATAGCGGAGTAAAAATCCCAGCTCCGATTCCTGCAAGGGATCTTCCGAGTAGAAACAGCGCGATATTTTGAGAAAGTAGCGTTATTAGATTGCCAAAAAGGAAGACAGTAAGCGCGAGTTGGATAATACGCTTTACTGGCTTATTAGCCAGAATCACTGAGAAAAGTGGTGCAGAGAGAAGATAGGTCAAGCTGAATATACTTAGACCTTGCCCGGTTATGGCAACGGGCTGTCCGATGGTTTGACCGATTTGAGGAAGAAGACCAGCGAATAGGAATGTGTTGCAACCTACGGTAAACATTCCTATTGCTAGGAAAATCAGATTCGTCGTCATGACATTGCTAACTCAAATAAAGACGACTCCGGCTCAAATAGGGAATCAATCTTATCTAGTGGGGCGGATGATTGAATGTAGGAATCAGGTCTTACTAGAATTGCTTGATCCTTGTATTGAGTGTTATTTGTCCAAAGACTTTTCTGGGTTATTGGCAGGTGCCGGCTGGAAGGCGGCGCTCCCAGGTCGGGGAAAATTTGAATGACTTTTACATATTCTGGAAGCTTTAGCTCGGATGTATTGCAAGAACCGAAGATGAGTAAGGTGAATTTGCTGTAGTCCAAAAGAGAGTAGAGTCGGGTTTTGACGCTGCCGTCAAAAATTTCAAAATCAAAGATTCGAGAGCCAGGAAGTCCCGCAGCACCATATCGAATTCCCATTCCAGTGATATTACCAGCACGTCTTTCTACGACCTTTACGTAGTCTTCGGCGTGGGTACCAGTAGGTGAATACTTAGTCGAACGGACAAGCTCAGCTGAAGTTCCTATCACATCGTGAGCTACTGCTTTGCGCTCATCTTCATAACTCTGCAAAAGTTCTTTGGGAGCTC
>Ga0182030_10017880_pt1 | contig 13645 bp, 7 predicted proteins | sample 812S3MmetaG_FD_121299 | JGI IMG/M metagenome (GOLD analysis project Ga0182030, IMG submission 121299) | Permafrost microbial communities from Stordalen Mire, Sweden - 812S3M metaG (Illumina Assembly) | ecosystem: Environmental > Terrestrial > Soil > Wetlands > Permafrost | place: Sweden... | reverse complement strand
TCATAGGTGTAACGTCCGCCAAGGGTCAACCTGGTTCGATCGATTATCTCATAATCGGCCTGTCCATAGCCGGCATAGGCGTCGGTGTTTTGTGTGCTGTGCCCGGTGCCGATCAGCGCGTTCCCGTTACCCACCCCTGGGAAGTAGATCGCATCGATATCGAGCAGTGCGGAGGCTTTCTGATTCTGGGTCAGATTTTCCTTCAGATAATAAACTCCGCCCAGCCAGTGATAGGTTTCACCGCTGCCCGCAGCCCGGAATTCCTGGGTATAGGATTTGGACAGCACACCAAAATCTACCTCCAGCAGGCGATGCGGCTCTGCATCGGTGTCTTCCGGGTGGAACTTGTTGGAGCTTTCGAAGGCCGAAATTGAGGTGAAGGTGACGGCCCCCAGAATATAATCGGCGCGCACCGACCCACCATAGCTGTTGATCTTCAAATTCTGGTCGCGGTTGTAATTGCCCTGGTAGAAGCCCCGCGGCGCCTTATAACCATAGAGGTCGGTACAATCGCCCGCCAGAATCTGGTCGTTCGGGCATTGTGACAGCGAAGATGAAAGCGTCCCGAGCTGGCGATATTCGGTCGGGCGGGTGTCGACCCGGCCGCCGTGGAGGTTGAGCAGAAGTGTCAGGTCGTCGCTGGGCTTTGCCGCGATCTGGCCGCGATAGGCATAGTCGTTCGCACCATTGGCGTATTTGCCGTTAGCCAGATTTTCCATATAGCCGTCTGAGGCGTTATGGACGAAGGCCAGCCGCCCGTTCACTTGATCTGTAATGGGACCGCTGACCATCCCGTCGATCTGATAGGTGTTGAAACTGCCGTAGCTGACATGGGCTAAGGCCTGCGGGTCGTCCGTCGGCTTGGCCGAGATATAGTTGATTGCACCACCGGTTGTGTTGCGCCCATAAAGCGTCCCCTGCGGTCCTTTCAACACCTCGACCCGGTCCAAATCAAAGGTCTGAAAGGTTTGGGATGCCGGCGAGCTCATATAGACCTCGTCTACATAAACACCGTTCGGCCCGGCGTTGTTGGTGTTGGTGTCGTTCAGCCCCACGCCGCGGATCGCGATGATCGGCTGGTTGCCCTTTCCTGCCGGCAGACCGATCTGCAAGTTTGCCATGAATTCGCTGATTTCGTCGCTAGACTTGATGCCCAGTGACTTCAGCGTGTCACTGTCCAGTGCGCTGACAGCGATCGGGATGTCCTGAATATTCTGCGTCCGCTTTTGCGCGGTGACGATTATTTCTTCGATCTGGACGCCGTGCTGGCCGGCTGGTGCTGCCGATTGCGGTGGGAGTTGATCGTCGGCATGTGCTGGCGTCGCCGCCAAAAAGCCCATCAGTGCAGCGAAGCGCGCGCCGTAGGCGCGCCGGGTGAAGTGCGGGGAGGTCACATTCACGAAAGCCTCCCCCTTGTGGATTGTCTAAGTTCAAGTTGTGCCGCTCGTCCCCGGAACGCGGGGACGAGCGGCCGACACAAAAGCTTAGCGCATTCCATCTGCGGACACGAAGCGGGAATTATCCGGGGTGGCTGTCCCTCCCGCTACTGAGCCGCAGCTATGCCGACGGCCCTGCGGAATAGACGATCTGAACGCGGCGATTCTGCGGTTCCTTGACCCCGTCGCCGGTCGGAACCAACAGGTCGCGCTTGCCCTTGGCGATGATCGCAATTTCGCTAGACGGAATGCCGTCATCTTCCAATCGTGCGGCGACCGATTCCGCTCGGCGGCGAGACAGGCGCATATTATATGCGTCGGAACCGACCGTGTCGGTGTGGCCCGTCACCTGAATCTCAGTCACCTTTGCCGGACCGGCGTTGCTTGCGGCCTGCCCGACGATCGCGACCGCTTCCGGTGTCAGATCAGATTTGTCGAAGTCGAAGAACACCAAATAGCTTTTGGGAACTTGCGCAGGTGCTGGGGCGACGACCGGTACTCGCACAAGGGCGGCGCAGTCGCAAACGTCTGTTGCTTCGCCGCCGAAGCGATAGGTGAACTTCACCATCCCTTGTTGCGCCGAATAATTGTCGCTTCTCCATTCGTAGTCATAGCCGGCTTCGACCGCCCATTTTCTGCCGTTTGAAAGTAAGGTGACGCTAACCCCCGCATCCAACGTGTCGTCAGCCGTTTTCAGTCCCGGCGTGGTAAATGTCGATGATCCGGCGACAGCGAATGCTGCGGTGTTTTCCAACGTCGGGTTGTTGAGAGCGCGTAGCCATTTGAAATGGCCTTCCGGAACGAATGTCCCGGCTTCTGATTCGAAGTCACGGGCCACCTTCACGCCCAGGCCGGACTCTAGGTAATCGTAAGTCTGGGAATTCACATTCAGGTCGATTTCACCTGCACCCGTTTCCGCATAGGAATCGAGATTGATGCGGCTATATTGCAGCGAAACCAGCGGCGTGACGGTGAATCCTTCGACATAAAAGCGATAACCCGCATTCAGAAGGCCGGTGTATTCTTCGCCGTTATATCCGGCGTGCGCCGTGCGGTCGAAACCGGGAAATGCGATATGCCGGGTGCCGGTATAATCATTCAGGCCGACCGAGACGTCGCCTGAAACGAACAGCGCGCCGAATTCCTCTCGAACATAAGCTGTTGCCTGATAGGTATCGAAACCGGTTGTTGAGCCGAATCTCGCCCCATCGATTTTGCTGTTGGCATAGCCGATATCCAGACCTACCCGACCGTCCTGCCCCAGAGGCATGTCGTAACCGACGGCCCCACCCAGAATTCTGGAGTTATAGCCTCCGAATACCTGTCCGTGGTCTTCCTGGTTGCCGAAATAGCCGAAACCCTTAGCCCACCAACCGCTCCGGGGTTGGTTTACATTACAGTAAGTTTTGGTGCCGTCGGTCGGGTCGACATCTGACGGCAGGCTGACGCCATTGCACAGAATATCGTCGAGACGAGAGATCCACAGGCTGTCGAACTCTCTTGTTCCCTGGAACGTCACCAAAGGTGCGATCAGGTCCGGGGTTGAAGGCGCCAAGGTTGCGACTGCGTTGATAACGACGGCGGGGTTAGTGAGATTATTGATCGCGGCCACCGGCAGGAGGATGTCGGATGTCGGTGGAACGACCGGAATAAGTTTCACCAGGACCGGCACGATCGGAACGGCGACCGGCAGTGTCGGCGGCAGCACCGGGATGACAACCGGGGGCACAACAACCGGCGTGGTCGGCGTTACAACGACGACCGGGGGCGGAGGCGTTACCAGCGGCGGTGTCACGACGATCGGTATCAGCAGCGGCGTGCGAGTGGTGACGATGGCTACAAGACCGGCCACAGTGCCTGCGATGGGTACCGGGGCAAATGCGTATAGCGGGTTGGTCGGATCCTGGACCGTCACTGCAAGAACGCTTCCGTTGGTGCCGCTGGTGGCTTGGACGATGTTGAACTGCTGCCCGACCGTCAGGACTGCAACGGCGGGAACGGTGACATTGATCGCGAGAGTGGGGCCGAGATTGACGGCGCCGACCGGCTTGATGTTGCCGTAGACCGACGGGCTGTCCAGCGTCGTGTTGATCACGCCGGCCGGTCCGATATTCGCGATGGTCAACGCGCCGCCGATATTCAGCGTGTTGGGGCCGAGAGAGAATGAGTAAGCATCTACCGCGCCGGTGATCCCTGCGGATACGCCTGCGGTATCGCTCCCGCCGACGACCGCGATGGACTTCAGGCCGACCGCGCCGCCGACCGCGCCGTTCAGAACACTGGCGCTGCCAAGCGAGAGGGTGCCGGTGTTGGCGCCTGCCGTGGTGGTCAACGCGCCGATGACGATTGTGTTCGGCGCGAGGCTGATAGTGCCGTCGGCGGCGTAATTCGTCGCCGACACATTCGTTGAGCCGCTGTTAAAATTCACCGATCCTGTGCCGCTGACGTTCAGAGTGGTCGCATAGACCGGGCCCATGAAATTCACGGCCGTCCCGGTGTTGCCCCCGGTGATGTTCAGCAGAAATGGTCCGCCAGGTTGAGTTACTCCGACCGCGCCATAGACGTTCGAGCTACTGTTGAAGACGATATTGCCCTGGCTCGATGCGCCGGTCGAAACAGCCACCATACCGACGACCGGCGGGTTATTGAGCGTAAATATGTCCATCTCAGGGCCGCCGGGCACGCCGACGGCCAAGGTTCCCGTTATGCCCGAACCCGACAGATCCACACCGCCCAACACGCCGGTTGCATTCAGCGGAATAATACCCGGACCGATCGCGCTTTGCCTCTGCGCGATACCCATTGGGCTCCAGGCAGCAGTTGTGGCAACGAGAAAAAGGAAGAGATTAATTCGTCTCATAATAGGACTCCCAAAATTCTTTAATCTTCCTCCCGCGATAACTGACGCGCGGTTTGCCAGGTAAAATCGCGACCCACCATGTTGGGTGGAGCGCTGAAAAAGTTCGTCGGAAGGATTAATCGACTGACATGCCGGGATGATAGGCTTCCGAGTCCCGCCAGCGACAGGTTCGGATTCTACTCAGTGCGGCGGTGTTCGAATGGTTGGGAGGCCGAAGGGGTTAGCACCCCTCGTCGTTATTGCGTCTTTACTGCGACGCTGGTCGAGCCTCGGATATTGCCGGAGCCATCCTTAACGCGCAGGAAAATTCGGTTGTTGGCAGGGTCGAACGGCACTGTGCCCCCGGCCGACGCAAAAACGGAGAATGTAGGCGTCCCGTTTGCCGGAATCATTGCAGAAACGCTGGACGCAGGCGCTGCCAAGCATTGGCCGCTGCTCGGATCGGTTTGGCACAGGGTAAAGCTGAGCGGCAGGTTTGCCGATCCTGTATCGGCCGTAACCTGAAAGGGAGAGCTTGAGCTTGCCCCGACATTGACCGTCGCGACCGCGAAGGCGGAGGCGCCGCTGGTGCCGGAAATATCGAGGATGCCATCATTGCTGGTTGTAGCGGACAGCGCCACGACATCGGGGACCGGCGTCGCAGACGAGGCCAGCAACAGCGTGTCGAGGCCGGTGTCGATCGGCGCCATATTGAGATTGGCGCAGCCGAATTGGAAATCGGTGTCCGTCGCAGAAAAGGCCGCCGACGGCGTAAAGGACAGGACAAAGCTTTGCGCGGCGCCGGGCGCAATATTGACAGGAGTATTAGGGGCGCCGGTCGACATGTTCGACGCCGCGCTTGTCGTCTGAAATGCAAAGCTCCCGGCGAGGTTTGTACCCAGCGCCACATTGCAGCCTTGAGCGGTCGTCGTACCGCTGTTGATCATCGTGGCAAAGACGGTCGCGGTCGACCCGATTTCGACGGAGCGGCTCGACGGCAGGATAGCGGCGACCAGCGGGCTGGATCCCGGATTAAAGCTACAGGACGGCACGTTCGTCTCGCCCCAGCAAACCGTGAAGCCATCGCCCGCCGTCGGCGCGGAGGGCGCAGCAGTTTGTATGGATTTATCTTCGACGAGCTGGATGCCGTTCTGATCCAGCGACAGGAATGGGTTGGTCCCATTCGCCGTTCCGGGATTGATGGTCAACTGGCCGAAATCGGCAAGGGGCTCGACGGTGCAATTCGAGCCGGTGCAGGACGAAGTCGCCTCTTCGATCCATTCTGCCGACAGCATTGGCGACGCATAGGAAACGGTTTGCGACCAGGTCCAGCCCGCTGTGTAGTCGGTCATCGAGAGCGTCCAGGTCTGAGTAGTGCTGGAACAGGTCGCGGTGCATTGCAAAGAAGCGTTAATCCGGTCGCCGGGTTGAACCGGGTTCGGAATCGTTACAGAATTGCCCGGCAGCATCTCGTACCAGGCATAATAATTTGCGGATCCGATGTGGTAGGCATCCTGTTCGGTGCCGAGCTGGATCAGAGTGCTGTCTCCCGCGCCATCGCAATTCGCGTCGGTGCAGGTGCCGCCGATGCCGACCCAGGTTGCCGAAAGTTGTTGATTGTTCGTTCTGCTGCCCGAGCCGACGAATGAAACCGCGGGGATGGTCCAGCTGCCCTGGGCCGCACCGTAACTCTGCCCGGTCTGATAGTTCGCCACGAAATATCCGGCCCAATTTCCGGTTTCGGATTCATGGCGGTCGCCGTGCATCAAGTTGCCGTTGGCGTCGCGCCACGGACGCATCGGGTGATGGGCGGCGCTGACCGGCCTGTGACCGGCTGGTGTCCAGGCGCCGATCAATCCGGCACCGACAACAGCTAGAAACAAGACACATCTGCCGAAGCGAGATATTCGCATTCTCAAAATCAACTATGAGGAGTCCCTATGGGTAGCGGAACGGGAGCCGACACGTTGTTGTTCAACGGGTAGATTTCGCATTTCATTCGCACGTTGCCACGTTTGATAGCACGAACGAGCACTTCAAGCGATTTTGTGTCCAGGGTATCATCCAATCGAAAGCCGCGTGCGGACTTTAAGTTCCATCGCCGGCCTGGCCTCACTTTTGTGTCGTTCAAACATCGCGCTTAGACCGAGCGATGATTTCCAGCGCTCAAACCTGTACGAAGCCCGCATCCATGTCGATCGGGCTGAAGACGATTTCGGCGGACAGCCAATCTACGGTCGGGGCGTTCGCGAGGCCTCCTCCCTTGATCGCGCGCAGGTGAAGGCTGACATGGGCGCCGCCGTTTGAGGAACGTCGTGTGGACAGACTGATCGCTCGCTTTCCGCTTTGCGCTCTGTAGCGCGGTAGAGCTACCACTTGAAGGTCCTTCACGGATCGGCGCGGGTGTGGAGGAGGGGTTTCAGGCACCCCAGGTTGCGAACATTCCGATTGCCGCGGCTGCCATCACGGCGGTCGCCAGCCACCCCATCAGCCATAAGGGAGTAGACAGCACGAATTGACCCATGAGTGCCGGCTTGACGGCCATCAGCATGATCATGACCATCACCGGTACGGCCACAACGCCATTGATCACCGCGCTCCAGAACAGGGCCTTAATCGGGTCCAGCGGCGTGAAGTTCAGCAGCGCGCCGACAGCGGTCGCGCCCGCGATCGTCCCGTAGAATGCTTTTGCGCGCAGCGGCTGGCGCGCAAGACCGACCGGCCAGTCGAAGACTTCACCGACCGCATAAGCGGCCGATCCCGCCAGCACCGGCAAAGCGAGCATCCCAGTGCCGATGATCCCCATCGCAAAAACCGCGAAGGCGAATTGGCCCGCGATCGGCCTCAGCGCCTCGGCAGCCTGATCCGACGACTGGATGTCCGTGATCCCGTGCACGTGCAATGTCGCAGCGGTGCAGATAACGATGAACAATGCGACGGCATTGGAAAAGCCCATGCCGATATAGGTGTCGAGCCGGATACGCTCCATCTCCTTCGCCGCTTGCGCGGGCGCCTCGATCAGAGGTCGCGATACGGGGTCTTCCTGCTCTGCCTCGACCTCTGAGTTGGCCTGCCAGAAGAACAGATAGGGGCTGATCGTGGTGCCTAGCAGGGCGACAACCATCGTGATGTATTTGGGGTCCCAGGACAGGCGCGGAATTAATCCTGACAGCACTTCGCGCCAGGATACACCGACAATCAGCACAGTCGCGACATAGGCGAAAAGCGACATCGAAAACCATTTCAGAATCGAGACATAGCGCGAGTAGCGCGCAAATACCTCGAGGACAACCGAGACTATGCCGAAGGCGAATATGTAAAGCAGGTTCGGCCCGCCGATCAGCAGCTTCAGCGCCGCCCCCATCGCCCCCAGATCGGCTCCGAGATTGATCGTGTTCGCGATAAGCAGTAGGCCGACCATGACGAACAACAGCGCGCGCGGGTAGTGGCTCTTGATGTTGCCGGCCAGGCCTTTGCCGGTAACTCGCCCGATTTCCGCGCTGATCTGCTGAATGGCGACCATCAACGGATAGCTGAACAGCAGTGTCCAGCCCATCCCATAACCGAATTGGGCCCCGGCCTGGGAATAGGTGGCGATTCCGCTGGGGTCGTCATCGGATGCGCCGGTGATCAATCCCGGCCCCATGATCTGCAACAGTTTGGGGCGTTCGGGTTGTTTGACCTCGGCCGCCCGGATTGGGGATTGCGCGATACGCAGTTCTGTCACGAATGCTCCTCGATCGGGCCTTCTTGCAGCATCAATGCCGCGCCGGCCAAGTGACGAACTTGGGTAACCCGTTCGGATCGCAAATGTTCAGTTTATTAAGCGAGGGCGTCGCATCGGCGCGTAAGGCCTCAGGCGGTGCGGAGCGCTTCCTGGCAGATCGCCTCGAACTGCCGAGCAATGATCGGCCAGGAATAGCGAGCCTCGAGCAGGGCCCGGCCGGCCTCGGCCAGGCGGGTGCGCAGCGCGGAGTCGTCCAGCAGGCGCAAGACGGCATCGGCGAAATCCGCCTCCGTGTCGGCTGCCAGATAATGTTCGCCGGGCGACAGACCCAAGCCTTCGACGCCGAGCGTAGTCGAGACGACGGGCAGGCCGCTCGCCATCGCTTCGAAGGCTTTAAGCCGCGTCCCACTGCCGACTCTCAGCGGAATGACCGACAGGTCGCCGGCGTGAAGATGCGGTCTGATATCCGCCACCGACCCGGTGAAGCGCCAGTTCATGCCCGAGGCCTTGGCCTCGGCGACCAGCGCCGCGGGCGGGTTGCGGCCGGCGATCAGCATCAGCGACGATGGGCGGGCGGCATGGACGCGCGGCCAGACAGCGCGCAGGAGAAACTCGATGCCGTCTATATTGGTGCGGCTGTCCATCGCCCCGGCAAAGACGGCGACCCCGGCCTCGGCGCGCGGCGGCTGGTAGGAATAGAAATCGAGATCGACGCCGGTCTCGATGCGGGACACCTTGCGCAGGCCGTAACGCAGGGCGAGCGCCATGGCATCGCGATCGGACACGGCGACGACCGAATCGAACCGGCGCAGAGTCGCGCGCTCGAAGGTGTCCATCTTGCGCGCCTCCCTTTGCCACACGAACCGGCGCCAGCCTTGGGCGACGGCGGCGTGACGCTCCAGAATTTCGGCTTCGAGATTATGGGTGAACATGACCGATGCAGCGTCCAGCCGGTCGGGCAGCAAAACCGCGCTGTGCGGAAAATCGGCGACGACGACATCGGTCCCGGCGGCAAGCGCCTTGGCGATCGCAGCGCGCCCGGCATCGGAACGGTCGGTGGCGACCGAGGCGGGCAGCGGCCCCAGCACGCCCAGCGTCTTAGCAATAAAGCCGCCCTGCGCGGCGGGCCAGGATATGAAGCGGTCGGCGACCGATTCGATGTCGCCGGCGAATAGCCCGAGATCGGCAGGCGCCGGTGATGCCAGGGTGATGTCGAAGACGCCGCCCTTCATGGCGCGCAGCATCCCCACCGTGCGGATCTTTCCGCCCTCGTTCAGCGGAAACAGGAAACGCGGGCTGATAAACAGAAGCCGGGGCCGGCTCACGATCGCAGGCTCACCAGCAAAAGCCCTTATAGTCGATGCCGGAATGGGTGCGCAGCGCCTCGATCCCGGCCAGGTCGAACACTGCGTGGCCTTTGAGTGCAGCCAACATCGCCGGGCGATCCTGTGCGCCGATATGGCCGACGACTGACAGCTGCGTGCCAGCCAGCGCCGCCTCGGGCGTGTCGACCATCAGTTCCTCCAGATGTGGGATTTCCTGGGCGATGTAGGCGCGGTTGCTGCCAAGCAGATTGGCGACATTGACCGAGCGGTCGTAAATTTTAAGCGGATAGCCCTTGCCCAAAAGCCGCTCCGCCAAAATCACGAAGGGGCTTTCGCGCAGATCGTCCGTCCCCGGCTTGAAGGCCAGGCCAAACAGCGCCACCGGCTGTCGGCCGCGGCTGATGATCTCGCGGCTGGCGCGGTCGATGATCGAGGCGTTGGAGGGCAGGACGCTGGACATGAAAGGCGTCGGAATGCCCTTTTGCGCGGCGAGGCTTAAGAAACCGCGGACATCCTTGGGCAGGCATGAACCGCCGAAGGCAAAGCCGGGGCGCAGATAGGCTGCGGAAATATTCAGGTCGCGGTCTTCGCAGAACAGCTTGAAGGCGACCGGCGCATCGACGCCATAGGCGGCCAGCACGCCGCCCGCCTCGTTGGCGAATGCCGTCTTGATCGCGTGATAGGTGTTCGACAGATATTTCACGCCCTCGGCCACTTCAAAGGGCACGACATGCAAGGCCGAGGGGATGAGCCCGTAGAGTTCGCGCAAGATCGCCGCATCGTCGCCGGCGGGTGCGCCGATCAGCGTGAAGGGCGGCTTGTGAAAGTCGCGCACCGCGGTGCCTTCGCGCAGAAATTCGGGGTTACTGTAGTAATTCAGACCATGGCCCAGCTTGCGGCCCGATCCGGATTCCAGCGCCGGGATCACCCTGCCCACCGCCGTCCCCGGCGGTACGGTGGAGCGCATAACGACGGTGTGCGGCCCGGACTTGGCCTTTATGGCAGCGGCGATCTGGGACGCCACGGCGTCGATCGCACGGTAATCCAGGCTGCCGTCGGGTGCGCTGGGCGTGCCGACTGCGACCAGGGAAATGTCGGTTTCGGCGATGGCCTGGGTGACGTCGGCGGTCGCGGTTAAGCGGCCGTCCTTGGCCGCATTGGCGATCAGGCCGCCGATTTCGGCCTCGACGATCGGCGAAGCGCCGCGATTCAGCATGGCGACTTTGTCGGCGGATACATCGACGCCGACCACGCGATGCCCGCCGCCGGCAAGGCAACCCATCGACACAGTCCCGACATAGCCCAAACCAAAGACTGATATTCGCATCATCCCGACCTTGTTTCGGTTGAATGCGCCGAACCCTATAGCACAGGTGCGCTTTGTCGAGAGGTGGAAGGAAACAGAAAGGGCGTCACGGCAGGTATTGCGGTGACGCCCTCGCTCTATTGCGGTCGGCTAACCCGACCGGCGACCGGGTTGTACTAGTACTCGTCCCGGATGCTGCCGCCGATGGCAGCCGCGGTGCTGGCGACAAACGCGCCGACCAGCATCGCGAGCGCGCTGACGATCGCCAGTTGCGCCGCACGCTTGCGCGCAGCGTCGGCGACCTGCTTGGCCTTCGTGGCGGTATCGTTCAGCTTGGCGATCACGCCGTCGACTCGCTGTTCGGCATCCGCCTCACTCAAGCCGGTGTGGGCCGCAACCGTCTGGGCCAGATAGGTCCGGTCCTCGGGCGACAACACCACCTGGCCGTCGTGCAGGCTGGTAACCAGAATGCGCCCGGTCTCGCCGCGATAATCCGACTTGTCGCCGTCGGCTGGCGGCGCCGCGGTGCGGAACAGCGTATCGACGAAATAGGTGGAGTTTCCACCTTGGCCGCGGTTCCCCGCCTGCGCCGCGCCGCCGGCTGCCGTCGCCGCAACCTCCGCGGTGCCGCGGGCCGCGCCGCTGAAACCCGTCGCCGCCACAGAGGCGAAGATCAACGCCCCCGCCACGCTGGCCGCCGACCAGGCGAGAAAGCCGTGAGCGGTGTCGCGAAAGAACACTTCATGGGAATGAAGGCCCGTCCATTTTGTGCGCAGACGGCCGGCGAGAAATCCGCCGACGCCGGACGACACCCATTGCACGACGACAAGCCAGACGACCGCGGCGACACCCACGGTCGCGGCCGATGCGCCCGCCCCATACCAGGGCGAGATCATCGAGAAACCCACGCCTGTGCCGACGAGGAGAAGAATGATCGTGGTCGCTACTGCGGCCACGGCGCCCGCGATGATCGCGCCCCACGAAACCGCACTTACGGCGGGGCCGTCATCGAATTCGTACATATCTTCCGCGAGGACGGCCGCGGACAGGTCTGGATCGGTAATATCGGCTGCTATGGTCATGATCGCCCCCTCAACGCCAGAAGAGTGCAAGTAGGATCACGATTGGAAGTGGGACTCCCAACAGCAGAAGCAGAATTCCACGCCCCATAGTTTTCTCCCTTAGATGGTTAAATGCCGATATCGGCTCCACATGAGTGGTTCAATAACTTTGATTTTCAGGCGTTTGTTCCGCCTTGCGATCGCGGATGGACATCGGCGTTGTCCGCCGGTGGAACTTATGGGACAGATGGCGGGCGCAACCAAAAGAACACCGGGGGAAATATGACCGCGTCCTGGCTCGGGCCTGTCAAACAGATCAGCTATACGACCGATAATGTCGACCAGCTGGCGGAATTTTGGGAAAAACAGGTCGGCATCGGCCCCTGGAACATCTTCCGCGGCCTGACCCTGACCATGGAATACGAGGGGCAGCCGATCGCGCTGCCGGTCAATGTCGCGTTGACTGTCCATGGCGGCGTGCTGTTCGAGCTGATGCAGCCGCTGGGCGACGGGCCTTCGCCCTTCCATGATGGGCTGGGACGGCCGATCATCGGGCTGCAGCGCCTGGCTTCGACCAGCGACCATATCGAGGCCGATATCAAATCCGCGCTGGACCGGGGGATGGAGCAATTCGCCCGGGGCAAGGATGCGACCGGCCAGCGCTATGCCTATTTCCGCTCGCCTGCGGCGCCCGGCGTCATTCTTGAGCTGCTGGAAAACATCCCGTCCTTTGGGACTTTCGTGGATGGGCTGGAGGCGCGGGTGCGCGCCTTTCAGAAGGCCGCTGCACCCGCAGCCCCTATTGCCGCCGCAACGAATGTCGCGCCAGGCACGATGAAGGCGGCCGAGATTCACGCCTTCGGCGGGCCTGAGGAATTCAGGATCGACACCGTGCCAGAACCGGTGCCGGGACCGTGCGAAATCCGTGTCAGGGTCGCCGGGGCGGGGGTGAACCCGGTCGATGTAAAAGCGCGGCGCGGATATCTGAACGAATGGATGCCGATGACCTTCCCGGCCCGGCTGGGCGGTGATGTTGCCGGCATTGTGGATGCTGTCGGCCCCGGCGTGACCGGCTTTGCGGTCGGCGACCGGGTGATGGGCATGGTCAATCCGATGGCGAACGGCGCCTATGCCGAGAAGCTCGCCTTTTATGCTTCCAGTTTCGCCAAGGTGCCCGAGGGCATGGATCTGGTGGATGCGGCGGCTTTGCCGACCGGCGTTCTGACCGGGCTGCAGCTGATCGAAAAAGCCGTTGTGCCCCGCGCCGGACAGAAGGGTCTGGTGACGGGGGCGGGCGGTTCGACTGGACGTGCGGCGGTGCTGGCGGCGCTAGAAGTCGGGGCGATCGTCTATGCCGGCGTGCGCGGCTCAAACCGCGACGCGGTGGCGGATCTTCCGGTGGCGGGCGTCATCGACCTTGCCGACGAGGCGGCGCTGAAGGCCGCGGGACCCTTCGATTTCATCGCCGACACGATCGGGCCGGAGGCCGGGAAGTTGTTCGCCCATGTGGTGCCCTATGGCACGGTGGCGACGATCGCCGTTCCGGGACCGACCCCGCCGGCGGATTCGACCCAGCGCTTTTCCTCGCTCATCGTCATCTTCGACCGCGAACGGCTGGAACGCTTTGCCCGCGATCAGGTGGCCGGGCGTCACAGAATGCCGGTCGCCCACCGCCTGCCGCTGTCGAAGGTGACCGTCGCCCACGGTCTGATGGAACAGGGCGGCGTCGGCGGCAAGATCGTGCTGATTCCGTGACCTCGTTGCCGTCATTCCGGCGCAGGCTGGAATTCAGCCAGAGCCGCGTCGGCGGCGACTTGGGTCGTTCACACGCTGCCGCGCGTAAGGACTGGATAGCGGCCCGCGCGGGAATGACGATTGAAGGTTAGGGAGTGCAATAATGATGCCTGAATCTTCAATCTCCGCCCCCGAACTGATTGCAGAGCGCGATGTC
>Ga0182030_10017879_pt1 | contig 13646 bp, 9 predicted proteins | sample 812S3MmetaG_FD_121299 | JGI IMG/M metagenome (GOLD analysis project Ga0182030, IMG submission 121299) | Permafrost microbial communities from Stordalen Mire, Sweden - 812S3M metaG (Illumina Assembly) | ecosystem: Environmental > Terrestrial > Soil > Wetlands > Permafrost | place: Sweden... | reverse complement strand
TTAACGGCGGCGTTGTAGAGTTCGGACTCGCCCTGTTTGAGTTGCTTCTCCGCAGCGCTGCAGACGAAAGTAAAGACAGCAATAACCGCGATCAAACGAAAGTTTCTCATTCCTGGTCTCCTTTAGACACTCTTCGGGCTTTGGCTCCCCGCGACCTGAAAAACCTGGCTACTTTGTTTTGGGAATTACGTCGAACGACACGTCATCAACCCAAACGCGTCCACCGCCGATGGACATAACGCCGAAGTTGATGAACCGGGCGTCTTCCCCGATTTCGCCTGTGATTTCGCAGCGGGTCCATTCAGGCGAGCGAACTGGTCGATCGTCCATGTTGTCGGAAAAACCGTTACTGCGGTTGGCTCGCTCTACATTCAGCCACATCTGGGCGCGATCTTCCGGATCGGGCAAACGAATGCCGATACTGGTTACGAAAAATGTCTCCAGGCGCACCCACGCTCGTAACCGAACGGTCTTGCCACGGTATGCCACGGCACTGAAGCTCTGCATCAAATTCCCTACCGGCCTCGGCACATTCTGCGGAACCATTACCAGCGCGCAACCGGTATGGCTGCGACAACCATCGCGCCGAAGCTCCGCAAGATAGTCGGCATCTCTCGAAAGCGATGGCACGAACCAGCCAGGCGGCACTTTGCCCGTGACCCCTTCTTCGAACTTCAGATTGCGCGGACCGCTCCAGGCGGCCAGCTTCGTTCGGGCGACCGATACGATCTCCGTTTGATCGCCGTACTCGGTGACCAGCCGCCTGTAGGTATCGTAGGCTTCTTCACGTTGCCCCGATTTTTCCTGGCACAACCCGATCTGCAAATAAGCCCTTGCCGATACAGGCCGCGGAGTCCCTGCTTCGGCGACGATCGACCGATATTGCCCGATCGCCCCAGGAAGGTCGCCAGCCACGATTTCGCGATGGATGGCAGCTTCTAGTTTCATTTCGGAATCCACGGCGGCAGCGTTTAAGGTTTGAGTCACAACAACCGCTACCAGTAACAGGTTACGAAGATAGTGTGGGAACGCTGCCACGGCTTTGTCAGGATTGCGTAACATTTGAACCGTCAAAAATGTAGCCCAATCCCCGAACGTTGCGCAGGTAGCGCGGGTTTGCCGGATCGGGCTCGATCTTCTTTCGCAGATTCGCGATGTGGTTATCCACGATGCGCTCGGAGGCGAAGGTCCCTGTGCCCCAGGCTCCGGAAATAATACGATCGCGGCTCAGGACGCGGCCCGCCGATTGAACGAAGAGCGACAGGAGCTTGAATTCAATCGGCGTCAGCTCCACGGCTTGGCCCTTTCGTCTCAATTCGCCCCGCAAGAAATCCAGTTCGACATCCCCGAAGCGATAACATTCCGTTCCGGCTTCCTGATCGCCGCCCGCGCGCCGCAACAGCGCTTTGACGCGCGCCCGAAGCTCACGCGTGCTGAAGGGCTTTGTCACGTAATCGTCCGCGCCGAGTTCCAGCCCCATCACTTTTTCGGCTTCCTGAGTCCGCGCGGTGAGCATCAGGATCGGCATTCGCAACCGGGCGCGCCGAAGCTCACGGCAAATCTCGAAACCATCCTTACCGGGGAGCATGATGTCGAGCAGGATGAGGTCGAAAGATGTTTCCCGCGCGCGGCGACACGCAACGGCTCCATCGGCGATAACCTCGACGTCGTAGCCTTCCATTTTGAGGTCGTCTTCGAGGCCGAGCGCAATGCCTGGTTCGTCTTCCACAACAAGTATTCGCGTCATTGTCTCTCCGCACCTCTCGGCAAGCGTATTGTGAATACGCTGCCTGAACCAGGTTCGCTCGCAAGAGTCACCTTGCCTCCGTGAGCCGCCACGATGTGGCGCACCATTGCAAGGCCGACCCCGGATCCTTTAACGTTCGCTGCCTCAGCCGCGCTTCCGCGTACGAACTTCCGGAAGATCGCTCGCTTCTCCGAAGCCGGAATGCCGGGGCCGCCATCGCGGACTTTGATCGCCACGTGCGATTTCTCAATGCCGCAATTGACCCATACTGTAGGACACTCCGGCCCGTACTTCAGCGCATTGTCCACCAGATTGCGAAGGGCTACCGACAGAGCTTCGGGATCCGCATCGATCATGCACTCGTGGTCCAGACCGCCAGTCTCGATATGCCTGCCCGAGCTGGCGATCTGCGCTTCGAACTCGGTCGCAACACGCGACACGATCCCTGTTGCGTCCAGAGGTTCAAACCGGTATTGCCGAACTCCCGCTTCCATTCGTCCAAAATTCAAGAGGGCCTCCACGAGTCTCTGGAGGCGTACCGTTTCTCGCACCAGCGTCTCGTAATAGACAAGGCGGCGGCTTTCATTCGGGATTCTCCCCTGGGCCAGAATTTCTGAGAGTTGACGGATCGAGGTGAGCGGTGAACGGAACTCATGCGAGACTGCCGAAACGAAGTCCGATTGCATGCGCGCCACGGCCAGATCGCCGCGAATCGCGCGCGCGATAAACCAGGCCCCGCCAATCAAAAACACCACCATAAGACCTGTAGCCAGCAGCAGGAAACGCTGGCGGATTAACATGCCGGCGTCATTCAAACTCTGCGCGCTGGTCAGATAAAGTGTCCACGGAAGTTGCGTCGCGGCAGGAGTGAGAACTGCGGGGTGGCTAATCCCGTTTCTGCGCCCGGCCACCACCCGGCCTTCGCTGTCCACCGCGGCGGCGAGAACGTCCCCGTCCGAGAGGATAGGTTTCAGCAGAGACTCCGGACGTGTCACCAGGACGGCCCGATGCGATGGAACGCCCCTCCAAATCAGGAAGTAGGGTTGCCCGCTGACCCAGACCGTATTCTGTCCGCGCGGACCTGACTGATCTGTAATTTCTCCCCAGGCCAGCGCGACCGCGTCCGATAACGCCTCAGCTTCCGGAGGCGCCGGTTGACTATCGCCCGAGATTCGGGCCGCTTCCGATAAGTAGTATCCAAACTGCCCGCGACTCAGTGGCCACCGCGCATTCAACAGATCCTGCCTGAGTGCCAGGGCGTCGGTCTTGCTGCCGGACATTTCGCACAGAGCATGCCGCGCCACAAGTTCGGCGGGCACTCCCGCAACGTTTGCCCCGATAGTTGCGAGACTACGATAAGCGTCGCCCGCTGCATCCCGGTTGCCGGTCTTAAGAGACACGCGGGCAATCCGCATCAGGGCACCCGCTCTCATCTCGGGACTCTTCGAATCCGCCAGCCGCCGATACAATTCCAGTGCGCGTTCCGGGAGTGGCGGCTGTTGAAACTCGAAGACCTCTCCATCCGCGAAGGAGTTCGTGAATTCTTCGGTCTGACCTGGGAGGGCGGGGCGATAAAGGAGACGGCGGGAAGGTATGGCGGTCACGCCGTTGCCCGACAAGATGAGGAGCAAGCCCTCTTCCGGCTTGCCGTCCGCTGGAGGGGCGATCAGCCAGGTCCCGAGCCGTTCGCCTGTTTCCGCCAGCGTGCCGCGCGCGATGGCGGCGATACGGTCGGCTTCCTGATCGAGGCGTTCCTGCGCCCTTTGCGTCTCGACGACGCGCTCCTGGTCGAGGAGTTTCCAGCCGAACCAGCCCAGCGCCGTGACCGAGACGAGCGTCACCAGGAATAGTATGGCGAGCAGGCTTCGCGGAGGCTTTAGCCACTCCCCGGGTGGCATCATCTACCCCTGATTGTACTCGCGAATCATCCCGTCAATGTCGGGGAAGTGTCACATTTCGGTCACGACAGAACGCAAAAAAGCCGCGACCCCTTTCGGGAATCGCGGCTTCGGTACTGCAAGGGCGGACCGCCTTAGAACATGATCTTGGCGGAGAACTGCAACTGCCGTGCGCCGTACAGGCCGTTGACAGAGGAGGATGCAGTCGGAGCCATGAAGGTCGGGCTCGGCACCAGACATCCGTTGGTTCCGGCCGCAAGGGCGGTTGTGCACGGCCCGGTTCCCACCGCGTCGTAATTGAATGCTGTAGTGTTCACAGCGCTGATGTTGGTGTGGTTGAAGATGTTGAAAGCCTCGGCCAGGAATTGCAGGCGAAGCTTCTCGCGGATTTTGAATTCCCGCATGGCGCGAACATCGACGTTGTAGAGAGGATGTCCGAAGTAGACGTTGCGACCTTCGAAAAGCGGCCGACCGCCAGTCGTGCCGCCAGTGTTGGTTGTCGTTCCACCGGTCAATCCCGAATCCGCGCCGCCGCTGGGGAAGCCGTTGATCGACGCGAAGAGAGGCTGGGCGCTGGCGAAAGTCATTACGCTTGAAAACGCATAGCCGTTGAGGATCGAGTGCAACACCTTGTTGCTCACCTTGTTAAACATCAACGGGGTATAGACAACGCTGCCCACAAAGCGATGACGCTGGTCAAGATCGGACAAGGAGTTTTCACGCCGCTGGTTGAGGGGGTCAACCGGGGGATCCGTTCCGAAGAAGGTTCCGTTGGCGCCGGCGACCGCGCCGTCGTCGATGGATTTGCTGTAGGTGTAATTCACGAGTAACTCAAACCCGTGGCTCATCGGCTTGCGGAGCGTTACCACTCCCGCGTTGTACCAGGAATTGATGACGCTTTCGCCGACAAGAATGATGCCTGTGGTCGGATTGATGCGGTTGGCGGCAGTGTAGAACGGCTCGGTATCCGTGTTGACTACGGCGCCACTGGCATTAAGGATGTCGTATGTGTGAGTGGCGGTCGTCGGTCCAAGATTGCCATCGACGAACACAGGCAGATGCAGTCCGCGGCTGAAGATATAGCCGAGCGACAGGCTCATGTTTCCGGGCAATTGCCTTTCGGCAGTCAGTTCACCTTCATGCACAAGGGGGTTCACAAAATCCTGCGTGACACCGTGGCTAAGCTGCGTCGCCGACGGAGGGACAAAGGAAGTCACCTGAGGTGTCAGAGCGCCGGCAAATGGTGCCGTTGGAGCTCCACCTGGCGGCGTAAAGATTACGTTCGGAAAGGTGAGAGCCGGGCAGTAGCTGGCGGACGTCGGTGACGGGCTGCAGTTGAAAGTCTGCTGATAGACGCCATTTTCCACGCGTTCGGCATACCAGGTGCTGTTCGAGGTTTTGGCGTAGAACATTCCATAGCCAGCCCGGATTACTGTATTTTTCATGGGCTCCCAAGCCAGACCGATGCGGGGACCAAAGTTATTCGAATCCGTGTTGATCTTCGACGTGAATTCCGTGTTCAGGGTGGTGGACGTATTCGGCTTCGGCGGCTGCGGAATCGTCTGGATCTCGTAGCGCACGCCGAGGTTTACAGTCAGGTTCGGACGAAGCTTCCAGCTGTCTTCCACGAAACCGGCGAAATCGTTGTCATAGAAGTCATCCTTGCCGACGCCGGTAATCGGGTCGGTTACCTGAGCGAAAGAGCTGTAGTGCTTTCCGGTCAGGCCATCGCCCACGTTAACTCCGTAGACATCCTCAACCCAGTTGTTGAAGGAGGTGTAGCTGTATACGCCACCGCCCTCAAAGAGGTTGATCAGGACTTCGTGAATAGCGTTAATGTCAAAGCCGGCTTTGATCTGATGTTTGCCCTTGGTCCACGAGAGCGTATCGGCGAACTGCAGCCGGTGCTCATCCGGGAACGCCGGACGTGGCAACGCGTTGGGCAGGCCGTAGCCGGTTACGTTGGTCACACTGACGCTGGGACCCGTGCCATTGGCGCCGATGATCTCGTTATCCTGGCCCCACTGAAAGCGGAAGTTATTCACCATCGAGTTCGAGATGGTCGTATCCCAGTTTCCGACAAAAATACGCGTGTGAGTAACCGCGGGTCCGTTTTGGGATAGCGAGCCGTTATTCGCCGTCGTGGCTGTGTTGTAAGAATTTGCCGCGTGATAATCGTTCCAGTCGAAGGCGGAACTCAGGTGGTTCTTTGAATTCAGCTGGTAGTCCAGCTTCCCGAAGGCAACATCGCTGACGCCCTCGCGGGCATACCCGCCGAGGTTGCCACGAAGAAAGGCGTTAGCGGCAGCGCACTGGGCGGCCGTGATCGCGGCAGGACAGGCCAGGTTCGGACTTGAGGGAGTCGGGAACGCCGTGCTCGTATAGGTAATCGGAAAGACCTTGCGCGAGCCGTCATAGGTGAAAAAGTAGAAGAGTTTGTCTTTAACAGCGGCGCCGCCGACGCTCCCACCAAACTGCTGCTGCTGGTGAACGCCCTGCGTGAATATTCCGGCGGCTTTGTTCACCGGATCCAGCGCGTTCAAAGAGGGATATCGCAGGAAGTAGAACAGATCGCCATGAAGGGCGTTGGTGCCGGACTTGGTCACGGCATTGACAACGCCACCTGCGGCCTGTCCGAACTCCGCACTATAGTTGCTGGAACTGACCTGAAATTCCTGAATGGAGTCGATGCTATACGTGTAAGGAACCGTTGAGCGGCCGCGGGCTTCGGAAAAGAACGCCTGGTTGTTATTGGCGCCATCGACTGAATTGTTGTTATAGAGGCCGGAGATACCGCGATAGGACACCATGCCTCCGTCCGTCGTGACGCCCGGCGTCAGCAGAACGAAGTTGTCCCAGCGGCGGCCGACGATCGGCAGGTTCTCGACCAGGTTCTCAGTGACTTCCTGGGAGACTTCGGTTTTTTCCGTATCGACGATGGGGGTTTCCGTGCTGATCGTAACCGTCTGGGTCCCGGATTGGATGGTCAGGGCGAAGTCGATCGAGATTGTGCGGCCCACTTCCACATTGATTGCTTTGTGCTCTTCCTTGGAAAATCCGGCCTTGCTGGCGCTGACTTCATAGTTTCCGGGCTGCAGGAACGTAGCCGTGTAGATTCCGTCCGAGTTACTGGTAAGGCTCCGGTCGGCTGAGGTATCGGCATTGTGAACGACGACTGTTGCGCCTGGAACTACTGCGCCGGTAGGATCCGTGACCGTTCCGACAATAGCGCCCGAGCCAGCCGTTTGCGCAAAGAGCCCGGCGACGGCAAGCACAAGAATTACAAGAACTTTAACGCCAGAGAGCACAAAGGACGGAATAAAAGGAAGGGTTGCGCGTTGTTTCACTTGTATCTCCTGAAAGAAAGAAATGTTGAACTGCCTGGGTCACGACAGGGACCGCTGGCATAAGACCGCTAAACTCTAACGTGAAGCTTTTCAGAATTGTAACATTACTGAAATCTGGTTGACCCGCTATCGCAATAAACGCTTTTTATCCTGTCTATAAGGAAAAGTTGCGTCGCTTTCTTTGTCTTGCCCATAGGATTAGCAGCGCTATGTCAATTCCTGATGACACTCCCTTATGACAAGGACGATTTGGCTGATTTTGTAACTCCACTGTAAACTTGGTTATGGCTACCGCCACCGCCGAACTCCGACTGATATTGAACGGTGAATCCGTGCAATTGAGCGGTATTGCTCCTCAGGTCACGCTGCTTGACTACGTGCGGTCGCGGGGTTTGACGGGGGCTAAGGAAGGATGTGCAGAAGGCGAGTGCGGAGCGTGCGCGGTTCTGTTTGTAAGATCCGGTCCGCGCGGGACTTTCTACCAACCTGTCAATAGCTGCCTGGTTCCGTTGCCGGCCGCGGCGGGCCAGGAGGTTCTCACGGTCGAAGGGCTTGCCGATTCCGGTCGCCTGGCGGAAGTGCAGCAAGCAATGGTGGAGCATGGTGGTTCGCAATGCGGGTATTGCACGCCGGGTTTTGTTGTAAGCATGTTTGCAGAGCATCACCGGCGGGAAGACCGTTCTGCTGATATCCACATGCTCGGGGGGAATCTTTGCCGATGCACCGGGTATCGTCCCATTCAGGATGCTCTTCGGTCGTTGGGACCGGTTTCCGCCGGATCGGCTCTTGCGGAACGGCTCACGCGACCCGCGCCCGCCGTTTCCGCGGTTCGGTACGTGAGCGCGGAGGGCCGGTTTTCACGCCCTTGCAATATCGAGGAATGCTTCGCGCTGATCGAGGCGGATGAAACTGCGCAGTTCGTGGCGGGCAATACCGATCTGGGCGTGATGACGAACCTTCGCGATCAGCGGTTCCCGCATTTGATCAGTCTCGAAGGCGTTCCGGATCTTCGCGAGTTCATTGACGCTCCCGATTACTTCGAGATTGGCGCGGGTTTGACGCTTACTGAGATTGGTGAACTTTGGAAGGATGCGCCGCCTGTGATTCGGGAATGGCTTCCTTTGTTCGCGTCACCGTTGCTTCGGAACCGCGCCACACTGGGAGGTAACCTCGCAACTGCTTCACCGATCGGCGATTCCGCACCGATGCTTCTCGCCCTGGATGCAGAGGTCCGGATCGCGAGTTCGAAGGGCGATCGCGTTGTGCAACTCAGTGAGTTCTTCAGCGGCTATCGCAAAACGTCGCTGGGCAGATGTGAGATCCTGCGCTCCGTGCGTATTCCCAAGCCAGTTCCGGCCCAAGCCCGCTTCTATAAGGTGGCGAAGCGAGCGCTGGATGACATAAGCACTGTGGCCGCGGGGATTTCGCTGGATCGTGGCAGCGATGGACGGATCAGCCGCGTGCGATTTGCCTTCGGCGGAGTAGCGGCAGTGCCGACGCGCGCGATCGCAGCGGAAGATTCACTGGCCGGTACGGTCGGCGAGGCCGGTGATTTGAAACGAGCGACAGACCTGATCGCCCGCACCCTTCAGCCTATGAGCGACCATCGCGGCTCGGCCGAGTATCGTCTGGCGATGGCGCAGAGCCTTTTAGAAAAGTTTTGGTTCGAAGAGGCCATGGGATGACATTAGGGGTATACCCGGCGGCTTCTGTTAGTCCAGTCAGGCATGAAAGCGCGTCCCTTCATGTCACCGGCGAAGCGCTCTACACGGATGATCTGGCGCCCGGGATTCTGCATCTTCTTCATGCCTGGCCCGTGCTCTCGCCCTACGCGTACGCATTGGTTACACGGCTAGACGTTTCATCCGCGGAGGATGAACCGGGCGTGGTGGCAACGCTCACGGCAGCCGACGTGCCGGGCGAAGGCAACTCCGGAGCGAATCGTCACGACGAGCCCCTGTTCCCCAGCGAAGTCACTTATCATTCGCAACCTGTTGCCTGGGTGCTTGGCGAGACACTGGAAGCGGCCCGACTGGGCGCGGCTCGCGTGGTCGTCGAATTTCAGCCGCTGCCTGCAATCCTTACAATCCCGGATGCAATTGCGGCGGAGAGTTTCCATTCTGGCCCGTTGCACATCCATCGTGGCGATGCGGCGACCGCTATTGCCCACGCCCCCCATCGTCTCGCCGGAGAACTCGCTGTTGGCGGTCAGGAACATTTCTATCTCGAAACGCAGTGCGCCATCGCCCGCTACGACGATGCTGGCGGATTATTTATCGAATCGTCCACACAACATCCTGCCGAAACCCAGGAAGTGGTGGCCCGCGTTCTTGGTATTTCGCGCAACCAGGTAACGGTCCAGTGCCTTCGCATGGGAGGGGCGTTCGGTGGCAAAGAAGTGCAGGCGAATCCGTATGCCGCAGTCGCGGCTCTCGGGACATGGAAGACGAAGCGGCCGGTGCGGCTGCGTTTGTCACGGCGTCTCGACATGCTTCTCACTGGCAAACGACATCCGTTTTTCGGCCGCTTCAATGCCGGGTTTGACGACAATGGCGTGCTTCGCGGCGTGGAACTGGATCTCTATTCGGATGGAGGCTGGAGTCTCGACCTTTCCGAACCCGTGCTCTGGCGCGCGATGTTTCATTGCGACAATGCATATCTGCTTCCCGCTCTGAACGCTCGTGGCTGGGTTTGCAAAACCAACAAGACTTCGCAAACCGCATTTCGCGGATTCGGCGGCCCGCAAGGGATGCTCTTTATTGAAGAGATCCTCGACCGCATCGCCCGAACGCTCGATCTGGATCCGCATTTGGTGCGCGAACGGAACTTCTACCGCGAAGGCGAATTGACGCACTACGGCCAGCCAGTTAAAGATGCCGCGCGCATTCTTCGCATCTGGGACCGACTTAAAGAAACGAGCGAGTTTGAAGAACGGCGCAGGGCGATTGCCCGATTCAATGCAATCCACCAGCATGCGAAGCGCGGTCTGGCGATTACGCCCGCGAAGTTCGGTATTTCATTCACGGCGACGTTCTTTAATCAGGCAGGCGCCTTGGTTTTGATGTATCGCGATGGCAGCGTGCAGGTGAATCATGGCGGCACGGAAATGGGTCAGGGGCTGCACACCAAGATTCGCGAAATCGCGGCAAGAAGCTTAGGCATATCGCTCGATGCAGTGCGTATCATGCCGACCCGTACCGACAAAGTGCCGAACACATCGGCAACCGCGGCGTCGGCTGGCACCGATTTGAATGGCGCAGCGGTGCTCGATGCATGTATGCAGGTTCGGTCGCGGTTGTTGCCGGTTGCTGCGGAATTGCTGGGATGCGACGAGGATGCGGTTCGATTTGAAAATGGACGCGTCCTTGGAAACGGCGCGGAAATGCCGCTCGCGAAAGTGGTGGATGCGGCATACCGCAAACGGATCTCCCTGTTCGCCGAGGGCTACTATCGAACTCCGGAAATTCACTTTGATCCGAGTACCGCGACGGGTAAACCATTTCACTATTTCGCCTACGGGGCAGCTGTCAGCGAAGTCGAGATCGACGGATTCACAGGAGCCCATCGTTTGTTGCGCGCTGATTTATTGCAGGACGTGGGCGACTCCATTGCAGCGCTCGTCGATATCGGGCAAATCGAAGGCGGGTTCATACAAGGCGCCGGCTGGCTGACGCTTGAAGAACTCGTGTGGGATGCGCAGGGCAGGCTCGCCACCAACGGCGCGTCCACCTATAAACTTCCATCCTGGCCGGAGATGCCGGAAGTGTTTAACGTGGCGTTCCTGGAACGTGCCACGGAGCCCGGCGTCGTTCTCGGCAGCAAAGCGGTCGGCGAACCGCCGCTGATGCTGGCAATCTCGGTGCGCGAAGCGATTAGGGAAGCAATTGCGGCGTTCGGTTCCGGCGGAGTAGTGGAGCTTGACAGCCCTGCCACGCCTGAGCGAATCTTCTGGGCGGTGCAGAAAGCGAAACGCGGTTGACTGAAATCCTGCGGGCAGCGATTTTTCACACGCCGGCTAATCCATTCGCGAAGGCGAAGGCATTGATCGCCCTGGCGGACGGTGGTCTGGCGATTGAAGATGGCCGCGTGGCTCTCTGCGACGACTACGCCAGTGTGAGCGCCGCGTATCCCGCCGCGTCCGTGCGCGACCTGCGCGGCGGTTTTATCATGCCCGGATTTATCGATACGCACACTCACTATCCGCAGATCCGGATACTTGGCGGACTCGGCTATTCCCTTCTTGACTGGCTTGAAAAACTCGCTCTGCCGGAAGAAGCACGCCTCGCCGACACCGCATACGCGACAACCATCGCACATGAATTCATCAATGCACTGGCGGCTCACGGGACAACAACTGCCCTGGTTTTCGGTTCTCACTTCGGGCCAGCCACGGAGGCGCTTTTCACCGCGGCACAAAGCAAAGGCCTGCGTATATTCAGCGGACTGGTTCTCTCCGATCGAATGCTGCGTCCTGTACTGCATCAGACGAGCGAAGCCGCCTATCGCTACAGCAAAGCTCTGATCACGCAATTCCACGGTAGAGGACGGCTGGGCTATACCGTGATTCCACGCTTTGCATTGTCGGCGTCCGAGGCCATGCTGGAGATGTGTGGGGCGCTGCTGCGCGAGACAAACGGTCTTCGGTTCACGACGCACATCAACGAGAACCTCCTCGAAATAGATGAAGTCGCAAGGCTCTTTCCGTGGGCGGAAGATTACCTGGCGGTGTACGAAAAATTCGGGCTGGTCGGACGGGCATCGGTGCTTGCCCACAACGTACACGCAACCGATTCCGTGCTGCGGCGGCTGGCCGGGCATGGAGCATCGGTCGCGCATTGTCCCTGTAGCAACGCCGCCCTGGGAAGCGGAGTCTTTCCTCTCAAACGACATCTCGCGAATGGGGTACGTATCGGACTCGGTACCGACGTTGGAGGCGGGACGGGCTTCGGCATGATGAAGGAGTCGTTACAGGTATATCTTCAGCAGCGGGTGGCTGGCGATCCGATGACACTCAGTTCCGCGCAGATGCTTTATCTGGCGACGCGGGCGGGAGCCGAAGCGCTTGGGATCGACGGCGTAACAGGAGATTTTGCAGCCGGAAAATCGGCCGATCTTGTTTATCTGAGGCCCTGCCAGAATAGTGTATTGTCGTCGGCTCTGCGGCGCGCGGAAACTGCCGAACAAAGTCTCGCTGCGCTGTTCACCATGGCTGGCCCCGATAGTATTCGTGAGGTAAGAGTCGCAGGGGAAATGGTGTTCCATGACAATTGAGCAACTCAGTGCCCTGTCGAAGGAACAGTTTGTCGAGGAACTGGGCCGCATCTATGAACATTCGCCGTGGGTTGCGGAACGTGCATGGAGCAGCAGGCCATTCGTGTCGCTGGAAGACCTCACGCGAAAAATGAATGCGGCGGTCGATGCGGCATCGAACGACGAGCAGTTGGCACTCCTGCGCGCTCACCCCGAGTTGGGGACTCGCCTCCAGGTCAGCGAAATTTCCGGGACCGAGCAATCGGGCGCGGGCCTGAGCACGCTGTTTCAGGACGAGTACCAGGTGTTGAAACATCTGAACGACTCTTATCGCGCCAAGTTCGGTTTTCCGTTTATCTACGCGGTGAAGGGCAGCGGCAAAGACGATGTATTAGTCGCCCTTTCGGTGCGTGTTCATTCGGACGCTGAAACTGAGTTCAGGCAAGCCTTGTGGGAAGTCTCCCGCATTGCGCGGTTCCGGCTGGCGGATATTGTTAAAGACTGAAGAGGCGTTACCAGGGGAGACCATGCACCATTTCGCGAGCGGGCATAAAAAGAGTTATTACGGAAAGGGCGATGTCACCGTCTATCGCCTGAATCGGGACGGCGCGCACCCTCCCGTCTTTGGCGCGAACGTGCTGATCCTGATTTATGGGGACGCCTTCTGGCCGACCTATACCACCGGAGATAACTCGAGTCTGGTGGCTACCGACTCGATGAAGAATTTCATCCAGCGCGAAACGCTGAATTTCGCCGGGGACGACCTGGAGTCTTACTGTCAGTTCATTGCGGGAAAATTTCTGGCGACTTATCCGCAGGCTGAAGGCGCCCAGGTTTCCGCCAGCCGTATTCCGTATGAGGGCCTTTCTGGTGGCACCGGAGTATCGTTCGCTCCGACAGGCCCTGATTGTGCGCACGCGCTGATCGAACTATCGCGTGCGGGGAGTGAAATTAAGATCTCTGAAATCCGTTCCGGAATCCGGGGTTTTCGCCTGCTGCGTCTGAATGGAAGCGCATTCAAGGGCTTCGTGCGCGACCAGTACACTACACTCCCCGACATCGCCAACCGGCCGCTGCATATGTGGCTCGACCTCGACTGGACTTATGTCGATCCGGACGCCGCATTCACCTCCGGAGCGGTTCCCGTCCAGGTTCGCAAACTTGTCCATGACGTGTTCAATAACTTCGAATCGGGCAGCATCCAGCAGATTATTTATCAGATCGGATCGCGAATGCTCGAAGACATTCCGTCCATCGCGGAGATAAATCTCGAAGCGAACAACCGTACCTGGGACACCGTCGCCGAACGGGGCGAATCGGCGGGCGTCTTTACCGATCCGCGGCCGCCTTATGGATGCCTGGGATTGACCATGAAGAGATAACATGGCGCGGATTTCAACTCAT
>Ga0182030_10017878_pt1 | contig 13646 bp, 16 predicted proteins | sample 812S3MmetaG_FD_121299 | JGI IMG/M metagenome (GOLD analysis project Ga0182030, IMG submission 121299) | Permafrost microbial communities from Stordalen Mire, Sweden - 812S3M metaG (Illumina Assembly) | ecosystem: Environmental > Terrestrial > Soil > Wetlands > Permafrost | place: Sweden... | reverse complement strand
TTCCATTACAAGCGCAAGAAGCAGTACAAGAAGCTGAATGGACATCGCCAGCCGTTCACTGCCGTGAAGATTACCGGCATCAATGTCAACGGCAAGGACCTGGCTTAACCGCCGATGCTGCTCCATCAGTTGATCCTGGCCCTGTTTGCAGCGGTCAAGCGCTTTGATTCAGTCCTGCTGGGCGTGCCGGACAGCGTGCGGCGGTTCGTCTCGCGCGCGAAGCCAGATGGCTCCGACTTGCAGGAAACGTAGCCTGCTGGTCTCCACGCCGGCATCATAATTTTGAGGACATTGCAATGGCACATAAAAAAGGTTTAGGCAGTTCGCGAAATGGTCGCGATTCCAACGCGCAGCGGCTGGGCGTGAAGTCGTTCGGCGGCCAACTGGTACCGGGCGGCTCCATCATCGTGCGGCAGCGCGGCACGCGCATCAAGCCGGGCCTCAACGTCGGCCGCGGCAAGGACGACACCCTGTTCGCCAAAGTCACCGGCGTGGTCGAGTTCAAGGACCGCGGCACGATGGGCAAGTTCGTGTCGATCGTTCCGCAGGAAAGCAACTAGCAATTAGCAACTAGCAGCTAGTGAAACCATTCCACGTAGGGTTGCCGACTGTAGGCCTCGTTGCGATGAGGCCTTTTTGTTTTACGCTAGTTGCTAGCTGCTAATTGCTAGTTGCTGCTTTCCATGTTCGTCGACGAAGCCAAAATCCGGGTCAAGGCGGGCGACGGTGGCAATGGCTGCATGGCCTTTCGCCGCGAAAAATTCGTGCCGCGCGGAGGTCCGTCGGGCGGCGATGGCGGGCACGGTGGCGACGTCATCATGGAATCCAGCGAGCGTCACAATACGCTGGTCCACTTCCGCTTTAATCCCGAATACAAAGCGGAGCGTGGCCGTCACGGCGAAGGTTCTAACAAGACCGGCCGCGAGGGCGAAAGCATCGTACTGAAAGTGCCGGTTGGCACCATCGTCTACGACGAGATGACAGGCGAGGTGGTGCATGACTTCTCGCATCCTGACGAGCGGGTTGTTATAGCGCGCGGCGGGCGCGGCGGACGCGGCAACGCGCGCTTCGCCACCTCGGTCCACCAAGCGCCACGCGAGCATGAAGAAGGAAAGCCCGGCGAAGAGCGCGACCTGCGCCTGGAACTGAAGCTGTTGGCCGATGTCGGCCTGGTCGGCTATCCCAATGCCGGCAAGAGCACACTGATCTCGCGTATCTCGGCCGCGCGGCCGAAGATTGCAGATTATCCTTTCACCACGTTACAGCCGAATCTCGGCGTGGTAGTTGCGGGCGAGCCGCCGGACGATTCCAGCTTCGTCGTCGCCGATATTCCCGGACTCATCGAAGGCGCCAGTGAAGGCGCTGGCTTGGGCACGCAATTCCTGCGGCACATCGAGCGCACGCGCGTTCTGGCGCACCTGGTTGACGTTTCCGATGCGAGCGGGCGGCCTGATCCCGTCGCGGACTACGAGGTGATCGCGCGCGAGCTGTCGAACTTCGGCAGCGGGCTCGATACCAAGCCGACCATCGTGGTCGCGTCCAAAATGGACATTGTCGACAAAGACAAACTCACGAAACTCAAGCGCTACTGCAAGCGCAAGAAGCTGGAACTGTTCCCGATTTCAGCCGTTACCGGCGAAGGCATCGAGGAACTGAAGTGGGCCCTGGCGAAGAGAGTGGCTAGTGGCCAGTTGCCAGTGGCCAGAGATTAGGGACTAGAGAATGGGATCGTTCTGAGTCTCTGGTTTCCAGTTTCGAGAACGATCGCATCGGTCTCGTTTCCTTTCCGTAGGACTTCCTTTATTTTTGTCATCCCGAGCGGAGCCCGCTTCGGGCGCAGCCGAGGGATCTGCGGTTCCGTCATTGGCCGCAACTTTTGTGTTTCCACCCAATCGGCAAAGTCCGGAATCAATGCTCGCCGACCACCTTGCACAACTCCCGCCTAAGGTCTAGGCTTTGCTGAAGCATTGGGGTGCGTTGTGTTTTCCCTCGGATACGTGCTCATCATGGCAGGCTTGGCGTTCGGCGGCGCTGTCACCGTGGTCGGATTCGGCGGACTGCTGGTTACTTCCTTTCATCGTGATCTGGGATCGCCGCTGCCGCTGCCGACGTTGCATAACGCCTTCGAGCGCCGGTTATATTTGCTCGTGGGCCTCGCAGGATTCGTCCTGTGGGGCAGCGCGTTCTTGTGCAGCCTGAACTTCACGCCATAGAGCCGCTCGAATCGCACCGCTATAATCAAGATTATGGCCACCACGCCGGAAGCCCCTGTCGCGGCACGTTCCAAATACGAGCCTGTCATTGGGCTGGAAGTTCACGTTCAGCTGCTGACGAAGACGAAGATCTTCTGCGGATGCTCGACGCACTTCGGCGATCCGCCGAACACCAACGTCTGCCCGGTGTGCCTGGGTCTTCCCGGCGCGCTGCCCGTGCTCAACCAGCGCGCAGTCGAGTTCGCGGTGCTGGCGGCAACGGCGCTGAACTGCCGCATCAACGAAAGCTCAATCTTCGCGCGCAAGAACTACTTCTATCCCGACCTGCCCAAGGGCTACCAGATCTCGCAGTACGACAAGCCCCTGGCGGAGCACGGCTACATCGCGATCAAGACGGCGAGCGGTCCAAAGCGCATCGGCATCACGCGCGTTCACTTGGAAGAAGATGCGGGCAAGAGCCTGCACGATGGGCTGCCCGACAGCAGCGAGTGGACCTCCATCGACCTGAACCGCTCCGGTGTGCCGCTGATCGAGATTGTCAGCGAGCCCGACATTGCCTCGCCTGAAGAAGCTTGGGAATACCTGAACCGGCTGAAGGAGATCATCCTCTATACGGGCGTCAGCGACTGCAACATGGAAGAGGGTTCGCTCCGTTGCGATGCCAACATCAGCATCCGGCCGCGCGGGCAGCGCGAGTTCGGCACCAAGACGGAAGTGAAGAACGTGAACTCATTCCGCTTCATTCGGCACGCGCTGGAATATGAGATTGAACGCCACGAGCAGGTACTGGAGTCGGGCGGCAGGATCGAGCAGGAGACGCGCCTGTATAACGCCGCAGAGGGCAAGACCTACGGTATGCGCTCCAAAGAACAGGCGCACGATTACCGATATTTTCCCGAGCCTGATTTGCTGCCGCTGGTAGTCGACGCGAAGTGGCGCGAGCAGATTATCGCCGGGCTCCCTGAATTGCCGGAGGCGCGGCGCGCGCGTCTGGTTGCGCAGTATGGCATCACCGAATATGACGCGGCGACTTTGACCAGCACGCGCTCCCTGGCTGACCAGTTTGAGGAAGCTGCGACGGCGGCGAAAAATCCGAAGCGCGTGGCCAACCTGGTGCAGGGCGAGTTGATGGGCCGTCTGAAGGCCAAAGGACTGGAGATCGAGCAGTCGCCGATCTCGATGAAGGGCGTGGCCTTGTCGGCCGATTTGGTGGAGAACGGCGCCATCAGCGGGAAAATCCTGAAAGACCTCTACGATCTCGCCTTCGAGCGCGGCGAGGATTTTCCGGCGATCTACGAGAAGGAGAAACCGCAGCAGATCAACGATATTCCTTCGATCGAGAGGATCATCGACGAGGTAATTGCGGCCAGCCCCAAGCAGTTGGAGCAGTATCGCGGCGGCAAGAAAACCGTCATCTCCTACTTTGTGGGACAGGTGATGAAGGCCTCGAAAGGGCAGGCGAATCCGTCCCTGGTGAATGAACTGTTGGCGAAAAAGCTGGAAGGGTAGAGCTACTGTTGCGGCGGCGCTTCGGCGGGCGGGGAGACGTGCTCGTGGGTGATGACCCAGCGGCCCTCCTGCTGCTCCAGCACCGCAGTCCAGCGTAATGTCAGGCTTTCCTTTTGGCCCTGCGGCGAGTTCCCCGCCATCGTCAGGGTCCCCGCCACCCAGGTGATTTTTCCCTCAGGATGAATCTGGATATCGTCATTCACGGTGTACGTCACTTTGGGGCTGTCTTTGAGCGAGGGTGCGACGCCCGCCTTGTACTCGTCCCAACTGCTGTACTTCAGCGGTGCGACATCGAAGAACAGGTGGCCGGGACCTTGGGCGTAGAAATGTCCCTGCTTCTCCAGGTCGGCGGACGCCCATCCGTCCCAGATGCTCTGTAAATAAGCTCTATCGACGGCAGCAGCCGGCTTCGCGGATGGTGGCGCCGCGGCCGTTTGTGCAACACACGGCAGGGTGAGAGCAAACAGTAAGAGTGCGAGAGGTCCACCGCGCATAAACTTCTCCTGAATTTCATTGCCGAAATGCGGATTCTCGCAGACCGCCAGCAAAGATTCAATGCGGATCAGGTGGCGATGCGGGCTGGGAATTTTGCGATTTGTTACTCTGTTAGCGTCCATGCAACCGCGGCTTTGTAGCTTGATCGGAAGTGTCCTGTTGATCGCAGCGTGTACCGGGTGTGGAACTCCCGGCGCGCCGTCGCTCCCGTCGCTCAACCTGCCGCTTCCGGTGACCGACCTGACGGCCTCGCGCCGTGGCAACCGGGTCGATCTGGAGTGGACCCAGCCGCGCAAGAACACGGACCGCACCAACATCAAACACAATCCCATCACGCGAATCTGCCGTCATGAAGGCATGACGCTGATGGCCCATTGCGCCGTCGTGGCCGAGGTGACACCGCCCACGCCGAAGCCGGCGGAGAAGCAGAAGAACGAGAACCCGCCAGGAGCGGTACGTATTCACTACGTCGACACGCTGCCGCCGCAATTGGGGCAGGAGAACCCGGCCGGCTTCGTGATGTACGGGGTGGAAGACGTGAATGCGCATGGCCGCAGCGCCGGAATCTCCAACCAGGTACCGATTCCCGTGGTCCCAACGATTGCTGCGCCCGAGCAGGTGACGGCTGAGGTGAGTGCAGACGGGGTGCGGATCGCCTGGTCAGGAGCCGCACCGCCGCGGCCGCCCGCGGGAGTCAGCTATCTCTATCGCATTATGCGCCGCCCGGCAGGGGTTCCCGCGTACATCGTGATCGATGACATTGAGCCGGCTGCCACGGGCACGTATCTCGACAAGACCTTTGCCTGGGAGCAGAAGTACGAGTATAGGATCACGACGTTGAGCCAGGTCCACGCCAATGGCATGAACGCGGCCGTCGAGGGCGACGATTCGCCGCCGGTCGAGGTCTTCACGCGCGACATCTATCCGCCGGCGCAGCCGGCCGGGCTGCAGGTGGTATTTTCCAGCGTCGGACAGAAGCCGTTCATCGACCTGACCTGGGCGCCGAACATGGAGAGCGACCTTGCCGGCTACAACATCTTCCGATGGACCGAGGGCGGGCAGCCGCGGAAACTGAATGCGCAGCTGGTGCAGGTTTCGTCCTACCGTGACGAAAACGTGGAAGCAGGCAAGACGTATTTCTACGCGGTTTCGGCGGTGGACCTGCGCGGCAACGAGAGTCCCCGTTCCGCCGAGGCGCACGAGACCGTGCCGAGCAAGACCAATTAATGGGATAGGCTGGATAGTTCAGGGTTGGATTCACAAAGGACCTTCGCGATGTCTTATTGCCGGTTTCAGCATCAAGGTGCGACGCTCTACGGGCTGATTGAAGGTGACGGTGATCAACCGACGATTACCCGAACGCTGACCAGGGCTCCGCAATCGTTTTCCGACTTCGACCGGGGGGAGAAGAGCGAGTTGCCGTTGAGCGCCGTTCGCCTTCTAGCGCCGGCCGAACCGGGGAAGATCGTATGCATCGGCCGTAACTATCGCGAACACGCCAAGGAACTGGACCATCCCATTCCAACCGAGCCGCTGATATTCCTGAAGCCGCCGTCGTCGTTAATTGGCCCGGAAGATGCGATCCGGCGGCCGGCTGAACTCTCGCAGCGCGTGGACTATGAAGGCGAATTGGGCGTGGTGATCGGCAGGCGCTGTTACTGTTTGCGGGAGAGCGACGATGTTAAGCCTTACATTGTGGGATACACCTGTGTGAACGACGTCACTGCCCGCGATCTTCAGAACAAAGACGGTCAGTGGACGCGGGCCAAAGGCTTTGACACGTTCTGTCCGGTAGGCCCGGTAGTAGCCGAGGGCCTTGATCCGTGGAAAGGCGTTCGCGTCCAGAGCCGCGTCAATGGCGAGCTTCGGCAGAATGGGACGACCGCCGATTTTCTCTTCCCGCTCGACGTGCTGGTTCGCTTTATCAGCCAGGTGATGACGCTGGAGCCCGGAGATGTCATCGCCACCGGGACGCCGGCGGGAGTAGGTCCGCTAAAGGCCGGAGATGTAGTGGAGGTGACCGTGGAAGGGGTGGGCACGCTGCGCAATCCCGTGGTCGATCGGGAATAGATCGGGCCCCAACTCCAGCGAAAATCTTTTTCGTGTTCCCTTCTGAATCCGATCCCGCTATCTTGGAGTCAAGTCTCCACACCTACTCCCATGAACTCGTACCGGCTGTATCCCATTCTCGCATTCGGCGCCACGGCGGCCATCATCGGCTACGCCTTGCTGTCACGCAAGAACAAGAAAACGGCGGAAGACCTGGAACGGGAGCGCCGGGCCGATCTGGCGCGCGGCGGCCGCATCATTGATGGCAACGTCATCGACGTGTTGGAGTTGGAGGACGATGTCACGGGGCAGCAGATGATCCTGCTGGTTTACACCTACGATGTGGCGGGCGTGACCTACGAAGCCTCGCAGGACGTGACCCGCTTGCGGCAGTTTATCGATCTTTACTCCTGCCGGCTCGGGCTGCCGGCCTCGGTGAAATACGACACGCACAACCCCGGCGACTCGATCGTCATTTCTGAGACGTGGTCCGGTTTGCGGAAGCCGACGATTGTCTTGCCGCCGCGGACGGCAATAGAGCCGGTCGACCGTACCCTACCTTTTCGAGCCCCAATCGTCTCATCCTTGACAAAGTCGTAACAATTGCCGGACCGCGGCATTGTTACAATGAAATATATGCACAATCTGCCCCTTCCGCTCGCTGCATTTCTGGCGGGAATTTTGTCCTTCCTTTCTCCATGCGTGCTTCCGCTGGTGCCAGGCTATGTGTCGCTGATCTCGGGAGCCACGGTGGAGGACTTGCAGTCGCCTGAGCGCCGCATGTTGAGTACGGTGATGCTACACTCCGTCACCTTCGTCTTGGGATTCAGCGTGGTCTTCATCGCGCTGGGAGCGGTGGCCACCGGCGTGGGGCAACTGGTCAATGAGTATCACGCGCTGCTGTCCAAGATCGCCGGCATCATTGTGATTGTGTTCGGGCTGCACCTGACCGGCATTCTGAAGATCAAAGCGCTCTATGCCGACAAGCGGCTCCATGACGTCAAGGGCGGCTCCAGCGCCGTGGGCTCCTTCGCCGTCGGCTTCGCCTTCGCCTTTGGATGGACGCCTTGCATCGGACCCATCCTGGCGACAATCCTGGTCCTGGCGGGTGCACAACAGACGGTGCTGAAGGGCATCATTCTATTGGCCGTATATTCCCTTGGTCTGGCGGTGCCGTTTCTGCTGACTTCCCTGGGAGTCGACCGCTTTCTGGCGTTCTATAGCCGTTTCCGCAAGCATCTGCACACCGTGGAGGTCTGTAGCGGTATACTACTAATCGCCATCGGGGTATTGATCTTCTTGAACAACTTGCGATTGCTCTCCGGCTACTTGTCCTTCCTGAACCGGTTCGCGTTGTAGGGGTGTGGTTGTGAAACGAAATGCGTTAGTCTTTGTTGCCCTGTTTGTGGCGATCCTGGCCATGCTGGCCAGCGGCAAATACCTGGATCGCACTCGCAAGCACGGGGTTATTACACTGGTGGGCAATGTCCAGGGTGTGCCGGCGCCTGATTTCACGCTGATGGCGCTGGATGGCAGCAGCGTAAGGCTCTCAGATTTTCGCGGCAAAGCTGTCCTGCTGAACTTCTGGGCGACGTGGTGTCCGCCTTGTAAGGTGGAAATGCCCTGGTTCGAGGACCTGCAAAAGCAGTATGGGAAAGATGGTTTGGTTGTCCTGGGCGTAGCGATGGACGATTCCGAGCCTGCTGCGATCGCAAAGTTTGCCAGCGAGGTTGGAGTCAACTATCCGGTGCTGCTGGGCACCGACAAGGTCTCCGACGACTACGGTGACGTGCAGTACTTGCCGACAACCTTCTATATCGGTCGTGACGGAGCCATCGTGGACAAGATGACCGGCCTGCTCGATCGCAAGGAAATCGAGGAGACCGTGAAGAAGACCTTGAACACCACGAATCGATCCAGCAGCGTCCCGCAAAACCAGGCCAATGCCGAAGTGAAAGCGGTAACGGTGAAAGAAGCTGCCGCCAAGGATACAACGCGATGAGGCGGATGACTGCTCTTGCCGCAGCAGCATTGCTTCTGGCCGGCTGGGCGCTGGCGCAAGGCTTCGGCGATAAGCCACCAGTTGTTCTGGCTCCAGTGGGTAACGTGCAGATGCACGCGGGCGCCAGCAAGGAAGTGAGCCTCGACTTCAGAATCGGCTCCGAGTTCCACATCAATTCCCACACGCCGAAGTCTCCATTGCTGATCCCTACAGCGTTGAAGCTCACCGTGGCGGAGCAGGTAACCGTGGCCGACGTGAAGTATCCTGCCGGACAGGACATGAGCTTCCCGTTCTCACCCGACGAGAAGCTGAGCGTCTATAGCGGCGATTTCAGTATCAATACGGTGCTGAAGGCGCCGGCCAACGTCGCTGCGGGAACCTATCCCGTGAAGGGTGAGCTGCGCTTCCAGGCATGCGACCACAGCGCCTGCTATCCGCCGCGAACCATCCCCGTTCAGTTCCAGGTCACGGTAGTGAAGTAGTCATTTGCGTCGCGGCGCCGACAGAATACCCAGGATCTCCTGCAAGCCTTGCCGGACTTTCTTAAGCTTGTCGGCGGGATTCTGTTTGGGAAACGGCAGACCCGACTGCTGCCGCGCCGTCTTCGATTCATCCTTCAACTGGTGGCGCGCGCCAACGATGGTGTAGCCTTCTTCGTAGAGCAGCTTCTTGATGCGGAGCACGTGTTCGACGTCGCGCTGACGGTACATGCGCTGACCGGTGCTGCTCTTGACCGGCTTGAGCTGCGGGAACTCGGTCTCCCAGAAGCGCAGCACGTAAGCCGGGAGCCGGCAAAGCCGCGAAACCTCGCCGATGCGAAAGTACAGCTTGTCTGGAATCACCGGATCGGCGGCCGGGCTTTTCTTGCGGCGTGTTTTCTTGTCAGCCATGCAACCGTAGTTTCGTGTTTTAAGTTTCCAGCGAAACGCCCACTCAATTTACGCGTCTGAAACCTTGTAGCACGAAGCAACGGGCAGGACAAGACGATGCTGCCCGTCGCGGCGTGCTGGAGGAAGTTGACCACCCGGGCCAAAAGAAGGCTAGACCGGGGCACTCTGCTGACGCCCGTCCTTGATCTCATCCCAACGCACCCACCCGATATACAGAACAACGAGAATATTGATGCCGAGGATGATCCAATGCAGTTCGTTGGGATGACGGATGACCTGATAAATCTCGAATGGCAGATAGATGCAGCCGGAGATGATGGCCAGCCATTCCGCCCAGATCCGCTGCCGCCACAGGCCATAGCCTTCAATAAAGCGCAGTGCGGCATACACCACCGCGATGCTCAGGATCATTGCAATGTTGGTGCTCGATACCTTGCCGGCGGCGTGGAGAAACTGTTGGGTCCAGCGGTGATGAGGGTTGATGTGCAGGTGAAACAATACATGTTCGGCGGCCTCGGTGAAGTCCACATCGCGCCGGATCATCCGGATGAAGACATAGGCGCCCAGCAGCGCAAGCCCGCCTTTCAGTGCCTCCCAAAAGGCCACGGTGCGCAAGCCGGCCCGGTGAGCAGGGCGCTGGGCCATCCTATGATCGTGGGTGGTATGAGTAGCGCTCATCGCTAAGTGATGCAATTTCAGCCGTTCGGCCTAATGTACATTATCAGATGATGGGAGGGGCTACTGTAGTTTCATCGACGGCCCACCGATAACAGAGCGCTCCGCGGCATAGACCCCGTCCTGTTGCAGGCCGTGCGCACACTAGCAGGCTGCTGAAAAACTCTGCTTCCGAACGCTTTGTGTCAGGGCACGACTTCAGTCGTGCCGATAAGCCGTTTATTTTATCTTCCCGAGCCGGCTTTAGCCGGCGACACATTGACTAACAAACTGGACTTCTTCAGCAACCCGCTGCAAGACAAGACTACGAATTCATGCAGATTGACCCTCCGGACCCAGGGCCGTCTCCAGCATCGCCTCGGCGCTGCTTAACTTCTCCCGGCCGCGTCCGGCGCCGGTCCGCGCCAGTTCCGCCGCATGAATCCGCTGCCAGCCTGCGTAATCCACCCAACGCACGTTTCGCTCTTGCAGCAGCTTTCGCAGGCCCGCGCCGCCAGGGCGGTCACCGCTTTGGGTTTCTTGAGCGATCCTTTGAGCCAGTTGCTGTGCCTCAACCCGATTTGTGGGAATGGTTCCCGTCGGGCCGCGCTTCGCCCATCCCACCACGTAGAGGCGCTCGTCGACTTTGCCGTCTTGGTTTGCGAAGATTCCATTCGCGGGAAGAGCCGAGCAACACGGAAGCGCCTCATAGCCGATGCAAGTGACGGCCATCTGAGCGGGTAGTATGACCGACTCGCCGCTCGCCGAACGAAACTGCACTTCTTGAAGCTTGCCGTCGCCAACAAATGCCGTTGGCGTGAGATTGAAATGAAAATTGATAGTGACCGGAGTGTCACGCGGAGTACTCTCGGCAAAACTGCGCAGCGTCTTGACGACAGGCGTATCTCCCGTGAGGCCCACGGGATCGCTGACGACGGGCCGCGCCCGCTGCAATGTGCCGAGTTCGGCGAGTTCGTGGTCCACGAATTTCGCTTCCGCCGCGCCGCGCCGCCCGACGACATGGATCGTCTCAAGAGGTTGCGCCACGAGCCACGCCATAAATTCGCCGGCGACGTCGGAGCCGGCAAACTCTTCCGGACCCTTGGCGAGAATGCGGGCCACGTCAATCGCAACGTTGCCGTTGCCAATAATCACCGCCGACCGCACATCGTCCACTCCAACGGCCTGGGCGTGCGGATGCCCGTTGTACCAGCCAACGAACGCGCCTGAGCCAACGACGCCGGGCAGATATTCGGCTGGAATCCCAAGCCGGCGGTCGCGGGCCGCTCCCGTCGCGAGAACAACCGCGTCGTAGAGGGACATCAACTCGTCGAGACGAACGTCGCGGCCAACTTCAACATTGCCAAAGAAGCTGACCTGATCGCGCGCCAGCACGCGATCGAAGACGCGCGACACCGCCTTGGTACTTTGATGGTCGGGTGCGACGCCATAGCGAATCAATCCGAACGGCACAGGAAGTTTTTCCAGAACATCGATTGCGGCGTCGGGAAGGAGCCGGAGCAGATGGTCGGCGAGATAACAGCCCGCAGGACCGCTGCCGATGATGGCGAAGGAGTTCATGTAGCTATCAGCCGTCACCCAGAAACCGGCACGCCGGTTCAGGAACTCTCTACGGGAGAAGCGATCGAACCTCGCGACAATGCAGCCCCGAAGGGGCGCCAGAGCTTAGCCCAGCCTTTGAAGGCTGGGTCAGGTGCAAGAAAAACCTGAGTCCCGTGGGGACGGCACAAACCCTGCCGTGCCTACGGCACTCGGTCGAATACGAATGCCCACCCAGCGCTGGAGCGCTGGGCTATGATCTTCCGTCCCGCGAGCGGGACTCGATTGCCGCGCTCCAAAGTCCCGGCTGGCCACTGACCACTAGTCACTGGCCACTTGTTTAATGCATCTTCACGTACTCGTAGTCCACCGGATTATTGTTGATGCCGCGATCGGGAGGCGCAATCCAGGCCGCCATCTTGGCGGGCTCGTGCACGCCGTGCATCAGGCTCATGATGTACGCGCGATCGCTTTCGCTGGGCAGCCATGTGCCAATCCGCGCATTGTATTCTTCCTGCGTGATGGGCTTGCCGGTTGTGTCAGTCGGTACGCCCGCCCAGATGCCAATGTTGCGGCGGAAGCGTGTGCTCGGCAGCGATAGACGGAACGAATGACCTGCCTTCTCAATCAGCCGGTTCCAGCGCGTGACGCCTATCTCGCAATCTCTAACGTAGGAGCCGCGCGTCACATCGTTCATCGCGTTACGCATCGGGATCTCCTCGCTCTTCGTGCCCCCGCTTCCGTCGGGAACTTCCAGCTTGTAGATCTGGGCGGCAGCCACGTGGTCTTCGTAGTTCGCTTCGTCAGGACGCCCCTTCAGACCATTGGCGAAATAAGACGCCGCGTTCGACGAGCTCTCCGAGCCAAACAGATCGAGCGACGAGCTGAACCAGAAGTTCAGATACCGCTGCACGGTCGGCAGGTCGATGGCACCGGCATGGCGGATGGCCACGGGATCGTCGGTATTCAACTCCTTCATCACCTCCAGCGCACGGCGAATCACGCGATTGATGCCGGTATCGCCGACGAACATGTGGTGCGCTTCCTCGGTCAGCATGAAGGAACAGGTGCGGGCCAGCGGATCGAAACTCGACTCGGCCAGCGACTTCAGCTGGAACTTGCCGTCGCGATCGGTGAAATAAGTGAACATGAAGAAGCTGAGCCAGTCGCTGATGGGTTCGTTAAATGTGCCGAGAATGCGCGGCTTATTGGCGTCGCCGGAGTGGCGCTCCAGCAACTCTTCCGCCTCCTCGCGCCCATCGCGGCCAAAGTAGGCGTGCAGCAGATAGACCATCGCCCACAAGTGACGGCCTTCTTCGACGTTCACCTGAAAGAGATTGCGCAGGTCATAAAGGGACGGAGCCGTGTGTCCCAACATGCGCTGTTGCTCAACCGACGCCGGTTCGGTGTCGCCCTGGGTGACGATCAAGCGGCGCAGCGTGGCGCGATACTCGCCGGGAATCTGCTGCCACACTTCCTGCCCATAGCTGTCGCCGAAACCGATGCGGCGATCCAGATTGCGATCGGCGAGAAAGATGCCCCAGCGATACTCGGGCATGCGCACGAAGCCATACGTTGCCCAGCCCTTCGCGTCGACGGAGGTTGCGGTGCGCAGGTACACGTCGGCAACCTGGAAATCCTTGGGACCAAGTTCCTGCCACCAGTTGAGGAATTCGGGCTGCCAGTGCTCCAGGGCGCGCTGCAGCGTGCGGTTGGAGCCGAGATCGACGTTGTTAGGAATGCGGTCCTGATAGTTCATTGACATGAAGTTCCCTCGAAGGGGCGCAGCTTCAGCTGCGCCATTGCAAATTTGTATGTTGTCATCACGAGCACGACTTCAGTCGGGCGAGGCATCTGCTTTCGCTTCAGCCGGTCGAAAAGCAGATCTCTCGCTTCGCTCGTGATGACAACCCTTGATTCCACTGCGCCGCCACGGACGCGGCGTACACTCAAACCCTCTCCCACGTAAATCGCGCCTTCGATCCGGTGCCAAAGAGCTTGAGCGCGCCGTGCTCGCCGGTGGAGTTGGGCCGGATGAACACCCAGTTCTGCCACGCCGAGAGCCGGCCGAATACCTTCGTCTCCAGCGTTTCATCGCCCGGGAAGCGCAGGTTGGCTTCCATGCCGGTGAGCGCATCCGGAGACAGGCTGACCCGCTCTTCGATGGCAACGCGGACTTCGTCTTCCCAGTCGAGATCGTCGGGCGCAACGGTGACCAGGCCCAGCCGCAAAGCGTCCGCCGGACCGAGCAGCTTGCCCTTGGCTTCGATCGCG
>Ga0182030_10017877_pt1 | contig 13649 bp, 12 predicted proteins | sample 812S3MmetaG_FD_121299 | JGI IMG/M metagenome (GOLD analysis project Ga0182030, IMG submission 121299) | Permafrost microbial communities from Stordalen Mire, Sweden - 812S3M metaG (Illumina Assembly) | ecosystem: Environmental > Terrestrial > Soil > Wetlands > Permafrost | place: Sweden... | reverse complement strand
TCGCGGGCTCTTACAATGAAGCTATGCCGGAGTTGCCCGAAGTAGAGACCATTGCGCGCGGGGTGGATGCGCGCGTGCGCGGCGATCAGATTGTGGAAGCGTGGTTCAGCGGGTTCAAACAACCGTTCAAGACATCGCCGAAGGTGCAGGCCCGCGGGCTGGAAGGAAGTTGGATTCTGGGCGTGCGCCGGGTGGGAAAACATATTGTGTGCGCGCTCGGCTCAACGTACGGTGGGTCAAAGCGAAACCACGGTTCTGGTGGAGCGGAAGATGAACCCGATCGGGAGTGGATTGTTCACCTGGGCATGACGGGCCGCTTGCTGGTGACGACGCCGGATGCCAAGTTGGCCGCCCATACACACGCTCGACTACGGCTCAAAAGCGGGCGCGAGATCCGCTTTGTCGATCCCAGACGGTTTGGGAGGCTGGAGTTGCGGGAGATACGCAGCGGTTCCGGTTTTGAAGCCGCAGGCCAGGAGCCACTCACGATTGGGGCCGAGGAGTTTGCGCTCATGTTTCGCGGCCGCCGGCTGGCCATCAAGGCCGCACTGCTGAATCAAACGCTCTTGAGCGGTGTCGGAAACATTTATGCCGACGAGAGCTTGTTCCGAGCGGGGATCCGGCCGCGGCGCCAGGCCGGAAGGCTCACCAAAGCACACCTGGAGCGGCTGCGAAGGGAGCTGGTCGTTGTGCTCGAACAGGCAATTCGGCTGGGAGGTTCCTCTGTGTCCGACTATGTCGACGCGGAGGGCGTGCGCGGGTTTTTCCAACTGGAGCATTGCGTATACCAGCGGACGGGACAACCCTGCCTTCGTTGCGGAACGCCTATCAGGAAGGTGATTGTGGGCGGGAGGAGCTCGCACTACTGTCCGCAGTGCCAGAACTGACGGTTCTATGATTTTCAGTATTTGGGAATCGATTCCAATTCCAAAATTCAGAACAGGGCGTGTTTTGCACAACCCAAGTGCTTGAAAACAAGAATGCCGGGAACGGCCTGTCGTTTGCTAGATAGAGGGTGCCAGTGATGTACCGGCTGCTGGAAAGTATCCCGGCCAGCCCACGAACAGCAGGGACCGACAAGAGCGATGTCGCCAAAGCAGCGACCCTTGATAGAGGAAACCGGTCGGAACCCTGTAGAAGACGCGGCAACAGCCAGCGTCCTCATCGATTGGGAGGCCAGTGACCAGAGCAGGACAGCGGAAACGCCACTCGAAATGAGTGGCGTTTCGTGTTTTTGGGTGGCGATATCCGGGTTACCCATCGATACGAGAGCTACGTGACGAAAGCGTACTTGCCAGCCGGGGCGCTTGGCTGTAGTATCAGTCTTGCCTATCAAGCGGCTGACGCGAGCCATCCCCGGGGACTGATTTTCGGGTGTTTGTGGTGTAGCGGAGGGCCATCTGGAGAAGCTTTTCCGGTGGAAGAGCCACCTGACGTGATCGGCCCCCTTACGGTAACTCTGAAACGGCTGTAACCGGGTTGAGCGCGCTCGCCGCTGAAGAAGGATGTTTCGCCGCACACTGAATTCATTGAAGTAGAAGCTGCGGCGCAAATTTCCCCATAGGAAGGGCAATACCAGAAGAGAGCATCGGCCGCAGGAATCGATTCATTGAACCGAAGGGAACTTCTGGGGGTTCCAGGGCGGTGGCCGGTGAGAAGTGGGGCCATTCTTCTGGATTCGCGATAGATTGTGCAGGAAATGTACCGCATCGATCTTCCCGGATTGCTCTTTGAAGACAAGCTCGCCAGCCGAGGCATTCCCGGTCCGCATGCGGACAGGCGGCCGGCAAAGGAAGCTCAGCAGCGCTGAACAGGCCAGGCTGGGTTCAAGCAACGCAATGCACCAGACAGCAGACCGCCAGGAAGTACACGAATGACGACAGAATCGACGCAGCCCCAAACCGATTTGGGGCCGGCCCCGGCCAATGGCCAGGTGCAGTCGCAAGGGCATCGGCGCCGCCGCCGCCGCCGCAAGAATAAGAGCAGCCAACAGAGCGCGCCGCAGGGGCAGCAGGGACAAGCGCAGCCACAGGCTCCGGCCCAGGCCGCACCGCCGCCCGCCAAGCCGGCCCATCAGCACCAGCCGCACCAGGGTCAAGGTCAGGGTGCCGGGCAGGGGCGAAAGAAGAAGAAATTCTTCCAGAAGGGCTCGTCTCCGCCCCAGCAGCCAGGCAACAGCATTTCGTATTCGCCGGGGAATTCGCATGGCGGCCAAGGCAAACGCAAGACCAGGCAAAAGGGCCCGCGCGAGTTTGTCGGTCCCATGGACCACAGCTATCGCGCTGTGAACGGTAACGTGGCCGACGGTCCGCCTTCGACAATTCAGATTTCGAGCAATGGCCATGGCGGCTACTATCAGGACACTTTTGCGGCTCAGCCTTTCAACGCTGTCCGCGACGACGCTCCGACGCGCATCTTCTGCTTTATCGAAGACCTGTTCTTCCAAGCCAAGATCAACGAGACTTCAAAGAAACTGGGCGTGAAGGTCGAATTCGTCAAGGGCGACAAGGATTCCGTGTCGCGCCTCACCGACTTGGCAGAAGCCGAACGGCCCACTCTGGTGGTTTTCGACCTGAACAACCTGAATGCCAAGCCACTTACGCTGATCCCGAAGTTCAAGGCCAAACTAAAGAAGGCAACGTCGATCATCGGGTTCCTGAACCATCTTCAAGGGGACCTGAAGCTGAAGGCCATTGAAGCTGGATGCGACACAGTGATGCCGCGCTCAGCGTTCTCGCAGAGCCTGCCGAATTTGTTGCGACGCTATGGGCTTGAGGAAGAAGAAGACAACTACCCGCAACCGGTGTAGGGAAAAGCAGGGGACTCGGGACTAAGGGAATAGGGGCTACAACTTAACTCATAGCCTTTTCTTAGTCCCTTAGTCCCTTAGTCCCTTAGTCCCAGGTCCCTGCCTTTTCACCCCGGAGGCCAGGTGAGGCTGCGGCCGCCTAAGAGATGAAGATGGAGATGATCCACTGTTTGGCCGCCGTCTTCTCCGGTATTGACCACGACCCGGTAGCCCTTCCCGAGACCTTTATCCCGTGCAATCTGTGCGGCGACCCACAACAGATGACCGAGCAAGCTGCGATGGCTCTCGTCGGTCGCGTCCAATGACGGGATGTGCTTGCGTGGAACGATCAGCAGATGGACAGGCGCCTGCGGATGGATATCAGCGAAGGCATAGCTGCTCGCGTCCTCATAGGCAGCAGTCGAAGGAATTTCTCCGGTCACAATTTTGCAAAAAAGGCAGCTCATCTCGCCACCAGTTTACGCCTCGACGGCGTGTCTGGGCTTAAACCGGTTCAAGACCGCTTGCGAGGGATCAAAGAGGGTTGCGATTCGAGATCCGGGGGCCGCAAACCCGCGCACGACTGGTCTTTGCCGCGTCTAACTCGTGTGGTCGAGAACGATCTTCCATCCCTGCGGGCCTTTGTGCCAAATCAGTGAGAAGATACCGTCGTCTTTTTTGGCCTCGCCGTGGGCGGTGCGCTCGAGGTGAAATTTGCCCGTCACCACCGCGTATTCGACGGCGCCGCACGATGCCGGCAGGAATCGGACGTCGAGATTCAAGAAGGTTAGCTTCCCCATCTGCTCCGCATTGGTGTAGGCCTTGGTGTATCTCTCGAGAATCGGTTCATAGCCTTTATGCAGTTCGGCTCCAATAAACGTTGTCTCCGGGGAGTTTTCGTAGGACTGCATAAATGACGGAATATCGGCGCGATTCCAGGCATCGGACTGGGCCGTAATGGCCGCGCGAATCGCAGTCTCGTCGTCTGCCTTGGGTGATGCGGGCGATGCCTGCGGGTGGGCGAATTGAGAAAACGCCAGCAGGACGAGCGTTGCAAGGATGCGCTTCATGGGGAGCCTCCGGGTGTGCGAGCTGATGAAATGAGCTTACATGGGCGTGTGCCGGCCGGAGCGTCGCGTCGGCAATTTGTCGCAAAGCGTTGCTGCGGCAGCGTAGAATGTCCCGTCGCATCCAGAATGGTTGGAAGCTTCGGGAACAGGCAGGTTCTTCGACCGTCCCGGCTTTCGGTCCGCCATTGGAAAGGCAAGCGGTAAGCTGAAGACTATGACGTGGACTTCTTTGATCGTCGTAATTGCGCTGGTGACGGCTTTGTTGCTGCTCAAGCGCCGTGGAAGAATCTCTGCAAAAGCGGCGCGGGAATGTTTGCGCAGTGGGGCCCTCGTCATTGACGTGCGCAGTTCGGGGGAATTCACCGCCGGCCACCTTGCCAGGGCCATCAACATACCGCTGAGCGAAGTCGAATCGGTCATCGCGCGCAAGACAAAGGATAAGGGCCAGGTTTTGCTTTTGCATTGCCAGAGCGGCAAGCGCAGCGAAGAGGCGAGAAAGAAATTGAAGGCGCTGGGGTACGAGAACGCATTCGACCTTGGTTCGTATGCGCGCGCCGCACAAATTGTGGGCAGCCGCTAGCTCCGCGTTGCGAGGACAACGTTGATCGATTTCATGCTTCGTCTGGCGACGGAGGACGATATCCCGGCTCTTCACCTGCTCATTGAAGCGTCGGTGCGCGGCTTGCAGGCGCAGGACTACAGCCCGGCGCAGATCGAAGGTGCGCTCGGAACTGTTCTCGGATTGGATACGCAGCTGATACGCGATCGGACCTATTTCGTCGCAGAGCCTGTTGTGGATGCCGAAGGCCGTGCGCAGAGCGCGGGCGGGCGGACACCTCTGGCAGGATGCGGTGGATGGTCGAAGCGAAGGACGCTGTTCGGCGCGGATCGCGGTCCGGGCCGGGTGCCGGACCTTCTGGATCCTTCAACCGAGGCGGCCAAGGTGCGAGCGATCTTTGTACATCCCAACTTTGCCAGGCGCGGATTAGGCACACATATTCTGGCGCGCGTTGAAGCCGAGGCGCGGGCCGCCGGCTTCAAGCAATATGAAATGGGCTCAACTTTGACCGGCGTTCCACTCTATCGCCTCAAGGGCTACGTTGAAGTGGAACGCATCGAGGTTCCGCTTCAGAACGGTGAGTTTTTGCCGGTAGTGAAGATGGTGAAGTCGCCGGCCTGATTTTTTCTTTCCATTCAGCCCCGAAAAGCCTCTGTTCCATTTCGAAACCATCGATATCTGCGCAACGTGTTTTCGCTCTGGTGAAGTGTGTGCGCTCTGCCGACAAGCTCTTCAGAGCGCAGCACTGCGGGCACTCGCGAAACCGGGATTGCTCGAACACAAAAATGGAAACAGCGGCCATGAAGAGTGGTTTAAGGTTCGAGCAGCCGCACCAGTTGCTGGCGCATCTTCGCCTGCCAGCGTTGCCTGAAGTCGCCCTGCGCGTTATTCAGCTAACCAACAACGAGAATGTGCAACTGCATCAACTGAGCGAGGTCATATCGTCCGATGCCGCGTTTGCGAGCGAAGTGCTCACGATCGCCAACTCGGCTGCGTATGCATTGCGATTTCCAGCGTGCTCGATCGTGCAGGCCGTCGCCGTGCTCGGAGCCAATCATCTTCAGGGAATCTGCCTTACGGTGGCGGTCCGATCGTATCTGGGCAAGTCGCTTGGGAATCCGTTGATCCGCAACCTATGGCGGCATAATCTGGCATGCGCCGCGATTGCGGAGCAACTCGCGGCCGCAGGGTTCATGGATAAGGACACGGCTTATACAGCGGGCATCCTCCACGACATTGGACGGTTAGCACTGGCCGTGATTCGGCCGGCAGAGTACGCGGCGCTGCTGCGCAGGCACAAGGGATCGGGCGCCAGCATCCTCGAGGAAGAGTCCGTGCTATTTGGCACGGACCATTGCCAAGCTGGAAGACACCTCGTTGGTCAGTGCAGGTTGCCGGCGGAGTTCGATCCAATCGTCTTCGAACATCATTGCGATCGCCGCGCAGAGAATCCGTGGAGCATGGGGGAGCTGATCAAGATCAGTTGCCGCATGGCTGACGCGGTGGGATTCCCGGCGTTTCCCGGCTGTGAAATAGCACCCTTTGCCGATCTGCAGAACGAACTTCCCGATCGGGAGCGCGGTGCGTTTCATTGGGAAGCGGACGCGCTGGCTGCTTACGTAGTAAAGAGGATCAAGGCGCTTGATCCGGCGTGAAGTTGGTCATCATTTGTCTACGCATTGCCTCAGCGGGCTTGAGATTCACGGGCGCGTTGCAGTTTCGGCATCGGGGTCTCCCGCACCGGAGGACGCCTTGGCGCGCACGTCAAGGAGTAGCTGATGCGCCTCGGCGCCCATTGCCTTCGCGCCCGGCGAAACGGCATTTGCGGTGAGCAGTTTCTCTGCCTGCTCCGCATGAGGAAGCGCCTCTGCATATTTGTGCTGGCCGGCGAGAGCCTCGGCCCAGATCAGGTGGACGCCGCCCATGCGTCGATCGGTGGGCGCGATTTTCCCCTGCTGCACGGTCTGCATCTCCTGCGCGCAGGCCAGCGCCTCTTCATAATGTCCTGTGCCGAGATACGCGCGCGCCATGTACCAGACGGGCTCAGCGAGCGCCGGCGTGCCGCCCTCAATTTTGCGCCACAGTGGCATAGCTTGTTCCATCATGGGCAAAGCTTCTTTGGCGCGGCCCAGCTTGATGAGCGCGCCGGCGATGCTCTCCTGCGCGTTCAGCGCTCCCACGCTGGTCGCGCCGGTACAGCGCTTCCAGCCATCCAACGATTGTTGGTAGTAAGGGAGTGCGCCCTCGACATCGCCACGCTGCTCGATCGTGAATCCAAGATCGTCAAGAACTGAGGACCGGTCGCAAATGGCCAGCGGATCTTTGCCGTAAACATCGAGAACAGCTTTGTAGGTTTTCTCGGAATCGTCAAGCTGACCGCGAATATTCTGGTCCTGACCCTGCATGTAGAGCACGTCGGCAGTCTCGCGCTCGCTCAAATTGTTCTCGCGGCATTGCTTTGCGGCATATTCGAGCAGCTTTACATTTTCGTCGGAGCGGAATCCACTATTCTCGCGATTCCACGCGTAATATACGGCGCTCCATGCGCGCACGGAAGCAGGCACGCCAGGCTTGCGCGAAAGTTCGAGCGCGTCGGCCGTCAGCTTTGCGCCTTCATCCACGTGGCCAAGCGAGTATTGGATGTCGCCTGCAAAGGCTTCGGCTTCAGCCGCTGCTGCGTAGTCGTTCGCGGCCTTGGCGCCGGCGATAGTCTGCTCGAAGACCTTCAGTGCGTTGTCCACGTCGTCGTTGTCGTACATCGATTCGGCGAGGCCCAGTTGCGCTTCGCGCAGGTCGGCGGGATTCTGGATGTATTGCGGAAGAAGCTGAACGCCCATCTGAAGAAATTCGGGGATGGTGGCCGCCGCTTTTCCCGTGTAGTTGGAACTGGCCAGCTTGAAGAGCCGGTACATGAATGTCTGCATGCGCAGCGCGCGCTGCCCTTCGCGCAAAGCCTGCTCCTGGCGCCATTCAGCGTACGCCAGAGCGCCGGCTAGAAGCAGAATGGCGAACGCGGCGGCGGCCACGGCTCCGCGGTTGCGACGCACAAACTTGCCAAGCCAGTAGAGAGTCGTCTGCGGCCGCGCCAATACTGGCCGCCCGCTGAGATAACGTTGTACGTCCGCAGCAAGCGCATCGACGGATGTATAGCGGTCGCGTGCGCGCGGGCGCAAACACTTCTGCACGATGGTTGCCAGGTCGCCTTGCAGAGCCTGGTGCAGGCGGTTCTCAGAGAGGCCCCGTTTCTCAGCAGACTGGGGCGTGATGGCTGACGTCAGACGCTCCGGCTCCTGCTCCAGGATTGCTCTTTCGATCATGGTGGCGACGGACGCTTTGTTGCCCGGCCGCGCGCCGGCCAGCAATTCGAACAAGACCGCACCCAGCGCATAGATGTCGCACGACGTGGTCACGGCTTCGTTGCGCAGTTGCTCCGGGCTCGCGTAGGCGGGCGTAGCCATCACCGTTGTTGTGAATCGACTGTCGGGCTGAATCAGCTTCGACGTTCCGAAGTCGAGTAGCTTGACCGCGCCGTCTGCGGTGACGAGGATGTTTGAAGGTTTCAGATCGAGATGAACAACCAGGTTGCGGTGCGCATGCGCGACAGCGTCGCAGACCTTCAGAAAAAGCTGAAGGCGTTCCGGAATGCCGAGCCGGTGCTGATCGCAATACGCATCGAGGTGCAACCCGTCGACGTACTCCATCACCAGGTAGGGCTGGCCGTCTTCGGTCACGCCGGCGTCGAGCATGCGCGTAATGTTTGGATGATCGAGCGAGGCAAGAATATGTTGTTCGCGATGGAAGCGCTCGACGAAGGCGGGACCTGCCAGGTGCGGCGCAAGCACCTTCAACGCCGATCGCCGCAAAGCTCCACCGGCCATGCGCTCGGCAAGATACACGGCGCCAAAGCCACCGGTGCCCAAGTGGCGAAGCACAGTGTACTGGCCGATCTTGCGCCCGATGCCTGGATCGATCGGCAGATTTTTCACGGGCTCCACGAGGCTGGCGGCCTTGAAAATCTTCAACGCGCGTCGGCGCAGCTCGGCGTTGCCGCATCGCTCTGCCAGCACGCGCTCGCGATCCGCCTCCGGCGTCGCTTCGGCAAGGTCGAACAACTCCTGGAGCAGCTCCCAATTTTCAGCGTCGTTTGCCATGCAGCTCTCTCCAGGTTGGCGCGAAATCGAGAAAGAATGCCTCAGGGGACGCGGCCCACGGTTCATTCATGCTTGGTGAGACCGTTACTCACTCGATTGGATCGCCGGTCCGATCTTCATGGAGCTTGTCGTAGAGCCATCCGCGTACGAAACGCAATTCCCTGTCGACGGTGGCTTTCGATGTGTTCAAGAGTTCTGCTGTTTCTTCGGCTGTGAAGCCAAGGAAGAAGCGCAGCTCGACCATGCGACATTTGCGCGGATCGAGTTCGTCGAGCTCCTCGAGGACGCGGTCGAGGTCCAGCATCTCCGCGGAGCGTGCGTCGATCCAGGCGAGGTTTTCGTCGAGAGGCACTGAAATTCCGCCATCGCGCTTTTGCCGCCCCTCGGAGCGGGCATGATCCACAAGAACGCGGCGCATCAGGCGTGCGGAAAGGCTGTAGAAGTGTTCGCGATCTTCAAAGCGCAGGCTGCGCTGCTGAATCAGCTTGAGGTAGAGTTCGTTGACGACGCTGGTGGGCTGCAGAAGGTTTTCGGGCCGCTCGCCGCGAAACAGCGCACCGGCGATCTTCCTGAGTTGCGGGTAGACCAGATCGAAGAGGTGATCGAGCGCGGCAGGATCGCCACCCCGCCATTCGTGCAAGAGCACCGTAATTTCGCCCGCATCGGCCAACGAAGAGCAACCCTGTAGGGGCAGTATAGCCAATCGCGCAAAATTTCGTTGGCGCGCGAAACTTGACTTCGAATCACGAAGCGAGGGATTGGCCAGACGTCGAAAGCCGGACAACGGCTCGAATGCACCGCTGTCCGGCTTCGTGTTTTCGTTTGTCTTATCCCGCGAAGGCTTCTTCTTCCACTTTGGCGCGTTCGAGCAGCTTTACCGGGTAGTACGCGTTGCGGGTGTACTGCTTCACCATGCGGTTGGTGTTGAAGTAGGAGCCGTTGAAAGCGATGGTATTGCGCATCAGCCGCGCCCACTTCTCCGGCGCATCGAGATAGAGAGGCACGACGGCTGTCTCCAGCTTCTTGTAGAGCGACACCGCTTCTTCGTCATCGTTGGCGCCGTCTTCAATGGCCCAGCCGGTTACGCCTTCGATCCAGCCTTCGATCCACCATCCATCCAGGATTGAGAGGCTGGGTACGCCGTTCAAGGCAGCCTTCATGCCGCTGGTGCCCGAGGCTTCGTAGGGCCGCTTGGGCGTATTCACCCACACGTCCACGCCCGCCGTTAGCAAAGCGCCCAGATCCCAGGCGTAGTTTTCCAGGTAGACAATTTTGAGCGGGCCGTCAGAATATTTGCCGGCGTCGGCAACAACTTTCTGGATCAGGGCCTTGCCCGGCTCGTCCTGCGGATGCGCTTTGCCGGCATAGAGAATTTGCAACCCGCCCGCCTGCCGCGCAATCTCCACCAACCGCTCAGGATCGGTAAACATCAAGGCGGCGCGCTTGTAGGTTGCCACGCGACGCGCGAATCCGAGGGTGAGAACTTTCGGATCGAGCACCAAACCGGTTCGCGAACCCACTTCGGCCAGCAGCGACTCCTTACAGCGCGTGTGCGCTGAAAGGATCTCTCTTTCCGGCAGGTCGATGGCGCTGCGCAGGTAAAGATTATCGCGCCGCCACGACGAAATGTTTGCATCCAGCAGGTTTTGGATTGGCTCGGATACCCAGGTCGGGGAATGAACGCCGTTGGTGATGGACTCGATGTGGAACTCGGGGAACATTGCCTGCGATACCTTGGCGTGCTGCATGGCAACGCCGTTGCAATAGCGCGAAAACTTGAGCGCCAGCAGGGTCATGTTGAGCATGCCGTCGCGAATGCAACCGAGTTTCTCAAGCCGCTGCGAGCGGTCGCTGCCGAGAATCCGATTGGTCTGCTCGACGGAGAAGCGATCGTGGCCGGCCGGGACTGGAGTATGCGTGGTGAAGACGCACTTCTTGCGCACCAGGGCCAGGTCAGATTCGGTGGGCGCACCCAGCGCTCCGCCGCCCAGTTCGCTTTCGATCAGAGCCAGCGTAAGCAGCGCGGCGTGGCCCTCATTCATGTGGTAAACATTCACGCGATGCCCGAGCGCGCTCGACATGCGCACGCCGCCCATCCCCAGCACAATCTCCTGCTGCAGGCGGTAGTTCGTGTCGCCACCATACAGGTGGTCGGTCAAACCGCGATCCCATCCCGAGTTGCCATCCACGTCTGTGTCCAGCAGGTAAATCGGGACGATGTGACCATAGCGGCCTATTAGGTCGTAACGCCAGGCGCGCACGTTGACAACGCGATCTTCGACACTGACCGTAATGCGGGCAGGTTCTTCTGTGCAAAAATCCCGCGGGTCCCACGGCTGCACGTCTTCGCTCTGCACGCCATTGGGGTCAAGATGCTGGTGGAAATATCCCTTGCGATGAGCGAGTGTGAAGGCGACGAGTGGAACGCCCAAATCTGCCGCTGAGCGCAGCGTGTCGCCGGCCAGCACGCCCAGGCCGCCCGAATACGTCGGCATGCCCGGATTGATTGCGATCTCCATGGAAAAGTACGCCACTACGCCGGCGGACGGAAAGGACTCATAGGTAAACGGACGGGAGGAGGTTGGTGGCATGCTTTCTTGTCTCCGCTGCGCTTTGAATTGGGTAAGGCGACGACTCTTCTGAAAAGGTTTTCCTGAAGAACCTGCGTTTCCAGGCTCTGTGATTGCCTCCGGCCTACGGCGCGGACAGGCTTAATCCGACCACTTGAGTCTATCAAGGAACATTTCTGAAAACTGTGCCACGAAAAGGCCATCGGGGACCAAAGATCGCCCGCCCGCTTGATACAAAAGAGGTACAGCCAAGTCCTTCCACTGCGGCAAAATCCCTGTTTCTGTGGATTTCTTTCCGAAATGCACACTTCCATCGTCGGTCGTTCTCGTTCAATCGGGAGTGAAAGACGGTTCTTACAAACTTATTCGATGCGGTGCGCGCCGCCCGAGGCATGGCAGATGTGGATTTGCGGAGCGATGGCAGTCTTGCTCTTATAGAGCTCGCCCAGGGCTTGCACAAAAGCATTTGCTTGCTGATGCTCAACGAGATTGATCGTGCATCCGCCGAAGCCGCCGCCCGTCAACCGCGCGCCGATCAACCCCGGCAAATTCTGTGCCAACGCGACCATGGTATCGGCCTCTTCGCAACTGGCTTCGAAATCCTTGCTGTAACTTTCATGTGCTTCGGCCATTAGCCGGCCCAGTTCGTGCAGTTCGCCGTCGATGAGCGCCTTCGCCGCCGCAACCGTACGCGTGTTTTCGGTGATCACGTGGCGTGCCCGCTTCAACGCCGTCGGCGTCATCTCTCCGCCCCATTTCTTCAGATCGTCAAGCGTGGCATCGCGAAGAAATTTCACCTCCGGCCTGTGGCTGGCGATCACAGCGCATGCTGCCTCCACATCCGCACGCCGGCTCGTATACCCCGATCCTGCCACCGAGTGTTTCACCATGGTGTTCGCAATCACGAGTTCCACATGTTCGGGAATCGGCGCGAGCTTGTAGCTCAGATCCCGGCAATCCAGGAGCAACGCATGGTCCTTCGCCCCGTTCGCTGAGATGAACTGGTCCATGATGCCGCAATTGGCGCCGACGAATTCGTTTTCCGCGCGCTGGCACAGACGCGCCAGCACAGGCCTGGGATAGTCCACGCCAATCAAGCTGGTTACGGCTAGTCCCGTGGCTACCTCGACGGCCGCCGAACTCGACAAGCCCGAACCCAGCGGCACATCGCCCCAGAGGCTCAAGCTGAATCCAGGAATTGTGTGACCCTCTCCGGCCAGAATCGAAATCACACCCAGGGGGTAGTCTGTCCAATGCTGGGTAGCTTTCGCCGGCAGGTCCGCGGCGTCAAAGTAAAGAACCTGCCCGTAATTTTCAGAAAACAGCGCGATCTTGCCGTCGGCGCGAGGTGAGATTCCGGCCAGCGTTGCAAAGTTGATGGCAGCGGGCATCACAAAGCCCTCGGCGTAATCCGTGTGCTCGCCGATCAGGTTGACGCGGCCCGGTGCAGAAAAAATCGCCGGTTCTGCCTCAAACCTGGCTTCGTGCAACGCTCTGAAGGCCGCTATGTCGTGCATATCAGCTCCCACTGTAAATGGTTTCAAACTCCACCGCCATCGGCCACGAAGCGGTCTCTCCGGGTTGAAGCAAGCGCGACCAGGGGCCTGTCTGCGCCAGCGAATCCACCGGCGCGGTCGCCGGCTCGAGAGCAACGCACATCTGTTTCGAACCTGGCCGCTCCGGCCAGCCGCCGTAGCAGAGCCACAATCCCAGGTAGGGCGTGGCCGACGGGTCAAAGCCGATGCGGATCGCAATTCCGGGCTTCCGTCTTTCAAGCAGACACCAGTTTTCGTTCTCGTGCAGGGGTCCGGCAAAGAGCTTATCGCCAATCCCCGAGGTCTCTGCGCGCACCCTGCTCAAGTCGTCTTCACCGCCGACGGGTAGCCTTGCGATTGGCCAGTTCACCTGGTCGCCGCGGCGGCCCAGGCGGTGGTTTCGCGAGCCTTCCACGCAGAGCTTCTGAATCGAATGCGGAAGTTGAATCCGGTCGCCTTCCTCTACAACGAACAAAGGATGCGCGGCCCAGGACCACGGCGCGGCAAAACTGCCGCGGTTCGTCACCTGGTAATTCAGCGCAAGTTTGCATCCGCGGGTAGTCTCCGCGAGGTGGAAGGTCCGCTCCAATGTCAACGGCAGCGAGAAGCATTCCCCTCGAAGCGTGCCTGTTATTGTCTCTTCGGCGTTCTCATTCGACGGCAGCCATTCCACCCGCCACAGATCGCCATGATCGGGCACGGACACAGGTCCTGCTTCCGTTTCGATGGAACAAGCGGCCACAGATGGAAGACATTCATCCCAGCCGCTGGCATCGCCGGCGTCGAAACTCATGGTGCGCGTCCGCGGGCCATAGGGCGCCAACGGAGCCTGCAACAGCTCGAACGCGCCGACCCGGATCGATGCGATCTTTCCGCCCAACTGCGGAATCATCCGGATGGAGCACTGACCGGCCTGAATGAGAACGTTTTCTTTCTCGCCGGCGTTGACCAGAACCATCGGAACTCACTCCCCCAG
>Ga0182030_10017876_pt1 | contig 13649 bp, 9 predicted proteins | sample 812S3MmetaG_FD_121299 | JGI IMG/M metagenome (GOLD analysis project Ga0182030, IMG submission 121299) | Permafrost microbial communities from Stordalen Mire, Sweden - 812S3M metaG (Illumina Assembly) | ecosystem: Environmental > Terrestrial > Soil > Wetlands > Permafrost | place: Sweden... | reverse complement strand
GTATGAGAAGGATCATCATGAATAGAACCGACACTGAAGAAGCCGTAGTTGATAAGGATAGCGAATCAGCGCTCCGGCAGAATCAATCATCGCTCTCTAAGCATCGACACTTGGCACGCGCCGCTCACGTTGTTACCTCCATCGCCTGCGCAATTGGATCTGCTTTCATTCCTCATTTTTTGCAACACAAGCCGTTTGTCGCGCCAGCGCCAGCGCCTGAACAGCTGTCTCTTCGTAGTGATAGAGACGAGCTTCTGAGCAAAAAAACGTCGTCCTCTAGCGAGTTGGGGTCGCAGAATAATGGAAGTAATTCTCTTGCGCAAGAATCAGGCAACGATCATGACGGTCGGTTGAGTTCTTTGCTTGATGCTAACGGAAGAATATCCGCACCAAACAGTTTGTTGCCGCCGGCTGCGCCACTTACAGTGCCGCTAACGGCACCGCAAGCTATGCAGCAAACTATGCAGCAAGGTACAGTATCTGGCGAAAGAGAATCTGAGGGGGGTGCTGCGTCCCCCTTAGCCAGATCGCCCTTTTCGACGGCACCAGGAGCTGTGGCTGTTAACCCTGCCTCACAAAGATCCGCTTCCTTTGCTGTCGGGAATAAGTTATCTTCCAACGCCAAAATCTTTACCCAAGGACCTTCTGTGAAGGAAAAATCAAATGCTGCTCAATCAGCTGAAGTCTCTGTGGACAAAGCAAACAGAAGAATCTCGATCGGGCAAACACTGATAAAGTGTTCAACCGATTCAAAAGTATTTTTGAGCAACGCCGGTACCATATGTCTTGTGTACGGAGACACTTTAGTTGATGCGAAGAATCCGTTGCTTGTCAGAGTCGGTACAGATTTCGTTCTGGTGCGTAAAAACGCGACTGCTCTGATCACCGTTCGCAATGGAGCTTTGAAAGTCCGCAATCTGCAGGAGCAGCACGCCTTTTCTACTGAGCTTGCGATCAATAATCGGCCATTTACAATTTGTGCTGGTGAAGAGCTTGTTGCCGCCAGTGATTTTGAAAGTCTGCAGTCTACTTTGGGCAGTGATGGTGTTACCCGTCGCCAGGTTCAAACTTATGAGTTGAGTGATGGTACCAATGTAATTCGCGGCGAATTCGCTCCAATTACAGTAATTAAGCATAATGAGATGCTGAAAGCGATGTGTAGTAGCACCGACCAAACAGACAGTAGGTTGTTTAGCAAAATGATGAAGATGGCTGCTTGTATTGCTGTTGTCACAGGCTCTCATGGCAGCTATGCCTCCGTCAGTTCTGAACCAGGCAACCAGCAAATGGCTTTCTCTTCGAAATGAGAAATGAACCCATCCTTCTTGGCGATAGGCTTCTCGTTCTTCGCACCGTAGTCTCTTTGGAATATTGCCGCTGGGACGACGCGGCGCCGCGGCTGTTGGGATGCTATCCCAAGCACATAGGGGCTGATTGAGAACTTACGCCAAAAGTGGTTTAATCTTATCCTTGAACTGCGAGGCTTAGCTGCTGAGATTGAAAAAATTATTCTCTCATCTCTTATTGGTTCTCATCCTGGCGCTATCCGGGCTGCCGGCGCGCAGCGAGGAACTGTTTAAGAAAGTCTCTGATCTAAATTATGTACCAAACAGCGTAGAAGCTAGCCAGACTTTAGACCTGTATATTCCGAATGATAACAAGAAGGTTCATCCCCTGGTAATCTTTGTGCATGGTGGCGGATGGTCTGCTGGTGACAAGTCTGGTGCCCCGCTAGTTGAAGAATTCTCAAAGTATGGCATCGCTGTGGCGAGCTTGAATTACCGACTCTCGACAGAAGCTCGTTTTCCTGCCCAAATTTTCGACGTGAAAGCTGCTGTGCGTTGGTTGCGTGCTCATGCGGCTGAATATAGCTTGGACCCCGCCAATTTCGGCGCTTGGGGAGGCTCAGCTGGTGGACATTTGGTTGCGCTGTTAGGCACCAGCAACGGTGCTCGAGAACTTGAAGGTAATGAAGGTAATGCTGGTCAATCTAGTTATGTTACGGCAGTCTGCGATATGTGCGGGCCCGCCAATTTTTTCAGCTTAAACCAGCCGTTTACTCCAGGCGTGCTCAGTCGTCCAATTTTGCTGGGGCCTGGGAAATCTCGATACCCGAAGAAGTGTGCCTCGCAAATTCTCTTGGGTGCAACGCCGGACGAAAATCCGGGGCAGGCAAAGCTAGCAAGCCCTGTGTGTTGGATCTCAAAAAATACGTCGCCCTTTTTGATAATTCATGGAAATAAGGACCGAACGGTTCCGCTCAACCAGAGCCTTGAATTAGCTGCTCTCTTAAAGGCAAAGCAGATCGATACAACTCTGATGGTGGTTCCAAATGCTGGTCACGCTGTAGGAGGTGCGGATGTTAACAGGTCGATTATCTCCTTCTTTAAGCAGCATTTGCTGAAGTCGCCTTAATTGCAGCTTGCTCTAAAATCTAATAAAATACGCTTTAATGCGTTAAAGTCTCTTCAGGCAGAGAGTTCGTCTAAGGGCTTTGAAGGCTGGGGCACAAAGAGCAGCAAAGTGCACAAGTTCGCTAAATTCCTGATCCTAAGCCACATGGCTCTATCACTCTTCGCTGTGCCGGCTTTTGCGCATGGTGGTGGCGGCGGATTCGGTGGTGGAGGCGGCAGAGGTGGCGGGGGCTGGGGGCGCGGCGGTTGGGGCTCCCGTTCTGGTGGATCTGGTCCCGGTCATTATGGAGTCGCGCCGGTGCACGGCTACCAATTCGGCATGTATGGCCGTCATCTTACAGTTTGGAGTCCGCAACCATATTGGTATCAATGGAATCAGAGTTGGGGCTCCTGGGGCGCTTGGGCTCGACCTTATCATTGGAATTCATGGTATAGCGGATGGGCTGGCTGGGGGTCTCCATGGTTGTCGCCCGGATTGGCATTCCCCATGTACTTTAACAGCGCAAACATGCCATCGCCGTTGAATCTAAATGCAGGTGAGCTCAAAAACGTAAATGTAAACGAGGTTAGCGCTCAAATACTGAATGAGAGCGGTAGCTTTCCACCGCCCAGACATTATCACTATCGAGAAGATCTTGTGGATAACTTTGTTGTGCCTTTGCCCATAAAAAATTCACAGAGTACAAGCAGCCCCCCTGCTGGTTTCGTGGGGACTGAGGGGGAAGCAGCGCAGACCAAAGTGATGACACCGTCGGTGACACCACGTTCTGCCGTCGAAGATTTCACGTCTGCTATTCAACTCGGTCCTGATGCGGACATTCTAGAAGATGGTAAGGTGGCTATTTACCTCACCGAAAACGCCTTCATGCTCGTCAATAATCGTGGTAGTCAAATTGTTGATCAGGAATCTGGCAGACCAATCTTATCTTTGTATACCGATCCATCGTTGCTTTGGCAGATTCAGGCGGAAGTCAAACGGCAAAGTAATCTTTTGCAGTTTCTCGTGAGGGCTCTAAAACAAAGTGTTTCAGAAGAGTCCAATGCCACCGCATCGCAAAAAGAGGAAGACTTCCGTCGTGCAAAAAAACTGCAAGGACTGCTTAATTTGCTGAATAAATCCGCGATGAACTTGGGAGAGATAAATATAGAATCTCGCCCTTCGCCGCAGCAGCCGCCCATAGCTGGTGCTATAGAAATTCTCTCTAGCGTTTGGATGTTGCCTCGTTCAAAATTTATTGTGATGAGATTGCAAGATAGCTCCCTTGCTTATATGGATAATTCCAGCTTATACAGCGACAAAGGAAAGACTAAATTAGCGCTTCCGTATCCCGCTAGTTTTAAGGCCGCCGTGGAGGCCTATCTTCAAACACTCGTTCGAGATGCGGACACAACACGTAAAGGTCTAGAACACGATCAGCTCGCGGCACAATCACTCAAATCATCTTTCAAGACTGAATTAAAAGTGATGTCGCCCGGCGGGAGCCCGCCTTCGCTTTCGCTGCAAAACACAAAAGGATTGACTGCGATCGATGAAACGCAACGTTTGCAAATTGCACTTGAACGAACGACGAAGAGACTTGACGCTATAAACAAACAATTGGACGAAATGCCTAAGGAATTGAACGCCGCGAAATTATTGCTGAAATCCTGGCAATAAAACGAGGAGCGGCAACCGATATCTAGGCACGCTTTCTGCTGTAGGGCGCGACGCCGTGCGTCGCCCGTTAAGGATCTGTCCGTATTTATGAGGATCTCGGAAACGCGGGCGGCGCAAGCACCGCCCCTACGCACGGATTTCCAACAAGCAGCATTCGATACAGCTTAAGTCCATCGGCACTGCTCGCATTTTGAGCGACCTATTTTGTTGAAGGTGATGAAAGATCCTGCTGATCCGTCACTACAATTTGCCTGTTGGCATCAGCGGTTAATTTCAAACGCAAATTTACCGGCGTGGCAATCTTGGGGTTCTTTGCATCCGATAGCTGGGCACGAACATCAACTTGGACTGTGTTGGCATCAACACGTTCTTGTTTCAGTTCGGCAATCATAATACTTGAACCTTGCGGCAATCCGGCAAGCTGTCTTTTGGTCAAAGGAAATTTAGTTTCGTTCCAATAACGTTCAAGCAAATCGGGAGACATGGAAGCCATGGCTTGAATTTGCGAAACGCGATAAGTAGATGCTGAAAAATCCAGCATCTTCCCAACAAAATCTCGGGTAAAGGAATCAACCTTTTTTGTCTCAAGTGGATCGCTGACAAGTTGTAGCGGTGCTTTGGTTACATTTGGTTGAACTGTTTTCAGGGCAGTGACACCGGCCCCGATACCAAGGGCGAAAACGCTTAAACTGACACCTAAAATTGGAACGAGATAACGGCGTAAAAGCATAGCCAACATAACTTTTGCTGGCGCACTCGTTTGGTTATGCGTTTCACGAGAACCGCTCTGGTGTTCTGCAAGAATTGAGTCCGAATCTTCGTTATTCAGCTGCGAGTTATTGGTACGTCGCCGTCTTCTTTCTTCACGACGGCGATCTGTAGCTCTACGCTCTGTGCGCTCACCCGGGTCGAGGGCATCCCAATCAAATACTTCTGCAACAGTAAAACTGGTAGAAAGTATTCTTGATAGCTTGATTGATTCGTCGGGCGTAAGCGAAACAGAACTGCTTGGCGGCGTCCCGACACGACGTTTTACTGAAAGAGCCAAACGATCGTTCAATCTCTTGATAACGACTAAAAATCCTGATTGCGTGTCGACGACGCGTTCGCTCGTTGTCGGCGAATTTGCCACCATGTCAGGAAGGTCAAAAATTTGTCCGCTGGAATCTCCCGAAAAAGGAGCTGCCGGTGAACTAGGGTCCTCCGAGAAACTCATATCCTCAATTTCCCCCCACTCACCGGACAGCCAACATACATATATCTATCCGACTATTATATGGCAACTTCTAGGTTTATAGATATTCTCTTAGTCTAGAAGATCTGCCAGGTTGTCTTAGTTTTCTCAGAGCTTTGAACTCGATTTGACGAACACGTTCACGTGTAACAGCAAACAGTTGTCCGACTTCTTCAAGTGTGCGTTGACGTCCATCATCAAGACCGAAGCGCAAACGAAGCACATCACGCTCGCGCGGGGTGAGTTCGTTGAGCATGCGGGCTAGATCTTGTCTCAGCAGCTCATGTGTAACAGTTGTTTCTGGACGCTCAGCTTCGCTGTCTTCGATGAAATCACCGAGGCGCGAATCTTCTTCTTTGCCGATTGGTGTTTCCAGAGAAATAGGCTCTTTAGCTGCCTTTATAATTTCGTGCAATTTAACGAGAGAGACACCCATGTTCTTGGCTAGCTCTTGCTCGGTTGGTTTGCGATTCAACTCTTGAGCCAACTGGCGTGTAACTTTCTTGAGCTTATTGATTGTTTCTACCATGTGCACTGGCACGCGGATTGTGCGCGATTTATCGGCAAGAGCGCGAGTGATCGCTTGACGGATCCACCAGGTTGCATAAGTAGAGAATTTATAACCGCGTTCGTGGTCGAACTTCTCAGCAGCACGGATAAGTCCGAGATTGCCTTCCTGAATAAGATCAAGGAATGAAAGACCGCGACCGATATACTTTTTGGCAATTGAAACAACGAGTCTCAAGTTGGCTTGAACCAACTTTCTTTTTGCCATCATGTCGCCTTGAAGAATTTTGCGAGCGAGCTCAATTTCTTCGTCAGGCTTCAAAAGTTGAATGCGACCGATTTCTCTTAAATAGAGTCTAACCGAATCTTCTGTAGCGATTTCGCGGCTTGAAGGGAGTTCGACTGGCTCTTCATCATCGTCGAGGCTGTCTTCTTCATCATCAATGATGGTGAAGTTATCGCCTTCGTCGAGAAGATCGAGTTCTTCCAGTTCGTTTCTCTTTGCGATGTTCTCGTCTTCGACGAGCATCTGGTTCATTCCCTTTTCCGCATCAGCAGCTCTTTTTGCCATTTTGTCTGTTCCCTCTATGAATTACTTGACGCCGAAGCGTCAGAGTGACTTCGTGTCGGTGCGCTTAAAAATCCCCGAGAAATTTGTGATGCGAATTCGTACCGGATAAGCCCTGTTCTTATTATTTAAATGATCTTTCTAATAGATCCGTTTCGAAGCGGCTTTCGCGAGGGAATGTGAATTCGTGTCTTTAATTTCTACCTTTAGAACGATGATATGCGCGAGAAGTAAAACAAAGGGGTTTCTAAATTGTTCCGTAATCTTTTACTTTGCAACCCTTGTGCACTTGTCGCTTTTTGTATTTCCTTGGCAACACCTAACGCAAGTATAAGTGCGCACCTTTTACCGTGCGCGCGCTGTTAAGCTAGATTAACCATGCGATGAGATCCGCTTAAGAACAGCTTCTTCGCAGTCAGTGTAAGTGTTACAGCGAATGTGCGCAGCGAAATTTCGCAGATTCTTGGTTATTTTTAAGGACGATCAAGTCACGAAAACTAGGATGTACAGGCGCATTTCAGCAACTGCACATATGTGCGTTGTGATTGAAATGCTATCGAAGAAATATATTTGGAAACGAATCTGAACGAATGCAACGTCTCAAAAGTATTGCGTAGCAACGTTCTTGCCTGTTGGGAGCAAATGACCTTGCACGCTAGAGTTGTCATGAAAGGATAATTGCATAGTCTTGTTTACAGGAAGGAAAAAACATGTTCAGGACTTTAGCACCGGCCATGGCAGCATTCATTGCACTCAGCAGTTTCGTCCCCGCATTTGCGGATAGTTCAGCAAAAACGGACAGTTGCGTAAAAGGGGCAATGATGATCCCCGTAAAGTTTGTCGCATTTACCACAGGCGCTGTCGTTGGCACTCCGATAGCTGTAGTCAGAAAGGTTTGCCAAAACACCACAATCATGAGTGGTGAAGCTTCGAAAAACAGTACTAACCCGCTATTGCGTGTGACAACAGCCGCTTGCATCTTTCCTATGGCTGCTTTCAAAGGAAGCATTGAAGGAAGCGTTCTCGGCACGGAAAACAGCTGGAAAAACAGCAGCGAAAAACCTTTCTCTGCAGATTCTTTCAGTCTAGGCGAGTTAAAGAGCGAATAATTGGATTGTATATAAAGAGTGAGTGAGTGAAAACTCACTCCTTTAGTTTTTGACACCAATTTTGGCTGCTGAAATTTTCTTGGCTTCTTTGGCCTTTGCGTTGTCTGGCTGCATTGCTAGAACTTTATCAAAGCAAGCCACAGCATCTTTGTGACGGTTCATTGAAGCCAGGCAACGCCCCTTGCCCAACCACGGCTTCGGTGCCACTTTGTCAAACGATAATGATTTCTCAAACCAGACGAGAGCCTGTTCAGCTTTGCCCAATTCAAGCAAGCATTCTCCTTTCTCTGCCAGCGCGTCTGAACTCTGGTTTTTGATACCAAGAGCATAGTTGATGCAATAAAGTGCATCTTCGAACGCTGATTTTCTTTTCAGCGCGACAGCTTTTAAATACCAAGCATCGAAATTCTTGATTTCGATCTTTGTAGCCTGGTCATAGCAGCGGATTGCTGCATCGAAGTTATCTTCTGCCAGCATCTTCTCTGCATGGTTAAGCCAAGCCTCAACTGTTTTTAGATCGGGAAGCCTCGTTTCGCTGGTTTTGACCTTAGCTGTCTTTTGAGGTTTATTCTGCTGCGGCGTTCCCTTGCCTGATTGTGCTTGCTGCTGCGCCTTGCCCGGCTGCGTCGAAGACTGGTCCTTTGGCGTTTGCGACTTATTATCTGATTTGAAATTCAGAGCGAGTTCTTCTTCGAGTCGCGCTTGCATATGAGCATCTTTAATTGCTTTTTCTGCTGATTGCAATCGAGCTGCCATTGGTTCAGCTTTTGCCAATTCCACTTCAAGTTTAGCTGCGACAGCTTCCGCTTTGGCAACTTCCGCCTCCAGACGAGCCACCACTAGTTGTGCTCTATCCACATTTTGTTCGGCGGCTAGAAGATTCTCCGAACTCATTGGGGTAGCTACCACCGCTTCTGTTGCTACGGTTTCTGTTTTGCCTTTCGCATCAGCATCAGCATTGGCATTGGCTTCTATTTCATCTTTCTTCGCCTCAACTTTTGACTCGGCAATTGCTTCAGTCGAGCTAGATTCGGTATGACTCGTTGAAGATGCAATAGCTGCAGCATCTGAACTTGCGTTTTGCTCAGATTCAGCAATGGAGACAAGCTTCACGACCAGTTCTTCTTCGGCTGCAGTTGTAAATTGCAAACCCGGTGCGAAGGTATCGGTTGCTGCTGGACCATATGACGTAGGCTTTTCCGAAATTGGAGATAGCAATTCGCGGGCCAACGCTTCATTCGACTCCATCTCAGTCAAAGGCGTATCTAACGACAGCGGAGTAGCGTTGTCAAAAAGGTCATTTGGATTGGATATTGCCGAAGACTGATCTGTGGCAGTCTTCAAACTCGTTGGTTCTAATTTTACGGCGTTATCCTGTGCCGCCGATGAAGAAAATAAGGCTTCGCTAGAAACAGCTGAGGCTATTTCTTCAGTTGAATCTTTTGCATCGGTGCTTTCCTCTTCGCTATCAGCGGCACCGCTGGCACCGACGATCAGACCTCCGAAAATAACCCCTAGCAGCAAGCAGCCTAAAGCATAAATGAGCAAGCTGTCATCAGATGGATGAAGATAGCGTTGATAAAGCAGAAATCCCATGATTGCGAACCAAGGCAGCATGCACAACCACCAAACATTTTGCAGCTTCTGTTTGCTCATTTCACCCAGTCCTTGCCATCCATTCCTAAGATAGTGCTAATCTCATATATGCCAACAAATCCAGTGGAATCAACAAGAAGTTACTTCTTGGCAACAAGGAATTATTTTAATACATCCTTTTGAGGCCGCCACATTTCGAAAAGACCAATGCTTAGGCACTTTAGCGTGATAGCCAGACCAACGCAACAGCGCTTGAAATCGTTTGGGTTTAGACTGATAACGTTTTAGATCTGGGCAGATATCGCTTGAGATCTAGCCTGATATCGCTGGCGATCTATAAACCAGATCTCTATCTATATCAAAATCGGTTGAAACCTAGTCTGGTGTCGCTGTGGCGTCTTCAAACTCGAGCAAAATCGCCTGACGCGCAATGACATTATCGAATTCGAATGATGCAAAGTAAATGTGCAAGTAAAGAGGTTTTCCCAGAGGAGCAGACGCCTGCAAAGCCGCTCCTTCTCCTAGACCTGCTTTGCCGCCTCGTTCTTTAATGGAGTCATTGATAGACTCAATCAGTCTATCTACTTCATCTAAGCCGCCCAGCTTGAACGCCGCTTTGATTGCCTCCGTCAAGACAAGCGAAGGCTGCGCTTTCGCCTCTTTTGGCCGATCGACAAAATCCAAAACTGCTTCCACTAACTGTTGCTTAACCTTCATTTGCAATTCCATTTGAAAACTCATACACGACTCCACTACTAATAAAGAACGAACTTAACGATAAATTTCGACTGGGGGCAAATATGCAGGGCTAATTGGGCGGTAGCTCTGCGCTTGGCTCATATTTTGGCTTTGCGGCGAATGCGCTGCCTGGCGTGCAACTTGTCGTGGGGTCACAGCTCCGAGTCGATCGGCGTTTCCGCTGCCTACATATTTCTTTCTGTGGAGAAGTTCCAGTGCCGAAATATTCACAGGACGCTCAACACTGCGATCACCTTTCGCCCAGCGACTAATATCGGTGATCTGGGCAAGTACCTTATCCTCATTTTCGCCGTGCTGATCATCCTGCAGCAGATACCATTTGTCGTCAACTTTGCGCACAGTTTGTGATCGCAAATGACCGGGCGCATAATTAAGTACCGTTCCTTTCTCAGCCATACTTAAATTGAAAGCAGTATTATTTTTGAGCAAGTGACCATCGCTATATCCAGCCTGCCCCTTATCGACGGGCACATCGCCAGTCACCATATACATGATGTCGCGTACACCTCTTGTGTGACCCTGTCCAACCAGGTCGGCGGTTTCGTATAAGCCCCCATCAACATCACCTTCTCTGCGCGAACCGGAAAGCATCGGTAAAGTCTTTTGGAAAATTTTGCTTACCGGGCTTCGATCACCGATTATTTGTTGTCGCATACCAGGCTCATCTCGCCACATCGTCGTCGCCTCTTCGATCGTCCATTTGCTTTCTTGTTTATCGGCCTGGAAGCTTAGTAAATTTCTAGAAAAACTATATGTCTGTGCTTTGGAATTTCCTTCGCCACTATTTTTTGTTGTGACCTGTCCGTTCAAGCAAACTTGCTTCAGGTAGTCAGCCATAGAGCCTGGATGCTGCGTCATGCCCCAGATTTCGCCAGTGCTGATCCAGCAAGTTCCATGACCCACATCGTCTCCCTGCGAGGCTGGTCCTTGATCGATCGTCGTCGGTTCCATCGCCTGGAACATAAAATTTTCGGCCAATTTTACACGTGTCTTTTGATCGAAATAAGTACCCTCGTTTCCTTTTTGCACCATCTGTCTCAAGTTGTCGTATGTACCCTGGACGTCCTTTTGCACTTCCTCATCAATCGCCTCAGGGCTCTTCACACCGGCTAGTTTTCGTAGATAGTCACGGTCGCTCATGCGACTCTCGAATTTTTGCATCATTTCCTGCATTCTTTTAAAATTTGGTTCAGCAAGCTTATCGTGCATCTCATCGAGCAAATTATCTCTGGCTTCTTCTACGCTGGCTGATAGCTCAGAACCAGCATCAGAAGCACCAAGTCGTGCAAGTACATCCTTCTTCCCATCCTTGCTTCTATAGGTATAGTCTCCGCTGCCGTCTTCTGAAAGTTGCACGCCCGGGCGGATTTGTTCTCTTCCTTTGCTATCCAGGCAGGCAAAATCGTTGGTGGCAGGTTTGCGGACCCAGCTCTGCGTTTGCTCACCTTTTGGGCTCTTTCGCGTTTCCGAAATTTCGCTAAGCGATTTGTTTCGGCCATCAGTACTCCATTTGAATGTTCTAATATCACCTTTGCCAGTAGTCACTTGGAGTGGCGAACCGTCTGCATCACGCAAGACGCTGCTGAAATCTGCTTTCTCCAGTTTGCTTCGACCGTCCTCTGCTTTGATCTGAATTTCGCCATCCTTATTTATTTCTACAGAACTGATGCCGTCATTCGCTTCTCGGTCTACTACTATGCGCTCACTTCCTTTGCTTTTGTCACTAACCCGGACGATCGCACCATCGGCCCCACGTTCAATTGTCCGCACCGCATCACCACGGGTGATGCGATCGATTTGCTGCTTTTCGTTTAATTCGAGTTTGACGCCGTCTTTGCGGATGATAATTTCTTTGCCATCAGGACGAATCGAATGTTTGCTCCCATCTTCCGCACTAAAAGATAATTCACATTTTTCGTTTATTTGAAGGTCTTTCTTGCTGCCGGGAAAACGCGGCGAGTCACTCTGCCATGAATCTCCAGCCTTTGTCCAGGTTGTACGCTCGCCACTGCGGGGATTATTGATGACTATTTTGTTGGCGTTGATGTCGGCAGTGGTGCCGTCTTGAGATAAAGCCTTGCGAAGCTTGCCGGCACTGTCATAAGAAAGCCGCGATCCATCTGCAGCAATAGTGTCGCGAGTGGTGCTGCCATCTGCCCACATCGTAGACCAACGACCATCTCTGTCCGCTTCTTGCATCGAGCTGCCGCCCGGCTTATACGAATAGACGCCGTCCGGACCGACTTTAATATCGCCCGTCCAGTTCTGCTTTCCGTTAACGGTCCAATTCTGTGAACCAGCCTGCTCTCGGGTAAAAGTATTTACAGAATTTTTTTCAGTATCTTTTATTGTGGTCGTTCGAATTTCGCTACTTTTGTCAAAATACTCGAATTCTCTAATCTTGCTACCGTAGTCGATTGACTTGATTCTATTTTGCTCATCAAGTTGAACTTTACCGTTACCCTCGCCCTGGATTGTCATAATCCCATCGCCGCCCACAGCGAAGCGCAAGCCGTCTGGTCCATCCCAAGTACATTTCCCGTTGGGCTCAAGTTTCAAATTTTTGCGCTGCTGGGCCGTTTCGGTATCACTTTTCCAGCTGCCGTCATCGGATTGGGTCCATTGTATTTTGCGATTACTGTTGGGCAATGTTTCCAAAATCGATTTGCCGTCTTGCGAGACGTGCACGGCCGAACCATCTTTTCGAATCAGATCCTCGACCTGTCCATTGTTGTAGAACGAAATGCGCGAACCATCGGCGTTCGTTTTCTCTTGCACGTTGCTTCCGTCCGGATTCTCGCGCCGAAATGAGCCTTGCTCCATTTCAAAAGTAACTTGTCCTCGGTCGTTCGCTTCAATCTTTCCCGGCATTTGCAATTCCAGCCCCTGGATTTGTGCCACCCAGTGGTCGCCTTTTCGAAGAAGATGCATAGTGCCACTTTGATCTTTTGTAATTATTTCCTGCGCTTTACCATTAGCGTCAAATACGATGTCGCGTGTTTTGCCAGCACCAGGATAATCAATATGTAATCGATTCCCTTCGCGCATTATTTTGCCAGAATCGCTCAAAGGCTCTTGCTTAGGCGGAACCTGCTGATCGGTAATTGTTTTTGTCCCTGGCTTTTCAACCGGTACAGATTTGGTATCTGCTAGAGGTTTAGAATCCTTCTCACTTGTATTGGCCGATTTAGTATCAGAGCCCGGTTTGTTATTGGTCTTTTCTCCATCTGGCAGGCTGCTTCCTAGAGGTCTATATATTTCCGTGTAAATCTCCATATGCATTGCGCTGTAGGAGTCGCGAAAAGTCTCCGCGGGCGTTTTGATATGAGTCTCCGGCTTAGTTGCCGCTGAGCTTTGCTCGGAACCAGCATTAAAAGCTCCTGTCTTTTGCTGCTTAAATTTATCGTCTTTGTCGTCTGAAAGGTCGCGGTTATTAGCCATAAACAGTTTCCTCTTCGATGCCGTGTGAAACTGTTCAATGACAGCAAGCAATTCCAATTTCAGCTGAGTGCAGCTGAAATATATTTTCGCATTCCGTCGAGAAGCAGAGGACGCCAGGTCCCAAGCTAATGTGCACATGAGAATTCCCAACGATTCTTCGCAAAAATAGAATCGCCAGCAACGCGCATGAGCTTAGTAAACGCCCGATATAAAAAAACGACGACTACGAATTTACCATGCAAATGTCATTGAACATAATCAAACGGCAGCCACTTTGTTGGAGCTACGCGTTCTCAGCCATTATTCCCACGTCATACAATGCAGACTCCTCAAGCCGACTATTGCACAACCAGACATGTAAACC
>Ga0182030_10017875_pt1 | contig 13649 bp, 15 predicted proteins | sample 812S3MmetaG_FD_121299 | JGI IMG/M metagenome (GOLD analysis project Ga0182030, IMG submission 121299) | Permafrost microbial communities from Stordalen Mire, Sweden - 812S3M metaG (Illumina Assembly) | ecosystem: Environmental > Terrestrial > Soil > Wetlands > Permafrost | place: Sweden... | reverse complement strand
CTCCAACGCGTTCGAAAGTGCGGATCGACCCAGCGAAAAACACGCAATGCGGAATTGCGTACGCAATCATGTCACGAAGAAAATCAGCAATGCGCGTCGGTCGGGTGAATAAGACGGGTTAGCTTCCGGGCGTGAAGAAGCATTCGCGGCATATGGTCGCGCCGAATAGTCCTGCGCTAGCGGAGTTGATCGAACGGCTGAAGTCGCGTTCAGGTGCGGCGGGCAAGCCGATTGCGCGGGTGATCATAACGCATGAGGCTGTGGGCGCGACGGATTTTGGCTTGCGCGTTTTCTGGAGTGGCGCGGGGTCGAGGTTCAGGTGAGGCAATCGTCGAGCTTGTCGGTAGATCGGCGGCCCAAGGCTTTTTGCCGGGAGTTCGCCAATCGCCGATCGCTTGGGGCCTATGCGGGGCTGGCGGGAACGCCCTTCGTGAGCGGCGGCATGCAGCGTGAGCAGGGCATCAGCAGGACGGCACTCATCGCCTGCGGGCGCTCGTCGTGGAGCTTGCCTGGTTTTGGTTGCGGTTCCAGCCGGACAGCGCGCTGGCGCAATGGTTTCGCGCGCGCGTGGGCGGAGCGAAAGCGCGCGTGGCGAAGATCATGATCGTGGCCGAGCCTCGCCGCAACGAATTAGAGTTCGCTTGCGACCGGAAATGAAGCGCGATTCGATGCTTGACAATGGAGCCCCCATCGAGGGGGATCATCTTCGAAGACGTGTCCTTCACCTATCCAAAGTCGCAACGCCCGCTTTACGAAAAGCTGAAGCTCACGATACGCGCCGGAGAGCGCGTCGGCCTCGTGGGCGCCTCGGGCGCCGGCAAGACAACTTTGGTGAAGCTTTTACAACGTTACTATGATCTCGACGCCGGGCGCATTCTCCTGGGCGGGCAGGACATCGCGCTTGTCTCGCTGGCGTCGTTGCGCCGCGCGATCGGAGTCGTGGCGCAAGACCCTATGTTGTTCCATCGTCCGCTCGGCGAGAACATAGCCTTCGGTCGGCCAGAGGCGAAGCGCCCGGAAATCGAGCAGGCGGCGCGGCGCGCTCACGCCGATGTCTTCATCGACCGGCTTTCTAGCGATTATGCCACGCTGGTGGGCGAGCGCGGCGTCAAGCTCTCCGGCGGCGAACGTCAGCGCGTCGCGATCGCCCGCGCCATCGTCGCCAATTCGCCGATCCTCGTGCTGGATGAAGCCACTTCATCGCTCGATTCCGTGTCGGAACATTATATCCGCGCCGCCATCGAGGAACTCTCGCATGGACGCACGACTCTGGTGGTCGCGCATCGCCTTTCAACGGTGCGGCGGCTTGATCGCATCCTGGTCTTCGCGCACGGCCGCATCATCGAGGATGGGTCGCACACCGAGCTTTTGCGCCTACCGAACGGCGTCTATCGGCGGCTATTCGAGACGCAAGCGGGCGCCGCCGACTCGATTGACGAGCGGATCGACGCCCTTGATCGAACAGGCGAGGTCGAGCAAGAAACGCAATAACGCCGCGCGGCCTCCACGTTCAGAGAAGCGGTCTCCACGTTCAGAGAAGATGCGCCGGCGCCTGAGGGTTGTTCGCGGGATTGGTGTCGTGTTTCGACACTTTCGTGATCACTCCGCCGCCGACGAGAGACAACAAATCCGCCTCCAGCGCGTCGGCTTTCGCCTTGGCGTAAACCTCTTCGCCTTCGACATAAAAGGTGAAGGATTTAAGGTGCTTCGCTTTCTTGGCCGGGTCTTCGATCGTCACCTTGGTCCATTTGTAGAGCGGATAATGTTCAACGCCTTGCTTTTCCGCCTCCAAGACATAACCCTCGAAGGCGTCGAACTGGCTCTTCAGCGTCGCGCGATGCTTCGACAGAATGTCCGCGATGGGTTTGACCGCCGGGTCGCCAAGATCGCGACGCAGGATTTCCGCGTAATCGTCGCTGACAGTGATCCGCACCTGATATTCCCATTCGTCGGGCATGATCGATCTCCCTTGGTCGTCGCGGCAATGCGCTTTGCCAACTCCTGTTTCCTACTAATTTAGTATATTTCGGAAAGCAAGATCGTCGAGACCGGATCGTCACTCGCGACCGATTTCAATCGTCCATTCCGGGCCGGAGCCGACGCCATGCTCCCGCGCGAAATTGCCGAGGTTGAGCGCTACGGCCATATTGAGCAGGCTGTTCACATAGATGAGCGGAGTCTTTGGCGGAACCTCGCCAAAAGTGCGCCGATATGGCGCGATGCTCTCGGCGACGAACTGGTCCTCGCGGTAAACCCGCACGCGAAAGTTTTGTCCCAACTCGGGATTCAGTTCATTGAACAACGCTTTGGGAATATTCGTACAGACGTTGCCGTATTGCGCGTCTAGAACAGGAATGATCCCCGTCACCTTTTCACCGACGCGCTCCGCCTTGCGGTAGGGAAGCGTCATCAGCGCGTCCAGGGCCAGCTTTGGCCCGATCTGCTCGAAGGCGATGACGTCGGCGGCGAGACGCGCGCCGGCGTAGCCGAAAATGTCGCGGCCATGAAAAGTGTGCGACTCCTCCGAACCCGGACGGCGATTGGTCGTTTCATCGATGCGTCGAAGCTCTTCTATGCCGTCGCGCTCCGCCACCAGCGTCAGCAGACCATTGTTCGGCGCAAGGAAAATATGGCCGGTTCGCGTTTTCAGCGCGATCGGGAGGCGCTCCGTGCCGACGCCCGGGTCGATGACGGCGACAAAGACCGTGTCTCGCGGCCAGAAGCTTTCAGCCTGATACAGCCGATAGGCGCCAGCGAAAATACTGCCGGGATCTTCGTGACTGAGGTCGGAAATCAGAATGTCCTGCGAAACGCTATAGGCCACGCCCTTCACCGCGGCGACCGCCCCGTCCGCCATTCCAAAATCCGTATAGAGCACCAAAGGCGCCCGCGCCCACGCGGCCTGAGCCGGCGTCAGAAGAAGCATAAGGACGACAAGCGTTATACGATTCATAAGATTCTTCCCCCCTCCGGCGAGCCTTTATACACTATACATGAGCGCTGATTTTCGATCGACCGACAGCGGCGATCACATGAAGGCTTGTCCGCCGGGCGAAGCGGCTTTCGGTGTTTTTGGATCAATTCGTAGGGCTTGCCGGGGTTAAACCCTATGCGATCAAGTTCGGCCGCTTGATGCTCGACAAAATCGCGGTTGCGAAAGCGCGCGAGGTCTCGATTGAGGATTTGGCGCCGGACACAGTTCCGACAACGGCAACGTCGCTCTGCGCTGTGTCTCACCCTGCGCGGGCTCGATTTCAACGCGCTGTGGCGCTGGGCGAGGCGCGGACATGGCGTTTCGACCGCGCCGAGGGGCGGCCTCTGTCCCGCTCGTCACCACCCCGCCGATGTCGTCGGCGTCGATGTCGAGGGGCGATGCGGTCCCAGTTGCACGAGCCGGCGCTGTTACGTCAGCAATCAGCGCGAGAGCGTCGGCGAAGGCAACGCAATTTCTTCGAAGCGTCATTGCGCCTCCGCCGCGCCAATCAAATCCTGTTCGAAAAAATGCCCCGCGCGATCCCGCTTGGCCGCGAGATAACGCAGATTGTGATCGTTCCTGCGTCCCCGCACGCGGCGATCGGACACGACGTCGATCCCCGCATCCTGAAACGCGGCGATTTTGACGGGGTTGTTGGTCATGACCCGCATGTGTGTTACGCCGAGTTGTTTCAGCATGTCGGCCGCGAAATCGAAGCTACGCCGATAACCCAACACCTCATCTGCGTCGTAAGTGTCGTAACCTGCGCCTATAGATCGTATGCGCGAATTTTGTTGAACAGGCCGTTGCTTCGCGCTTCTTGATCCAAACAGCGCAGCACGCCGCCGCCATTCGTCGCCATGTCGCGCACGGAGCCGCGCAACTGATCGCCACGATCGCATTTGAGGCTGCCGAAAAGATCACTAGTGAGACAGGCGGAACGTAACCGAACCGTCACCGGCTGAGCGAAATCCGGCTTGCCGACGATGATCGCGACCTGATCGCGCAACCCTCCAGCCGTCCGCACGCACTGCAAACGAAGCGTTCGGGCGGCGCACCGTTTCCAGATTGCGGCGCCAGCCGCGTCGTCCGGGAAAACACGCTGAAATTCCCGAAGAGCGCTGGGGAGGCCGCGTGTCTCCATGCCGGACACAATGTCAGGTTTTTAGTGATTTGACATCAAACCGGATAAGCATGGTTGAAACTCAGGCAGGGAAGCGGGAAAGCCTCGCATCTCCATGCCCTGAAAATAGATCAGGCGGTCGGATTTAGCAACAAACCGGATAAGCATGAAATGAACGAGTTGCCGAAAGGGGCTTGTGAAACGCTCCAATTTGAGGATTTTACCGCTGGCGCGAAGCGGAGTTCGTCCGGCCGTGGTTTAACGAATTCTGACCATCTAATCTCTCCGAGAGGGAACGTTCAGACGATGCCGCCCCATGTCAACGCATCCGTGCGCGGCGCCGATTTTGCGCGCGACCCATGTCTAAAAGAGATTTGCCGCGGCGCCGCGCGCGCCTTCGCGGCGAGCACGGGAGCGCTTCGTCGCGAGGGCGAGCAATCAGAGCGGCAGCCGAGGCCCGACGCCGATGGGCGCGCGCGATCGCTCACTCGCCCCCTGGCGTGGTTCTGCCTCCTGGTGATCGCGGTGCTCTCGCTGGTTCCGGGCGACTTGCGGCCACACAGCTTCTTGCCGGGACGGGCCGAGCACTTCGTCGCCTATGCCGTCGCCGGTTGGCTTCTCGCACTCGGATATTGGTCGACGCGGGCGCGCGTCCTAGGTTGGCTCAGCGTCTCCATCGCCAGCGGCGCTTTTGAGATCCTTCAGAATTTCGTTCCGCAACGCACTCCGAGCGTCTGGGACGCGCTGGTGAGCGTGGGCGGCCTGACGTTCGGGATTTTGTTAGGCGCTTTCCGGTATCGAAATCGTCGACGCGGTCGCGAGAGCGACGTGGACTTGTGAGGTCTGTGTCAGCTATGCGTTCGTCTAGGTCCGCAGCGGCACGGAGTGTTTCGTAAATGCGCCAATTCGCCTTCCGCAAGGTTCTCCTTGGTCTTGCCATATCCGTTGCTGCGATGGCGCTCGGAGCCGGTGTCTGCATCGCGACGGCCGGTGATTCGAAAATCTTCGATCACGTCTATTTGATCGTGCTCGAAAATCACGATTTCGAAGATGCGCTCGATGGCGAAACTTCGCCTTTTCTTCTCGATCTGTCGCGCAGCCAAGGATTGGCGGCTCACTATTCGGGCGTGACGCATCCCAGTCTGCCGAACTATCTCGCAATGCTTGGCGGCGACGAATTCGGCATCAGGGACGACGCCCCAAGTTGTTTCGCTGAAGAATCCGACGCGCCTCCAAAAGCTGAAGCCGCTTGAAGCGCTAACTGCGGATCTCTCCGGCGCGGCTCCTAATTTCGCGTTCATTGTTCCAAACGAGTGCCATGATGGTCATGGTTCGGCGACCTGCAAAGACCCCCTCCGTCTTGCGCATGATTTCGACGAGTTTGTGAAACAAACGATTGGCGCGATCCGAGCCTCCCCGAATTGGACGCGGAATTCGGCGATTGTCGTCACTTTTGACGAAGGCGAATTGCGAGACACGCCGAAGTCCGCGGCCTCACACGCCGAGAACTCCGACGACAATCGCGTTGCGACCATGGTCGTAACGAATTGCGGCGCGCCGGCCAAGAATGACGCAGCGCTCAATCATTATTCCTTGCTGGCGACGATCGAGGACGGTTTTCGCTTGCCGCGCTTGCGCAAGGCTTTGGGCGCGCCGACTCTGATGAATTTGTTTGACCGACCGTGTCGGTGACCAGGAACTTAAGTCTTAAGGAAGCATTAAAAAGCGAGAAAAAATAAGGCTTGACCAAATCTCAAACCGGGTTCAGTCTTATACCATCGCAGTCGTTGATTAGGAGCTAAGCGCTCCTCTGACGAAGAGCCGATCGGGCGGGACCTCGATTCGGACGCGGAAAAGATATCGGCGCCGACTTGGCGTCGAAGTTATCGCGAAAGACTTGCGAGAGGAGCATGACGCCACCGGGTCGGATGTGACCTGCGCGGATTGCGTAAGGTCGCTGCGGTTCGAAGAATCGAGCGCTGATCTCTTCGATGACCGTCTTCTAGCCTTAATGTCTCAATCGGGCTTCTGCCGTGAAGGCCAAACGGAAAGAGCCCGATCCTCAACTGGAAATCCCCCAGAAAGCTTCGTCTGACACGAAGCAAGTCGGCCCCGATCGCTTCGCGCGACGGGGCCTTTTCTTTGGTGTGCGGAGCATGATGGAGAGCTTTGAGGTGGAAGTCCTCTGCCCAGCGTGATGACGGCGCAGGGCTAGCGAAGTGCTGGCGTTGTCGTGAGGCAGGGTGTGAAGGAAGCGTGGTGCAAACCGCGACCCGATGAACAAGAACCGGATATGAGGCCTACCGGGCCGGACGCGCGGGCAATGACCGCGAAGTCCACGGTCGTCAGGGGTCGGGGTGGTAAATTCGGCTGGCGTGCGGGGAGGCGGTCGATCTTACCTCGGGAGATCTGCCGTCGGGAGATCTGCCCCGGGTCCGAAGCTTCGGACTGAGCGCGCCGCAGGGCGCGTGATCTCGACGCGGAAGTCGGCAGAGCGCACAGTAGGGAGGCTTGAAGCCGAACGAAGGCCCGAACCGTCGAAAGGGCGAGCAGAGCGGAGTTCTCGCGGTGGTCAGGCGGTCGAAAATCCAGCTTGAACTGGCTTTCGCCGAGGTTGCGACGGGTGAAGCCCGAAACGGTCTTGGCGAAGGGACCGGAACCGTTGCGGCAAACGCCGAAATTTGAAAGCCTGCGGCTTTCGCCGGACCATGCATGGAAGCGAATGTCGAGCGCAACAATCTGAGGAAAGCGCAACAAGGAAGCGCCGGGGGGCGGCGGCATGAACGTCGAGGCCTTGGGTGGCGCATCTGAAAGACCACTGGGCGACGATCCGCGTCCAATTGCTTGACCGGCTCTTACAGACCACAGTTGGTCAGTCGCATCGAGATCCCGAAGGCTTGCCAGCGGCAACCGCTTGCTGGGCATTCTGACGGTTCTCGACCGCTTTGTTCAGCAGGCGGTGATGCAGGCACTGCAAAAGGCTTGGGGCGGAACGCTCAGTTCGTCGAGTTACGGGCTTCGGCCCAAGCACGCGGCGCATCAGGCGGTACTCGCGGCGCAGGAGTTTGTTGCGTCGGGCCGTCGCATCGTGGCGGACATCGATCTGGAGAAGTTTTTGGATCGTGCTTCATATTGCCATCAACCTTATGACAGTTGATCGAAGAGTCCGGATTGCGGGTGCATCACTTTGATGCGCAATCCTTTTTGTCGTCCACGCGTGACATGGAGAGCTTCGAGTTCTCCGCGCTTGACGCGTTGCCACACGGTTTGTCTCGAAACGCCCAGGCGGCGCATGGCCTGGCACATCGTGACATAATCAGATGGAGCATCGTCGACGAAACGAGCGCGGAGTTCGTTTGTGAGTCGAATGCGCCATGGCGCGCCGGCCGTGAACTGTTCTCCAACGATGGCGCCGTCGTTGAGGGAGCGGTGGATGGTCGATGGCGCAACGCCGAGCGCAGCGGCGGCCTTCCTCACCGTCATCAGCTCGCCCTCGGCTGGTTCGGGCGATGGCCGGAAGCGTGGGATTTTCCAGTGACGGCGCAAGTTGCCGACATTGTTGGCGTCGAAGCGATGGCCGTAGGCGCTGGTGCGGCGCTGCCGATTCAGGACGCCCGCGATGATTGGGTCTGGATAGTGGGCGGCAAGCCGCGCGCTCGACGGCGCGGCTGGCGTTTTCGGCCAGGAGAAGGGCGAGGCCGGCGCGCCACCGGTGGATTTGAAGGCTCTGCACGCGAAGATCGGAGAGCTTGCGCTGGAGAACGATTTTTTGGAAGGCGCGCTCACCCATAGGATCGCGGAACGCGATCCGTTCCGGATCGCTATGGCCGGCATGCTGAGCGCAAAGCGATGATCGACCGCATTCACGATCTTTCCATCGCCCGGCGGGCGAAGGCGCTGAACATCAGCCCGGGCTCGGTTTATTATCAGCCGCGACCGGTGTCGGCGGAGGGAGATACGAGGTATTGCACGTGGTTCCGCCGCCATAATGGGCATTTGAAAGTTCGATGTCGCGCGGGCGCTATTTGAGGACGAGCGGGTTCGCTGGAGCGGAATGAGTAATTTCGAATTAAGCCGCGCCTTCGAGCCTTAACTTGGATTTCCAATTCGCGCTGGCGGCAATAACGATCTTCGGTCATCAAAGTGACGATTCGCTTTTGGCGTTAATGAGGCGGCGGGAATTGTTTAGCTTATGCTGCGGCGCAATATATTTCTTGACTTATTTGTGCGGCGCACATAGAAAATGAATCTGTAACGCGCCGGGAAATACTTGGTGCGCCCTCACCAACAAGGGATATTCTATGTCCGTTAACTTCCCCGATATCAAAGCGTTCGGCAAAGCTCCGTTCGAGGCGCTTACTGCGGCTACTGCTTCGTCAAGCAAGGGTCTGCAAGCCATCGCAGCCGAAACGACGGACTATTCAAAGAAGTCCTTCGAGAAAAGCCGCGCACACTTCGAGAAGCTGATCGGCGTGAAGAAGATTGACGAGGCGATCCAACTCCAGTCGGACTTCGCCAAATCCGCCTATGAGGATTTCGTGGCTCAAGCCACCAAGATTGGCGAGATGTATTCGAGCCTCGCCAAGGAGGCTTTCAAGCCGATTACGGTCGCGTCGTCCGAGAAGCCGTCAATCCCCGCTGAGTCGTGGAAGGCGCCCGTCGCCGCACAGCAGAACTGATATCTTACGAAGGTTAGCACATCGCATTCGGCCAGCCGCTCGATCAGCTCTGCTGATCGAGCGATTTGCTTTGAAAGCGTCGCCGGCATCCTGGTGGGGAACGTGAGGCGTCACCATATTTAAGCCATCGGCGTGGAGTCGTTAGCGGCAATCGTCCGTTTCGATCAAAGAAAGGCTTGTGTCGCTGAAATGAGCAAAACAGAGAGCCCTAGCCGCTCCGCGCCGGATGGCGGAGTATTCCAAGCCCGACGGGATGCCGCTCGCGATTACATGGGCAATCAGGAACACTGCAATAATTGGAAGCCCCTCCTCGCTTCAGTTCCCGTCAGCTTCATGGATCTTCGCAACGGTATGTGCCGTTGGCCCATCGGTGATCCGCATCATTTGGAATCGTTCCGTTTCTGTGGCTGCGCGTGTTCATCGGCGGCCATTTATTGCGACACGCACAGGAAGCTGGCGCTAACTCCAAACCAGGCTAGGGCGCCCGCTCCACGCAAATATCTGCCGTCGTCCCCACCCAGCGCGACGTGAAAAATAAGCCCCCTTCCGTCTCGGAGTCACGCCCAACTCGACCTGACGCTATGACTTCGAGCTATCTTGATCTCTTCCTTGGCGCGCGAATCCTTCGATGGCGGCCGCGAGCGGGTCGGATTCGCGTTGTCAAATTTTTGAACCACGCTCCCCGGCCGACAAAGCCGTCTTGACGACGCTCTCTCATCGCCTTGAATGATCGACTGGACGTGATTTTTCTTATAAGGACAAAAGAATGGATACGGTGTTCAGCGCCACTATGCGTTACGTCACGCAGCTCATGAGCGCGCAAAGCGTGATGAAAAACGTCAGTCAGGCGCCGCAGGTCATCAAGCGCGCGCTTCCGCAATAAATCCATGGGTATCCGCCGGTTGAACCGTCTCCAGAATGTTCTGGCTTGACGCATTTGCAAACCAATATTGCCGAAAGTTTGAGAGAGGTCGAACTGCCTCCGCACGACCCCGGAGTTGAGCGTGTTCATTTGTTGGATGCCGCAACCGAGCGCCGCCCCACGGCGCGCAAGACAAGGCCACTGGGGGAGGTTTTAACGCTGCTGCGTCAAGCCTGCCCGGTGAGAAGCGGTCTTGTTGGTTCGAAGTCGATCGAAAAATTGCCCGAAGCGCCCTCGACGCCTCAAGAGGCGGCTTATCTCGCGCGAACATTCACATGCGAGGCTGGCGCGAGGGAATACAAGGTCTATGTCCCAAGCCATGCAAACGACGGGAAGCCTCCACTGATTGTCATGCTCCACGGCTGCAGCCAGGATCCAGACGATTTCGCAGCAGGGACCGGAATGAACCGCCTAGCCGAAGAATATGGATTCGTCGTCGCCTATCCGAGACAATTGGCGAAGGCCAATCAATCGGCATGCTGGAACTGGTTCAATCTGGCGGACCAGATGCGCGACGCGGGGGAACCGAGCATCATCGCCGGGATTACGCGCGCGATAATCGCCGAATTCGATATCGATGCCGAGCGGGTCTATGTCGCCGGCCATTCAGCCGGCGGCGCCATGGCCGCGATCATGAGCGCCACCTATCCCGAGCTTTACGCGGCGACAGGCATTCACTCGGGTCTCCCCTACGGCTCCGCCACCGACGTCGTTTCGGCGTTCGCCGCCATGCGCGGCGCATCGAGACCCGCCGCGCCGGACCAAAAAAAGGCTTGCCTCGACAGCGCGTGTGGCCAAGTCCGAACCATTGTTTTTCATGGCGCCTCCGATCAAACCGTGCATCCGTCGAACGCTGAATTGATCTTTGCCGCGGTGCGCGGCGCCCTCACTCATCGTTTAAACGAGACGAAACATGACGGCTCCACGGGAGGCCGCGCCTATATTCGCACGGTGATCGCGGACGCGAATGATGTCTCTCATGCGGAACACTGGGTCATCGATGGACTGGGGCACGCTTGGTCAGGGGGCAGCCCGCACGGTTCACAGACGGATCCACATGGACCCCCAACGCGTCCCGTGAAATGCTGCGGTTCTTTCTGCAAGGCGCTGCGCAGCCCTCGACGAGTTGATCTCTGCGCATAGAACGCGATATCAACGGGATATTAAAGGGCCGCGATCTCCGCCGCTCTTTTGGCGAGCCCGTTTATCATGCAAGCCCGTGGCGCGATAATTCACGGAAAGCCGATGGACGTGAAGAAGAGCATACAAAGCAAGCAAAGCTCTCGTTTCGGAGGCAAGGCGAATCATGCGCATCCGTGTCGGCTATGAACTGATCTATGAATGCCCGCAGCCGACGCCGATGCTGCTGACACTGAACACTCACTTTAGCCGCGTGGCGGATATCGTCATGCCCGACCATATCATCACCAGCCCCTCAATCCCGATCACGCCCTATCGCGACGAGTTTGGGAATTGGTGCAGTCGTATCGTGGCGCCCGCCGGCCAGATTCGCATTTCGACGGATGCGGTGATCAACGACAGCGGTTTACCCGATCCGATCGAACCCAATGCGTGGCAACACCAGGTGCAGGATCTTCCCAACGAGACCTTGGTGTTTCTTCTGGGAAGCCGCTACTGCGACACCGATCGGATGACCGATATCGCCTGGGGCCTGTTCGATAAGGCGCCGACCGGCTGGGGACGTGTCCAGGCGATCTGCGATTTCGTCCACAATCACATCGTTTTTGGCTATGAGCATGCGCGGTCGACGAGAACCGCTTCTGAGGCGTTCCAGGAGCAAAGGGGCGTCTGCCGCGACTACACGCATCTCGCCATCACCTTTTGCCGCTGCATGAACATCCCGGCGCGCTATTGCACCGGCTATCTCGGAGACATGGGCACGCCGCCGCCCTATGGGCCGGGCGATTTTGCAGCCTGGTTCGAGGTGTTTCTCGGCGGGCGCTGGCATGTCTTCGATGCGCGCAATAACACTCCTCGGATCGGGAGGGTGCTGATCGGGCGCGGGCGCGACGCCACCGATGTGCCGCTCAGCACCACATTTGGACCAAATGTCCTGAAGAGCTTCAAGGTTTGGACAGATGAAGTGCAATCGTGACGCCCTATCGGGGCGAGCGGGAACTTCCGCGCGAGGAACAGCGTGATCGCCGCTTTGCGCAGTCACTCTCGCGACGAGCGTGAGCGCCGATGAACGAGACGGCCAACCGCCTGTTGGCGCCCGACGAAACGGCGGCGATCACCGTGCACAACAAAGACGGCCAGTCGCCGTTCCTGATCGTGGTCGATCACGCGGGCAACGCAATCCCGCGCGTACTCGAGCGGCTTGGCGTTGCGGAGGCCGAATTGGAGCGCCACATCGCCTGGGACATCGGTATCGCTGCGGTTTCTCGATTCATGGCGGACGCGCTTGACGCCACCTTAGTGCAGCAGAACTATTCGCGCCTGGTCATCGACTGTAACCGCACGCCAGGGTCGGACGCGTCGATCCCAGAAATCAGCGAGCTAACCCCGATCCCTGGGAACATCGGCCTAAGCGAAGATCGAAAGCGCGCGCGCGTTCGTGAGATTTTCCACCCCTACCAAGATTGGATCGAAACCGAACTCGAGCTAAGGCGGCAAATTGGCCGACCGGTTGCGCTGATCGCCATGCATAGCTTTACGCCGGTTTTCATGGGCGCGGCGCGGCCCTGGCATGCCGGCGTGCTCTACAATCGCGATCCTCGTTTCGCCGACATTCTGATGGCGCTGCTGAAACGCGAAGAAGGACTCCACATCGGCGACAACGAGCCTTATAGCGTGTCCGATGCGTCGGATTACACCATTCCAGTGCATGGCGAGCGATGTGGCCTGCTTCACGTTGAGATCGAGATCCGTCAGGATCTGATCGCTGACGATAGCGGACAGCTAGCGTGGGGCGCGCTCCTCGCGCGTTTGCTACCGCAGGCGTTTCAGGAGTTAACGCCAATCGACGCGCTCGGACCCGCCTGAAATCCAAATGCATGGAGACCGCAACGCCGGAATAAGACCTCCTCTTCCGATCCGGCAACGGCGCCACGCTGAAAATCGCCGCATCTTCCGGTGGGGCGCTCGGGCGACGCAATAGCCCGAGTCCTTTGGCCGCTGGAACGACAAATCAACCCGAGGCCGCCGTCTTCAATTTCGACAAGGCGCGGATCTTTACGCGCATGCTCGCCGGTTTGGCGGCGCTCTTGATCATCTCGCCAGTGGCGGGATTGCGGACCAAGGTTCCAGCCCTGCGGGCCGGCACTTTGCGAAGGGTCACTTTCAACAAGCCGGGCAAGGTGAATTCGCCCACGCCGCGCGGATGCACCGATCCGAGCAACGCGCGTTCCAGCGTAGCGAAGACGCCTAAGGCGGTCTTGCGCGGGATGTCGTTCTGCTCGGCGATCAGGTTGATCAGCGCCGCCTTGGTGAAGGTTTCCTTTACCGGGCGAAGGGGCGCCGCTTCGGGCTTGCCTATATTTGACTTGCTGACTTTTGCCTTGGCCATGAGAACCTTTTCAGGGTTGGGTAGATTTCCAAATGCCGGGACTTCGTCCCTTTTGGAGTTCGGCTGTGTTAACGACGTAACTGCAACTTCGCAAGCTGCGCATTCCGCATCGACCCTCGAAGCCAGGAGTCAAGCGGCCGCTAATGGTGACGATAAGTTTTGTTGCTTTCTTGGGTGCTGCTTACGATCTTCGTCATCGCAGGAGGTTCATCATGAACGACAGCAAAAAGAACCAGGAGTTGTTGAACGCGGAACAATCTGGCAGAGCCACAGCGACAGAACAAATGAGACGCCGATGATGTAGCGCGACAATCTGGATGGAAGCGTTGCAGCGAACAGGATGGCGAATTCGGCGGTCGCGGCGAGGAGATGATTGTCGCGGCGCGACAGTAACGCAAGCGATATTTTCCTGACGGGGATTT
>Ga0182030_10017874_pt1 | contig 13650 bp, 13 predicted proteins | sample 812S3MmetaG_FD_121299 | JGI IMG/M metagenome (GOLD analysis project Ga0182030, IMG submission 121299) | Permafrost microbial communities from Stordalen Mire, Sweden - 812S3M metaG (Illumina Assembly) | ecosystem: Environmental > Terrestrial > Soil > Wetlands > Permafrost | place: Sweden... | reverse complement strand
GTGGACGACCGGGTGCCGCAGGACCCTGCCATGGTCGCGACCGCCATCACACCGGATTACGCCCTGGGCGGGCACACTGCGTCGCTCGGCCTTTGCTGGCTGCCAGCGGGCACGCTGCCGGGCTTCCCGGATGGCATGGCGATTGGGCAACACGGGTCGTGGAACCGCAGCAAGCTGAGTGGCTACAAGCTGGTCTTCATCCCGTTCACGGATGGGCGTCCATCCGGGCCGCCGCGCGATATCCTGTCGGGCTTCCTCGCCCCCGATGAGCGCGTGTCCTACGGGCGGCCCGTCGGCGTGACGATTGGTCCCGACGGCGCAGTCCTGATGGCGGACGATGTCGGCGATGTGATCTGGCGTGTGACGGGCGAGCCGCGCTGAGAGGACGCTCCCTCGTTGGGGCACGGCCCGATCCAGGCGACAGATGCCTGCTGCATCTAACCCGGATCGGTACGGTCGCGTTTGACGGTGCGACCCAGCGCCAGGGGATCGGCGGGTGTCGCCATGGCGTCGGCGGACGCATCGATGCGATCGTCGAGCAAAGGATTGTCGCGGCGACTTTCTTCGAGAAGCTGAATGACCTTGGCCAGTTTCTGCTCGCTCAACATCGCGAGCTCGAGTGTCATTTGGGCACGGCGCTGCGCGAGCTGATCGTCCCGCCGCTGCGTCGTCAGAATTAACGCGGTGATGCACAGCGCGGTGAGGGAAACGCCCAGCTGCATCCAGGCAAACGGCGGCGGGTCGATCGCGGGGTGACCGAGAGCGAGCATCGCGAGATTGCCGCCCGCCCAGCACACCACGGCCGCCACGAGGAGCCCAATAAACCCGGGCCGACCGAGCAGATCGACCATGCGTTCGACAACAAGCTGAACCCGCGTGGCGGATCCGCGGTGATCCGCATGCAGTTTGCCGGTCGCGCGGATCGTCTCCTCGACATGCTGCGGCAAAGTGGACGGCGGTAAATCCATGTTAGCGCCGGCGCTGGAGACAAAATTCCGGCGTATGGTCGTTGATGCCAGTGTCGCCGCCCGCTTGAGTACTCATGTGCCAGACAGTCATGCGCCGCACATGGCGTCGCTGGTTCCGTCACACAAGCGATAAGCCCACATGGCGCGTCGTGACCATCGCGTTCGTGTGATCGGCGGGGGGCAATCGCGTCGACAGGGTGAGGCCGAACCGCGTGGCCGCCAGCGGCGCGAAACGCTGTGGATCGAACGCCTTCGGCTTCTGTGTGCCAGCGGTCAATTCCCTGCCGGGGCACATCCGGGGCCGTGGCATATCCGGGCCTGCCCCGGCGCTCATCACTGCCCGCCCATCGAACCAGCGGGATGGAATGTGACCGAGGCGATGACCAGTGGGATTGCGATAAATCGGAATACCAGCCCTAACCGGGTTCAATTGACTCGCATTCCGGTCTAACCTACCTGCCGCAGCAATTGGAGCGGTCGCTCCGCTGTCATTCGCGTTTCATTCGAAAGGGGTAGCCATGGCATCGCTCAAGGGTAGCAAGACCGAGGACAATCTGAAGGCCGCCTTCGCCGGTGAGTCGCAGGCCAATCGCCGCTACCTCTACTTCGCCCAGAAGGCCGACGTGGAGGGCTACAATGACGTCGCCGCCGTGTTCCGCTCCACCGCCGAGGGCGAGACCGGCCACGCGCACGGTCATCTGGAATATCTCGAGGCGGTGGGTGATCCGGCCACCGGCCTGCCGATCGGCAAGACCGGCGACAATTTGAAGGCCGCGGTCGCCGGCGAGACGCACGAGTACACCGACATGTATCCGGGCATGGCGCGCACCGCGCGTGAGGAAGGCTTCGAGGAAATCGCCGACTGGTTTGAGACGCTGGCCAAGGCCGAGCGCTCGCATGCCGGCCGCTTCCAGAAGGCCTACAACGACCTCGGCTGATCGCCCGCACTGACGACCTTGCTTCTCCCTCTCCCGCGCTGCGGGAGAGGGTTGGGGTGAGGGTATCGTCTCAACCAAGGATCGCGAGCGGATGAGGGAAGGCAGCCTGGAGGCGCCGACGCGCCATCCGATTGCGTGGCAGGACCCCGACTACACCGATACGGCGAAGCTCGATGCGGAGATGCGGCGGCAGTTCGACGTCTGCCACACCTGCCGGCGCTGCTTCAATTTGTGTGATTCGTTTCCGCGCCTGTTCGACGTGATCGACGAGTCGAGCACCGGCGAACTGGACGCGGTCGACAGCGCCGCGCTGAAGCCGGTCGTCGACGCGTGCACGCTCTGCGACATGTGCTTCATGACGAAGTGCCCGTACGTGCCGCCGCACGCGTTCAACATCGATTTCCCGCATCTGATGCTGCGCTATCGCGCCGCCGAGGCGAAGGCCGGGCAGGTGTCGTTCGCGGACCGGCAGCTTGCGGCGACGGACCGCAACGGCAAGCTGGCAGGGCTGGTGGCGCCGGTGGCCAACTGGGCCGGCAAGCGCGGCAATGCACTGACGCGGCCATTTCTGCAAAAGCACGCTGACCTGCACTACGACGCCGAGCTGCCGAAATTCCATGGGCGCAGTTTCGTTGCGCAGGCGAAGGCGGCACCGGAGGTGAACGCCGCCGCGCCGGCGTTCGGTCGCAAGGCCGTGCTGTATGCGACATGTTTCGTCAATTACAACGATCCCGATGTCGGCATTGCGACGCGGGCGGTGCTGGCGAAGAACGGCGTGGCGACCGAGGTGGTGCATCCGCGCTGCTGTGGCATGCCGCTGCTGGAGCAGGGCCGCCTCGCCGAGGTCGCTGAGGCTGCGAAAGCAGTCGCCGCCGATCTGAAGCCGTGGATCGACAAGGGCTACGACATCATTGCGCTGGTGCCGTCCTGCGCGCTGATGCTGAAATTCGAGTGGCCGTTGATCCTGCCCGGCAACGCCTCGGTGAAGACTCTGTCGCAGGCCACCTTCGACATCAGCGAATACATCGTCGACATCGCCAAGAAGGAGGGCCTGGCGCCCGGCATGCAGCCCGTACCCGGCGGCATGACGGTGCATATGGCCTGCCACGCGCGGGCGCAGAACATGGGCCAGAAGGCCGCCGAGATGCTGCGCCTGATCCCGGATGCGGATGTGCAGGTGATCGAGCGTTGCTCCGGCCACGGTGGATCCTGGGGCTTCAAGACGGAGAATTTCGAGGTCGCGCTGAAAGTCGGCCGTCCGGTTGCACGCCAGGCGAACGAGGGCGGCAAGGCGTTCGTTACCTCCGAGTGTCCGCTGGCCGGCGTGCACATCGCGCAGGGCATCGAGAAACTTGGCGGTGACGCGAAGAAGCCCCATCTGATTGCCCACCCGGTGCAGCTTCTGGCGCACGCCTACGGGTTGACTGGCTGATGTCTTTGCCTCTCCCGCCAGGGCGGGAGAGGTCGCGGAGCGCTTGCGACTACCGACCTGAAGGACCCGCCCCAATGGCGAACAAGCACGAGATCCTCGAAGCCGACATTCTGCCGCCCGCCGAGTATGCGCGTGCCCGTGCGGAATGGCGCCGCAAGGTCGCCGCGATCAAGCGCAACCGCCGCATCGAGGTCGGCCCCTACGTCACGTTCTACTTCGAGAACTACGAGACCATGTGGCTGCAGGTCCACGAGATGGTCTTCATCGAGAAAGGCGGCGCCGAGCAGATCCCGGGCGAGCTCGAGGCCTACAACCCGTTGGTGCCGAAAGGCAACGAGCTCGTTGCCACGTTCATGATCGAGATCGACGACCCCGACCGCCGCCGCCGCATCCTCGGTGGCCTGGGCGGCATCGAGGAGACCGCGTTCTTCCGGATCGGTGAAGAAACAGTCCCCGCGGTCGCGGAAGCCGACATGGACCGCACCACCGCCGAGGGCAAGGCATCATCGGTGCAGTTCGTGCACTTCCTGTTCACCCCCGCGCAGATCGCGGCGTTCAGGCGCGACGGCGCGCAGGTGGTGCTGGGCCTGACGCACAAGAACTACGGCCACATGGCGGTGCTGTCCGACGCCGTGCGCACCGAACTGGCCCGCGACTTCGACTGAAATCACATGTTGCCTCGGGGGGCGACCAAGGGTCCTGCGCGCAAGCCCCCCGTTAGTGCAGCTCAACCCCCTGCGCCACCCGCGTCGCTGCCTTGTCCAGCGAGAACGCCGCCGCCAGGCTGATCAGAGCGCTGAACGCCAACCACGCCCCCACCATTGCATTGCTGTTGAACACATGGTTCAGCCAGGTGCAGATCGCCGGCGTGAACCCACCCAGCACCGCCGCGGCAAACGCCTGCGCGAACGCGTAGCCCGCGGTGCGCGCGTGCGCCGGCACAAGCTCCACCATCGCCGCCACCTGCACCGAGCTGTAGCAGGCATACATGAACGAGAACCACAGCTCGAACACGGCGAACCTGAACACTGTGGGGTCGGCTGCGAGCCAGGCGAGCAACGGATAGGCGGTGACCGCGGCGGTGATCGTCACGCCGATCAGCATGGTGCGGCGGTTCATCCGATCCGCCAGCAGTGCCGTAACCGGCAACCAGATCAGCGTGGACAGGCCCACGAAGAACAGGATGACGAACCCTGCCATCGCGCCCAGATGCAGGCTGGCGATGAAGGTCGGTGCGAATGTCTGGATCGCCTGGGAAACGACCACCGCCATGGCGGCGAGGCCCATGCAGCGGATGACGATCCGCCAATTGGTCGCGAGGCTGGTGCAGATCTCACCAACCGTGGGCGTCCGCTTCCGCTTGGCGAACACCGAGGTCTCGGCCAGGCTGGCACGCAGCCAGAACATGATGGGGATCACCGCGCAGCCGAGTAACAGTGGAATCCGCCAGCCCCAGGCCTGCGTCTGGTCAGGCGTCAGGGTCACCATCAGGAAGATGCCGACCAGCGACGCCGCCATCACCGCGAATTGCTGGCTGGCGGCTTGCCAGCATGTGTAGAAGGCGCGTCGTTTCGGCGGCGCGATCTCGGCCAGGTAGACGACCACGCCACCCAGCTCGGCGCCGGCCGAGAAGCCCTGCAGCAGACGGCCGACCAGCACGAGCAGCGGCGCCGCCAAGCCGATCGTCGCGTAGGACGGCGTGCACGCGACCGAGATGATGCCCAGCGACATCAGCGTCAGGGTCAGGATCAGCCCTTTGCGCCGGCCATGTCGATCCGTGTACGAGCCGAGCACGATGGCGCCGACCGGCCGGGCCAGAAAACCAAAGGCGAACGTCATCAGCGCCAGCATCAGCGACAGGTATTCATTGCTGCTCGGGAAGAACGTCTGCGCGATGTAGCGGGCGTAATAGCCGTAGATCATGAAATCGTAAATCTCGAGCGCGTTGCCCGCCGCGACCTGGATGATCGGTTTGATCGCGACGCGCGAGCCGTCGTTCGCCGGGGTGGTCAGCGGCGCCGCCGCCGGGCCGGGCGCGCCCGGTCGGAGATCCGGCGGTGGTCCGAGGTCATTTGGCATGTCTGTCAGCTCTTCATGTGACCGGTCAGGTTCGCGGGTCAGGGTATGACCATCAAGGCACGAACGTTTAAGGCATCAACGTGCGGCCAGCCGCTAAACAAACTGCTAATGGCAACATACCCAGGTGCTGTCCTTGATCCTGATCAACCGGATTGCCGCATTTTGCGGCGGTGCTGGGGGCCTCCAGCTTCGCCGGGCGATGGCCCGACCGCAACTTCACCATCGTGACATGGGTCGGAACCCGCCCCAGCCGCGTTCGTTAACATCTTAACCGCCAGGGTCGAGAATGCCAGGGTCGGGAATGCCAGGGTCGGGAATGCTCGTCCACGTCACACCCGCGTCAGGCATCGTCGTCGCGATGCTCGTTGCCTGCTTCCTCATGGTGCTGGCGTTCGAGGCCACCAACGGCTTCCACGACACATCGAACGCGGTCGCGACCGTGATCTATACGCACGCGCTGAAGCCGGTGCAGGCGGTCGTCTGGTCGGGCGTGGTGAACTTCATCGGCGTGCTGGTCGGCGGCATCGCGGTCGCCTATGCGCTGGTGGAGATCCTGCCACCCGATGTGCTGACCCCGCCCGATGGATCCCCCGCCGTGCCGATGCTGGTCGCCATCTTCGTATCGGCCTTGTTCTGGAACGTTCTCACCTGGGCATTCGGCATCCCCAACAGCAGTTCCCATTGCATCATCGGTGCGCTGATCGGCGTGGCGGCCACGGATGCACTGCTCGACGCGCGCAGTCTGTCGCAGGGTGTCGACTGGCATCAGATATGGACCGTGCTGAAGGCACTCGCGGTCTCGCCGATCCTCGGCTTCGTGCTGGCGGGTGGGCTGTATGCGATCCTGCGTGTCACCATCCGTCGTGGCCACCTGTTCGAGCCGCCGAAGGAGAATGAACCGCCGGCGTGGTGGCTGCGTGGCCTGTTGATCCTGACTTGCACCGCGGTCAGTTTCTCGCACGGCACCAATGACGGCCAGAAGAGCATTGGCCTGATCATGCTGACCATCATCGGCCTGATGCCGGCCACCTACGCGCTCAATCTCCAGGCGCAGGACCAGGTGGCAGCGTTAGGCCGCAATGCCGCGGCGGCGAAACCATTGATCCAGAGCTACGGTGACGACCTGAAGCCACAGGCAATGCAGGCCGTCGAGGACCTGAAGAATGCCGGATCAGCTCTCGCGGCAACCCCGGCGCCGGAGGTGGATCGCGCGTTGCAGCAACGGGCGATCAGGTCCCGATTGCGCGGCGACGTTTATCTCGTGTTGTCGGAACTGAAGCACGTCGGCGAAATGAAACACGCCGAGCCGGCCGACAGGACGAAAGCCGCGGCGCTGCGCAAGGAGATGGCACCACCGGTCCAATACGCACCGATGTGGGTCCGTGTGCTGAGTGCGGTCTGCCTCGGCGTCGGCACCATGTTCGGCTACAGGCGCGTGGTGCGCACGCTGGGGGAGCGCCTGGGCAACGCGCGCATGACACCTGGCCAGGGCGCGTCCACGGAGCTTGTCGGCTCCGTGCTGATCGGCTCCGCGGGGATCACCGGGCTGCCGGTCAGCACGACGCACATTATCACCTCGGGGATCGCTGGCACGATGGTCGCTGGCGGCCAAGGGGTGCACCGGATCATGCTGACGCGGATCGTGACGGCCTGGGTCTTTACGCTGCCGGTAACAATGCTGATCTCCGGCGTGCTGTTCTATCTGCTGAACAACCCGAAATTCTGACCTTGGGTCGGGGTTGCTGGGGCACCCGCTTGAGCCGGCGCGCGGCGCCGCGCACACTCCCCCGGCCGAGGGAGAAACGCCATGTCGCTGTTCGAGAAAGGCGCCGTCACCGGTGTCGGGGAAACCGCCTACATGCGCGGCACCGATCGCACGCCGCTGTCGTTGCAATTGGAAGCGTCGCTGAACGCGATCGCCGATGCGGGCCTCAGTCCGCGCGACATCGACGGCGTGATCCCCTACGGCACCAGTGCGGTCGCCGAGGATTTCGTCACCAATTTCGGCATCCCGGATCTGCGCTTCTCCGCCACCACGCCGATGGGCGGTGCCAGTCCGGTCGCCGCCATCCAGTGCGCCATCGCCGCGATCAACGCCGGCATCTGCAACCATGTGCTATTGTCGCTCGGCCGCACCGGGTATTCCGGCGGCCGCATCGGCACGCGGGTGACGCAGATGCCGCAGTTCCACGTGGTCGGCGAGTTCGAGATGCCGTCGGGCGCCATTGCGCCGGCGCAGCTCTACGCCGCGATGGCGCGCCGCCACATGGAGCTGTACGGCACCACCAGCCGCCAGCTTGCGGAGATCGCCGTCAGCACGCGGCACAACGCGACGCTGAACGGCAACGCAACGATGAAGCAGCCGATCACACCGGAAGATCACCAGGCATCTCGCATGATCTCCGACCCGCTGCGGCTATTGGATTGCAGCCTCGAAAGCGACGGTGGCGCGGCGGTGGTGATCAGTTCCGCCGAGCGCGCACGCGACATGCGCAAGCCACCGGTGGTGGTGATGGGCATTGCCGAGGGCCATCCGGACTCGCCCAGTGCGATCACGCAACGACCCGACATGACGCGGCTCGGCCTGGCGAAGGCCGCACCGAAAGCGTTCGCCATGGCCGGTGTGACGCATGACGACATCGACGTCGCCGAAATCTACGACTGTTTCACCTACATCGTGCTGTGCCAGTTGGAGGATGTCGGGTTCTGCCAGAAAGGCGAGGGCGGTCCCTTCGTCGCCAGCGGTGCCATCCGCCTCGACGGCAAGCTGCCGATCAACACGCATGGCGGCCTGCTGTCGCAGGCGCACATGGCCGGCATGAACCACGTCGTCGAACTGGTGCGCCAGTTGCGCGGCGAGGCTGGCGCGGCACAGGTGCGCGAGGCGGCGATCGGCCTGGTCACCGGCTACGGCGACATGGGTGACGGCACCATCGCCATCATGCGGAGGGCCTGACGATGAGCGAGACGTACGCCAAGCCCCTGCCGCATCCCACCATCGACACGCAGCCCTATTGGGACGGATTGCAGAACCGGGAACTGCGTCTGCAGCATTGTGCCGATTGCGGCAAGGTGCGGCATTATCCGCGGCCGGTCTGCGACGCCTGCTGGTCGATGAAATTCGAATGGAAAGCAGCGTCCGGTCACGGGCGCGTGCATTCCTGGACCATCACGCACCATGCCTTTCATCCCGGCTTCAAGCCGGCGTTGCCCTATACGCTGGTCACCGTCGACCTGGATGAGGGCGTGCGGATCAATGCGCGCATGCGGGGTATTGATCCGGCAGCGTTGCGCATCGGCCTACCAGTGCGAATCGAATTCGAACCCGTGACGCCGGAGGTCACGTTGCCAGTGGTGATCCCGATAACGTGAATCGGGCGCCCGCCGCCAGCACGGCAGCGCCAACGGCGCGGATCGGCCATCATGTTTTCATTGTATGAAAACGCTGGCGAAATGTTGAAGTGGTTGCGTACGCCGTTACCGTAATCTGCCAAGATCCGGGCATATTTCGCTCCTTATTGGTCAGTAGGAACCACGCACGCCTGCCTGCAACGAAGCAGGCATTCGCGCGTCGGGGCCGGGATCAGGAGGAAGTCATGGATAAGACGAAGGCCGGGTTGATTGGTGTGGTTGCCGGGCTGGCGACCATGGGTGCCGGGATGGGATCGGGGTTCGCCGCCTCAGGCGCGCCCATTGATCCGGCGGAGGCGTTGCATGCGTCCTCGTATGCCGACCTGCTGTCGCCGGTGCAGAACGCCGTCGCGGTGATGAAGGCGGATGATGCCGCCCGTGCGCGGCAAACCGAGGGCGACGTGGAGCTGGCGCAGTTCTACTTCGGGCCGCCCCCGCATCATCACCACCACCATCATCACCATCACCACCATCATCATCATCACGCGTCGTACTACCCGCACCACCACCACCATAACAATGCGGTGATTGCGGTGCCGGGAATCGGCGTGGTGATTCGCTGATACGACGTGGGTCGATCGGGCCCCGGCGACGCAACGACGTGTCGGGTGATCGCGGCGAGGGCTGACGTCGCTGCACCAACGTCAGGCCGGGCCCCGGGTCCGGCCTAAAGCCGGCCCGAGGACAGGCTCCGGCCAGGGATCGACGCTTTTGCTCGCGAGTCGAGGCGTGGATGCCGTGACCAAACCACGGCATGACGGTCCGGGCGGCGCCGCCGTCAGCCGCCTTCCTCCTTTGCCTTCGCGCGCGCGGCGCGCAAGATCTGGCGATAGGTCCCGTCGAACACGGTGTGGGTCGACGAGGTCCAGCTCGTTTCTTTACCCAACGTATCGCGGCTGGCGTGGATGCGTCGGCCACGCACCTCGCGCTCGGCGGCTTCCTCCTCATCCATGGGTACCAGTTCGAACTCCGGCGCGGCCGGCACGAACAGCATCTGCATGAACGGCTCTCCCGACCGGAACACATGCGTGCAGCCCGGCGGCGGTGCCTTGAAGATCACGAACGAGATCATCGGCCACCAACTGGTGCGCAGTAGCGCCGGCACTGCCAGCGGCACATCGTTTTCGGGCGATGTGTAATAGCGCGGATGCGGCTCGGTCCGCACCGCCATGTCGTCGGGGACCTTCAGATCCAACAGCAACTGGTACGAATAATAATCCTCCCCGAACGTACGGAATGGCGGCCAGTTGACGCCGGTGCCCGGATCAGGACCCCAGTCGGCCTCCAACACCACATGGCCGTCGCGCTGCGTCACGCGCAACTCGGTATCGAACGGATAGAACAGCTCCATCCCGTACTGCGCGCCCTCGACGAACGGCATGCAGTGCCAGCCGTATTCGTGTGAACCGTCGCGCCGCGGTTCGGGATTCCCGGCCCAACCCGGCACCTCCATCTTGGTGCGGCGCGGCATCAGACGCGGTTCGAAGAGCCGGTATTTGACGGTGGTCATGGCACGCGCCTCGATCGTTGCGTTGGGACATGGATCGGCTGGTCTGCCAGCCAACGCGCGGCGCCGTGAACAGTTCCAGCGTCCATGCTCCACGCGCCGGCCCGCGCGCGCAGCCTGGCCATGAACTATGGCCAAGACGCGGCACCGCCCGCGCCGGTGCGGCCACGGCGAAGCCGCCTGTTCGCGGCACTGAATCGCCTGTAGTGGTCCGATCCCGACAGAAGCATCCCATGCGGTCGGATGAATCGGCCCACAAATAGTAGGCTAGAGGTTCCAATCAGACGGCACTATCCGTCTCATTTGAACCTCTAGCCAGCCGGCGTGACATTCGCCACAGTCGCGCATGAAAAAAGGTCCCCGGCACGCACCGGGCGAACGAAAGGGAGGAACATGACGGTCAGATCCGTCGCCGCCACAGTGCCCCGCACGTCCATGCCGCGCGATCCCGCGTAGGCACCGCGTCCGCAATGGACATTTCGCTCGACCTGCTCGGCAACGCACTGATCTCCGGGGTGCTGCTCGGCGGCTTTTACGCGGCCGTCACGATCGGGATTACCATCTCGTTCGGCATGCTCGATGTGGTGAACATCGCGCACCCGGCGTTCATCATCCTCGGCTCGTACATTGCCTATATCGCCAACGCCTCGCTGGGGGTCGACCCGGTGATCGCCAGTATCGTCGTGGCACCGGCGTTCTATCTGCTCGGTGCGGCGATCTATCAGGTCTACTATCTCGCCTTTGAGCGACGCGGCGACCAGGCGTTGCAAGGACTCGCGTTCTTCTTCGGCCTGCTGTTCATCACCGAGGTCACGCTGGTCCTGGTGTTCGGCGTCGACTACCGCCTGGTGGAGGCGCCCTATATCGGCCCTAGTCTGCGTCTGGGTCCGATCGAACTACCGGGCCGACTGCTGGTCCCCTGCCTGGTGGCGCTGGCGATGGTCGGCGCGCTGCATGTGTTCACTTCCAGAACGTTCATCGGCCGCGCCATCCTGGCCGTGGCGCAGGATCAGTTGGCATTGCGGCTGATGGCGGCCGATCCGGTGCGGATCAAGCGCATCGCCTTCGGCCTATCGATCGCGACCGCCTCGGTCGCCGGCGCAGTGCTGATCATCATCCAGCCGGTCGAGCCGTCGATCGGCCGCGACTATATCGGCCGGGTCTTTGCGATCTGCGTGATGGGTGGGCTGGGGAGCTTCGGCGGCACGCTGGCCGCGGCCATGATTCTGGGCATTGTCGAGAGCCTGACGGCCACGTTCTACGGCCCATCCTGGACGCCGGCGGTGGCGTTCGGCTTCCTGCTGATCACGCTGGCCATCAGGCCGAGCGGGCTGTTCGGCCGCACCTAGCGCATGCGCACCGCGAGGTTCCTGCCGCTGATCCTGCTCGTCGCGGCACTGGTGTTCGGCGTCGCGCGGGCGATCGACAACTCCTACGTGTTCTTCGCCGGCTATGTCGTGCTGCAGTACATCGTGTTGGCGATCGCGTGGAACATCCTGGGCGGCTACACCGGCTATGTGAATTTCGGCACGCCGGCATTCCTGGCGATCGGCGCCTATGCCTCGGTGGCGCTCTACAAGATCGTTCCGTTGCCGATCCCGCTGCTGATGCTGATCGGTGGCGTGCTGTCCGGCATCGTCGGACTGGGCACGGGATACCTCACGCTGCGGTTGCGTGGCGCATTCTTCTCCATCGCCACGCTGGCGCTGTCGGTGGTCGTGCAGACGCTGGTGACGAACTGGGATTTCGTCGGCGGCTCGCGCGGCGCCTATATCATCCGCCCAATGGCGGCACCGCTGATCGGCGGCGGCTACATCGACTATCTGTGCCTGCTGATGCTGCTGCTGGTGGTGTTGTCCGTCGTGATCGCGCGGGCGATCGAGCACTCGAAGTTGGGCTATGGCTTTGCCACGATCCGCGACGATGAAGCGGCGGCCGAGGCGTCGGGCGTGCCGACGCTGCGGCTGAAGCTGATGGCAACTACGTTGTCCGGTGCGCTGATGGGCATGGCGGGCGCGCCGCTGCCGTATTACGTGACGTATCTCGATCCGGCGTCGGGATTCAGCCTGACCTACGCGGTGAACGCGATTGCCATGCCGCTGATCGGCGGCACCGCAAGCTGGATTGGGCCGATCCTCGGCGCGGTCATCCTGGGCACGGTGCAGCAGTTGGTCACTGTAACGATCTCGTCGGCCGCCAACCTGCTGATCGTCGGGCTGATCCTGGTCGGCTTTGTCATTGTCGCGCCGAACGGAATTGTCGGCCTGGTGCGGGGATGGCGGCGATGAGCGACACGGCGCTGCTGCAGGTGAGGGGGCTCGGCAAGCGGTTCGGTGGCTTCGTCGCACTGGAAGCGATCGATCTTGTGGTGCTGCCGGGCGAGCGCGTCGGGCTGATCGGCCCGAACGGCTCCGGCAAGAGCACGCTGGTGAACTGCCTGTGCGGCACGTTGCGTCATGAGCTCGGCACGGTGCGATTCGAGGGCCGCGATCTGGCGGGGCTGAAGGCGCATGAGCGTACCCGCCTGGGCCTGGCGCGCAGCTTTCAGTTGCCGCGGCCGTTCGGCAGCCTGACGGTGGCCGAAAACGTTCTGGTACCGATCCTGTATGCGGTACAGGCGCGCGGCCATCATACCGCCGAGACGGACGCGCGCTGCGCCGAGCTGCTGGGCATGGTCGGGCTGGCGGACAAGTCCAGGAAGCTGCCGCGCGACCTGACGCAGATCGAGATGCGCAAACTTGAATTGGCGCGCGCGATGGCGTCGGAGCCGCGGCTGCTGATTGCCGATGAGGCGATGGCCGGGCTGTCGCACGGCGAGGTGGACGACATCCTGGCGTTGCTGATCCGGATGAACGAGGGCGGCGTCACCGTCATCATGATCGAGCACATCATGCGCGCGGTGCTGCATTTCTCGCAGCGGCTGGTGGTGCTGGTGGCGGGCCGCAAGATCGCCGACGGCAATCCGCAGGAGGTGGTGCGCAACCCCGAGGTGGAGCGGGCGTATCTTGGCGAATAGCCTCACCCTGTCATCGATCGAAGCCGGCTATGGCGCGGTGCGCGTGCTGCATGGCGTGTCGATGACGGTCGGTGGCGGCGAAACAGTTGCGCTGCTCGGCACCAACGGCAACGGCAAGTCGACGCTGATGAAATGCATCATGGGCATGGTGCGGCCGACCGCCGGCAGCATCATGGCCGAGATCGACGGCAAGCGGCACGAGCTGGTGGGGCTGGCGACCGAGGCCATCGTCGATCTGGGCATCGGGTTCGTGCCGGAAGGGCGACGCTTGTTCCCGCGCCTGTCGGTGACGGAGAATT
>Ga0182030_10017873_pt1 | contig 13650 bp, 3 predicted proteins | sample 812S3MmetaG_FD_121299 | JGI IMG/M metagenome (GOLD analysis project Ga0182030, IMG submission 121299) | Permafrost microbial communities from Stordalen Mire, Sweden - 812S3M metaG (Illumina Assembly) | ecosystem: Environmental > Terrestrial > Soil > Wetlands > Permafrost | place: Sweden... | reverse complement strand
GGGCTATTATGGCGGCGGCGGCGGCGTATGGACTGGTGGCGCTGGCGGCGCATCGTACGCTAATGCAGCATGGGCATCTTCTGTAACACACACACAAGGTTATAACAATGGCGACGGGTCAATAACTTTTAACTACGTTGTTCCCGGCACTTATACTATTCAATGGGGTGCTGACGCAGTGACTGCAGGGTTTAGCCCAACAGTTACAGGCGCACTACCTTCTTCACCTATTAGCGTTGCAATCCCGGCTGGTGCTGCTCCTAACACTTACTACGGTACTTTATACATTGCTAATACGCTTTGCGAAAGTCAGGGCTATCCAATATCAGTTGTTGTTAACCCGATACCTGATGTAGCTGTGGTTCCCGGACAGGTTTTCTGTAATGGCGATGACTCTACTACAGGCGCTGTGTTCACTAACGTTACACCAGGCACTTATCCTGCTACTGTTTTCACATGGACTAACAGCAATACTGCTATAGGCATTGAAGATACAGGTAGAGGTAATATCCTGTCATTTACTGCTACTAATGCTACTGCATTACCCATAACAAGTAATATCACAGTAACTCCGATAGCAAATTCATGCTCAGGCACATCTACTACTTTTACAGTAACAGTAAATCCTACACCAACATTGACTGTGGCTACTGTTTCACCAATATGTAACTACGGGCCTTTCCTTTTCGGTCCAACCAGCGGTACTCCAGGCACATCGTTCCTCTGGACAGCAAAGCCAACAACGGGCGCAGTAATACAAATACCAAGTGGTTCTGATAATCCAGATGATTCAATCACCAACACTACTGCTAACACTGTTATAGTTCCTTTCGTTTATACTTTAGCTGCTAATAGTTGTATTAATAGCCAAACAGTAAATGTTAGCGTACTTCCTACGCCGGAGCTGAGTTCGCCTCTTACCGGTTCTGTATGCAGTGGCAATACTTTTAGCTATAATGCTACCAGTTTGACTCCCGGTGTATCTTATACCTGGTCAAGAGTTTTTGTAGCGGGGGTAACACCTGCTACAGGTTCCGGTTCTACTTCCAATATTACTGAGACGCTTGGCAATACAGATCCTGCCACGGCAATCGTTCAGTACGTATTCACAAATACAATTACAGTTGGAGGCACTACTTGTTCGAATCAGCAAAACGTAAGTGTATCGGTTAACCCGCTTCCTGCTTTGACTGGTTCCCCGTATCCGCCAGCAGCGCTATGTAGTGGTACAGATTTTAATGAGGGTCTTTTTACTCCAACAAGTATTCCAGGTACAAGCTTCGCGTGGAGCAGAGCATTAACCCCAGGAATTAGTAATCCAGCAGGTTCAGGTATCAATTCACCAGATGAGGTGTTGAATAATAGTACGCCTAACCCGGTTGCGGTAGTTTACACTTACACGCTGACATTTAATGGCTGCCCGAACCTGCAATATGTAACGGTAACAGTTAACCCGATACCTAAGCTGATCACTACACCACCGTTAGCGTTCTCTGTATGCGACAGCGCACTGGTAAGCTACAATCCTTCCAGCCTTACGGCTGCTACTACCTTCATCTGGCAGCGTAATGCCGTGGTAGGTATTTCTAATTTTGTTGGAAGTAGCACAGGTAATCCGATGGAGTATTTGTATAATACCACGGCTTTGCCTATAGTAGATACCTACTATTATACATTAACTGCTAACGGTTGCTCTAATTCACAAAATGTAGTGGTGACAGTAAATCCAAAACCGGTATTCAGCGCACTGTCGCTTACTGCGGCTCCTATTTGCGATAGTACAGTTTTCAGTTTCCCAACTACTAGCTCAACACCTGGAGTTACCTACTCCTGGTACCGTCCATATGTGCCCGGTATTTATGCTGCTGCTGAAACAGGAATCAATAGCCCTGACCAGGAGCTCATTAACTCTACTAACGTGATCGTACCGGTAGTGTATATCTACACTTTAACGGTAAATGGCTGTACCAATGTTCAGAATGTTACGGTTATCGTAGAGCCTACGCCAAGGTTGACATCTTCTCTAACCGGTTCTTTTTGTAGCGGTTCAGAATTCAGCTACAATCCTACCAGCTTTACTCCGGGCGCTACCTTCTCATGGGACCGTCCTGCAACACTGGCTATACCAGGTTCAGGCTTTGGAGTGGGAAGTGTGAATGAAACGCTTACCAGCCCGGGCTTAACGCCGGTGACTGTGCAATATGAATATAGGTTAGGTGTAGGTTCATGTATAAACCTCGGTTATCAAACAGTCAATGTTGTGATTGATCCTACTCCTCCGGCGCCGTCTATTACTATTACGTCACCTTCCACTGTTTGCCTGAATACACTTTATCAGAATTTTGGCGCACTATCAGCGCCAGCTTCCGGTATTGATTATACCTGGAGTGCAACAAACGCAACCATTTTTGCAACGGCGGCCAATGGCCAAAACGTGATCATCAACTTTAATTCAGCTGGTAACGCAGTCGTAACGCTCAGTGCTAATGTAAATGGCTATAGCTGTTATCGTAGTTCTAGTAAAACTGTGAGTGTAAGTAATAGCGGAGCTGATGTAGTACCGGTGGTTGTTTATAACAATGGCCAGTTCATTTGCCTGCAGAATAACAACCAGAGCTACCAATGGGGTTATGATGATCTTACAACACTGCAGTCTGTAGTACTTACAGGGGAAATTAACCAGAACTATGATAACAGTAACCCTGATCTGTACCACAAGCACTATTGGGTAATTACTGTTACAGAGGGTTGTATGCAAAAAGCGTATTACGATGATCCGCCAACAGGGATTGCAAACCTGACTGCAGGTGGTACGAATGTTAAAGTATTTCCTAACCCCGCAACAGATAATATCAGTGTAGAAGTTAGTACTACAGTTACCGGTAATATACAGGTAGAGGTATTAAATATGCTTGGCCAGCGCCTGATGACGCAGGCGTTGGTAGATAACAAGGCTGACTTTAATGTGGAAAGCTTACCTGCAGGCAACTACCTTGTAGGCTGTTATCTTAACGGTGTGAAAGTAGCTAACGCCAAGTTTACTAAAAACTAATTTCTTCAACATTAAAAAATAGATAGATGAAAAAAATATTTTTCTTGTTGATAGCAGCCAATGGAGCGTTATCAGCTTTTGCCCAGGCTCCCGGAACAAATAATAATGCGGACAGCTCTAAGCATAGGGTATGGTTCAAACCAGACAGCATGCTCACGAGGTGGGTAATTGATGTTAACGCAACCGGTGGGATGCTTACCCGCAATATGACTACTGCCAATACCAGCGGTAATTACACTAATGGCATCAATAACAATACCGGTAGCCTGAAATTCAACAACGGATTATCTGTAGGCGGTGATGCGGAAATTGGTTATTTCTTTGGCAAGAAAGCACACTTTGGTATTGGTGTCGGTTTCCAGTATCTCTATCAGCAGGGCGATGCAACCTTGAATAATTTCATGGTGCAATACCAGTCTATTGATAACAATGGCAACACCTTCAGGCAGGTGATCACGGCTGATAACCAGATAAAGGAGCATGTTATGGTTTCCAATATGAACATCCCATTGCTGCTGAAGTATAAAAAGAGGTTTACACAACGCGTTGGCTTTACTGCTGATGCCGGAATACTGTACAACCTCCAGGAGAAAAATTCATACAACACTAATGCCGTTTTTGATTACGAAGCTATATATCAATACAATGGTGGTGTGCTCAATGGCCTTCCTACTTCTTATGATAACGGTGTAACGCCAGCCACTACCGATTACCTGATCACAAAGAGCAATTTCACTAGTAAGAATCCTAATGGCGATTTGAATGCATATTTTGCATCTCAGGCTGAAAAAGGACATAATGTAGGGTTAGGTGTTCAACCAGATAATAAGAAGGGTTCCGTTAGTTATCTGCAGGGTTCCGTAGGCTTTTTAATCCGTCCTGCTGTAAACATATTCTTATCTGATAACGTGGCGCTTAATTTGGGTTTGTACTACCAGTTCCAGCCATTTAATAACAATGTGCCTTCAGGTTACAGGCTTACTGATAAAGTAGGCAGCTATAGTTCCGTATTGAATACTGTTTCCGCCAGCAATGACCAGTCTTATGGCCTGAATGTTGGTCTGAGGTTCTTCTTTGGCAAGCAAAAAGACAGCGACCATGATGGTATCCCTGACAGAAAAGACAAATGTCCTTACGTATGGGGCCTTCCACAGTTCAATGGCTGTCCTGATACAGATGGCGACGGTATACCTGATTATGCTGATTCCTGTGTTGATGTTCCGGGTACTGCCCAGTTCCACGGTTGCCCTGATAGTGATGGTGATGGTATTCCTGATAAAGACGACTCTTGTCCTTACCAGGCCGGTCCTATCCAATACCATGGCTGTCCTGATAGCGACGGTGATGGTATTCCTGACAAGGACGACAGGTGTCCGTTCGTACCAGGTCCTGCAAGCAATCAGGGTTGTCCTTATGACACAGTTAAGCCAACTCCTCCTCCTGTTAAGCATGAGCCGGAAATTGACCTGAATACACCAATATTATTCGAAACAGGCAAGACCAATATTCATGAATCATCTTATGATGTACTTGAGGAAGCAGTTCTGGAACTTAATGACAACCCGGATGCCGTGATCGTTATTGATGGCAATACGGATGACGTAGGTTCTCCTTCTTCAAACAGGATATTGTCTCAAAAACGTGCTGCAGCTGTTAAGCAATATCTCCTGGATATGGGTATTAATCCTAAGAGATTGCTTACAGTAGGCCATGGTGAAGAAATGCCGGTTGCTCCGAATACTACTGCAGAAGGCAGGGCTAAGAATCGCCGCGCAATCATGACATTGAAACATCGTCACGATATGGAATAATTTCCCGAATATCTAATAAAAGCAATGGGCTGTCAAAATCTGACAGCCCATTGCTTTTATATCAATTCACGGGTGTGATCATTATACAAAGGAGGTAGCGAGAGAAAAAGGGCTGCCTCGAAATGTGTTTCGAGACAGCCCTTTTTTAATTATTAAGTTGAGGAACCTCTCATTTGGTAAAGGAGGTGTTAGGCTGTTGTGCTATTCGCTACTTCGTTCCGCATCACTACCACTCCATCAAACACATCTATCAATACGGGTTTTGACTTGTCAATTTCGCCACCTATGATCTTTTTGCTGAGCATATTGATGAGGTCTTTCTGGATCACTCTTTTCAGTGGCCGGGCACCATATTGCGGATCGAACCCCCGTTGTACCAGGTAGTCAAGTGCGTAATCAGTGAACTGGAGGTCAATACCCTGGGTCAATAACTGTTTTTGCAGTTGCTCCAGTTGTATACGGATAATGCCTTTGATCTCTTTTTTCATTAATGGGCGGAACATGATCACATCATCTATACGGTTTAGAAACTCCGGTCTTAACGTCTGGCGGAGCACCTCCATTACCTGCTCCTTGGTGGCATCTATAACCTTCTCAATGTCCTGGCCATCTTTGAGCTCCGCAAAGTTTTCCTGTATAATGTGGCTGCCCATATTACTAGTCATGATAATGATGGTATTTTTAAAGTTAACCACCCGTCCTTTATTGTCAGTAAGGCGGCCATCATCCAGTACCTGCAGGAGTATATTGAAAACATCGGGATGCGCTTTCTCAATCTCATCCAGCAGAATTACGGAATATGGTTTGCGGCGCACGGCTTCTGTGAGTTGGCCTCCTTCATCATACCCTACATATCCGGGAGGAGCGCCTACCAGGCGGCTCACGCTATGTTTTTCCTGGTATTCACTCATGTCTATGCGCGTCATCATAGTATCATCATCGAAGAGTATCTCCGCCAGAGCCTTTGCGAGTTCCGTTTTACCAACTCCTGTTGTCCCTATGAAAATAAATGAGCCAATTGGTTTACGGGGATCCTGTAATCCTGCTCTTCCGCGCCGTATAGCATCAGAAACAGCGATTATTGCTTCGTCCTGCCCTACGACCCTTTTATGCAATTCCTCTTCCAGGTGCAACAGCTTTTCGCGGTCACTTGTGAGCATCCGTTGTACCGGTATTCCTGTTGCCCTGGCTACATTAGTGGCAATGTCTTCCGCGTCTACCTCTTCCTTCAGCAAACGCTTGTGCTGCCCGTCTAACTCATGGAGCTGTTTTGATAGCTGGTCCATTATGGCTTCCTGCTCCTGCACTTTCCCATACCGTATCTCCGCTACTCTGCCATAGTTGCCTTCGCGTTCTGCCTGTTCTGCTTCGAGTTTCAGGCTTTCTACTTGTTTTTTTGCTTTGTTTATTTTGTCTACTATTTCTTTTTCTTCCAACCATTTTGCTTTCAGCGTATCTCGTTCTACAGAAAATAATGAAATCTCCTGGTTCAACTCTTTCAGCTTGTTGTCGTCTTTCTCTCTTTTTATGGCTTCGCGTTCTATCTCCAACTGGCGTATCCGGCGTTCCAATTCATCTAATGCCTCTGGCATTGAGTTAAGCTCCAGTTTTAACTTGGCAGCACTTTCATCTATCAGGTCTATCGCTTTATCCGGCAGAAACCGGTCAGTAATATACCGGTTGGATAGTTCCACCGCAGCTATAATTGCTTCATCTTTTATACGCACCTGGTGGTGGCTTTCATAGCGATCTTTAAGGCCCCTGAGGATAGAAATGGCATCCTCTGGTGTTGGCTCATCAACAAATACTCTCTGGAATCGCCTTTCCAACGCCTTGTCTTTCTCGAAATATTTTTGATATTCATTCAGCGTTGTAGCGCCTATCGCCCTAAGTTCTCCCCGTGCCAAGGCAGGCTTGAGTATATTGGCAGCATCCATAGCGCCCTCCATGGCTCCGGCTCCTATAAGGATGTGAATCTCGTCAATAAAGAGTATCACATCTCCATCACTTTCAGATACTTCTTTAATCACTCCTTTCAGCCTTTCCTCAAATTCGCCGCGATATTTTGCGCCAGCCATGAGTAATCCCATGTCCAGTGCAAAGATGGTTTTTGATTTCAGGTTGTCAGGTACATCTCCGTTTATGATCCTGTGCGCCAGGCCTTCTACTATTGCCGTTTTACCTACACCGGGTTCGCCTACAAGTATAGGGTTGTTTTTAGACCTGCGGGAAAGTATGTGCAATGTCCTGCGTATTTCTTCATCGCGGCCTATTACCGGGTCCAGCTTGCCATTGCGCGCCAGCTCATTGAGGTTTTTAGCATAGCGCTGAAGAGCGTGATATTGCTGATCAGAAGTTTGGGAATTTACAGTGTTGCCTTTGCGTAGCTCTTTAATAGCGGCTATTAAACCTTTTTCTGTAAGCCCGGCATCCTTTAGTATTTTGCTCGCGTCATCGTTAACCTGCAATAAGGCTATGAGCAAATGCTCAGGCGTTACGAATTCATCGCCGAATGTTTTTAAGATATTGGCAGTACGGAGCACTACGTTATTTGCTTCACGACTGATATTTTGCGCCGGCTCTCCTCCCTGCATTTTAGGAAGACGGCTTATTAACTCTTTCAGCTTGCCCTCCACAAACCCAATATTTACATTATTCTTCTTGAGCAAGTAGGATATAGGGCCGTCATTATCGTTGAGTAATGCCTGTAAAAAGTGGCTTGTCTCAATACTGGGACTTTGGCTGTCGAAAGCCAGTTGTTGCGCCTGCTGCACAATTTCCTGTGCTTTGATGGTAAAATTACTTAAGTTCATAATTGTATATTTAAATTTCGGTTGTTATACATAAACAGAAACAGTAAACAGTGTGTTTTACAGCAGTATTCAGGTAACATACTTATACCCATAAAAAGCGTTCCAAAATAATTATACTGAAATTATGTCATATAAAGTGAATAATAAAGGACAGGATGTCTTAGTTGTTGGTTCTCAACTGAAATTCTTGCAGTTATTTAAAATATCTAATAATATAAACGTTATATTATGTTATATTAGCGGCTAAAATATACACCCTTTATGAAATCGAAAAACAAGCTCTTTTTAATTTTTTTGCCTTTTCTTACTTCCTGTAGTTTCAATAAACAGTTTTACGATACCGAGAAAATAACAACATCCTTTAAAAAGGAAACAATTGTTACAAAGACAGGAGATACTACATATCTGAATATTGGGCCAGGATATCAACCTACATTCACTGATAGCAGAGATAAACCGTTGCCTTTATCGTATACTTTCGAAAGCGTAAACTTCAAGAATGATAAAGGCAATAACCTGGTGGGATGGTTTGCAAAACCGAAAAACATTGTTAATCCTGAGATTACCGTTTTACTACTTCACGGAAATGGGACAAATATTGTTATAGATTTCTTTTCAATAATACAGCTAGTTAAGCAGGGCTTCCAGGTATTTACTTTTGATTATAGCGGATATGGGTTCTCTGAAGGGAAGCCAAACAGGAAAAGAGTTTTAGCAGATGCAAATGACGCTCTGAACATGTTGTTGTTGCGACCAGATGTGAAGAATACAAAGCTTGTTGTGTATGGCGAATCTATGGGCGGACAATTGGCAGCTACTGCAGCATCTGAAAACGAGGCTAAAATAAATGCGCTCGTTATGGAAGGAGCCCCATCATCACATAAGGATATTGCGGCCCGCATTGTTAAACCAATTGGATTTCTTGCAAGGATACTTGTTAAAAACGAGTACAGCTCTGTAAAGTCTGTAGCGCGCTATCATAAGCCGTTGCTGATCATACAGAGTTCGGAGGATAAAACAGTTCCGTTGTCCATGGGCCGGAAAATATTTGACCATGCCAATGACCCTAAGTCGTTTTATGAAATTAAGTATGGTCATATTGCGGGCCTTTCTTATTATGCAGATAGTATAGCAGTTTGAATCAGATCTTTGGTAAATGAATAGCAAATGGCTTTACTACCATAAAAAGAGTGGATAACACCTGTTACCCACTCTAATCAAAGTGTTATTCACAACCACAATAAAATCTACTATTTCTCCACTACAAAATGGAATACTGCGCTTTCATCACCAGTGCGGACGTTAAGCAGATACATGCCATTTGCTAAAGTATTATTTAACGAAATCTCTTCATTGAGTAGCCCATTAGGGGCGGTTGCTGTGCCCCGATAAACCACCTGGCCAAGCATATCGGTAACTACCAGCGACACCTCCGCATCTGCTGAACCGCCCATAGAACCTTTGACCGTAAACATGCCTTTGTTAGGATTAGGGATCAATGATATGGTTCCATTTGCAAGGCCAATTGATGGTACGCCAACGGTGCTCACATGCATTGTAATGGAGGCATGCCCTGGCAGACCGGAGCAAACGCCGCTGCTGGCGACCCGGCAGGTCACTGAATCGAGATTATTAAAAGAGCTCGAGGTGTAGGCAGGCGTATTAACTCCAGGTATTACTACGCCGTTCACCAGCCACTGGAAAGTTGGCTCAGGACCGCCATTTGTCACTGTAGCGGTTAAGGTCACGAATTCACCATGATCAATAATATTCGATGGATTTGCACTGATAGTAACTGTTGGGTTAACCGGATTCTGAACGTCCATAATAATAACGTTACTTGCGGCGCTGTCTGTAGAGCGGCAGAAATAGTTGCTCACCATCTCCACATAAACAACATCCCCGTTTGCGGGCGTGTAAGAATATGAAGGACCTGATCCCACGTCCGAATGGTTGACATACCATGTGTACGTGGGTGAGCCACCGTTTGTATTTGTATTTGTGAAGAGAACCGGAGTACTTGTACAAACAGTGTTACCAGGATCAGCCATTGCAGTTACTCCGGGCAAGCCGCTCGTTAGGACCGTTAAGGTAATATCTGCACTTGCTGTTGAAGTTGTAGCACATGCCGCGCTTCCGGTAAGGGTAACTGCAACGATGTCCCCATTATGCGGCAGGTAGCTTAGTGTATTGCCTACCCCAGTGTGTGCTATGCCATTTACAGTCCAACTGTAGACAGGGGTACTGCCGCCGTCAACGGTAATCGCGGTAATAGTGGCAAAGCGCGCGGAGCAAAGTGTATCGCTAACACCGGTAGAAAGACTAACAGATGGAGTTACTGCAGGGGCGACTACAACAACAGCTTCACCAAGCATGGTGTCCGTGCAGCCAGTGGTGGCATTGATCGCCTTTACAGTATAAGTGCCCCCCGTGGTTTCCAATCCAAAGTCAATTGCGCCGGTTCCTCCCGCCATCAATGAGCCCGTTGCAGACCCGTCTTTATATAATTGGTAGTTGATGCCTGCATTCGAGGAACTTAATTCTACGTCTACGCCTGTACCACCAGCACAATAGCTTCCGCCACCTATCACTGAGTAAATTACAGGTAAGCTGCTTGTTACAATAGCAGCGCTGCCAGCCATGCTATCAGAACAGGTAGTAGAGTCATTAACCGCGAAAACGGTATAAATGTCATCAGCAGTTATTGTGCCGAAGTCTAACGGTGATCCTGTACCAGGCAGAGGAGTGCCTACGTGAGTGACGCCATGAAACAGTTGATAAGATATGCCTGTTGCGGACCCACTGAGACCCACATGCAGTCCTCCCGTTCCAAGACAGTAAACACCACCTCCCGTTACTGTAAAAACGTGAGGCAAAGGATTAACCTCAATCGTTGCTGTCCCGGTCATTGTGGTGAAACATCCTGAGGAAGCAGTTGTACCCACAATTGTGTAAGCTCCGCCTGTCGTGTGCAATCCAAAGTTTAGCGGGCCGCCGGTACCGGCCATTGGAGCGCCAACTCTTGCGGTGCTGTCAAACAACTGGTAATTTATCCCTGAATAAGAATTGCTCAGGCTGATGGCTACTCCGGTACTGCCGGCGCAGATACTGCCGCCGCCGCTTACTAAATTTGCTACCGGTGAGGGATTAACTGCTACGGTAGTATTTAAAATACAACCATCAGGCGACGTATAAATAATATTTGATGCGCCAGCAGTGATACCTGTTACGATCCCTGCCACCGCATCAACCGTAGCTATTGAAGTATTACTGCTGCTCCAAGTGCCGCCGGTAATAGCATTGGTTAATGTGATATCGGCAGCCGTGCATACACTCGTTAAGCCTGTATTTGGTACAGCAGGATTTACTGTCACAGGAATATCTGTTTTACATCCTGTAGGAAGAGTATAGGTGATGTTGGAAGCCCCGGCAGTAAGACCGCCTATAACACCGGAAGATGCGCCTACAGTAGCTACAAGGGTGTTACTGCTGTTCCACGTACCACCGAGATCCGGGTCATTAAGTGAAGTAGTTGCTCCTCTGCAAACAGTAGTGGTCCCTCCTATTGCGGAGGGTAATGGATTAACTGTTACTGATTTGATTGCGTAACAACCAGTTGGTAAAGTGTAGCTTATCGTAGGCGTACCAGTAGCCACGCCACTAACTGCTCCGCCAACTACTATAGCCAGGGTGAAATCACTTGTGCCCCACGTTCCCCCGGTAGTAATTTCAGTGAGTGGTATAGTGCCGCCAATACAAACAGCACTAAGACCTGCAATTGCAGCCGGTGAGATATTAACAACAACATTTGTGCTCACTCCGCAGCCGGTTGGAAATGTATAACTAATGGTAGGAGTGCCAGCATGCACGCCGGTAACAATGCCCAAAACGTTATCAACTGTTGCATCAGCCGGATTGCTGCTTGACCATGTGCCTCCGGTGTATAAATCATATAAATTAGTTGTCGCGCCGGCACAAACAGTAGGAATTCCATATATCGGAGAAGGCAAAGGATTTACTGTGAACGAAGCCGTCGCCATACATCCGGTTGGTAATGTATAAGTAAAGGTTACCGGGCCTTGGGAGACACCGGTGACAATGCCTGAATTTGAATCTATCGTTGCAAGTGTTCCATCGCTGCTACTCCAGGTACCCAATCCTGTCTCATATAAGATAGATGTAGCACCGGCGCAAATACTCGCGCTCCCTACAATTGCTGACGGCAGTGGATTGACAGTGATAACCGCCGATGCCGTACAGCCTGTTGACAAAGTATAGGTGATCGTTGCAGTATTTGATGAAACGCCTGTTACTACGCCGGAACCGGAGTTAACCACCACAGATGAATTGCTGCCCGACCAACTACCTCCCGTGCTATCATCAGTTAATGTGATAGTCGAAGCCACACAAACTTGTACGGGACCAGCTATCGGTGCAGGTATTGTATTAATAAGAACAGCGCTGCTTGCAGGACTTATTCCCGTGCATCCATTCGCGTTGGAATAATTAACGGTCAGCGTTTTAGTGCCGGGCGTTAACCAGGCAAGTGTCACCGAGTTGCTTGCGCTTCCTAGTCCTCCGGAAATAACATTATAATCAGTCCCTGAAGCTCCTGGCACCACCCAGCTATAGGACGACTGTCCGGGTTGAGTCGTATAGGTCACATTGGTATTGGTGCAGGTATTACCAGTCGGCGAAGATGTGAATGTTGGAACAGGCAAAGCATTTACTATCGTTGTTGTCGATATCGCCGCCGGGCTCGTGCAGCCATTTGGGTCTGTATAGTTGACGATAACAGTTTTGCTGCCTGCAGTTAGCCATGAGAGTGTTACAGAACTGCTTCCGCTTCCCGTACCTCCTGATGTGATAGAATAATCAATCCCGGATGTACCCGGCACGGTCCAGGTATAAGACGATTGTCCCGCTTGTGTGGCATAGGTTACACTGGTTTTAGCACAGATGCTGTCAACCCCCGGCGTAGAAGTAAAGGAAGGGACGGGTAGTGCATTTACGGTAGTCGCAGCAGACACTGCGCTTGCAGCGGTACAGCCATTTATATTAGTATAATTAACGGTGACTGTCTTCGAGCCTGTCGATAACCAGGTAAGTGTTACGCTATTGCTTGTACTTCCGGTACCTCCCGATGTAATCGCATAATCAATGGCGGGAACACCGGGCACACTCCATGCATAGTTCGTCTGGCTTGCCTGCGTAGTGTAAGTAACGCTGCTGTTGACACACGTGTTAGCTGATGGCGAAGAAATGAAAGTTGGTACTGGCAATGCATTTACCGTTGTTGTAGTCGAGGCTGCGCTTGCCCCTGTGCAAATAGCAGCATTCGCATAGTTTACAGTTATTGTTTTTATGCCTGGAGTTAACCACGTAAGTGTGACGGAATTGTTTGTTGGGCCGGTTCCTCCGGATGAAATATTATAGTCAATGCCGGAAGTGCCTAACCCCGTCCAGTTATAGGAGGACTGCCCGGCCTGCGTAGTATAAGTCACGCTGGTATTGACACATATGGGAGTAGCGGGGTAAGCCGTAAATGTTGGAACGGGTAGTGCGTTTACAGTTGTCGTGACAGACACTGCGCTTGCCCCGGCGCAGCCGCTTATATTTGAATAATTTACGGTTACTGTTTTGGTGCCTGCAGTTAACCAGTTAAGTGTTACCGTATTGTATGTTCCGCCGGTCCCGCCAGATGTTATGCTATAGTCGGTACCCGAAACACCCGGCACAGACCAATTATAGGAAAACTGGCTGGCCTGCGTGGTATAAGTCACACTGGAACTAGCACAAGTGTTAGTTCCAGGTGCAGTCGAGAATGTCGGTGTTGGCAGTGCATTTACAGTTGTTATAATGGAGGCGGCGCTTGTTCCCTGGCATCCCGCTGCATTTGAATAGTTAACTGTTACTGTTTTGGCGCCCGGCGTTAACCAGGTAAGGGTTACGGTATTGCTGGCGCCCCCGATGC
>Ga0182030_10017872_pt1 | contig 13651 bp, 17 predicted proteins | sample 812S3MmetaG_FD_121299 | JGI IMG/M metagenome (GOLD analysis project Ga0182030, IMG submission 121299) | Permafrost microbial communities from Stordalen Mire, Sweden - 812S3M metaG (Illumina Assembly) | ecosystem: Environmental > Terrestrial > Soil > Wetlands > Permafrost | place: Sweden... | reverse complement strand
TACCGCCTGGGTAAATACCCATTTGGCACAGGGAGGGGAGCGTTATAATTTAGATGCTGCCACCAATAAAAAGGCTGATTGGTTCAGCTATAAATTTGATTACAGCGATGCTATTGATAAAGTAATGAAGAAAACCACTGTTTACCTGCACACCCAGTGGCTGGATGGTTTACAGCTTTATAAATTAGGACTCACCAAACAGTTCCCAAAGAATTTTTCTGGGGATATAAATATTAAAGCCTTTACGCGTAATAATGAAAACGACATAAATTATCTGTTATATCCCGAAGAATGGAATTCTATCTGGACCACCGATGAGAAAATGAATGTATCGCTGAACCTTTCCGGTACTTACACTTATTCGCACCCCAATGATAATGGTTCTGTAACTGCGCATTTGCGTTCAGGGGCACTTACAAATGCCTTCAATTATAATTACCTCGAACTTACCTGGGTGGAAAAAGATGCGGCCTGGAAATTTGATTTCCATACCCGTTTTTATGGCCGTTACGGAACCGGTAATAACGTGCCCAGCGAAAGCGCTTTGTTTTTTGCCGGCGGCAGCCCCGAGGATATGATGGATAGCAAATATTACCGCGCCGCCGGTTTTGTGCCCCAAAGCTGGGCCGGTACTTATGGCGATGATGTTAACCATTTGCAAATGGGTGGCGGATTAGATATGCGCGGGTATGCCGGATATGAACTGGCTGAAACTGATAAACACGGCGTGGTAGTGGCTGCGTATAAAGGGCCTTCAGGGTTGTCGTTAAACGAGGAGCTTGATTTTAACCGCCTGGTTACCGTTAAAAACGAATGGCTGCGCCAGCACTTTACGCTTAATACCTATTTATTTGGCGATGCGGGCAGTATTGGCTATATCAACAGCGCCGGCGTACAACAACTTTCCTCTGTTCGCTTTGATGCCGGTGCAGGCGTGGCCTTTACCGTTAAAAAATGGGGGCCTCTGCAAGGTATAAAACCACTCACCTTCAGGTTTGATGTCCCCTTCTTCCTCAGCAACACGCCATACGTTGACCCTGACCATTTTAAATTCAGATGGGTGGTGGGGATTGGGAGGACGTTCTGATGATTACATTGCTAAAAAATACGGGGGATTGCTATTGTTGAGGGGGCTTTGCGATGAAGCAATAGCAATCCCTCCTCCCGCACCGTCATTGCGGGGCCCTGCGAAGCAATCCCCCAACTATAAGGACAAACCATAACGGAACAGTCAATTCTTAAAACAGCCCATCATATAAATCCCGCCACTCAGGATTCAAGCTATTAATAAGTTGCACCTTTCTTTGTCTGCTTCCCGCTTTAATTTGTTTCTCTGCACTTATCGCCTCTTCAATGGTCGGATAAAATGAATAATAAACCAGCTTGTTACAATTATATTTTGCTGTAAATGAATTGGGGAATTTTTTGCTTTTATGTTCAGAGATACGACCGGTTAAATCTGAAGTGACGCCAGTGTATAAAACTGTATTATGTACATTTGCTATAATGTAAACGCAGCCGCCTCGTTGCATTGTTCTGTGTCGAAGGCCAACCTGGAAGTTTAAGTGCATCGTATGGGTCTCCCGGCCCCATACTTCTTGCAGTATCTGCCACTCCAAAATCAATCAGCTGTTTTTAGCTAAAGCCTGTGTTCAAATATTCAATTTGTCTATCCGGCACGATGTTTTAGTCAGGAGACTAAAACAATTATTGTAAGTTCCAGGTTGGCCTGTGGCACACCTGGAACAACGGGAAGATTTCTTCCGTAAAGGATTGTATGTTGGGTTATCTGCTTTGGGGATAACAGGTTCTCAGGCAGCCTGTAAATGAATTACTTCAACCTCGCTGCCGGTTTTAACAGCGGCGTTACCTAATTCAAGAACTTTTTCGGTTATAGCCTCATCCAAATAATAAGCACCGCATACCGGGCAAACCATGGCAGGAACGTCTTTGATAACTACGGTGCAGTTATCTTTATCAAAAGATACTGTAACTTTTCCCTTCTCAGGAATTCCGTGTTTACAATCCAGGCATGTCATTGGTTAATTATTTTCGTGTTTTAAAATCAGGTTCAAATTTAATCAATGAAGTAGAGATGACATCTTTTTTTTAAGATGTTATCTCTGCGGACCTAATGCACAAAGGTTATAGGTATCGGAGATACTATTAACCCTTTTACGTATAGCATTTTTAAAAAGCACTCCATCCTTCCTACATCTTCACCACGTTCCCCTTCACCGCCCGCGCATTTAGGTAGCAATTTATTTGTTGGACTACGGAAACCTGTCTAACTTCGGCATATACCATGTCATTCTTAAACATACTTTTCTGGGCATTTTTCGCATCATACATCGTTCACGTTCTTGACGAAACACTCCTCAACGGCGGCTTTGTTAAATGGATAGCGGACAATTTTTGGCCGACATATCATATACGCATGTTCTTCTGGTTTAATGCTGCATTTCTTGCAGTGATTGCGGTCAGCAACGTTCTCTTTGATAGTTTTGGCGGCCATTGGGTTATCCTGCCAATTATCTTCATATCCGGATTTGTAACACACGCCATAACGGTCCACCTGTATTGGACCATCCGGCTCAACACCTATTCTCCGGGCTTGCTCACCAGCCTGCTATACCTGGTTATCTTTTATCTCTTAGTCAGATATGGGGTTTGCGGGCAGCTGATTAGCGAAACGGACTTTGCAATAGGAACGGCTGTTGGTGTTGCAACTATAGGGATATTTCTGACCGTGGGGCCTACCATACTTTTTCCCAGGCTTATGCGGCGGCGTGGCTAGCTGCGAGGCTCCATTGCGCATAGCCCGGGCCTCAAGCATAGCGGGACGCTATGCTCGCTTATGTTTGTAGCGTCCCGCTGCTGAACTTCTCCCCCTCCAAAAACAAAGTATCCGGGTCGAAGTCGACATTGTTTTGCCATACTACTGTGCCATATTCGGCGTGCGCAGTAGAAAACATGGCAATATTTTTTAAGCTCTTAAAAACGCCGGTTTCCAGGTACGGCTTTACGTCAAACACTTTTTGTAAGCCATTGGTAAAAGTAATAAGCAGTGTAAAGTCTTTCTGTGCTTTCACTGTTTGCACCCTCGGGTTCATACTATTTATTTAAGCGGGTCTATTTTAAATACTTCATTTCCTTTTACGGCTAATTCCCAATTGGCCATCAGCTCATCCTTGTGTATTTCTATCCATGCATTCACCAGTTTCATCTTGCCGCCAGGTAATTCACCTTCCAGAAGCTCACCTCCGGGAATTTTTATCACTGCTTCATGCTCACCATATTTAACGTGGATATGAGGGTGATTATGTTGCTTCGTATCTAAATAATACATGGCGACAATCAAACCATAAAACATGGATATAACAGGCATAAAGTAATTTATACAAAAGTAACGAACTTTCCTGTTTAATGGAACCTCTTCAACTTGGCTCGCTTCCTCCTACATCTTAACCACCTTCCCTTCCACCACCTGCGCATTTTCATCAGTAACGCGGTATATATAAACACCGGCAGGCACAGTACTGAAGTCAATATTAAGAGGAGTCTTATCACCTGCAATGTAATTGTAGTTAAACACCGTTTGCCCCAGCATATTAAGCAGTGTTACTTTATTAACCGCCATTTGGTCAGCCGTTATGGTTAACTGGTTGGTGGTAGGATTGGGGTAAACTTTCACTTCGCTATTTTGGATATTGGCTATGCCAGTGCCTATAGGCTGCAGGGTAATGGCGGAGTTAACGGTAACGCTATCGCCATAGTTATCTTTTATTATTAATACCAGGTTGTATTGTCCGGGTGCAAGTCCTATAGTGGGCCAGCTTGCCAGGGTATTTTGTGTTACCGGTGTGGCAGAGGTATCTCCAATGGTTACGTAGCTGTTGCTGCCGGGCGCCTGGTAAGCCACGTAATAACTGGAAAAGCTCATTAACCGGCTGGTAGGCCCGCGCAGGATATAGGCCGAGCCGGTGAGCAATACAGTATCGCCGGTATTAGCGCTTTGCGGTGAAAGCATGCCTACCCAAACATCTGAACCATCGTAGGCTACCGGTGCCGATATGGGGGGTGTTTGAATCATTATTAAAAGGCCGCTGTCAATGGCATAGCCGGTTGCGGCGGTAATTGAATTAAATGCAGATATCACAAAACCTGCCTGCTCGGCGCGTATAGGGCATTTTAAACCGCAACCAGAAGAGCTCAGAAACGCTTTACTGTTAGCCCAGACATAGCCAGCACTGCCATCGGCGAACAGGTCTGAGCAATTGGTTTTTGCCATTCCTCCTGAACCAATCTCACCTGCTATACAGCTGGTAATATTAACTATGCTGGTATCGCCGGGATAAATACCCCAGGTCTGCACCGAGCAGTTGTTCAGCTGAAAAGTGCGGTCGGTAAAAAAAGTGGGCGAAGTGGTATAGGTAGAATTATCTACCAGGCCCTGCACATTGGCAGTATCAGTTCCGCTGAAAAGCACACCTACCGAGGTTATGGTTGAGTTGCTGATATTTACATTACTGCCATTTTCGGGCATCAGCGCCCAGCTGAGGTGTTTAATGTTATCGGCTTCCACAGTATATTGTATGCCGGTAACCCCCGCCGAATCGGGACCAATGGCGTAATGTTGCAGGTTGATGCCATTGGGAAAGGTCCAGGTTAAGCCCTGGCCGTTCATAACCTGATGCCAAACTTTTACGGTATCTATATTTTCGAGAATAAGATGAATACTATCCGTTGCAACTATTTCGCCCGCCAGGTTAACAGAGTCAAGAATATACGTTGCCTGATTATTTAAGCCGGTGGTTGTATTATTATCGGTAAAATATACATTTTGCTGAATGAGGATTGCAGAATCAGAAACACCTATGTTGTGCGCCATGCCGTTAAAATCGAGGGTGCAGTTCCTCATATACATTTGCCCGTGCTGTGCAGCTTGTAAGCCCCACTCGTAAAAATACTGTTGCGGAAAATAAAATGACGAATTAGTTGCAATTATTTTTCCGGTACCGGCAACCAGCAAAAAACCCGAAATGGTGGCCTGCGCATTATTAAAAATGAGCACCCCATTATTGACCACGAAAACCGGGCCGCTATTTTGCCATGCACCGGTTACCACCAGCGTATCGTTGGGTGTATTGCCTACATATAAAATGCCCGCGCTTTTGAGCGTTGACTGTTGCAGAGCATTGCCAGAACCTTTTTGCTGCAATAACTGGTAAATGCCCGAGGGTGTAGCAGCGCCTGTTTGAGTTTGTGTACTGGTGCATGAAAGAGCGTTATCTTTTTCTTCCCATGCTTTTTGTAAGGCCGCGTTTACTTGCTGTTGCGGAAACGGTTGGCCGTTAAAAAGGGTTTGCGCGTGAATGAAAACCGGAAATAACAGAAGCAGTAGAGGTAGTTTCATTTTGAGGAATTTTTGTATATATCGCTACAGATACATTTTAAATGTAACAATTTTTGGGTAAACAGATAGCACAGAAAGTATCATGGATGTTTAGCATCAAACCCCTTCCAAATCAACATAATCTACTAAAAATCAACAAAATGGAATTTTAAATCTGCCCAGCTCCTCTATTCTGCACTTTCTACTGTAACTTGCACCGCTTTTTAAAAGAATCATGACCGATAAACGCCTTAAAGTTCTTGCCCTTGCCATTGTTTTAATAATGCCTGTTTTCTTTTTACTGGTATTTCAGCCGCTGGGTAAAATACCCAGGCCCAAGGCTCCGCATAAACAATATGCCATAGGCGTAAAAGAATCGGTGGATGATAAAGGCCAGAAGGTATACGATTCTATTTACCGCGTTATTCCCAACTACAAATTTCAAACACAAAGCGGCGACTCGCTGATGCTTGATTCCCTGCATGGCAATATTTATGTGGCCGATTTTTTCTTTGCAACCTGCCCCGGCATTTGCCCCAAACTAAGCAACAGTCTTGAAAAAGTGCAGCAGGGGTTTATCAGGGACAATAACTTTAAAATAGTATCATTTAGTGTTGACCCCGCCAAAGATACCGTGCAGGCACTCAGGGCATATGCCGAGCGGCATAATGCTATACCCGGCAAATGGTACTTTTTAAGGGGCAGCAAACAGGATATTTTCAACCTGGCAAAAACCGGTTTTTCGCTTACCGCCAAAGATGATGAAGATGGCGGCCCCGAAGCCTTTATACACAGCGAAAAGCTGGTACTGGTTGACCAGAACGGCAACATCAGGGGATATTACAGCGGCGTTGATACTAACCGCGTAAACAGGTTAATGGGTGATATAGTATTATTGTTAAAAGAAACCGAAGACGGCTTTAGTTTTGACAAGAAAAATACACAGGCAAAATAAACTCAACACAGATGCTAAAACCTTTTTTTAAGAAAAACGATACCCTGGCTTATTGGATAATAGGCATTTTATCAGTAGTAGTATTTGGCGCTGTAGTACTGCTAAGGCAGGATGCAGTTAAAGGCATTGCTAAAATGGATCTTGGTTTTAACCCGCATATTTTTGCAAAATTAAATGCTATTATAAATGCCACCGTGTCTGTGCTTTTAATAACCGGTTTACTTTTAGTAAAACAGAGGAAACTTGAATCACATCGTACCGTTATGTTTACCTGCATTGCGCTTTCTGCTTTATTCCTGGTGTCGTATATAGCACATCACCTGTTGGCACCGGAAACCAGGTTTGGCGGCGATGGCCCGGTGCGTTATTTCTACCTTACCATGTTGGCCAGCCATATTATTCTGGCAGCTGTTATTTTGCCGTTTATTCTTTACACGGCTTACCAAAGCCTTTCCGGCGATTATGCCAAACATAAAAAAATAGCCCGTATCACCTTCCCTATCTGGTTATATGTATCCATAACAGGCGTGTTGGTTTATATCATGATTTCGCCTTATTATGTTTAAAGTCATTTGAGATTTAACCGAAAGCCATTTAATTTTGCAGTTATGAAAAAGTATTTGTCCCTAATCCTGGTTTTTATACTGGTGGTAATAGCTTATTTACCATCCCACGCTCAATGTGCCATGTGCACCGGGCAGGTAGAAACAGCCACCAATGCAGGTTCATCCGTAGCGCTTGGAATCAATAAAGGCGTCCTTTACATTTTTATGATGCCCTACCTGATTATGGCCACGCTGGGATATTTTTGGTGGAAGGGCCGTAAAAAAGACCCCGCAGAAAACCAACAACAGGCCGAATGATTCTTATCCTTCTTCCATACCTACGTACTTCCTCAATTCCTTTTCTATCCGGTGGCAGCTTAGTATAAAAGGCTTTTTGTCAATATTAAACGTTACCTCATTCCCTTTTACTATAAACGAGCCATCTATTTTGCCAATGGCGGTATGTATTTCAAAAGCACCTCCTTTGCCATTTAATTCAAAAAATCCGCCATGCTTAACAACAGCAGCCCGTGCGGTTTCAATATGCTCCATCGCAAGGCCGGGGAATACGATTTTAAAATTGCAACTCATGTTTTGCTTTTTAGTTTATTAAAAACTGTTTCGCACGGAGGCACGGAGAAAAATACAGAGGAATACAAAAGTATTTAAACAATGTATTTCTGCATTCCTCGGCTGTTAACTCCGTGCGAAACCTTCGGCACCCTCCACTTAACGTAAACATAATGCGATTTTCTCTTTTTTGCAGAGCGATTATTCAACACAGGAAATTTTGTTAGCTTGCTTAGTAGACACTGGTTAAGGCATTTTCAAAAACATGGCCTTACCCCTATATTTGCAAAATATAAGAACTTATATGCCCGAAAATCTGACAGCCAGTAGTATGAAAGAAAAGATGACTTTCGAAGAGTTTAAGGACGAAGTATTGAACGACTATGAGATAGCGGTCATTTCGCGCGAGACGAGTTTAATGGGCAGAAAAGAAGTGCTGACCGGCAAGGCTAAGTTTGGCATTTTCGGCGATGGAAAGGAACTTGCCCAAATAGCCCTGGCCAAGGCATTTAACCCCGGCGACTGGCGCAGCGGTTATTACCGCGACCAAACCTGGATGATGGCCCTTGGAGAACTAAGTGTAGAACAGTTTTTTGCACAACTATACGCCAACCCTGATAAAGAACAGGAACCCATGAGCTCTGGCAGGCAAATGAACGGGCACTTTGCTACAGCTACACAGGATAAAGACGGCAACTGGCTTGACCAGTCATCGCGCTATAACTCTTCTGCCGATGCCTCACCTACAGCCAGTCAAATGCCCCGGTCGCTGGGCCTTGCACTGGCCTCAAAACTTTACAGGAATAATCCTGAACTTGAAGACTACACTATGTTTTCTAATCACGGAAATGAAGTTTCGTTTGTATCCATCGGCGATGCATCAACCAGCGAGGGTTTGTTTTGGGAAACACTAAATGCCGCCGGGGTGCAGAGGGTGCCTTTGGCCATTTCAGTTTGGGATGACGGCTATGGTATATCGGTTCCTCAGAAATATCAGACCACCAAGGAGAGCATTTCAGAAATTACCAGTGGTTTTAGAGTAGATGAAAACGGCAACGGCATTGATATTTATGTTTGCGAAGGATGGAATTATCCTAAGCTGGTTGATACCTATCAGCGTGCTATTGAAAAGATGCGCCAGACTCACATTCCTGCACTGTTCCACATTATCGAAGTTACACAACCACAGGGACACTCCACATCGGGTTCTCACGAACGTTATAAAGATGCCTCGCGCCTGCAATGGGAAAAGGATTTTGACTGCGTGAAAAAAATGCGCGAGTGGATTCTTGAAAGTGCCATAGCCACCGAACAGGAACTTGAACTGATACATGAAGCAGCCAAAAGGCATGTGTCAGAAAGCAAAAATGCTGCGTGGAGAAAGTTCAGCGAGCCTTTGAAATTGGAAATAAACGAGGCGCTGAAATTAATCAATAAAACAGGCGAAGAAAGTGGCGATGCAGATTATACAAGCATCGTAGCCGGTCAGTTACAAAGTGCGATTGACCCGGTAAGAAGGGATATTTTAAAGGCGGCTAAAAAAGTGTTAGTACACTATCGCGGTCAAAGCTTCCCGGCGTTGAATGAATTGCGCGATTGGAGTAGAGAGTTTGAGAAGAAGTATCAGGACATCTACAGTTCTCATTTATACAGCGAAAGTGAATTGAATGCGCTGAAGGTGCCGGTTGTACCTGCAGTTTATAGCAGCGACTCAAAAACGCTTAACGGATTTGAGATCTTGAACGTTGCTTTTGACAAACTGTTTGAAAAATATGCTAACGTAGTTGCCTTTGGCGAAGACGTAGGTAAAATAGGTGACGTTAACCAGGGCTTTAGCGGTATACAGGAAAAATTCGGGGAAGAAAGAATTTTTGATACCGGTATACGCGAAGCAACTATTATGGGCCAGGGCATAGGCCTGGCCTTACGTGGTTTAAGGCCCATTGCCGAGATACAATACCTGGATTACCTTATTTATGGCTTACAGACGTTAGTTGACGACCTTACCTGTTTGCAATACCGCACCAAAGGTAACCAGAAGGCACCTATGATAGTGCGCACGCGGGGCCATAGGCTGGAAGGCGTGTGGCATACCGGTTCTCCGATGGGGATGATTATTAGTTCACTCAGAGGCATGTATGTTTGCGTACCGCGCAATATGGTGCAGGCGGCGGGGATGTATAATACTTTGCTGCAAAGCGATGAACCTGCGTTAGTAATTGAATGCCTGAATGGTTACCGCCTTAAAGAAAGGTTGCCTGAAAATATAGATGCGTTTAGCGTTCCGCTGGGAGTGCCTGAGGTTTTACATGAAGGTGATGATGTTACCCTGGTTACTTATGGTTCATGTGTGCGCGTAGCAGAAGAGGCTATGGAACTATTAAAGAACGTGGGCATTTCAGTAGAGTTGATTGACGTTCAAACCCTGATACCGTTTGATGTTCATAAATCCATTATTGAATCGGTAAAGAAAACCAACCGGGTTGTTTTCCTGGATGAGGATGTTTCGGGCGGGGCATCGGCTTATATGTTTCAGCAGGTTTTTGAAGGGCAGGGCGCTTACCGCTGGCTGGATGCAGAACCTAAAACCATTACCGCCAAAGACCACCGCACCGCCTACGGCAGTGATGGAGATTACTTCAGCAAACCTAATGCAGAGCAGATATTTGAAGTGATTTATGGGATGATGAACGAGGTTAGCCCGGGGGATTATCCGGGGTTGTAACATTTTACAGATTTGACAACTTTTAAAAAGTGGTCAAATCTTGTATGTCAGTTGAATAAAAAAGGTTCGGGCAATCAGCATTCTTTACATTAAATTTGTAATAAACATACGCGGTATGATAAAGACCATAAATATTGACCCCGAGATTTTAGGGGGCACTCCTGTTTTTGATGGTACGCGCGTACCTGTCAAAAACTTATTTGATTACCTGGAAACAGGTGAAAGCATTGATGAGTTCCTGGAGGATTTTGAAGGGGTAAAGCGGGAACAGGTGATAAAAGTGCTGGAACTATCGGAAAAACTTATCCGCTCATCAACCGAAATTATTCATGAAAATATTGCTTGATGAATGTGTAACCAAGAAGCTTCGTTCCTTCCTGGTTGGTCATGATGTTTTTACGGTTACACAAATGAAGTGGAACGGTTTTCGTAATGGCAACCTAATGGCAAGGGCAGTAGCAGAGTCTTTTGATGTTGTAATTACCATTGATAAAAACCTTCGTTTTCAGCAAAATATCCAGAAAAAAGATTTGATTGTAGTCGTATTTGACAGCCCATCAAGTAAAATCGAAGAGTTGCAAAAATTCATTCCTCAATTTTTGAATCAACTTCCTTCTTTTGAAAAGAAGAATGTTTATATCATAACCATTTAAACAAGATTTGACAACTTTTAAAAAGTTGCCAAATCTTGTCAAGGGATTAAATATGTGCTAAACAAAAAAATGATGCTGCAGGATTATAAATACAAAACGTCCGTAACAATTATCGTTTTTTTAGCACTCATGGCATATTTTGTATTAAAAGCGTGTACCACCGGAGATGATATAAACGTATATCTATATGCTGCCAAACATCTCGGAAATGGTGAGAATATATACATCGGTAATCCTACAATCAATATTTATACAGTCCGCTATTCGCGTTGCTGTTGAAACCGCTTTCGTTTCTCAACTGGAATATTTCCCGCTTTATCTGGATACTCATAAATGTCGGGGCGATATACAGGCTGTGGTATATTTTTATCAGTTTAATAGGAACTTCCTTACTATACTATTGCAGGTACTAAGAGTATTATTGATTATTAGCATTATACCAATAGTAACGTACCGAAAAAACCGAAGAAAACTTACAGGTATTTTCTTTTTGTGGGAAATAGGGTAATTGATGTTAGTCTGTATTCTTTTGTTTCCGCACCAGATGAATTATTCGATGCTTTATTTTGTACCAGCCGGGTCATATATTATTTTATTTTACATCATTTTGTTAGGGTCCAAAACAAAACTGAATTTCAAAGAAAAAACTGTTGGTCTGATTTCATTGGCAATAATGGCCATTTTAGCAATATCCGGAAGAGACCTTATTGGAAACCATTTGATCGATATACTTGCCTCCTACCATTTTATGGGATTAAGTGTTATCGCATTTCTAATTTTACTTCCGCTTTGCCCACCGTCAAGACTAGAAGGGATTGCCGCTCAGAACGCTAAAATGAACACGGCATCAGAGCCGCAGATAAAGTTGTAGAGGAAGAACAAATAACAAACTACTTTATTCCCCTTAAATAAACCTATGCAATACAAAAGAATGCCCCTTGAAATTGAAGCCCCCGAAGAAAAAGGCTACAACACCATTAAATATAACCTGGCTGAAAGTTCTATGCGCGACATTCAACTTAAAGATCTCGACGTTGATTTAAAGGACCTGGTACTGTTTTACGGCGAACATCGCGGCATTGTAAAACTGCGCGAGGCAATTACAGCCGACAGCGATATTTTAAGCGTGGATGATGTTATGGTTACTGGTGGCGCTGCCATGGCCCTTTTCATAGTAGCCAGTTCAATGCTGGGGCCTAATGACCATTTGGTGGTTATCCGCTCCAACTATGGCACTAACCTCGAAACACCCCGGGCGCTCAGTTGCGAAATGAGCATTCTTGACCTGAAGTTTGAGGATAATTTCGAAATAGATATTGAAGCTGTAAAAAAGGAAATAAAGAGCAATACCAAACTTATCAGCATCACTAACCCGCATAACCCTACCGGCAAATTATTTGACGAACGCACGTTGCGTGAATTGATATTACTGGCTGAAGAACATGATTGCTTTTTGCTGGTAGATGAAACCTATCGCGAATTAAATTTCCAAACGGAATTAAAGCCATACCTGGCAGAACATTCGGATAGGGTTATCTCCGTTTCTTCGGTTTCCAAATCCTACGGTGCTCCGGGTATCCGCATTGGATGGATTGTCAGTCGCAATAAAAAACTGATGGGTGATTTTCTGGCTGCCAAAGAGCAGATATGCCTTTGCAATTCGGTTATAGATGAAGAGATTGCCTTTTACCTGTTAAACAATAGGGCTCAGTTTATAGCACCTAATCACGCCCATATTCATGTTAACTTCCACTACCTGAAACAATGGTTTGCCCGGCAACGCTTTTTAGAATGGGTTGAGCCGCAGGCGGGTGTGGTTTGTTTCCCCAGGCTAAAACCCGGCATTCAACTTAATGCGGAAAGCTTTTATGAGACCCTCTACCAGCAATATGCTACAATAGTTGGCCCGGGCCATTGGTTTGAGCTGGACAAGGTTTACATGCGCATCGGGTTTGGTTACCCCCACGCTGCCAGAATTAAAGCAAGGGTTGGTGAATCTGGAGGCATGTTTTAAAACGAATGTCAACCAGGCCTAATGCAGGCTTTTAATTATAAAACGGGCTACATAATATGGAAGGCACATTTTATTATCTTTACAAGGTAAAGCTTATAAAATGAAGGTATTGCTGGATATAAAAGATAATAAGGCCACTCACCTTCTCGAGGTGCTGAAAGGCTTAAAATACGTAAAGGCAACGCCCCTTACAGAGGAGAAGGCTTTACTAATAAATGAAATAAAAGAAGCAGTGGAAAATCTTAAACTGGTTCGTAAAGGAAAGCTGAAAGCCCGGCCCGCTAAAGAGTTACTGGATGAGCTATAAAATATTAACTATACCACCTTTTGATAAACAATTGAAAAGGCTGGCTAAGAAATATCTGTCACTAAAAAAGGATTTTGCCCGGCTTTTAGATGACCTGGAACAAAACCCTGAATTGGGAACTCCGCTGGGAAATAATTGTTATAAAATAAGGATTGCAATTAGCGCTAAAGGGAAAGGAAAAAGCGGAGGAGCCAGAGTAATTACTAATTTTATTCTTACCGAAAAAACGGTTTTTCTTATCTCCATTTATGATAAGTCGGAAAAAGAAAATTTGACCGATAAAGAACTGAAAGAACTTTTGAAGTTCGTGCCCAAATAATCTTCCTTTTCCTCTTGCCTTTTGCATACCGGTTTATACCCCTGTAAATTTTCCACACCCCCTGCGCAATATCTTAAAACTTCTTGCCGTTTAAATCCTGAATACTATATTTTCGTCCCCACCTACTATGCAGCAGAAAAATTACTTGTCACAATCGGCGCTTGGCCT
>Ga0182030_10017871_pt1 | contig 13651 bp, 15 predicted proteins | sample 812S3MmetaG_FD_121299 | JGI IMG/M metagenome (GOLD analysis project Ga0182030, IMG submission 121299) | Permafrost microbial communities from Stordalen Mire, Sweden - 812S3M metaG (Illumina Assembly) | ecosystem: Environmental > Terrestrial > Soil > Wetlands > Permafrost | place: Sweden... | reverse complement strand
GACAGTCCGCAAACTCCCCAAGAGCGAGGGAGCCGCGGAACTCACGGCGGACCAGGATATCGTACGGACGTCGGACATCAGCGAGGCCCTGGAGGCACTTGCAAGCGGTAAGCGGGTCGATCTGCGCCAGCCGCGTCAAGTGTCCACCCTAGTGACTGAGCTGCAGCGTATCGTGGTCGAAGCTAGAGAACGAGGCGAACGGGCACCCTACTACAACCTGTGCGCCGTCTCGGTGCGAGGGACCAACATTTTCTGCAGCCAGCTCCGGGGGATGCCCAGACTATGGATGCCGCAGCTTCGCGGGTTCCCGGCCCCCGGCAGCAGAGCCGACAGGGAGCTACCCAAGGACGAGAGAGGCAAAGTTAACCTGGCCCATCTGTTCGCCGAACACCTAAAGGCCAGCGGTGCCAATATCAAAGCAGATCATGAGAACGCTGGATATATGCGAGCCTCCCAGAACGAGCTGGACGGGGCCAAGGTGGCTCGCTTGGTGGCGGCAGCCGAACGTAAAGCTCACAGGGGTAAATTCACTCCCGTACCCATTCTGCTGTCCAAGGACAATTACATCGTGGACGGCCACCATCACTGGGCCGCGGCCGTGGGGATCGGGCTGAAGCACGAAACCGACATCAATCTGCCGGTGCTCCGTGTCAATATGCGCATCCTGCCTCTGCTGCAGGAGGCCCGCCGTTTCGCCGCCGAATGGGGGATGACCCAGCTCGATGTCTCCCAGCTCGGAACCTAGGTCGACCTACCGGGACGATAAAAGCCGTGCCGTATGATCTCCGGATCGTCATCCGGCCCTAGCCGCAGCATGGCCTGCAAGTCTAGGATCATCTCGGTGGGCGTCGGGTCGTACGCTCGGATGCCCATCTGGGTGGCCAGCAGGTCGGGCTGAATGTGGATCTCCAGCTCTACCAGAGTGTCTAGCCGCTGGTATGGCACCGGGATCCGGCCCGCCAGCTGCAGCATAGCCATCACCGCTGGGGACGGCTGAGCGGGCTGTCTGGCACTGTCCAGAACCTCGGCTAGCATCCAGCCGTCAGCCCCATAATCGTGGTGCCATTGCAGCACTAGGTATCGGGCGTCGGGTAGCCGCTCAATAGCGGCAGTCGCCGCTTGCTGCAACCCAAGCTGGGCCTGGCCCATCTCCCATTGTACCAATCTGGCAGCCCTGGAACATCAGGATAGCTCTGCGTTTCTGGCAGCTTAGGGTCGGACCCCCGGTTAGGCGTTGTGCCGGGACCAACTGACGGTTAGAGACAGAGCGACGGTGGCAACGATAGTCGGGAGTGACATCTTATCGGAGTGACGCTCTGTGTTTTATCTGTTACGTCGACAGACAGGGTGGTTCGCTGGCAGCTAGGTTTATTTCCAGCGGCGGTGAGGTCGGGCTTGCCACACCGCTCGTTCCGCCATGGCCGCCGCGCTCAGCGCCAGGATATTCGCGACCAGCAGCTCGAGGGACGGGTGGGGGCTGACCGCGACCACCACCGTCCAGCCCAGTACCGCCAGCATCACCAGTGCACACAGCACGATAAGCACAACGTAGCCGAGCCGATTGGCAGGCCGACACCTAATACGGGCCACAATGCCAGTTTACTCGAGTCGACCTGGCAACATGAGAAATTATGGCGAGCACATCATGTCCGAAGTCTTCGTCTGCCGCTCTGCGCCTGACAGTTGGCACCGCAATGTCGTTACTGGTTGCCTGCCCGGCGCCGGAAGTCAGCTGTTCCGGCTACTTCCTGGTCGGCATCGGCGCACAACATACCTAGGATCAGCTGGGGGCAGGCCGGGTTGTCGGCCACAGCTTGGCGGACTTTCCAGTCGGGGTGCAGAGCGTAATCGGTTAAGGTGTCAGATGGTGTAGCCGGGTCGCTGGCTGCCGCAAGGTCCTGCTGGCTGCCCTGGCCTGAGCCGAACCGGGCGGAGGCAGGTTGTTCTGTCTCCGGGGTTTGCGGGGAAGTGTCGTTTTGTACGGCGGTGTCTTCCAAGCTGCCGGTGGTGCTGTCCTGGGTGGCCGCTCGGTGCATAGCCAGGCGCTGCAGGTTCTGCAGGTAATCTTGAGGTTGCTGGGATGTCGAGCCGACTTGTGAAGTGAGGTCGACCGGGGGGGTCGCCGGCGACTGCTTGGCAGCGGCCTTTTTCGACGTTCCTTTTATGTGCACGACACCGTTGACATCTCTAGTGGTGCCAGTGGTGCCGCTAGTCTTCCGGCGAGTACTCATGCTCTGTTTGTGCCACAGTTGTCGTAGTTTCACACATCAACACCCGTCGGGCCAGGCCCGGCGGCAATGTGCGGGCCGCTAGGTGGCTGGACGGGCGACCGTCTCAGCCCGGCTGCGGTCGGTATCAGTCTGCGTAACCCCCGCGAAGTTGATGAGCAGGTACAGTTCCGCTTCGGCTTGCACCACCTCCTGAGGTGTCCGGTCGCGCCGGTCATATCCCTTGTCTCGGCGGGTGAGCTCGGTCTGGCCGTGGAATTCCAGTGAGGGTAGCTGGGTGGCCATGATAAATCGGCGGTGGCATGCTTGGGACAGGTCGTTCCATTTGACCATCACGTCGGCCCGGTCGTAGTTGTTGTCGTCTGCCAGGTCTCCCGGCCGGAACCATTCGGCGGGGACAGCTAGCTGGTTGGTGTGCCAGGCTCGGACAGCCAGGACCCGTTGCTTGCCGTCCACCACCCGGAATGGCCTGTCCAGCCGGTCTCCCAGGTACGACACTACAATCGACCCGACTGGCAGGCCCATGTATAGTGACTTGATGAGGTTCCGCTGCTGCTCCTGGGTCCAGACGGCGCCGCGCTGGTAGGGAGCGTCCAGGTCGAATAGCTCTTGGCCGTCGTCTCGGCTTACCCAGTAGGCCATGGTGTAGCTGTGGACTTGGAGCCGCAGCTCAGGTAACGACATCGCTAACCCTCCTCGATAATTCCATATTCATTGTATCATGTGGATTGGCTGGGTGTCAAGCCTGTTTCTGATTTTGCGTTATCGGGCCGCCCGGCCCACGGATTGTTATCTTAATGTTGCGAAGGGCTGCGTTGCTATAGACTGGGTTCAGCTTCAGCGCGAGGAGACGACCACCCATGCCCGGGACTATGCTCAAACCCACCCCCTCTGATAATACGGAGGCGCAGCGCCTCAGGCAGCGGGGTGCGCAGCTTGAGTCCATTGTTTGCATTTTGCATGACCATTTGTGGCGCCGGCTCGGCCCGGAGCACCCAGGGTACCGCGATGCCGCTGATGTCTTAACCGATCTGCATGGCGACCCTGACCTGGCGACGCTACTGCGTTCGGTGCTAGCCGCTGAGAGTACCCGCTGACTACCCAGCGCACGATAGCATTGAAGTTAATAACCTGTCTGTGTCTCTAGAAGTAGGTGGGAATATGCCAAGAGGACTCAAAGCGGACGCACCGGACCGCTCGGTCACTGACGTGGGCCCTGGGGACTTTATCAAGATGGGTGGTGTCTGGCAACAGATCGTCAGCAACAGTGCTACCGGTGCGACACGGACACCCCGGTCGTGGTCCATCCGCACCCAGGACGGCCGGACTTACGGTATGTATCAGATACAGCAGTACGCCAAGGCAAGCGATATGGAATGAGCGTCAAGATCTACAGTGGGTACCGGCTCCCTGGTGACGTCAATCTCGCCCGGTTCAGCAACCAGCTGGCCGCCCGTCTGCAACCTACCTGGCGTCGCGCCGCTATAGTGGCCACCACCTTAACGGGATTGCTGCTGACAGGTAAACCGGGTGACCCCGCCGATTTGGCTGCCCCGGAGAGTGACGCTCAGCGCCTGGAGCAGATAGTGCGGGCTATAAGCGGCGGGCAGCTCGACTGTAAAGATGTGACGATGCTGGGAGCGTGCAGCACTTTGTGGGGCCAGGCGGCGGCCATCGTGGAGGCTGTCCAGGAACGGCTGGACAGGCCGAGAGCTCTCCGTGTCTTGCCGCTGTTCGACCTGACGGTCAGTGTCTGGTACCTGCCGGACCCGCTCAGCGCCCGCTGGACCTATGCCATATGGTACGCAGAGCAACCTGAATTCCAGGAGATCTGGGTGGGCAGCACCGGCGTGCAACCCTGGCCCTACTGGGACAACTCGGACAAACCGGACGGAGTGACGGAGCAGAAATGGGAGCAACGAGATAAAGTGTGGGGCCGGGTGCACAAGCCCGGCGGAGTCGTCTGGAAATACCCGATGCCCGGTTTGTGGGTGGCCGCGCACACCGAGAAGTGGCTGAGCCCCAAAGCCGGTCTGTCCTGGCTCGCCCGGGAGAGAAGAGTAAGGTCTACCTTGTCGGACGGACCGGCGTTCAGCGATCGCACACTTGAGCAGTACGCTGAGAGGTTAGCCGGTCCCGCTCTGGCTGTGCCTGGCCGGGCAGCATCTAACCGGGGGTGCTAACGCTGCCGGTTCTGCGGCTGTCTGGGTGCTTCACGGCTGGTTAGCTCCGTGCACGAGCTGCCACATCGCCAGTAGATGTTTGGCCGCTGGATTAGCTAACACGGCTTCTCTCACGTCCGGGGTACGGTCGTGCAGCAGGCGTCCCAGCGCTTCTGGTGGTGTTTCCGGGTTGCTGGCCACGTTGCGGCGTACCGCTGAGCTGAGGTCTCGGCTCAGAGCTAACAGGATGTCGTCTGGGCAGGACGGGTGGCCGGCGGCGGGAGAGCGCACTTTGGTGTCCGGGTCGGTGGCCGCCAGTCTGAGCACCGCTGCCGGGCAGTCTCGGCGTGTTGCGCTGGCGGCGCGCGCCCAGTCGGACAGGCCTAACTCCCAGGCAGGGACCAGAGCGGCGGGTGGTGTCTGTGGGTTGACGGCGACGTTGTCCCGTGTTATCTGGTTGGGGCTCTGGGATAGCCGTTCCAGGATGTCCGGCGGGCTGTTGCGGTTGTTGGCTACCGTCCGTAGCGTATCGGTGTCCTCGGTGTTAACTAGGGTGCGCAGCAGGTCTGTCGGGCAGCACGGGTTTGCCGCTAGAGCTCTCTGTACGGCGGGGCAGTCCGCCGCGAACTGTTTCATGATGTCAACGGGACAGTCTGGCCGGTGGGCTGCTTCCATGCGCACAGCGGTCGCTTTGTCGTTGAGCCATGATTCCCATATCTGAGGGCTCGGGCTGTCCAGGAATGAAGCTATGTCGCGGCGTACCGCGGTGGAGGGGTCGTTGAGCCGGCTGGTTAGTATCTGCTGCGGGCAGTTGCGGTTGGATATCGCGGCGGCCCGTACGGTGGGTTCCGGGTCGGCGCTCAGGGTGTCCAGAGTTGCTGGTTGGCATAGCTGGTTGTTCGCTAGCGCCAGCCGGATGGCCGTCGCCGGGTCGTGGGCCAGAGCTTTCTGGTGCAGCTCTGGCACTTCGTATAGGTGGCTGGCCACCGCCAGTCGGCGGGGATAGGCGGGGTGGCGGCCGTGCCTGAAATCGGGTGGTAGCACCGGGGTTCGGCAGTCTGAGCCCCAGATCTGGCCGCAGCTGCGAGACGGGCCGGTTGGGTGGGCGCGAGCTTGGGTCAGCAGGTTGGTGGCCGACAGCTGTGTGTTCGGCTGGGCTCGGTATTGGTTGGACCCGGCGCCGCCTCGAGTGGCGCTCATGTGGAGGATGTGCCGTTATTGTGGGCGAGCTGCCACATAGCCCGGGTAGATTTGAGGGTGTTCGGGTGGTCTGCTGCCACATGGGCGACTGCCTGGTTCTGGTCCTGTAATAAGCGCTCCAGGACAGCGGGCGGGCAGTTCGGGTGTTGGGCGACCGCCCAGCGGATCTCGTTCTCCCGGTCTCGGCTGAGCCGCTCCAGCGCTGCCGCTGGGCACAGTTTGTTCTCCGCTACGTTCTGGCGGACCCGGTGGTCGCGGTCCCGGCTCAGACTGTCCAGGGTGGCCGGCAGGCAGGTTGGCCGGGCGGCCACGTAGATCCGGACCCAGACCTCCGGGTCGTGACTGAGCTGCTCCAAGATGGCGGTGGTGCAAGTCGGGTTGTCGACGACGTGTTGGCGTACCGCTGGGACGTCGTCGTGGCTCAGCTGTTCCAGCACTTCCCGGGGACATGATTTCTGGTCGGCTACCAGCTGGCGTATTTCGTAGTCGGGGTGGCCAGCTAGGGTGGCCAGCAGCTGCGGGGAGCAGTGAGCGGCAGCGAGCATCCGCAGGGCGTCCTTACGGTTGCGGGAGGTGCTATCTCCTTTAGGCGGTACCTGGCTGAGCAGCGGGACAGCGCGGAGCGGCTGCTGGCTGTTTTTTCTGGTGTATTGGTTGCCGCTCCGGCGGTTGCTGTTTCCCGGCTTGGGGATGCCCATCGACTGCAGGTGTGCCAACTATCGGTGGTCGCGGTCCCATTTAGTTCACCGGGTGCGGTACACTGGATTAGTAGTTCAGCAGCCGACATAACCACATATAATTAGATGGTGTCCGGGATCGCGATATCTGATGCAGACAGCCCGCGGAGAGGGCGACACATGAGCAACGTAACGCCGACCGAGCTGGAAATATGCTTGCAATGCGGGGTGCGGCCCGTGAGCCAACCCGGCAGCGACCTGTGCGCAACCTGTTTAGATCAGATCGCCGACTTCGGCGAGTGTGTTTCCGAATCCGCTGGTCCCGGTGTCACCGATGACCGTCCGGCCAGCCCGCAGCAGCCAGGCGACGACGCCAGCAAGAGCAACGGCCAGCGCCCTGCCGGAGCGCCGAACCCTCTGGATAATGGCCATCGTCATGACACCAAGGGTCACGCTCCGATAAAACCCACGAGCCGTGAACAAGGCTGACCTCAGAAAGGCCCTGCTTGAGCTGGTGAGGCCGGGCAGCCCCGAATGACCACTACTCCCCGGGGCAGGGGCAGGGGGCGGTGGTGACATATTGGCTGGATCCGGAGGCGCCCGCGCTGCGCACAATGGGTGTGTGCCATACCCAGTGGCCTGATCTCGTTTATCTCCGACTGACAATTATGGCACAACGGTGGTGTGAGCCCCTCCGGTGCTGTCGGGTCGAACCAGTACCATAAACGGCCCGTTTTGGCGGGTGTGCCTGGCCAGCCGGACGTTCTGATGACCCAATTTACCGGGCAAGCTCGCGTTCGGGCTAGGACCGTCAACAAAACTACATCGGAGCAGCATCTGGCGCAGGCCGCCCGGGACCCTGTCGTCAATGTGCGCTACCGGGTGGCCCGCAACAAGGCGACCACCCCGGAAATCTTACATGAGTTGGTACACGACACCGAGACCCATGTGAAGTATGCCTGCGCGATGCATGCGGCCCTGGCACCCGCGGATGTAGAGTATCTAGCGCGTACCGGGCCCACCTACCGCATTCTGGAGAGGTTAGCGCAACGTAAAGATATCACCGCTGTGACTGTGAGCCACATTGTGCGGAATGCCGGCCGAATAAAAGACGACCACACCTACCAGAACCCCGAATACGCCGTCAAGCAGCTCATGACGAGATTGGCTGACAATCCGTATCTGGACAGTGCCAGCCTGCAGCATGTCCTGGACTGGGCCGACCAGCAGCCACCTGCCAACCTTGGAGATATCACTGTCGGTTTTCTGCACACCGAGCGTCCGGGAATGACTGGGCGACAGGCAGCGCAGGCCGCTAAGCTGTTCGCGGCGGCCTATAATAGCGGGACGCAGCACAACCGTTGGAAGTTCTCGCTGTCCGTGAGGCAGCCACTGCCGTTCGCGGTGCTGCTCGACACCTACCAGAAAACTCAAATACCCAGTTTGCTATCTAACCCTGGGTTTAGCTGGGGTCAGGCGCTGAAGTTAGTACAAGAGATTCCGACACACCGAGCTCAGGACGCTACGGTCAGTTTACTGCAGCGGCCGGACTGTCCCACAGATTTCATGCGTAGTTGCGATCAAGATGACGAGAAAATAGCGACCGGTGTGGCTAAGAACCGTCATTGCCCTTCCGATATCCACGCCCAGCTGACCCGGTCGCCATACGATCAGGTGCGCGCTGCCGCGGTAGTCACTTGCAAGGACCCGCAGTTGCTGCGGCAGCTAGCTGACGACCTAGCTCCGTCGGTGCGCACAGCCATTGTCCGCAACCGCCGCACCCCGCCGGAAATTCTAGACCGGTTTGTGGATGACCCTGACCAGACGGTACGCCAGTTGGTGGCATCTAACCTGAACTGCCCGCTGGCCACTCTGGAGAAATTGCTGCGGGATGAGCAGCCTTGGGTGGCCTCCACTGCCGCCCAGAACCGCAACTTACCGAGCCATGTGCGGGCGATGTGGCAGCTGGTCCACCGTTGACCTGTTGAGCTGGTTGGGAGTTAATCTCTGGCGAGCTGCCACATCGCCCGGGTGGCAGGCGGTATTTTGGGGTGGTCAGCGGCAACCCCGGCTATCCATTTATCTTGGTCGCTGAGCAGCAGCTCCAGCACCGACAGAGGGCAATTGGGGTTCCTCGCGATTGCCATCCGGATGCTGGTACCGATATCTTCTCGTCTGCACACCGCCTCGAGAGCTTCAGGCGGGCAGGCCGAGTTGGATATCGCCCCTTCGATCGTCTGGAAGTCAGCGTTTTGCTGTATGGCACTCGCCAGGATGTCGGGTGGGCAGGCTTGATGCCGGACCACCGTCCGGCGGACCTCGACGTCGCTATGGCCGCTCAGGGTCGTCAGGATCCCAGGTGGACACGCGGGGTTATAGGCCACGGCCTGTGCGGTCCAGGCGTCTTTGTGTTGGCTGAGCTGCTCTAGCAGCGCCGGTGGGCAGCCCGGGTGCCGTGCCGCTGTTCGGCGCACCGTGGCGCTGCTGTCCGCGCCTAGTTTAGTTAGAGTTTCTGGTGAGCAGGTGGTGTTGGCGGCCACAGCCTCTCGGATTTTGAAGTCCCGGCTGGCAGCCAGTTTAACGAGGGTGCCGGCGGGACAGTTATCGTGTCTTGCTATGGTGACATGGAGGTCGGGGCTGTTAACCGAGAGCATACGGACCAGGGTTTCGGGGGGGCAGGACGGACGGTCGACGACAGTTCGGCACACCTCTGGGTTGGCGCTGCGCCCTATCCTGTCCAGGATCTCAGGTGTGCATCCTTGGTGGTAGGCGACCGCTATGAGCACAGCGTCGGACGGGTCGGCTGCCAGCCGTTCCAGCCATTCCGCGGGGGCTTTAGCGGCGGCACGTGCTCTGACTGTTTCGTCTTGGTCTCGGCACAGAGATTTCAATGTGGGCTGGGAGCAATGCCAGTTCTCTGTCACAGCTAGCCGGACCTGTTGGGCTGGGTCGGCTGCCAGCAATGCCAGTAATTTAGGGTCGTTGGGTTTCTTGTTGGCGAGTTGGGTGCGCACCGTGACATCAGGGTCTTGAGCGAGCTGGAACAGCTGCTGGGTGTTGCATTTGAACATTATGTATTGGCGTATCTGTGGTTCTTTGTCGTTCACTAGGCGTTCGATCACTGATGCTGGCAGGTTGCGGTTGGAGGCCAAGGAGCTGCGGACTCCTAAGGCCGGGTCGCGCGCCAGGGCGGCTAGTATTTCCGGCGGGGTGGTCGTTGCTCGGGCTGCGTCGCGGCGTTGTTCTAGGGTGGGATGCTGGCCGCAGGACCATTTAGGTGCCTGGACTGTGGCGGGGCAGTTGCCGCCCCACACGTCGCTGCACCGCCGCTGAGCGGGGGCGCCCCCTAGAACCTGCAGCAGCAGGTTGGCGGTCGGGCCGGTCTGCGCCGAGCGCCGCCTCGCTTGGTATTGGTTGGTGCCGGCCCCACCGCTAGCTCTGCCCAGCTGCACACTCACCATGATCGCTGTGCCATACTTCGGTGCCAGGTGTTGCCGGGCCAGCTCAGTCAGCGTCCAACGTTTGGTGGAACTGTACCAGCGGGCACGGCCACACTTCGCCGCATCGACATATCATGCTGGTCTTCATGGTGCTCAGTTCGGTGTGGTGCTGCGGCTCGTGGTTCTCTAGCCGGCCCGGGCTCCAGCTGCTGTTCCTGAGCCATTCGACCAGACGGCTAGTCGCTGCCGCCAGCTGCTGCTCTCTCCTGGCCGCGGCCACTAACTTCAGGGCGGTCGGCGGGTCAAAGGCCGCCATATGGATAGCGTTGGCTCTGCCGTAGTCCTCCGGTGACGTGGCCACCGTGGCCAGCCGGTGCATACCTCGCATGTCGTTCTCGCGGTCGCTGACATAAGGATCGCCTTGGGTGGTGAAGTACGGGTGCCACGGGCCTGCGGTGGCGGCTTGGGTTGCCGTCTCCAGCTGGTCCAGCTGCTCGCCGGTGAATTCGCTGGCGGTCATGACCTTTTGATCATGAGTTGGTACCGCCGCAGGTATATGGCTGTCATCCCGGCCCAGACGGCTGCTCCCCCCGCGTAGATGACACCCGGGATGATAGTCCACCAGGTGGTCTGGGCGTACAGGATGAGCATCAGGGCGGTGAAGGCGAGGGCGCACACACTTGCCGCGGTGACCCAGGCTAGCTCGGTGGGGTTGCCGTCCGTTCCCGGTTTCGGCTTGGTCAGGTTAGCTATCCGTGCCCACAGGACCGTGGGGCTCCGTTCCTGTCTGATCATCGTCTGTCTGATATCATTGTTCATCGTACGAATTTGTCGCCGAAGGTGGTGATCAGAGTTTCGTCTAGCAGCTCGGCGTTGCCAGGGGAGAGCTGTGTGACGCGGCAGCTAACCCCGTTGGCGCATACCACACCTTTAAGCATTCTGTGTCCACATATCCACTAAGCTATGTCGGTTATTGCGAACTACCTCCTGTCAGAATTCATCTCTGGGCCACGGAATTCGGTGCGTCTGCAGTTCGGCTGCTACCCGCTAGCCCCGGGCCGTCCGCCGCTGTCATGACAGCGGCATCAACGTCGATATTGCTATGTCGCTAGCTGTGGCACAGCTAGCGACGATGTTTATGTTGGAAGGTCGCTGTCATCGACGTTAGATATAGTTAGCGCCAGGCCAGCCGACGCTACATTGTCCTCCGCGACCTGACATCGGAGGGGACATCTGATTACTCTATATACTGGCAATTGTGCGTCTATGCTGTATTCTGGTATCGTGGTATCTGCACCAGGTCCGCTATAGCGCCGGAGCGCGGCGCTCAGAGGAGTAACTTATGTGTGGTATTGTAGCTGTTTTAGGGCGGCGCTCGGAGCGTCAGCCCCCTCAGCCTACAGACATTGAGGCCGTGCTTGCGAAAGTGTCCGCAGGGCTCCAGACCGTTACCCACAGCGATGTTGCGTCCGTCCAGCTGAGCGAGCTGGAGGCGACCGCTGTCGAGCTGCACCACCTCGACAGCGTTTTACGTGGCACTCCCGGGATCACATGTCTGCTTTCCCACCCCGCTATCGCCAGAACTCTGAAGAGAGAGGTCGGCTTGCTCCAAGAGCGTGTTAGCTCTGTCGAGACCATGCTGGATGCCGGCCGTATCGCGCTGGAGCCGGAGCAGCTCGAAGTCTTCAACGGGGCGCTGACCGCCGCTCGCGACGCCATGTGGACCCTGGGGCACGACCGGCTGGATGCCGCTGACAGTGTTTCCGGTCTGTACCGCGCTCTTCAGCTGCCTTCTACGGGCAGCGCTGTGCCTAACCCGGCGGCGCTTAGCGTGCTGTGGGCTGTCACTGTGGCTCTCCGGTCCCTGGACCGCCTGGAAGTACGGGGGAGAGATTCCGCCGGGCTGCATCTGATGGTGGCAGCTCATGGTCTGGATCTGAATGCACCTCAGGTGCGCACTCTGCTGGACGCGAGAGCGGACGACCCGCTTTTCACTTCTTTTGCTGTGCGCGCTGTCGACGGATGTTTAAATTTTGTGTACAAGACTGCCGCGGAGGTCGGCGAGCTCGGCGACAACGTAGCTGTCTTACGTCGGGCTATTGGGGGTGACCGTCTTCTGGCTTTGGCGCTGAGCGCACCGGAGGTGCGAGCCACGGTTGTTGGCCATACCCGCTGGGCCAGTATGGGGTTGATCTCCCAGGCCAACACCCACCCTCTCGATTCTTATGAGCTGGGGCGAGCTGACGGGCCGTTTGTTATCGCCGCTCTTAATGGAGATGTGGACAATTACGCCCAGCTGTGCCACACGGAGGGGTTACGTCTACCCAGTGAGATCACCACGGACGCCAAATTGATACCGGCGCTGGTGTCCCGGTACCTAGCCTCGGGAGACGACATGCTGGAGGCGTTCCGGCGGGCCGCGAACCGGTTTGAAGGTTCGGTCGGTGTCGCCACTAACAGTTCCTGCAGCCCCGACGACCTTTACGTAGCTTTGCGGGGCAGTGGGCAGGGCCTCAACATAGGGCTAGCTGAAGATGCCTTTATCGTGGCCAGCGAAGCTTACGGACTGGTGGAGGAAACCGACCGGTATGTGCGCCTGGACGGCGAAAGCGGCGGGCAGATCGTGGTGTTGTCCCGCGCCGGGGCGGGCAGCCTCGCCGGCCTGCGGCGCTGGCAGTACGACGGGACGCCGGTACCTCTGGCGGACCGGGACCTGCGGACCGCCGAGATTACCACTCGTGACATTGACCGCGGTGAATTCAGGCATTTCCTGCTGAAAGAGATATCTGAGGCCCCGCTGTCTGTACGCAAAACGCTGCGCGGCAAAGTCACCGAGGGGGAAGATGGCAGGCTCGCCGTCCGGCTGGGCCAGGACAACATTCCCGGGGCGGTCCGGGGGGCGCTGGCCGGCAACCGGATCCACGAGATCATGGTGATAGGCCAGGGCACCGCGGCTATCGCGGGCCGGGCGGTCGCCGCCGCGGTCGCCCGAGCGTTACCGCTGATCGCGGTGAAGGCGATGCCCGCCACCGAGCTGTCAGGCTGGGGTTCACAAGGGCTGGGGCTGCCAGACGACATGTCGGAGTCGCTGGTGATAGCTATCAGCCAGTCCGGCACCACCACCGACACCAACCGGACGGTCGATTTGGTGCGTTCCCGGGGAGCTCATGTGCTGGCTATCGTGAACCGGCGCAACAGCGACCTGGTGCACAAAGCGCACGGTGTGCTGTACACATCTGACGGCCGGGACGTCGAGATGAGCGTGGCCTCCACCAAAGCGTTCTATTCACAGATCGCGGCCGGCCATCTGCTCGCTCTCGGGTTGGCCGCGGCCGCCGGCAACACCGGCCGGGACCAGACAGACCGGGCGAACGAAATTCTGATCGCTCTACGCGAACTGCCCTCCCTGATGGAGAAAGTTCTTGCCCAGCGGCCCGAGATCGCCCGGGTGGCCTCCACGGTGGCGCCCCCCAGGCGGAACTGGGCGGTGGTCGGTAGCGGTCCTGACAGTGTGGCCGCAGCCGAGATACGTATCAAGCTGTCGGAGCTGTGTTACAAAGCGATAGCGGTGGACCAGACCGAGGACAAGAAACATATCGACCTGTCATCTGAACCTATGGTCCTGGTGTGCGCCGGCTCGGCCAGCGGCGCTAATGCCCGCGACATCGCTAAGGAGGTCGGGATCTTCAGGGCCCACAAAGCGGCGCCGGTGCTGATCGTAGCCGACGACGAGCCGGGGCATTCCGGTCCGGGGCTGGACATCCTGAGGGTACCCGCCGGCCACCCGGAGTTAGCGTTCGTGTTGACTGCCATGGCCGGCCATATCTTTGGCTACGAAGCGGCCTTGGCCATCGACGCTCAGGCTCGTCCTCTCCGCGAAGTCCGGGCGGCGTTAGAGAGCGTTACCTCCGCAGCAAACGGAGATATAGCCACCGACCTCCTGG
>Ga0182030_10017870_pt1 | contig 13651 bp, 8 predicted proteins | sample 812S3MmetaG_FD_121299 | JGI IMG/M metagenome (GOLD analysis project Ga0182030, IMG submission 121299) | Permafrost microbial communities from Stordalen Mire, Sweden - 812S3M metaG (Illumina Assembly) | ecosystem: Environmental > Terrestrial > Soil > Wetlands > Permafrost | place: Sweden... | reverse complement strand
CGAATGCGGGCGCGATTCGGGCCAGCGCGACGGATGGCTTCGACCAGCAGGCGCGTGGCATCGTAGGCGAGCGCAGCAGTGTAATCAGGCGGCCGCTGGTGCTGGGAGGTGAATCGCTCTATGAAATGAACCGAGGAGGAATCGGCGGGATTCGGCACGAACAGCAACGGAAACCGGACCCCCTCCGCGGCGGGGCCGGCCAGTTCAGTGAACCGCGTTCGGCTCATAGATTGGCCGCCGAAGATGGCTGCAGTCCCGACCCTCTCGCGGACGGCCCGCGTAAGCCGGGCCGAATCCTCGGCGCCGGCAATTATGAGCACGACTGCCGCCTTGGCTTCGATTGTGGCCCGCAACTGCTGCACAATGTCCGCCACCCCTGGCGAAACGTCGAAACGAAAGTCCGCTCTTCGACCGCAACGCGAAAGCTCGCGCATCACCTCGCGAGCGGTCATGCGCGACTCATGGTCTGTCGTCGCCAGCAAAACGATCTTGTCAGCCGAGCTTTTCAACTCGCTTTGGACCGCCTTGACCAGCGCCCGCGCAACTGCATCGTCGTCCGGCGCACAGGAGAACATCCAGGAAACGCCAGCGAACGTGACTGACTTGTCTGTGGCGATGGGGCTGACGAGCGGAAGCTGCGCCTTTGCGACGACTTGCTCGGCGAGGTGGGTTGTGGCGGAATCCACCGAACCAAGGAGCGCGAGAGGTTGTTCGTCATAGACCATGCGCACGAACTGCGAGATGCCGGTGCCCCACGGGTCCACGGTCCAGCGCGGGACGAGGCGGAAGGGCAAGTGTGAAAAGTCTGAAGCCGGAAGTCTCGAATCCGAAGCCTGGATATTCGCTTCCTCGACGGCGAGAGTGGCGGACCACCACAGGTCGCCACTCAGCGGGTCATCCGGATTCGATGGGCCGAACCAGCCGATGCGGATTTCGGTCAGGTTTGTGAGGTCGGCAGAAGGCCCGTTGTAGGCAAGCGTTGTGTCGCGAAGGCGTGGACGGTCTGGCGTCGGGCACTCTTCCGCGGATTGTGCAGCTGAAGCGTTTGGCAGAGAGCCAAGGCAGAGAATCGCGGCCAACGACCAGGACCAAACACGGCGGCGAATTCGTTCCCGCCGGCGTGAAGGGTTTGGAGCCAAAGCACGACGGACGAAAACGTGGCGATTCATCGGCGCAGGGCGCGCTATTGGGTCTCGGATTTCAAGCCGCCGTTAATGGGCGCTCGCCTGTTCGCGCTCGGCGCGCGGTGCTTCGATGACGTTGCCGTGTGGGATGCCGAGATCTTCACGGGAAAAGTAATTCCACTTGCCGTTCTCGTAACGGGTCAGGAAGACATCGCTGGCGCGGTCTAAGGCGGAGCTGAGCGGAATGTCGCCGGTGACGCCCTGGAACGGTTCAGCGCGATAGGCCAGCACGTCCCGGATCTTGGCGCGGTTCAGGCCTGCGGTCTGGATCGCCCAGATGAGCATATTCGTCCCGTCATAAGCGTGCGTGGCATAGGTATCGGGTTCCACGCCCCAGCGGGTCTTGAAGGCTTCCCTGAAGGCGTCAAGTTTCGTGTCCTTGCGGTCCGGATTCCACGGGTACGTACAAACGACCCCCTCGGCGTTTTTGCCGGCGAGCTGAACAAATTTGTCCGACACCGCACGGTCGCAAAATATGACGGGCTGCGTCCACCCTCTGGCCCGCATGGCGTTGAGAGCGTGGGCAGCATCTTCGGCGTCACCCCAATAGACGATGGCGTCGGGCTTGGATTCTCCGATCCGGTCGAGTTGCAAAGAGAAGTCGGCGGTACCGACCTTGTGGCCCAATTCCATGACGATTGGGTGGCCCAGGCGGCGGGCGCCATCGCGAATCTTGCGCACGCCGAACCGGCCATAGCGGTTGGTCGAGCGGAGGATGGCCACGCGCTCGTATTTCATCTTGCGGAAGAGGTAATCCAAGACGAGATAGTTCTGCTGGCGGTCGTCATTGATGCAACGAATGACCCACGGGATGTTCGTCTCGATGAATGTCGGGTCGAGGTCGCCGGGCGTTAACCAGGGAACCTCGATCTTGAGCGCGACGCGGATGGCGATGTGGGTGTTGGCGCCATCGATTCCGCCGATGATGGCCCAGACGTTGTCGGTGTAAGCGAGGTGGATTACCTCGGTGCCGGATGCGCCCCAGAGGGCGTTATCGTTGCGGACGCAAAGTTCGAAGGGGATTTTGCGTTTGAGGTAGCCCCCCTTAGCGTTGGCCTCCTCGATGGCAAGGCGGCTGCCGCGCAGCATGGCAGTGCCAAGCGCCTCCTCGTGGCTGGCCCCGCCGGTGGCCATGGACACCGTCGGCATGATGGGGCCGAGGAAGCCAATCTTCACCGAATCCAGGTTTTCTGGCTCCGGAATCGCGCGGCCCGCACCGGCGTATTCCATCTGGACGAGGAAGTGTTCCTTATAGGGCTTGACCGCACCGTACGGTTCGTCGTCCACCGACGTATTGGCATAGTTCTTGGTGAGCTTGAGGGGCAGGTCGGGCTCATCATACGGCCCGACGCTGTTGATGCGATCGAGGATATATGGGATAGTAAGGTCCTCGGGGCGCTCGATCTTCTTCTGCGGATCACCCGCTCCCGTTTCCTCGGCCTTCAAGGAGGCCACTGAGAGACTGAGAGTGAATAGACCGGCCAGACCAATGATCACCGATAGGCAAAGGTTGAGTTTTGTGTTTTTCATAGCCACTCTTGGAAGGATCGGACGTAGGTGCAAACGCTCCATCACTGTTGCGCGGTGCTGGCGTTGGCCGGGCGCAGGCCCGCGTAGTAGCCTTCGCCAATGCCGTGGCCCACGCCCTTCGAGGTGCCGGCCCAGACATCGTTGCCGTCGAAGTCCAAACAGATCTGGAAGTTGTGCGGCACGTTGTAGCCCGTATCCACGGTCTTGATCAGCTCGTTTTCTCGTTTGATGATGGCCTTGCCCGCGTGGTTTTTGCCATCCGAGGTGTAGGTTACCCAGGTGCATGTCTTGGCATCCATGCAGGCGCCCAGGCCTTTGTCGGAGCAGAACCAACATTCCTGGCCGCTCCGGGCCTTGGCGTTGTTATTGAAGTTGCTGGGCAGACCGCAGTCATGATCGAAGTATCCGCGCCAGTGCCGGCCATCGTAGCGGCAGCAGCCGAAGTAGCTCGAAATCCAAACCACCTTGTCGACGTAACTGGCGGCGGTGGTGATATTGTGGACGATGCCATCGTCGCGATAGAGTTTAATCTCCATCTCGGCATCGGGTTTGAGGTACGCTTTCCAGTTCTCGGTATTGCAGTCAAATTCGAGGACGCCGCTGCCCCAAACCGCTAGGTACACCTTGTCGTCCCGGCAACACACGTTGTAGTTCCAGATTTCCTCCATCGGCGCGTTCTTCTCCGTGAAGATGCTCCACTTGCCGGTCTTGGTGTTGAAGCGGCTGGCACCGGCGGTGGTGGAGCACCAGACGTCATTGCGTTTCGTGTCCAAGGCCACGGCGTAAACTACGTCGTTCGCCAGCCCGCTGTTGAGCTGGTTGTAGTGGTCAAACCGCCCGCCGCTAAACCGCGCCAGACCGCCGCCGAACAAGCCCAGCCAGACTTCCCCTGTCTTGGGATCGACGTCGATCGCCGTGACGACGCGCCACGGCAGGCCGTCTTTCTCCGTCCAGGTCTTGATCTTCTTGGTCTTCTTGTCGTAGCAGGCCAGGCCTTCCTCGGTACCGATCCAGACGCAGTCACGGGTGGGGTCGGCCTTGACGGCGAAGATGTGGTCATTGGGCAGGCCGTCGTCGGTGGTGATCTGCTCCCACTTGGTGTAGACGTAGGGCAGGCCAGGGTCGGCCTTGCCGGCAACGGCGGCTGCGGGCTTGTCGGTTCGCTGGTCTGCGGCAAACACCGAAGCCGCCCCAAGGACGAGAATTGCGCTCTGCAAGCAGAGCTGGGGGAGAAGGCGATTCTTTTTCATTGGTTGCTTGGGTGGTGCGGGCTGATAGAGCGCCGGAGTGTTGTGATAGAATGGGGCCACCCATTGCTCCACCAATCCAGCCCGGTTCATATGGTTTTCAGGAACTCGACCAGATCATTCAGCTGGTCCTTGGTCATGTCGTTGCTCACGCCATGCTGGTCATCCGGGTTGTACCGGGTCCAAATCTCTTCCAAGGTCGGTGCAATGCCATTGTGCAGGTAGGGCGCCGAGTCATAGATATTCAGCAGCTGCGGCGAGGCGAACCGGCTGGTCACGTCAAGAGGGAACTTCGTGCCGACGTCGTGGATCTTTCCGTCCATGTAAAGCGGTGGCGGATGGCAGGTGATACAGCGGTTCTCGACCGGGATGGGCGTCCCATTGTTTTTCACGCCGCGCGCGAAGATCTTCCTGCCCCGGCGCTGCGCGTCCGTGAGGTCCTCGCCCACCTTGCGATAACGGTTGGGCGGCCGCGGGATGCTGCACAGGTAATCGTGCAAGTCGGTCAATTGGTCGGGCGTGAAGGGCTGGATGCGCGTGATGTACACCGCAAGGCGCGGACCGCATTGGCGTTTGAGGCTCGGATTGATTCCGGTCCACTTGTAGGGCGCCATGTCGGCGATGCCGCGGAGCGTCTTGTTGTCGATCGGTCCCATGCCGATGCCGTCGTCCTCGATGTCATAGACAATACTGTCAATGTGCCCGTCGGGATGGCAGGTGCTGCACGAGAATTGGCGCCGAAACGCGATGTTGGCGCTGTGAAACAGTCTTTCGCCGCGCCGGTGCTTGGAGATTTCTGTGGGGCCGCCCAGGTCCACGCGACCGGCGACCTCGAGCTGCTTCAGGTCAATCACCGTGACGGAATCATCCAATTTGCTGGCGACATACGCCGTGGCACCATCCGCAGAACAGGTGATGCCCTTCGGGCAAGCCTGCGTGGAAATGAAGGCAACGACGAATTCGACAGACTTGCCCAGATGGTTGGGGATGATCCGCTCCCGCTCTTCGGGAGGGGCTGCCTTGAGCATGGCGATGAGCCTGTGCAAATCGACCACGGCCACGCGGTCGGAGCTGCTGCTGGTCACGAGCGCGTATCTGCCGTCGGGCGTGATACAGACTGCGGACGGGTCGGGGAAGCAAAGGTCGTTCTGATCGAGCAACACCTGATCAATCGTTCCGTCGCGCCAGAGGATGCCGAGGCCGTTGGTGATGGTCCACCCGTGGTTGATGCGCGTCATGGGCACGAGGTTCTTGGTGCGCAGGAGGGTAATGACGGCGAAGTCACCGCTCGGATCCCACGCCACTCCTTGCAGGAGGTTAGCTGCCTTCACCACGAGCCGGTCCTTCACTGCCGCCTGTTCGGCGTCGATTACGGTGACCTCTGACATCGAGGGCGCGCGGCCTTCAATGAACCGGGACAGGGTATTGGTGACGAAGATGGACTTGCCGTCGGGGGATTGGGCGAGCGACCAAGGAGCGCGCGAGGCGCTGAGCTGCTTGACCTCCAGGAGCGTGGTCACATCGAAAACCGAGATACTGTCAGTCGAGGTGTTCAGCACGTAAAGGTACTTGCCTTGCTTGTCCACCAGCACGCCGTGCGGTTGGTTGCCCACCTTAAGGGTTGCCACAGCCTTGTGGGTCGCCATGTCCACGGCCGAAACGCTGTCATCGAGGCGGTTGGACACAAATGCCTTCCTGCCGTCGGGCGTAAAGCAAATGTCGTTCGGCTGGCCGCCGACGGGGATTTCGAAAACCTTCTTCCGTGTCGCTGTGTCCACAACGACCACCGAATCCGAGGCCTCACAAGTGACCCAAAGCGTTTTGCCATCCGGCGTGAGCGCAAGGTTCAGCGGATTCTTGTAGGCCGGCTCGCTGACAGCTGTGAACGTGGAAGGACTGGGCGGGGTAGGGGGCGTTGTGCTCTGGGCTGTCGATTGGGCTGGCGGCGCCTCCTGCTTCTCCGCCGGGTTGTTGGCTTTCGGCGTGGGATGTGCAATGGCATGCCAGGCCATATCGATGTCGAAGGGCTTCCTTGTCAGGACAGTGTCGTGCGAGCCTTTGGCCCGGTGGCACAACACACAATTGTCCTTCTTCGGCATAATTAATCCCTGCATCATTGCCTTCTTGGGGTCCTTCATGACCTCTGCCGATGCGTATTCGCTGCCAGCCCCGTGGCAGTCCTCGCACTGTATGCCCTCCTCAATGTGGAAGCCATCGGCCTTTTCCCAATTCTCGGTATCCGAGGCAGTGGCATGGCAGCCAAGACACATCCTGGACTTGGACGGGTCTTCGGTAATGCCACTCAACCGCGCGATTTCCCTGGACTCCGGTAGGGCGAGGGCGGCGTAGGCCTTTGCGTGCGCGCTCAGGCGCCATTTGCTAAGCTGGTGGCCCATTTCTGGCCCGTCGTGGCAAGTGCCGCACGCCTGCGCACCGATGAAGACGGGGTCTTTAACGGGAGCCGCGAATGACACCAGAGGAGATGCGCCCAGAATGAGCGCCGGTATCATGAGAAATTTCCAGTGGGTTGTCATGCTTTCGGGGATTCCCTCTTGGTCACTTCGCATCGCCCTGTTTGACCTTGAGAATCTGGTTTGCCGCCACGTTGTGCAGTGTCGTCTTCTGGCCGTTGGGCCACAGGATTTCGACCGACTCGGCCTCGCGAGCTTTGCCGAGACCGAAGTTCGGACGCGGGTCGCTGCTAACGAGGTAACCATTCGCGCCGATGACAGGCTGCAGCATCGTCAAGCCGTTTACCTTGACCGTGACGGTGGAGCCGAGGGCGATCACGCCGGCGTCTTTGAGAACCGGCACTACCTTGAGCCAGTTCTGGTCATTCCCGTTGTTGTGGAGCAGGTGCGGCGTGCCGTTGACGGTGTTCATCAGGATGTCGATCCTGCCGTCGTTGGTGAAGTCCGCGAAGGCCGCGCCCCGGCCGACAAACTTCTTTTGGAAGAAATCACCGGACTCGTCGCTCATGTCTATGAACCTGCCCTTGCCGTTGTTGCGCGCGATGACGGCTTCCTGGATGTAAAGATGGTGGGGGTCGCCGTTCGCGACGAAAAGATCCGGGAAGCCGTCATTGTCGAAGTCGCAGAGCAGGCCGCCCCAGCCGGCGTATTGGCCACACATCACGGCCATGCCCGATTGCGAGCTGGTATCCATGAAGAAGCCGGGGCGAACCTGACGATAAAGTGAGCCGTAGCGCAGGTCCGGCACAAGCACGTCGAGCAGGCCATTGCGATCCAGGTCAGCGACGAAAGGCCCCATGTGCGACACGCCTTGCCCGCCTTCGCCGAAGGCAACGCCCATCTCCACCGCTTTGTCGGCAAAGTGGCCCTTGCCATCGTTAATCCAGAGGTTGTTGGCCCCCGCATCGTTCGTCACAAAAATGTCGGGGTGGCCGTCTCCATTAAAGTCGCAGGCGACCGCGCTCATGCCCCGTCCTGATAAGTTCCATAACCCGGCTTCCTTGGTCACGTCCGTGAATGTGCCGTCACCGTTGTTGCGATAAAGGCGGTTCGACTCACCGGGATAGGACAGCGGTCCGGGAAAGTTGTCGGCCTTGTAGTAGGCGCCCGTGCGCTGGAAGGCGCCCTTATCGTATTCGAGATAATGGACGACGTACAGATCCATCAGGCCGTCGCCGTTGTAGTCGAGCCAGACTCCCTCCACGGCCCAACCGGGGCTGGCCAACCCGGCCTTCTCGGTCACGTCGGTGAAGGTGCCATTTCCGTTATTGTGGTAGAGGATGCATTTGCCGTAGTTGCAGACGAACAAGTCGGCATAGCCATCGTTGTCATAGTCCGCCCACGAGGCGGACATGCCATAGCTGTCATCATGACCGCCGACGCCCGCCTTGTCGGTCACGTCGGTGAAGGTTCCGTCGCCGTTATTGTGGTAGAGTGCGTTCTTGAGGTGGCCCTTGAGCGCACGCCCGCGGTTGTCGCTGATGTCCGGGTGCCAGCGACCGTTCACGAAATAGATGTCCATGTAACCGTCGTTGTCGTAGTCGAAGATGCAGCACCCCGGGCCTGTGGCCTGGACGATATTGGTCATCTCGACGTCGCCGATGCTATGCTTGAACTTTATGCCGGCGGCCTCGGTGACGTCGGTGAACTTGGGCCACTCGGCGTCGGCGGCGTTGGACAATTGAGTAGTTGCGAGAACCAAGGCAGCGACCGCAGTTTTGATATCCGGCTTCATTTGGCCCCACTCTCCTTTCTGGTTTCTGAATCGGACGGTTTCACCGCTTCAAACTGCGCCCCCATGTCAATCCACTGGATCACGGTCCGAAGTTCATCTTCACTGAGCGGTAGGCCTTTGCCAGTCGGCGGCATCGATTCGACCTTTCGAGGGGGGGCATCGGGCAGCTTCTCGTGCTGGTCCCAGGGACGGGACGTGTTGCAGCCTATGAGTTCCCAGATCAGCCAACTCGTGCGAGCTCTGCCCGCGTCCACGTATTTGCCTGGTACGGGGGGCCAAGGCTGCGAATCCTTTGACGGTTTTCCTACAGAGGCGGTCAAAGCCTCGTAAGCTTGGAGCAGTTCGCGATCGCCCTGGTTCTCCGCCACGAGCGGGAGATGCAGAGGGGTGCTAAAGCCGCCGTGGCATTCCGCCGTGGCGCAGTTCTTTTGAAGAATAGGGGCAACGTCCTGCCGGAACGCCACGCTCCGTCGCTGATCGGGCGGCGGCATCAGCCGACTCGAAAAGTGCCGCAACGCCAGCACGAACTCGTTTTCCGGTGCCAATTCCGGGTTCTCGTGACAACCGATGCAGCCACGGGTTTCCTTTGGCTTGACCCAAATCCAACCACAATTCCCCAACGCCAGACCGTGCCCGTCGAGCGTCTGGAGCAGGAGGGGAGTGTCCGCCGGTACGATGACATTGAATGATCCATCCGCCTCAACCGGCGCCTCGCCGACCAAGCGCCGAGGGATGAAGGGGCCTTGCGCCGCCCCCTTTCCCGCCGGCTCAGCTGCCATTTGGGCCACCCCTTCAATAAAGCGCACACGTTTGACCTCGCCTTTCTTGATTTGGGCTTCATGCGTCGCGTCGGTCGTGTAGCAGTTTAACCCGTAGAACGTGCCGAAGTCGTCCGCGGTGGTCACCACAGTGGAATGGCCGTCCGGCCGACTCCGGGGCTTGACCAGCACCGCCTGCACATCGTGAAAGTCGGGGCTATCGAACACCAGGTCGCACTGGCCTCGGTCGGCATCGAAGCAATACACGCCAAAGTTGCCTCCACCCGTGGCGGGCCGTCGCGAGACGAGCACTTGGTTGCCCCGCAGCGGGGAAGGATACAGAAACACGTTGCCAGTATCCTTTGTGAGCGCCCTATAAGTGACATGCGGGCGCCGTTCGTCGACGCAGGCGAGTTGGCCCGCGCCGTCCCAGCTGGGCTGATTTGATTCGACGAAGATGACTAAGCCGCCGGCGGTCGCGCAAGGCATCTGCTGGATGCGTGAGCCCAGGTCGCCATCGTAAGATTCCATGTCCGCCCCTTCCATGTGGATGGCATAGAGGCCGACCCGCCCTTCCGCAGAACCCGGCTCGTTCGGATGGCGTTCTGCCGCGTAGATGACGCGGCCGTCCCACATCTGGAACGGATCGATGTTGCGGTCGGGATTGAACGTGAGCCGACGCAACTCGGTGCCGTCGAGCTTGATATTGTAGAGACTGGATACCGACGGCCGACCAGCTTCATTTATCGATGGCTCTTGCCCGACAAACACCGTCGTGAACCAAGGCTGGGGCGAATCGAGCGTAAACAGCGTTGATACGTAAATCGGGCTGCGGGCATCCATGTTCTCGGGACTAACCGGGCGAAGTCCCTGCCCATCCAAACCTATTTCCCAAACCCGCCAGCGCGCGTTTCGGTCCTTGCGGCCCGCGAAGAGCACTCGTTGCCCATCGAAAGAAACATTTGGGTCGCAGGCGGACTGGAAGCCCTCGGACAACACGCGCACGTGGCCGTCGGGCGAAACGACGGCAATGCGCGCGCCGTCGAACCAGTCGGCGCGGACGAGGTCCTTCGGGTCCCAGCCGGAGGGGGGTGCTTGGATGCGAGTGGGCACCTGAGTCAAGACTATCGGAGAATCGAGGCCTGCTTTGGCTGACGCCTGCGCGACCGTTATCGCCAGGAATGCGATGACAATGACGCCCAGGAGTGGAATTGACGATTGCCGAGCCCGTGCTCCTGCGTTGGCGCCGATGCCGAAAACAATCCGGGCCTTGGCGGTGATACCCTCGAAAACGTCATTGGCACCGGCGCGGTTCGGAGAAGTTACCGAGAAGTGTGTGATTTGCCGGTCTGCTGTGAATAGCATAAGTAATACTTATGTTGGCATAAGACCAAATTAAGCTAAACTTATGGTGTCAGTTTGATCTTAGATTCCCAGCCATATGTGGTGAATCGAAGGAAATGAGGGCCCAGTTGTTACTTACCCGGGCCGGCTTGCATCGGGCTCGCGAGAAGACCCGCAATCAATGCTTCGGAGCGGTCACGCGTAAGATCGAGAGAATCCTGCCCCACTCATCCGGATCGCTCGGTGGCCTTCCAGAGCACTACCGATAAACGCAGAATTCAAGCGTTTCACTCTCGTCAGTCGGACAGGAATTGCATGCAGCAATCCTATGGGCGCATCGGGGCCGAATGAACCGGACGAAATGGCACACGGGATGACGTACAACCCAACCGCAAAAGTTCCACAAGGTGGCCACGCAAATGACGGCTTATCGGCACGTGCGTACCATTTCGCAGCAGAATTACATGATCACCACTATCGTTCGTATGGAGCTCGCGGACATGATCCGCATTCACTAGTGCCGAACGACTGACGCGTAAAAAACACGACGCGCTGAGGCGCTTCTCGATCGAGGAGATAAGCTCGCGAATCAGTAGGGGCTTGGCGCCGGCGAGATGTATTGTAGAGTAGTTGTGTTCGGCCTCGACCCACTCGATGTCATCGGGTTTTAGAAAGATCTGGCGCCCGTCGATCCTAACGACAAGGCGTTCAAGTTGGCGCGCCGAGGCGATTGTTAGTGCTTGTTCAATTCGTTTCTCCAGATCGTCCGCGCGCCGTGTACGGATTTCGTCAATTGCGCGACTCAACGCCAACTGAAAGCGCTCCCGATCGAAAGGCTTTAGGAGATAGTCGACGACTTTCGCTGCAAATGCTCCCACCGCGTAGCGGTCGTAGGCTGTCACAAGAATAATCGACGGCCGACTGTCAGCCGGGAGTTCTGCCAGCACTTTGAGACCATCGATGCCGGGAATTTGCACGTCCAGAAACACAATATCCGGAGCTTGCTGGCGTATTGCCTCCAGGGCTGCAATTCCATCTCCAAACTCCCCTCCGATTTCAACGGAGGGTTCGGTTCGCAGAAACGATCGAACTCGTTCTCGCGCGAGAATTTCGTCATCCACAATCAATACGCTCAGCTTCGTCATGGGATTTGCAACGGCCTCAGAACGCTGTGCAATGCTGTCGCACGACATAAGGACTCGACTTGCCGGCTGGAAGTAATCTGTGGCATTAGGCGGGCAGCTGACGGTGAATTGCCATCCTGCTATGGCGAAAGGCTTGCCCTACGGGACAAACGCTTTCGTACCTTTTTCAATGTTCGCGAGTCGAGACGCTCTTCCGATTCGCTACGCGTTCCTCCTGCCAGTCGACCAGCGCGTGAATGGTTTCAATTGGACCCACTGTAGATTCGACGGAGGCGTTGATGGATATCAGACTCAAGACCGTAAGATCGCATGTCCAAGCAAGTTGGGATCGTCCAGTTAAGTCAGATTTCGGAGCGCTTTATAAGGCATGTCATGAGGAGATCCGCGAACGAGCCGCTGCACTTTGGGATTCACGTATCCCGATGATGATTCAGGCCTATTTTGAGGATATGGAAACGATACTACGCGGCCTTCGTTTACGCGCGCAGGACAATGCAAGCGTGTGGTTGGTGGTATCCACTTCGGCTTATGGGGGCGTAGAGGTGCCTGTGGATTTAATTCTGGCGCAGATAGGAATACGCCTGGGTTGGTCGCTCAGAGAAGTCGGCGTGCTACGCAATCTTAGAAGCTCAAGTCAGCACGTTAAAAACGTCGAAAAGGCTGAATCGAAATCAATCCCCTTGCGCGAGAGCGTTGTAATATTCGATGCAAATTCGAGGCGGAAAGCCCAATAGTCTTATTCGATCTCAGTACCCATTGGAGTTGCAGCGATTGCGTAATGAAACAGCGGCGGCGGTTCAATATGATCCGGTCGGCCGATTAATTGGTATCACGATGTTCCCTGTAGCTGGTCTAAGCGCGTAAAAGGTCGCAGCATCATCCTTTGTGGCGGCTCCGAGATAGTGCTCTTCGATAACCGCAACGCTGGTTCCCGCCCAGAGCGCTGTGGAGGCGATATCGCCGGTCGAATTTACTCGGTATGTGATGGCCGTGTGACGCAGGACATTCTTGGGGAGTGCAACCTTTGCGGAGTCGGCAATCTGCGCGATGCGGTACGAGAAGGAGTCCTCGATTGGCCGGGTATCCTTCGGGTTGAAGATAAGATCGTCTGGAGCAAATATCCGACCCTTGGTCTTCCTTAATGGGGCAAGCCATTCAAGAAGCACAGCGGGCAGTTCAACGGGGCGCTTCTTGCGAACCTTCGTTTTGTCGAGGCGGAGATAATGGTCCTTTATCAGGTCCCACATAATATGGGGCATCTCGCTTCGCCGCGGTCCGGCAAAGAGCTGGATGAGCAGGGCAGGGAATACGTCAGCGTTCTCGGGCTTGCTCGCCTCCTCGATCAACTTCTTCGCCTCATCCGGGCTAAGGATGGCCGTCATCACCTCGTCGAGCTCCGGGCGCCGAATCTTGGCGGCCGGGTTCTCTCCGCGCCATCCTTCCTCGACGCAGAAGTTGAAGAAGGCGGTCAGCGTGATGATGTAGTTGATTCGGGACTTGGGGGTCGCAGGGGTGTCACCGTCCTTGGCGGTCAAATCGGCGATAAACCGCTGGAGCTGGGCCTTCGTGATTGTGTCCACCATTAGCCCGTGGAACTCAACCTGGACCTGGCCCAGCTGGCTCTTGAGGTTTGTAAGATAGCGGGGCTTGCAATTTGCGGCCTTTCTGGAGGCAAGGAACGAGGCGACTGCCTCATCAATCCGGGCCGGGGTGGCGCGCGGGGCGTGCTTTAGCGCATAGTTGATGGCATTTGCCACGCTCATCCCCCTCTCCTTCAGTTTGGCCAGCATGTCGTCCCCGGCCGCCTTGCACGCCTCCAATAGTGCGTCCCGGCGGCCTTTGGCGGCCGTTGCCGTGCGAAAGTACAGCCTCTCCTTGCCCTTGCCGGTGATCGAGGCCGGCACGTTCAGGCGCCAGCGGTGGGCCTCCTCCTTGCCTGTGATCACCCTCTCATTCGCGTCAACCTTCACCGGGTCCCGGATGGTGTTTTTCATCTATCTTGGGTTTCCATTTTAGAGGGGCATTTTGGACAGATAATGGACAGTACACGTTTCTGGCGCCCTATCAACCGCAAACAAAAGACCCCCGTAAGCGATTGCCTACGAGGGTCTTGGAATTGGGTGCAGGGGCTGGATTTGAACCAGCGACCTTCAGGTTATGAGCCTGACGAGCTACCAGGCTGCTCCACCCTGCAATATGGGAGGGTCAACGTGCTTTGGGGCGGCTTTCCTGTCAAT
>Ga0182030_10017869_pt1 | contig 13651 bp, 11 predicted proteins | sample 812S3MmetaG_FD_121299 | JGI IMG/M metagenome (GOLD analysis project Ga0182030, IMG submission 121299) | Permafrost microbial communities from Stordalen Mire, Sweden - 812S3M metaG (Illumina Assembly) | ecosystem: Environmental > Terrestrial > Soil > Wetlands > Permafrost | place: Sweden... | reverse complement strand
TAGGGGCGGATTTGATGAACGTCTTTAGTAGGGCGAGATATGTATCTTCATCTTGGTGGTGGGGCGGGGGGTCACGGAGGGGCAAGAATTCTGTCGCAATAACCTTGTATACCATGTGCCCCTTCAATCTGCCCATTGGCTGCGCCTTTGTAATGACGATGATATACTTGTCTAACTTCGCATCAGCTTCATCCACAGTTGCAGGATGCAAATGGATTTACCAAGACGTAACTTGATCATTCCCAATATCCCGGCTATGCTCGACACACGCTTCACATTATTGGGAGGAAACGTCCCATCGTTCAATCGAATATCCCCACTGGGACGGTCGACGACTAATGTTGAAGCTGACGGAGACGAGGGCGAAGTGAAGGCGTAATGTGAAGCTGAAGCGTGGACATTAATGTCCCGGAATGGTAGGGAGGTCATGTTGATGGGAATGAGAATGAGGGCAGATTATCTGCACTCTTTCCTTTCATGTGCTCGCACTCGTCTTCATAAGGCTTGTTGGTGAAGCTGATACCTGTCTAGATGGTTGCTCCCAAGCCTCGCCTTCTAAAATTACGATGCAGTCGTGGGAATAGAAAGGATTCTGAAATTGATGTAAAGACCCCCTACTCAGCCCCACTAAGCCTCATTCAACCAACGTATGAAGTGGGCTTTGAATGTGCCGTGATTGGTGAAACAATTAGAGAGAGAAGCCCAGATCATTCAGAGAAATCTGGAGTCCAAATGTCTTGTATTTCAATGTGAAGTAGAACTTCCTTAAATATTCAAGTAGATAGGGGTGCCCTTGTGAATTTGCAGGTGCGACCTTATAACGATTACGCAGTGTGGCTGAAAACAGCGCTAACCGCGACGGGAGCCTCTTTCTCGAATCGTCACCCGCAACATTGAGCTCAAGGCAAACCAGAAACAAACACTCCATCTCAAAACGCACGACTTTACCCTGTAATAGTCCAGCTTGACAAAGGACCATTTGCGACTTCGAAATCACCTTCTGAATAATCTCAACATCTTCTCAACATGGCTGCTAGAGGCCCAGCTGGCACCCGTGGCGGTAGCTCTCGATTTGCGCAATTCAAGCTAGTATTACTTGGTATGTCTCTGTTATCCAGCATACTTTTAGATGGCTCTATGATCCGGAACCAAAGCTGACATCAATTACAGGGGAGTCTGCTGTAGGAAAGGTACATCTGAATCACCCCAAGCCTAAATCCAATTCTAACTTGCTTTGTAGAGCTCTCTCGTTCTCCGGTTCGTTAAGGTCAGTCTTGATATCAATCCACCTTTGAGAAGCATGAGTCTGATTAAATCAGGATCAATTCGATGACTACAGAGAATCAACGATCGGTGCGGCGTTCTTGACCCAAACAATATCACTCGACGACAATACAACCGTGAAATTTGAGATATGGGATACCGCTGGACAAGAGAGATATAAGTCGCTGGCACCTATGTATTACCGAAACGCAAACTGTGCTGTGGTGGTCTACGATATTACACAAGCTGTAAGCATTAACGTGTCATTTAAGCGCTGGGAATTAGGACTGACACTTTTGGGATAGTCATCGTTAGATAAGGCAAAATCGTGGGTTAAGGAACTTCAACGACAAGCGAACGAGAATATCATCATTGCTCTTGCCGGTAACAAACTTGATTTGGTCACAGATCAACCAGACAAGCGTGCAATCACTACTGCGGACGCCGAGGCATATGCGAGGGAGGCCGGCCTTCTTTTCTTTGAAACCTCAGCTAAGACCTCAGAGAATGTTCGTGAGCTGTTCACCGCAATTGCAAAGAAGTTGCCATTAGACCAAGCAGGACCAAGAAATCCAAGATCCGGGGGACGAGGAGGAGTTGAACTGCGACCCGAGACACCTGGAACCCAAGGGGCGGGTAACTGTGCTTGCTAGAGGAGATATGTTGGATTAATGGAATATTGGGCATACTTGGTGGTAGTAGACGTCTTCTATCAAGGCTAAGAATTATAACGGCCTTCCCAACATACATCGACCTTTTTCGTACCAAATTGCTTGGTTGAAGATCGCGGCATTTTATGCGACCTTTCAATCTTTACGATAGCAGTTTTTTAATACCTGGAATGTTTGTTATGGCTCGTGGCCAAGGTTGATTGTCGCAGGAGTTTTTCTGCATGGCGTGATAGGGGTTTCTAATTGAATTGTTCTGCGGCATTTTGGGTGTAAGATATGCAATAGAACATTTCGACTAAATTCAAGGACTTTCGATGAGATGTGACTGTAGATTGCTGTGTGAAGTGAAAGCACAATGTTCTTGTAGATTTGCTATGTATGTAGCCTTGCGGCTGTTGATCGTCTCGGCCCGGAAAGCTTGGGAGCTCGCTCGCAAGAAAGTTTGAGCATTTCCCGCCAACGCGCCAGCCATACGACGTCAACAACATCTTGTACCTCAACGCAATCCGCTATGCTGCGAGCTTCTATCCGATCGTCGAGGACGATTGGTTGCAAGCCCAGTCTACACAATGCTGGACGGCAATGGCAAGTTATTCAAGCTCAGTGGGCGACCCCGGAAGGAATGGTATGAACTCCCAGGAATTCCAGATGTCAATTGATTCAAGCAGAGAACGCTGACAGGTGTTTACGATGACAGAGAGGATATGCAAATAAACCAAGTATCTCTGACTCCAAACCAATTGTCCTTCCTGGGTCAGCCAGCGCAGCAACGAACGAACCTCCACCTCCTAGCTTGAGGATTTCATCGAACGAGAGCCAAGCTTCTGCTACGCCTGCAACTCCATCTTCAGCTACTACAATACCATCCGAAAACGTCCCTCGCACACCTCCATCCCCTGCTCAGGTTAAATCCGACCCCCCTAAAGCAACAGCTCCTCCCCCACTACCTCCCCCAAAGCCTAGGAGATTCTTTCGAAGGTTTTTGGGGACAGTTTTTCTCTTGACTGCGCTTGGATTTGGTGGCGGTATATACTACTCTAGGGTTAACGACAATTTCCACGATTTCTTTACCGAATATGTTCCCTTTGGAGAAGATGCGGTTCTTTACTTTGAGGAAAGGGAGTTTAGAAAGCGATTTCCGGCAATTGCAAAGAGGCCAGAAGGACGCCCCAGGGATACTGGCGATCAAATAAGAATTCCAAGCCAGAGCGGCGTATCATGGAAGGTCAGCGAAGATAGCAAGTCCGGAAGGCACTCCAACGCAACTAAGCCTGAGCCTCCAAAGCCGGGTGAGGCGATACGAGATCCTCGAGAATCAAAACCAGCAGATCAGGTCAGAGCCGTGGAAAAGGCGAAGAAAGAGTCCGATCCAGCTGTCAGCAAACCTGCCCCTCCCCCAGCCGGCAAATCGCCAGACCCTCAAGCACCATCAAAGCCAGGACATCCTGTCGCCGGAGTCGCAACTCCTGCGATAGCAGCCGCTCCGAAGTCCCCCGAACCAAAATCACCCGAGCCAACTTCTTTCACAGCGCCAGAAGTTGACCAGCCATCAAAATTTCCACCTGAACTCACACGGATCGACCCAATTAACATCAAGGATGCAAAGGAGCCTGTAGTCCAAGATTTGGTCAAGATTATCAATGACATAATTACCGTGGTCAATGCTGATAATTCTACTTCAAAATTTTCGAGCACTATTGGGAAGGCCAAGAGCGAAATTGCCAAGGTTGGAGGAAAGATTAAGGCTCTTAAGGATGCAGCGGAGAAAGATGCTAGTGAAAAGATTGCTGCTTCACATACCGAGTTTGATCGTGCGGCTACAGAATTCATTCGACGCTTGGAAGGCGAGATCGCTGATAAGGAGGCCCAATGGCGAGAGGAGTATGCAGCAGAGCGTCAAAAACTCCAGCAAAGCTATGAGGAGAAGCTCAAGGCCGAAGTTGATCGCGCCAATGCAGTCAACGAGAAGCGTTTGCAAAACGAACTCCTTGAGCAAGCCGTAGAGATGAGACGCAAATTCATCGCTGAAGTCAAAGACAGTGTTGAAGAAGAGCGCAATGGCCGCCTTGGCAAACTCACTGATCTCTCTAATACAGTGACTGAGCTGGAGAAGCTTACCACCGACTGGAACTCTGTCGTTGATGCCAACTTGAAGACCCAGCATCTTCACGTAGCTGTCGAAGCCGTCCGATCCAACCTGGAGAAGTCACAAGTTCCCCGACCTTTCATCCGAGAGCTTGCAGCTCTAAAAGAGATTGCCTCTGATGACCCTGTTGTCAATGCAGCGATTGCTTCGATTAACCCCACTGCCTACCAAAGAGGAGTCCCCTCATCCGCCCAGCTAATTGACCGTTTCCGTCGGGTGGCTTCAGAGGTCCGCAAGGCCTCTCTGTTGCCGGAAGACGCGGGCGTTGCAAGCCACGCTTCAAGTTGGGTATTGAGCAAATTGCTGTTCAAGAAGAAAGGTCTGGCGACTGGTGATGATGTGGAGAGTATCTTAACTCGAACGGAGGTTCTACTCGAAGAAGGTGATCTGGATGGCGCTGCACGAGAAATGAATGGTTTGAATGGATGGGCGAAAACTTTGAGCAGGGATTGGCTCGGTGAAGTGAGGAAGGTATTGGAGGTACAGCAGGCCCTGGATGTAAGTTCTTCTCCTAATTTTCTTTTTCCGTACTTTTGTCTGAGAATATGGGCTAATTTAAGTAGGTAATTGCCACTGAGGCTAGACTTCAAAGCTTAAGGGTTGAATAGAGGAGTTTCATTTGTTCTGTACAGAGATCATAGCGGTAAATTATCGCTAGGTTGTAGGAAGTATAAAAATAGATATGTACTTTACAAGACTGTGCACTCCCTTCTGATTATACCCCCTCCATCTATAACGCGTACCTGATGTTTATTGCACTGTTCTCGCGAAGTTACTTGGCTGTTCGTACCCGTTTGGAATTGCTACCAGATCAAAGTTCGATGATACCGGCAAGTGCCAGATTTCCTTGGACATAATTCATCAGTGCTTCAAAATCCAACCTCCTATCTGAAATGATTGCACGTAGAAGTTTCGGATCGCACTTTTACCTGATATATTGCCGACGAATTTGGAGTGGCCTATCTGATCGATTGGCAAATAAGGTATGTTGCAGAGCCTGATTCCACATTTCTGTCTTGCTAGCAAAAAACTGCGTGTGAACAATACTTTCGCGTCGAGATTTGACGAATCGAAAACTCATCTAACCGCGATTATTGTGTCAAATTCAGATAGGCAATTGTTTAGAGAGAAGTGGGTTCGGGCAAGCTTCCGCAGCTTCCTTCCGCGATCCCTAGACGAGTAACGATGTTAATGTCGGCTACGGTCACGATATGGATTTTGATGCTGCAAACTTTCCAGTAAATGCCATAGCAGAGAACAGGATCTCTCGATTGTATTCGAGAGCAGAAAAGAAGAAGAAGAGGTGAGGTTGAGCACATGTAGTTCTTATCTCATAGTCAAGGGATAGTATATGTATCTTCCTATCATACTTATAATATCACTCTCGCCTCTAGGTACAAGTCATCCGTCCCTCCCTATTTTCGATATGATCCTTCGGTCACCTTAACCGCCACACAAAAACTCCCCAAGACCGCAAGAGTACCGCAGATTAACACCGAAGGGATCACGAGCAATAATCTTAATTTTCTGATTGGGAAAGTTCCTTGCATACCATCCGCGCAGATATTCTACCAACTTCTCAGCATCAGCTTTGCCAAAGTCTGTGCTCGAAATTCCATGGTCCGGAGCGATACGGATTTCCTTTAGATTCGTCAACTCTTGCAAGATTCCCCCATTTGCCTCCTCAAATCTCTTTAAGAAGCTTCCAAGTTGATAGTCTCCCCGCTCAAAATGATCAATCTGGGTCTCCAGAATTTCCGCTAATCGCAAGATTGACTCAGCTGGGACGTCGACCACTTCGTACGGAGGATACTTGCTATCTTTTTCGAAGTCGAAACCCATGCGCGTCCATTGGTCTGTGGGGGAACAGAGCTTTGCATAATTTTTCCTGCACAGGCGGATTAAAGGGACGCAAATTGAGTCTTGAGAGACGTTAAGATAGACGAGTCGTTTTCGCTTTTCATCATTGCCCTCAAGCCGAAGACACCTTGGCCCTGCTTCAACACCAACACCACCCTCAACCGGAAGAGGCGTAGCCCAGGAACACGAGCAGCGAGAGCGACGCGGAACTCCAATTAATTGAAACTTCTTGAAGAATTCCTCTCTGCTCTTTCGGTGCACTTTCAGCACTACTGGGAGGGAATCGCTCTTGCATCGGGTTTGGGAGCCGAGGTCCTCTAATAGGAGGTTGAATCTTCTAGGTGCGGGCCAGGTCGATCTCCAGATATCGATTCGAATTTCTGGCGGTAACTTGCGGAATAATGTGAATTTTTCGATGGGTTGCTCTCGGTAGGGGTCGTATTGGTAAGGGATAAGTTCGTCGGGGATATAGAATTCGTCGTTGTCGAGGGATACATCGCTAGGGTCGATGTACCCCTGAGCGCCTAATTCAGCTTCGATATCAGGGAAGTCTTCATTAGTTTCTTCATTAGTTTCTGCAGAATTATCTGATTGAGCAGGGTCCATGGTAACGATCTGTTGATTAATCTCGTCGGTGGCCATGGTCGGAAGCTTCCAAAGATTGTTTGATAACGAAGGTTGTCGATTACTGAATCTTGCGTCCTAAGATCTTCTCTGTGGGTTGATTGAGTAGTTGATCGAGCTGTTGATTAAATGGTCGATATATTTACAATAAGTTCTTTCAGAATTTATTTTGGTGTCATTGAAGAAGGTCGATGAAGGAAGAAGTGAGATACCTTCATGTACCTTCGATTCTGATTTGGACTGACCCGCTGTCAGTCAGAATGTAAATAGCCAATGCTAGCCAAACTCAATGTCAGATCTCAAAGAAAACGGCAAAATGGGACCTAGTCTCTTTGAGTCCGTGCCGGCACCAGAGTTGAGTGTCTTCGGCCCCAGACTTCAATTCCTACCTATCCATGTGCGTCTCATCTCTTCACGTGACCCTTGTAATTGCTCTGAATTAGGATCAGCATGGATTTGCAGATTCAGATCAGCTGAAAAGCTCCTGTTGCCAGTCACTAAAAGAAGACTCTTCGGTCGCCCTACCATCTTGCTGAATTTCAAGGGGTGAATCCCAAGAGGAAGAGAACAACGAGGTCATGCTCTCAGCAGGCGGAGAGGTATCTTTCAGAGACTGCTCCCATCTATTACGTTCATTGGCTTATTTTACCAGAACAGATCCTGGTTTCTTCTGTCTTGTTTTTGAATTAACCTATTATATCTCTACTTATGTACCCTTTGTATGGAGAGTGGTCTTGTCTTCGAGCTGATCATGAGTTCTAGCTCCATGAGCTCTGACCATCCGAAGGTTATATTCCCGTCTCCATTCATTAATTTCAATTTGTCCCCTATCTAAGAGCTTATGGAGTTCTCCTTCTCGTGCTAGAATGTATCATGCATCTTACTACCTCTCAAGTCTAGCACGTGACCGATATGGAAGTCTGGTTTCATTGGCCCTCACCTTCTCAACGCAATGAAATAATGAAAATTATTACAGAAACTAGAGAGACGATCAACAGCAGATAGGTCCTTCGATATATGCCAGATCGAGCTTCACAAATCTCGAAAATGGTATTGCAACACCGAACGTTATAAGTTGACCAATCTCCAGGAGACCTCATTTTGCTTCGCTGATTCGGTTGACTGGGATCGTGACGATCGAGTGCTACAACATACAGACCTCCTTGACTCCTCGATCAAAGTCTGTTGTACTCTGCAAGAGCAACCATTCGCAAAACGTTGTTACTCCACATGTGTTACAGTGTCACAATTGTCCTCCTTTCGGAAGGAACATCCAATAATCGAGCTCTTTCCCCACGGTGTTCAACTATCCGAACACCAGCCATGTCACCATTATTTATTATTCTCGATGCCACATTTTCCCTAAAGCTTGATCCTAAGAGCTTCTCTGAGGAACCTACACAAAACTGTAAAGTTTCCGACTCTCTCACAATAGTAGAGGACTCTAATGGCGGATCGTCGGAGATCTTCTGCGGTCAATGGTATTTTTGGAGAAAAAACTCCGCGCCACAGGCGGAAGTTCGTTCTGTGCTTTGATGGAACAGGGAACAAGTTCCAAGGGACAGCAGGAGATAGTAACAGTATATCATGACCTACGGCTCAAAGATCCATTGACTGATAGACCTACAGTTCTCAAGATCTATTCGATGCTAGAGAGAACTGACAAGACTCAATGTATGTACTTGAGCCAAGGTTTCACAGGCCATCTAGCATGCTAATCGTCGTTGGCAGTTCACTATTATCAACGTAAGTAATATTAATTAGACTACTGTGAGTGTCACTCACAATATTAGCTGGCATCGGAACCTATCGAAACACGGCCTCCCTCTCATCCAGCAGCAGCACGATATCTCGCCTCAAGAGCTGGTACGCGAAAGGGAAAGACATAGCCGTAGGAACAACACTCGATGAACATGTTATGGCTGGCTACCGTTTCCTCATGCGATACTATCAAGATGGCGATGACATCTACCTCTTTGGATTTAGTCGTGGGGCCTATATAGCTCGATTCCTTTCCGAGATGCTGGACCACGTCGGACTACTATCGAAAGGCAACGAAGAACTAGTCAGATTTGTTTGGAAGACATTTGCAAGGTGGCAGCAGAGGAATAATGGGAATGAAGATGCGAAGGAGAAGGAACGAGAATTGTTCAAGTTTATGAAGGCTTTTCGGGAAACTTTTAGCAGGCCGGTCAGGAGAATTAGATTTTTGGGGCTTTTCGATACTGTCAATAGTGTTTCAAAGGTGAGGGAAATCTTGGACTTGATATAACTGCATTCATGGCTATTGAAATAAGCTGATGAAAGTCAGTTTGAAACCGCCTGGATGCGACGAGGTTCTCGATTTCCATACACGGCACATAGCTCCGCCATCACTATATGTCATGCTGTCTCGATCGACGAGAGACGCGCCAAATTCAGACAAGACTTGATTTCGCAGAAAAAGTCGAAGGCGAAGCCCCATTTTCATTTGAACCACTTCCGGCGTCAATCAGCAGCTACTGCAGCAACTAAGAGTGAGGTTGGATCCCAAGGAAGAAGCTCAATTCAGACTGAGGATCCTGGCAAACGTTTTCGATCTCGCTCGAGAGGGAGATCTCGTACTCGAATTTCGCCAAATAGATCAAGTATTGGGACAGGGCCTTCGGAATATGTAGAGTCGGATCAGGGACACGATTCTGATGATGAACATGAGAATGCTGCTCAAACTATCAAAGAGGTCTGGTTTCCTGGTTGTCATGCTGGTGAGTCATATCCGCGGAGCGACAAATGTCCCTGGCATGGTCCTTATACCTAGACAAATATATTACAAGTAAATAAATTTTAATCACTAACTACGGAGCATCAGATATCGGAGGTGGTTGGAATCCAGAACCTCCAGAAAATCTCTCCTTGAGCCACGCCCCACTCGTCTGGATGCTCTGCCAAGCACAAAAAGCAGGATTAGTATTTGACAGAGAGAAAATGTCCGAATTAGGCTGCTATTACGACGAGACTGCAAACACAGCGCCTGTACCCGCGAAGAGGACCCCAATCCAAGAAAATCGCCGCCTAACAGTTCCAACCATCGAAGTCAACGACGACATAATTCCCATCAGTGACCCATTTCCCGAAAAGACTATCGAAATCAGAGACTACGGAATTGCGAATCCAGAAGACCCAACTTCCGATGTAAGTCCCCAAAATAAGAAATTCCTCCAATTCCTCCACGACTCCAGCACCAAAGGCAAAATCCACGATCCCCTGCAACGCAACCAAGGCACGCCTCTCCTCACCGTCCTAACCTGGAACACCATGGAATTCCTCCCCTTCCGGCGCATGGACCTCCGACCCGACGGCTCCTGGAAAGCAATTTCGTGGCCGCTGCCGATGGGGGAAACAAGGGATGTACCTTTTGATGTGGTGGTTCATAATAGTGTGATTAGGAGGATGAAGGCAGATGAGGGGTATAGACCTGGTAATTTGATTGTTGGGGGTGGAGGACGCGGGATGAGGAGGGCACCTAGGGAGTTGGGGATCGGTGAGTGGGTAGTCTGTGAGGAGGGAAAGGGGGATGTGGTGGATGAGTGTTGGGTTAGAGCCAAGAAGAATAACGAATAGTTTGTAGTAACTTACATTGATTTCATGATCGCCAAAACGATTGTTTGCTGAGAGTCATCCCAAAATTTGAGGTCATGAGGATGAAGTCAAACAGACTGACACAATGCCTGCTATATAAAGCCTTTCAAATTCAGTTTCTAAGCCATTAAAAGGTGTTAAAATTATAAATATACAGTATCAAGTATTCTATTCCAGCATGATAAACTCCCGCATCCTCATTCCCTCATACCATATAGAAATGGGCAAGTGCACACTCCCCCTTCCCACCCTTCCTCTCACGTGACAGCATTTCAACCCCTCACACGCTCCAAAACTCATCGATTATTCACGCCCGATGCCTCCCCATGCCCTAACATGCGTTTCCATACCTTTCCATGTAAGATACGCTACTCGTTCTCGAGGTGAAGCGCGGAAAATGTCAGGGGATGCGACGCTAGTGTGCTTAGCTTCGCGACTCCTGTCCGCGGCTTGGGGATATAAAAGATGGGCTTCTCCCTGGTTATGGGACTTTCTTCTTCTTCATACCGACATCGCTGATCTTGGAAATACTTTGGAGAAAGGATCATCGATCATCTTGATAAGAGTCACATCACTGAAGGTAAGTGATATCATTTATATGCGCACCCCCTCTGAGAAGGTCTATATATTTTATATACCTGTTGCATTCTTCCTCCTCTTTTTGAGTGGTGTGTTGATGATCGCTGATAGGTAGTAGTACATTCATAATGTCAAACATCCCGTCCGCTTCTTCAGGCTTTGAGGCCTGGAAGAAGAGTAGTGTGAGAGCTGGTCGTGCGACTGGTCAAAATGTAAGCCCGTGTCCCTTCACATGGTTCGCACAAGATGCATAGCTGACATTTTCTCAAGCCCAATAACAACATGTCGAATGGTGATCCCGTTGGTCGTAATGCTAGCCCGGCAGATGTCGATCGCGTCGCTAGAAATGTCGGAAGAATGAATATCGGTGGTGTCGATACTAGGTTCGTCTGACGTATAGTCCTTTATTTCTTTATTGCTTACTCGGTTCCTAGGCACTTGACTACAACGAATTGGAGAATTCTTGCTGCCCAGGGCGCTGAGGGTGATGGTCCAAACAACAAAAATTATGATTTGAATAATCGTGGTGCCCCTCGTGGCGTTCCTCGCGGTCTTACCCCCAACAACACCGGCGGCGGTCTTAGGCGTGGTGGTAATCCTGCCGGAGATGACACCGAAGGCGTGGCCAATCGTGCTCCTGGTGGTCTTGATAACGGCATCGTTCATTCTGGAACCGCCGCTGATAACTTCCCTAAATTGAAGAACGCCAAATTGAGCCAACGTCAACGCAAGGCGTTGCAACGAGCTGCTTCCCAACAGACTCCAGTACCCAAGAAGGTTTACCCCATCCAAATGTAAGATTGAACCCCTCCCCCCTTCAGCCCCATCACTAATCATCCCACAGCGGCCCTCTCAAGAAATTTCACTTCTTCGATAAACTTCCCATCGAGCTCCGCCTCGCCGTCTGGGGCCTCCACATGTCCACTCGCTGCTTCATTGAACTCGAACGCGGCTGCAGAGAACCCGCTGGATCCAGTTCAATCAAGTCACCTGGCAGTCACCACTGGACACGCGTCTCTCAGAAATCTCTCGTCGTCCCATCCATCCTCCACGTTTGCCACGAGTCGCGCGTTGAAGCTCAAACAAAGTATGAGTTACGACGGTTCGAATCGAGGACTACATCTGGGTTGGAGAGACAGGTCTGGTTCAACAATGAGTCGGATATCGTTTATTTCGGAGATAATGCATGTGTCGCCTCGATCCACGAGGTTTCCGTTATCCAGAAGGGAAAAGAGATTCGGTCAATCGCATTTAATAACTCGCGTCAAACAGTCATGTGTTGTGACCTTGACAACGATGGAGGCTTCGGACTGGGACGTGATGGTGGTTCCACTCTCTTCCAGGCGATCCATGGCTTTGATGATGACTTGTGTAGCTTGCAGGAGTTTCCCGGTTTCACTGGCCTCAAGAACATCTATGTCATGGTCAAATCCGACTATTACCCTGTCATGGCAGGAGATGTCACGCAGTGGGTGGGAATGCGGCCTGCTGTTCATGATGGATTGACGGCCGGCCAGATCAAGTTTCGAAAGGATGCATATACTGGACTTGAGAAACAGATTGCGGATATCGATATCCTAGGTGCACTACCCGGAACTGGAGAGATCAAGAAGTGGGTTGGCGACATGAAGCCCAAGTTCCACTTCATGAGCTTCTGCCCGCACCCTTTCGGTGTCGACAACAGATCATATGATGCTCTTCCGATTGAGGCCAATCAGGTCAATAAGCTCACTCGTAATCGGTTTGCTTTCCTGAATGGCTTGCGCAAGAAGTTCGGTTGTGAGATCACCGTCGCCCAAAGAGGAAACGGTCATATCCAGCGAGAGATCGGATTCTTCGGACTCGAGAAGGACATCGTCAAGGCGAAGGCGGCTATCATAGAAAAGTTGGTAAGTTTTGAAATTATGCATACTCCAATGATTAAGTGCTAATTCAACTTAGGCTACCCCGGCTAGCGATGATGGTAACGCCCAATAAGTGCAGCGCAAGAGACTGATCTTTCGGGTGGCAGCTCTTGCTATACTGAGCAAGGATCACAATTCGACTGGTACTTACATTTTGATTGTATAAGTATATTTGTAAATTCAGCATGCGTCGCCGGCGGTACTCCGTGGTGGGGCACCCAAAAGTGGGCCACTTATTTTCTGGAGAGTCTCTTGGATAGCAATTTCAGTAGACAGAACTAGAATAATAAGACCACAAAATATAAAAACTTACATCAAACATAATCTCATCAATTTTGAAAGGGACGCAGAAAACTACGCATGAGCGATTTCCCTGGTCTACCGCCGCCTTCGTCTGATATTTGGCTCTATTCCACTGCCTGGCCCCTGAACTGAAGGAGAGGTTCCTGTGATGGATTGATTATTTGACTTCTGAACATATGCAGTAGTAATTTGAAGGAGAGGCTTTTGTAGGATGCGTACGCTGGGCGAGAGCGAGTGTAGCAGGGCTTGTGACGGATCTCGCATAGTAAATATATGGAACTCTTGCCAACTTCTCTGTTCACTTCTACCGATGCCAAGCAAACAATATATAAGAAAGCAGGTCGAAGTAAATTCCCGCTTGAGAATCGAACATCGAGTCGCGATGAATGCTTAGCCGCGCCTTCTCATACTCCTCGGCACACATTTATCGCAGAGCAGCAATCGTCCTTCTTCAACTTCCTCCAGCACAGTAGGAATCAATTATCAACTCTAAGCGCATCATTCTTTCGCATTGGCTCAACTTTGAATCATCAGCATTCAACGCCGTCAGCGAGTATTCGCATACTACCTGAAAAGTTGACCTGAATTATGTCAATGCCGTTGTTTCATTCCGTCTCAAGGAACCATGCAGACCGGCGTAAACTTGGCCATCATGCCAATCTGTCCCATGTGTAGTAGAGTAT
>Ga0182030_10017868_pt1 | contig 13652 bp, 10 predicted proteins | sample 812S3MmetaG_FD_121299 | JGI IMG/M metagenome (GOLD analysis project Ga0182030, IMG submission 121299) | Permafrost microbial communities from Stordalen Mire, Sweden - 812S3M metaG (Illumina Assembly) | ecosystem: Environmental > Terrestrial > Soil > Wetlands > Permafrost | place: Sweden... | reverse complement strand
TGCGGCGGTTTCGCGCGGCGTTCGGGATGTCGCCCAAGCGGTTCGCGCGCATCGCGCGGCTCGGGGCGGCGATCAGGGCCGGACGCCGGCACGGCTGGGCGGACGCCGCGGCGGCCTGCGGCTTCAGCGACCAAGCGCATATGGTCAACGAGTTCTCGGTCATGGTTGGCATGGCCCCCGATGCGCTGTTCCGAGCTACGTCGCTCGGATTGCCTCGCGCCCCGGACCTGTCGCGATCCGAGTCCGATTTCTTCAATACGTTCGTCGCCGAGACTTCTACCTCCGCCTGAACCGGCGTGGCGCCGGCGCGACGATGGAGATCCAAATGCTGCCTGGCGTATCGCTGACGGTCCTGCGGCGGATGGACGGCCCCGTCGACGGCTACGAAACCGTGATGGTCGAGATCGTCATACCCGCGGGGACGCTCGTCCCGCCGCACACCCATCCCGGCATGGAATCGACCTTCGTGCTCGAAGGCACGGGCGAACTCCATGTCGACGGGCAGCCGCCGGTCAACCTCGCCGCCGGCGACTCTTTTCAGGCGCCGCCCGACACCGTCCATTCTGTGCACGTCGGGGCGCGCGCCCGCGTGCGCTCGACGCTAGTCGTCCGAAAAGGAGAGCCGATCACCCAACCGTCCACGAAAGCGACGGCGGTGTAGCGTCTGACGCCGGTTTGGATAGGTGGATGGCAGGTAGCAGCAGAATGTAGCGATCCCGCCGCCTACCTTGTGGCGCAGGAAATCATCGCCGTTCTCCGCGTAATCACCGCCGCGGATCGCAATGTTACCCCTGCCGAAGGACCGAGCGGGAAGCCCGTTGAGCGTGCGCGCTCGCATGACGCGCTCGACGTTTGGCGGAGAGGTTCAACGAGCAAAGCCTATTCCACCGGCTGTGCGTGAGAAGACGCGCGAAGACGTCGTCGCATCTTGGCTGCTCGCTACCGGCGCCTTGGTCTTCGCGACGGCGTGCGGCTCTGCCGTCCTGCATTGCATCGACCGAGTCGCCGGTTGGGCGTGTTCGGCGCCGCGACATGCCGCCGGCAACGCCGGCTTGTCCTTCCGGAACTCGCGCGACCGGCACTGCCGGACCGGCGTCTGCTCCTGGACAGGCGATCTGCTCGCGCATTTCCAGGATGACGACCCGGGCTGGCAGGAGCGGATAAAAGACGACGCGTTGCGGCAGGCGGCGAGACTATAGGCCAATCAAATTCCAACCAGAGACTGCCGGTAGCCCTAACCGGAGCCCGTTGCGCCGAAGCGGTCCATTGACGTCCCGATCCGCGCGACATGGCGCTAACGAGCCGATTCTTGATGCGGGTCAAGCATTTGCTCGTTTAGGGCGACTGTCGGCGCATGGCTGCAATGTGTTCGTGTATCTTCATAAGAAAGCAAATGTTCATATCTTAGCGGCATCGAAAAGGGGCGGCGCCAAGCGCGCCAGAAGCTGTAAAAGGAGAGCCAAATGGCCTCGGTCAAGATCATCTCGCAGAAGCTCGCCGGCTGGCGACTCTATCGTCACGCGGTGCGGGAATTGTCGTCGCTGACGGATCGCGAACTTGCGGACATCGGCATCAGCCGTTGCGACATCCAGAGCATCGCGCATGAAGCGGCGGCTGCGTAGCCTATCACCAGGGGCGCCGCTTGACGGCCCGATGCCAAGAAACGCCTGCCGCTTCGGCAGGCTTTTTTCTTTGGCGGTTCTGGCCGATCGAAGAAACGCCGTAAATGCGAACCGTCCGGGGACTTTCACTCAGGGCGCAAGCCGCGTGCCCTTAGGAGCGCCAGCGCAGCGCATCGACCATTGGCTTGAAAGCTGTCTTAGACGGCCCGCCGCCACGTCGTCCCGTACGAAGTCCTCGGGCAATTCTTCATATGTTGCGTATTTTGGTGGAGCCAGACGGAATCGAACCGACGACCTCTTCAATGCCATTGAAGCGCTCTCCCAACTGAGCTATGGCCCCACTTTAAAACTTGCCCCCAGTTGGGACTGGAAGACGCTCGCCGTATAGCGACCGCGGGGCGCCGCTGCAAGAGCGATGTATGAGTTTTTTCGCCGCCCCTTACGGCTCCTCGTCCGGCGCAATTTCGCCGTCGATCAGCGAACTCACATCGTCTTCATCCTCTTCCTCTTCCTCGAGGAATGCGTCGTCGGCGGTGTCGTCGTCATCGACGTCGATATCGTCCACCGCCGGGTCGGAGGCTTTCTCCTCGGCGGCCTCGACTTCGTCGAGCGACACCAGCTCCACGCCTGCAGCCGCGACCGGCTCGTCCTCGCTTTCGTCCTCCTTCGCCGTGGCCCGCTCCGCGCGCAACGCCGCGCCCTGGAACGTCGTTCCGCATTTTGGGCAGACGATGGGATCGCGGTTGAGGTCGAAGAATTTTGCCCCGCAAGCTTGGCATTGGCGCTTGGCGCCGAGTTCCGGTTTCGCCACGGCGAAGTCCTATCTCGTTTTGGATGGCGCCCGTTAGTCGCCTAGCCGCGCACTGTCAACGCTTGAACCGCGTCGACAGCGGCGGCGCGCCATGCTACGCGCCGCGCGGTTTAGAGCGTGGCGATGACCGAAGTCGAAATTTCTCCAATTCGCGCGCGTAAATCCCGGCCGCTGCGCGGTCGAGCGCGCCCGCCCGGTGACAAGTCGATTTCGCATCGCGCGTTTCTGTTCGGCTTGCTGACGCGCGGAGCCGTTGAAATCTCTGGCCTTCTCGAAGGCGACGACGTGCTTCGCACCGGCGAGGCGTGTCGTCAGCTCGGCGCCGAGATCGTGCGCAAGGGACCGGGGCGGTGGAGCGTGTACGGGTGCGGCCTCGGCGCCCTGCAGGCCCCGCGAGCGAAACTCGATTTCGGCAATGCCGGCACGGGCTCCCGGCTGATGATGGGGATAGTCGGCAGCCACCCCATAGAGGCCATTTTCGACGGCGACGCCTCGCTGCGGAAACGGCCGATGCGGCGCATCCTCGATCCCTTGCGGCAGATGGGCGCGCAGGTGATCGCCGAGGCCGAGGGCGGACGCTGCCCGATCACCCTGCGAGGGCCGGACGCCGTGTCCCCCATCGTTTACCAGACGCCCGTCGCCTCCGCGCAGATCAAATCCGCCGTGTTGTTCGCGGGCTTGAATGCGCGAGGGATCACGTCCGTCATCGAGCGGGAAGCCTCGCGCGATCACACGGAGAAGATGCTCGCCCACTTCGGCGCCGATATCAGCGTCAGCGTCGAAGGCGCGGGCCGTCGCATCGACTTGACGGGTCAGCCGATGCTGCGGCCTCGACCCGTGCAGGTGCCGGCCGACCCCTCCTCGGCGGCGTTCCCCATCGTCGCCGCGCTTGTGGTTCCCGGCTCCGACATCGTGGTCGAAGGGGTGATGATCAACCCGCTGCGCAGCGGCTTGCTGACGACGCTGCGCGAGATGGGGGCGCGGATCGACACCCTCGATCAGCGTGACGAGGGCGGCGAGTTGGTGGCGGATTTGCGGATACGCTCCAGCGATCTCCGCGGGGTGGAGGTCCCGGCGGAACGCGCGCCTTCGATGATCGACGAATATCCGATCCTCGCGGTCGCCGCTGCCTTCGCGCAAGGGGTTACCCACATGCGCGGTCTGCACGAACTCCGGGTGAAGGAGAGCGACCGGCTGAAGGCCGTCGCGGCAGGCCTTGCGGCGGCGGGCGTGAAACACGAGATCGCCGGCGACGATCTCATTGTCGAAGGCGGCGCGGTTCGCGGCGGCGGGCTGGTCGAAACCAAGCTCGATCACCGCATCGCCATGAGCTTTCTCATCATGGGGCTGGCGTCGGAAGCGCCGATGCAGATCGACGATGCGGCGACCATCGCGACGAGTTTCCCAAACTTCCTGTCGCTGATGACGTCGCTCGGGGCCGAGTTCGGTTAATTCGGCGCCGGGTTCAGGCGAACCTGCGGCCGCCGCCGCTGGTTCGCCCGACCGTCAAGCTTTAAGCGACCGCCCTCTGCTGCGGATCGCAGATCGCCTGGAGCCGATCGTTGGCGCGCAGCACCGCCTGCGTCATGATCTCGACGGCGCGGCCAAGTTCCTCTTTGCTGTGGTCGGCCATGACCTGCAACCGGAAGCGGGCCTCGCCCCTGGGAACGGCGGGGAACTCGACGAGATTGGCGACCAGACCCATGTCGGCAATTTCCCGCGAAACCAGACGCGCCAGCGCCTCGGTGCCCATCTTGACCGCTACAATCGCCGAGGGCTCGCCATAGACCTCGAGGCCGGCGGCGACCAATCGCTCCCGCAGGAAAACGGAGTTTTGCATCATCGCCTTTCGCCGCTGAGCGCCTTCCTCGGAACGAACGATGCGCAGCGCCTTCAGCACGACCGCCGCCTGGATCGGCGACAGGCCGTTCGAGAACGTTCCCGCAGCGCCATAGTAGCGCAGATACTGCTGCACGGCGCGGCTGCGCGTGGCGACGAAGCCGCCGTTCGATGCAAAGGTCTTCGAGAAGCTGCCCATGATGAGGTCCGCCTTGCCGAGCGCCCCCTGGATGCCGAGCTGCCCGCGCCCATCCTCCCCGAGCGCGCCGAAATCGTGCGCAACGTCAACCATCAGCGTGGCGTTGAACTCGCGCGCCAGATCGGAGAAAGCATTGAGATCGGGCGTGTCGGAATTCATCGAGAACAGACCCTCGGTAATCAGCAGGATGCCGTTACTCGTGTCGCTCGAGCGGATACGTTCCAGCCAACGCCTGGCCGAAGCCAGATCGTTGTGGCGGAATAGAAAGACATTCTTTGTAGCTGCGGCCGCGCCTTCCTGCAGGCAGGCATGGCCCAGAGCGTCGATCACGATATGATCGTTCGAGCGCACCAGGCCCTTGATGGCGCCGAAACCCGCGGCGAAACCGGTCGGAAAGAGCACCGTGCGCTCCATGCCGAGGAACTCGGACAGCTCCTTCTCCAGGCTCGCGGAATCGCGGGTGTTGCCGATGAAGGCGGGAGATCCGGCGCTGTGCACGCCGTATTTCTCAACCGCCGCGTGGGCGGCTTCGCGGATCTCGGGATGGTTGGCGAGGCCCAAATAATCCTGAGACCCAAGGTTGACGCCCGCCGTCCGGCGTCCGAGATCGTCAACCACGGCGCAGGAATGGCGCGGCCCTTCGTCCATCATACGCGAGTAGGGCCAGAAGCCGTCGCGCACCCTATCGTTCTGCCACTTAAAGAAAGTCTCGACACGTTTCAGGATGTCGGCGCCCTCGACCATCCGATAATCCCTCAGACTCCCCGACAGGGTCGACGGAAGCGCCTCGCGGTCGAACGGTTTTGTCATGTCTCATTCTCCTTCAATTCTTCAAGGTGTATTTGAGCTGGAGTCGAAGTTGCGCTGCTGGCCGTCTCGTCAGGCCGCCAGCGCGGTGACCGAGTAGAAGCACGGCAGTTCGACGGTCATCGTCGTGCCCGCGGGGCCGGTTTCGCCCACGCGAAGGTCGCCTCGCAGCAAACGGCATAACCGGCGGGCGAGCGGCAAACCTAGACCCGGACCTCTTTGCGCGTGCTTCAGATCTTGGCCTTCACTGAACGTTTCAAACAATGTCGGCAATAGCGTGCGATCGATTCCGCGCCCACGGTCCCTGACCGTGATCTCTACGCCACGCTGGCCGGAGGCAAGGATCGTCGCTCGCGCCGCCAGCGCAACCCCGGCTTGGCCGGCGTATTCGACAGCGTTCTTGACCAGCAGAAGCAAAACCTGCTCGAGCTTTGTCGAGTCGGTCTCGATGTCTTCAACCTCGGGATCGACGTTCGTCCGGATCGCCACGGAATGGCTTGCCGTCTTTGAGCGTTGAACGACAACCGCCAGGAGTTGGCTCAGGCTGTGGTGATCGGGAAACACGTCCATGCGCCCGGCCTCGATCTTGGAGATGTCGAGTATCGCGTTCACGAGGCCGAGAAGGTGCATGCCGGCGCCGTGAATTTTCTTGAGGTCCTCTACGCCTTGCTGATCGTCCTTTGGGTCGGTCTCTTCCAGCAGAACTTCGCTGAAACCGATAACGGCGTTCAGCGGCGTACGCAGCTCATGGCTCGTTCTCGCCAGGAAATCCGCTTTGGCGGCGCCGGCGCGCTCTGCCTTTGCGACAGCCTCGCGTAGGTTGTTGCTGGTGTCGAGGTGGCGCCGCGCTTCGTCTTCGAACTCTTTCTGGGACTTCAGAATGCCGGCGTAATATAGGGCCATCATCGATACATAGATCGCGGCGCTGGTGATAGAGATCACGCCGATGACAGCCATATTTTCAACGGGAATGGTGTGAGGCACGCCGTACACCTCGATGGCGACGGCAAACACTACAAGACTTCCCATGATCTGCAGCGTGATGCCGGCTCCGCTCACCGCATTCGCGGGCAGATAAAAGAATGCAAGGAGCGGAACCGTGACCAGCCAAGGTATGAACGGCGAGGACAGGCCGCCGTAGAAATAGCAGCCCCAGGTTATGGCGAACAGGAGATTCTGAATTGAGGCGTAGCAGAGCAGCTGGTACTTGCCGGTGCGCTTCAGCACGAGCGGGTAGGCCCAAAAGCTGAAGATGGAAACGGCAAGCAGGAACAGCTTCCACTTGCCCGTCGGATCGATGAACACCAAGTACCCTGGAATGACTCCGCTGAGAGCGGGCCCGAAGATGTGACTGAACATGAACATTCGCGCGCGCGTTCGCGCCTCGCGATCGACAAGCATCGCCTTGGGAATGAACCCGTCGATGAAGTTCGTTACATCTGCGCCAAGCGACATATTGGCCCCCGAAACACGCGACAAAAATGGGGAGCCGCGCTTACGAGTGTATTAAAATTGGAGGCAGATGCTATTTTGTGGTTAGTGTGTTGTTTTTGATCGGTCTTTCACCGCAATTCATTAATGCTATTGCGGCATTCGCGTATTTCCCTGCGTAAAGCCGGCGCATCGGTCGGAACAGAAAGAAATTTTTTATCCGATTGCCGCACGCTGGTTGACGAAGACACTATGTCTAACAATCTGTTAAGGGGCTCGCAAGAGTTTTGCCGCGATGCTGACAGCGCTATTTGCAGCGATTGATTGGTTTGTTCCGCAACAATCGCGGGACAGCAAGGCCGCGCTCGGACGCGCGCGCATGTTCGTGATCTCCCACCTGCTCGGGCCGGCGAGCGCCACCTCGATCAATGTCTTTCTGCACCTTGCCGATCCCGATGGCGGCTGGCGCGTCCAGGTGATCGACGTGGGCGTCGTATCGTTCTGGACGCTGCCCTTCCTGATGAAGGCGACCGGTAGCCTGGAATTGGCGGCGCGAATATCTTGCGAGACGCTGGTCGCCCTGACGCTCTACGGCTCCTATTTCTACGGCGGCATGAGCTCGCCGTTTCTGCCGTGGCTGCTGATCGCACTCGCCAACGCGTTTTTCTATCTCCATAGCCATCCGCGCTTGGTCCTCGCAGTGTTCGTGGCGAATGTCGCCGCGTTCCTCGCGACGTGGAAGCTGGGCGGAGGACTGCCGCAGAGGCTGCCTGTCGAGCAACTGACGAATGTCGGGCTAGTGTCGGCGATCACAGCCACGATGTATATGGGCGGACTGGCGATCTATTACGGTATAGTGCTCGCCTCCGAATCGAACCTCGCCCGCGAGGCGCAGCGTCACCGTCAGACGACCGATCGACTCAAGGAGGCGCGAGAGGTCGCCGAGCGCGCCAACCGCGAGAAATCGTTGTTCCTGGCGCGGATGAGCCACGAGTTGCGTACGCCGCTCAACGCCGTCATCGGCTTCAGTGAAATCCTGCAGGAGGACGCGGAGTTCGTCGGCAACACCGCCCGCGTGCAGGACCTCGCGCGCATCAATACGGCAGGGCGCCATCTGCTCTCGCTGGTCAACGACGTGCTAGATATAACGAGCATCGAATCGAGTCGCATGTCGCTTCAGGCCGCAACTTTTGACGTCGAGAGCGCTCTCGCCGCCATCGCGACGACGGCGCGCCCGCTCGTGGAAGCCAACCGCAACAGGCTCGTGCTGAAAATCGAGCCGCAGGTGGGGACGATGCGGTCCGACGAGCTGCGATTGCGGCAGGCGGCGCTCAATCTGCTGAGCAACGCCGCCAAGTTCACGTCCAGCGGCGTCGTCTCGCTTGCGGCGCGCAGGTTTCGTATCGACGGCAAGCCGTGGGTTGAAATCGAGGTGCGTGACACGGGCATCGGCATCTCGGCGCCCGACCTCAAGACGCTGTTCCAGGAGTTCCACCAACTCAACAGCGAAACGTCGCGCAAGCAGAAGGGAACCGGTCTCGGCTTGGCGCTCAGCCAGAAGCTGTGCCGCATGATGGGCGGAGACATCTTCGTCGAAAGCGAACTGGGCGCCGGCTCCTGCTTCACGATACGGCTGCCCGCCGAAGTTCCTGCAGAACAGTCCCAGGCGGCCCTTCAGAAAGCGGCCTAAAACAATTGCGAACGGAGAATTTCGATATGTCGCCGTCTTCTGCGCTACTCGTCGGTCAGGGCAATGCGAATGCCGCTAGCCAGACGGCCGGACGCCTGTTGATCGTTGACGATCTCGCAGACAATCGTGCGCTGCTAACCCGTCGTTTCCTGCGCCGCGGATACCAGATCGTCGAAGCCGCAGGCGGAGCCGAGGCGCTCTCGGCGATCGAGACCGACGATTTCGATTGCGTTCTCCTCGATTGGATGATGCCGGAAATGAGCGGCGACGAAGTGTTGCGGCGCATTCGCGAAACGCGCGACGCCGCGACCCTGCCGGTCATCATGGTGACAGCGCGAGATCAGTCGGAAGACGTTGTGGCGGCGCTGAAGTTCGGCGCCAACGACTACATCACCAAGCCCGTCGACTTCGGCGTTGCGCTGGCGCGAGTCGAAAACCAGGTGTCGCGTCGGCGCGACGAAGAACAGACGCGGACTATCAACAAGTCCCTGCAAGTCGCCAAACAGGATCTCGAGGAACGAGTCGCCGAGCGCACGCAGAAGCTGCGGCAGGCTGACGCCGTCATCCAGCGCGAGGTGGCGCTGCGTATCGCGAGCGAGGACCGGATATCCTACCTTGCCCATCACGATTCACTGACCGGTCTGCCCAACCGCCACACGTTCGATGAGCAGCTCAACGTGATGCGTCAGCACGCGCGCGACGCCGGATGTCAGCTCAGCCTGTTGTTCATAGATCTCGACGGCTTCAAGAACGTCAACGACACGCTCGGGCACGAGGCCGGCGACGAACTGCTGCGTCAGATTGCGCAATGTCTGAACGCCAATTTGCAGCACGGCGACTTCTGCGCGAGGTTCGGAGGCGACGAGTTCGCGGTGATCCACATGGCCGCCGACGCTCATCGTTCGGCGCAGACACTTGCCGAGACCATCATTGCGGCTATCAGCGCTGGGCAGACGATCGCCGGCCATCAAGTCTACGTCGGCGCGAGCGTGGGCATTTCGCTATTCTCCGGCGGCGACAACGACGTATCGGCCCTGCTCAAGCAGGCCGATCTCGCCATGTACCGGGCCAAGGCGGAGGGGCGCGGCTTCTATCGTATTTTCGAGCCCGAAATGAGCCTGAAGGCGGAAAGCCGGCGTCAGCTCGAAGTGGATCTCCGGGAGGCGATCAAGCGCGGCGAATTCCAGCTCTATTATCAACCCGTCGTCGATATGAAGTCGCGCATGGTCGTGGGTTTCGAGGCGCTGTTGCGCTGGAAGCATCCAGTTCGAGGGTTCGTGCCTCCCGCCGATTTCATCTCGCTCGCGGAAGAGACGGGACTGATCGTGCCCATCGGGGAATGGGTCATACGTCAAGCTTGCACGGACGCGGCGATATGGCCGAACGAGATGCGCGTGGCCATAAATCTGTCTCCGATTCAATTCCGATCGACAGGGCTCGTCCCGATCGTCATCAGCGCGCTAGCTAACGCTGGACTATCGGCTGGCAGGCTCGATCTGGAAATCACCGAAAATGTGATGCTCGGCGACAGTCGGCACAACATCGCGATCCTCGAAAAACTCAGGGAGCTTGGCGTGCGCATCTCCCTCGACGATTTCGGCACAGGGTTTTCAGGCCTCGGTTATTTTCGCGCGTTCCAGTTCGACAAAGTGAAGATCGACCAATCTTTCGTGCGCGAGATGATGCGTCATCCCGAAAGCCTCGCCATAGTTCGGGCGGCGATCGGCCTCGGCGCCAATCTTGGAATACAGACGACGGCGGAAGGGGTTGAAAGCTTCGAGCAACTGGAGCGGTTGGCGATCGAGGGGTGCGACGAGGTTCAGGGTTTCCTGTTCAGCGCGCCGCAGCCAAACCGGCTCATCCCCGAAATTATTTTGCAAATTGAACGGTCGACGAGCTAATCAATGAGTGGTGGCGTAACTGGGAGTTCCCAACAAGCCTTGGCGGCGCGCCCGACTCGGCCTAAGCTCGACCCCTTCGCCTAGCCGTCGGCTGGGCTCAATTTAGAACACTTAACCCAATGAAAAGCCTGCGTCTCATTCTGACCTTGCCGCCTGCCGCGCGAGGCTAGAGCCTGCAAACCGCGCTCCGCTTCGCCCCCACGCCCAACGGCCTCCTGCACCTCGGCCACGCCTATTCCGCGCTGCGCAACGCCGATCTCGCCGCGCGCCTCGGCGGGCGCCTGCTGCTGCGCTTCGAAGACATCGACCCCGCCCGCTGTCGCCCCGAATACGAGACAGCGATCTTGCAGGACCTGGGATGGCTCGGCGTCCGTTGCGAGCTTAGCCCCCGCCGGCAGAGCGAGCACGTCGCCGACTACGCCGCCGCCTTCGGTGAGCTGCGGGAGCGTGGGCTGGTCTATCCCTGCTATTGCACGCGCGGCCAGATCGCCGCCGTGAGCGGCGAGCGCGACCCCGACGGCGCGGCGCTGCATCGCGGCCCCTGCGTCGCCGTCGGCGTGCAAGAGACGCGCGCCCGCCTCGCGCGCGGCGAAGCCGCAAACTGGCGGCTCGACCTCGCCCGCGCTCAGAGCCAGGCGCCGTCGTCGCTCGCCTGGACCGAGTTCTACGAAGGCGACGCGCCAACGCGTGTTCCCGCCGAGCCGCAGCGCTGGGGCGACATCCTGCTCGGCGCGAAGCAGCGGCCGGCGGTCTATCACCTCGCCGTCGTGGTCGACGACGCGCTGCAGGGCGTTACCGACGTCGTGCGCGGACGCGACCTGTTCCCTTCGACCTCGATGCACCGGCTGTTGCAGACGCTGCTCGACCTGCCGGCCCCGCGCTACCGCCACCACCGCCTCGTGGTTGACGCGGACGGCGCCAAGCTGTCGAAGAGCGCGAAGTCGGAGAGCCTGCGCGCCCTGCGGCAACAGGGCTATTCCGCCGCTGATATCAGCGCCGCGCTCGGCTTCGGCGCCTCGACACAAGGCAAGCTCGCCGTGGCGTTCAGTTAAGCTTGGCGGTCGGGCCGGGCGCGGCGGCCGAGGCGCTCGGCGCCTGATTCATCAAGCCGTCGATGCGCTCGCGCTCCTTCTTGAACAGCGCCAGCATGCGACCGTCGAACTCGCGCGTGCGCGCCAGCTTGATCGCCATCGGGTCGACGAAATTGCCGTTGATGATGACCTCGTAATGCAGGTGCGGCCCGGTGGCGAGACCGGTCTGGCCGAGATATCCGACCACCTGTCCCTGGGTGACGCGCACCCCCTCGGTAATGCCGCGGCCGAAGCCGGACATGTGGTTGTAGGTCGTGACATAGCCGTTGGCGTGCTGGATTTCGACGCGCCGGCCGTAGCCGGAATCCCAGCCGGCCTTGAGGACGACGCCGTTGCCGGCGGCAAAAATCGGCGTGCCTATCGGCGCGCCCCAATCGACGCCGGTGTGCATGCGCGAGAAGTGCAGGATCGGATGGTAGCGCATGCCGAAGCCGGACGTGATGTCGCCGTCGGCGATGGGCTTGCGGATCAGGAATTTGCGGGTCGAGCGGCCGTTCTCGTCGTAGAAGTCGACGGCGTTGTCGTCAGGCGTGCGGAACCGGTAGTAGCGGAACGTCTGGTCGCGCACCGTCATCGTGGCGTACAGCAGGGTCGTGTGCGGCTCGTATTCGTCGGCGTCGGCGACGAAGGCGGTCATCGTGTCGCCGGGCTGCGCAGCGCGCTGAAAGTCGACGTCGTTGACGAAGGCGTGGACGAAGTCCTCGATGACGGGCTTCGGCAGGCCCTGTTTGAGCGCGGTCTGATAGAGGCTCTGGTACAGGCTCAAGCCGCCTTCTTCGTTCGGCGCAGTGCGGCGCGCGGCGTCGCCGGTCGCGCGAGAGGTCGCGACGTAGTTGCCGTCGTCCTTGACCGCGACCGAGGAGCGCAACTCATCGTCGTTGTAGATGTCGACGCGGGCGATCCGCCGTCCAAGGTCGGGATCCTCGGCGTCGGCGTATTGCAGCAGAACCTTCTGCCCGTCGCCGACCGGGTTCCCGCCGCGCGGCGCCCCGAACGCCGCCAGGATCGCCGCCGAGATCGCCGGGGTGGCGCCGTTATCGCGCAGCACATCCTCGAACGGCTGCCCGTGCTTGGGACGCAGCAGACGCTCGGCCGCGCTGTTGACGCCCGGTTCGACGGTGCGCGCGACGCTGGTCACGTTCTCCGCGACCATGCGCACCGACATCGACGGAAACATCGGCGCATCGACCGCGGGCGCATAGGCGAGCGCGCCGAGCGGATCGACGCCGGCGCGCGAGGTGCGCATCAACATGAGCTGCGGCGCGAGCGCAAATCGCCGTTCGCCGGCCTGTTCGCTGCGCACGAATTCGGCGACCTGGGCCATCGCCTGCGAAAGCGACAGCTCGCCGCTGACGGCGGCGAGATCGGCTTGCGCGATATCGCGGCTGGTGAAGGCGACTTCGGTGTCGTCCTGGGGCGGAGCGACGTCGGGCTGCGCGTCGGTCTTGCCCGGACGGTCGGCGCTGGTCTTTAGCGGATCGAACGGCGGCACTAGGGCGGCGAACTGCGTTGGCGTCGTCGTCAGCGTCGTCGACAACAGCGTGTAGGGGCGCCCCTTCACGATCTCCTTGTCGCCGACCTTTATCGGCGCCGTGACCTGGAAATCCTGGCGCGCCGCCACGATGTCGACGGGGCGGACGAGCCTGTCGCCCTTACCCGCGTTGACCCGTTCGCCAGCTTCCTCCGGTTGCGGGGCGGCGACAAACTCGGGCCGCGCGGCGAAGTAAGACTCGCGGTCGAGGTCGAGGTAAAGGGCCGAGCCGATGAGAGCGAGGCCGCTGAGGCCAGACAGCGTGACGCCAGCCACCCAACGCCAAGGCGTGCGAGCGCGGTCGTGCGGCTCCCCGGACGGACTGTCCCATTGGATCGGCGGCTCGTGTCCGAGATCCGCCTGAAGGCGTTCGCCCCGCCGCATCGCGACGCCCGCGTGCGAGATCAGCATTGTTTGGCCGCCCCGAACATGTCCTACTCTGCCGCTCCATCGCTCGCACGCCTACCAGATCGCTCCGGATTTGCCAGCGCGGGGCCCCAAGTTCCCGCCTAGCGTGTCGTTTTCGGGGCGCAGAGTCTGTTCGAGCGGGCGGGTCGAAATTTTTTGCGAGAAACCGTTTGACAGTGAAAACCGGTTCCCCTAGAAGCCGCCTCACCGACGGCGACGCCGCTGGGTTAGCGGGTCGGTTGGTTATTGACCTTTAAGGCGATACTTTATCCGCTCTTTCCGAGAGGAGGGGGTGGTGAGTATCGGCTGTTTTTGTCTTCTG
>Ga0182030_10017867_pt1 | contig 13652 bp, 13 predicted proteins | sample 812S3MmetaG_FD_121299 | JGI IMG/M metagenome (GOLD analysis project Ga0182030, IMG submission 121299) | Permafrost microbial communities from Stordalen Mire, Sweden - 812S3M metaG (Illumina Assembly) | ecosystem: Environmental > Terrestrial > Soil > Wetlands > Permafrost | place: Sweden... | reverse complement strand
GGAGCTGATCTTCCGTGCGAATGAGTCCCTCAAGGCCGGTAGAAAAGCCGAACTTGGCTCCGACTATCCCGAAGCGCGCAAGGACTATCTCTTTTCGGCGGAAGCCCTGGGGTCCATCTCCCGCTCGACGGACTCCTACGCCACCGCCGCGGAAGGCCTGACCCGCGTTGGTTTCCAGCTTTATGAGGATGCTCTCAAAATCGGCGATACACCCCGCGCGAAACGCCTGATGGATGAGGTCGTCAAATACAATCCCAATAACAAACTTGCCAACGACAAGCTGGCCAAGATCAACAAAGCGCTCGCCGATCCCAACGACACCACGCAGCTCGGCAACCCCGCCGTCACCCCCGGGTTTGTCAACCGGGTCAACGAGGTGCGGCAGCTCTTTGCCGAGGCGGAGCAGTTTCGCCGCACCGGCCAATGGGATGAAGCCGATGCGCGGCTGAAGCGTATTCTGGGCATCGATCCCTACAACATTGCCGCCGCGAAACAGCTCGAACGCATCGATGCTGAAAAACTCCAATATGATGAGCGGGCCCGACTCGAAACCCGGGATGAACGCTTGCGTCAAGTCGAAGAGAAGTGGTACGAGCCGATCAATAACAAGGAGACCACGGCAACCGCCCAGGAAGCCCAGCCAAGCATCATGGCCCGCACCAACTTTGGCCTCGAGCAGAAACTCAAGGACATCTTTTTATCGCTCGAGTTCACCAATGCCACGATCGAGGAGGCGACCAACTTCCTGAGCGTCGAAAGCAAGCGCCTCGATCCCGACCATAAGGGGGTCAATTTCGTCATCCAACCCGAGGCCTCGACAACGGCCAAGCCCGTCTCAATTACCTTGAACAATGTCCCGCTGGGCGAGGCGCTGCGGTATGTCTGCCAGCTGGCCAATGTCAAATACAAGGTGCAGGAGTTCGCGATTTCCGTTATTCCCTTCAGTCAAAACACGGATGACCTCGTCAGCCGCACCTTTATCGTTGAGCCCAATTTTGTCGCGCCTCCCTCCGCGACGGGCGCGTTTGAAAGCGCGACAGGCGCCCTTACCGGCGCCCGCCCCATCGCAGGCGCCACCCCTTCCCCGGCTGAAGAACAGGGCGGTGGTGACACCGTAAAGGCGGCCTTGATCGCCAAGGGGGTGAAGTTTCCTCCCGGCGCCAGGGCCGTGTATACGCCAACCACCGGTCAACTCACCGTGGTGAACACGGCGGACCAGATGGAATTGCTGGAAGAACTGGTGAATGCCGGTCAGGCGCCCACCCTGATGGTTCGGATTGCGACCAAGTTCGTTGAGATCAACCAGAAGGATCTCAATGACTTCACGGTCAACTCGGCATTTAACTTTTTTAGCGCTTTCCCGCTTATTTCCACACCGGGGGGAACCACCACCAGCAATGTTTCAAAGGAATTTCTGCGAAGTTCTTCCTTTACCACAGCGCTGCCCGGAGCCTCCGGTCTCACGGCGGGTAGCCTTGATGCGTTGATTTCTCCGGCATCAAGCAATACCAACGCCTTCTTTTTCCGCGGCATACTTCACGGAGAGCAATATAACCTGGTTATTACCGCTTTGTCGCAAAAGACGAGTTTCGACCTCCTCTCGGAACCGGCCGTCTTAACCAAGAGCGGGGAACAAGGCGTTCTCGAAGCCGTGCGGGTCTTCCCTTATCCCATCTCTTTCGATCCGCCCTCACTGGTGAGTCAAACTAACATCAACAATGGTACCGCCGGACAAAACGGGAACCCCCCGACGGTCATCGCAACCACTCCCACCGACTTTAAGCGGCGCAATGTCGGGGTCCGCCTGGTGATCAAGCCCCAGGTGACGGCGGATAATAAAACCGTCGATCTTTCGCTCTTCCCTGAAGTGACCGATTTCGAGGGCTTTATCAATTACGGCGACCCGATCTTTGTCGCCAACCCGGACGGCACGCAATCCCTCATGACCACCAATCCGATTAATCAACCCGTTTTCAATACCCGGAGAATCAACACCAAGGTTCTCATCCGCGACGGATGCACCGTCGTGCTAGGCGGGTTGATTCGAGACGACATTCAAAACATTAACGACAAGGTGCCGTTCTTGGGGGATTTACCCTTGATTGGGCGCCTTTTCCAATCCAAGGCGATAACGAATACCAAGCGCAATCTCATTATCTTCGTCACGGCCAACATTTATCGCAATGATGGCGAACTGCTTAATCCGCCGGAAGCAACCAACACGGCGGACATCCTGACCGGTCACGCCGGGTTTGCGCCGGTCGCCACCCCGTAACGACCGGCCCGAAGCGGGCCGGGTTGCCGTTCTGTAACCCGGTCACCGCTTGCCAAGCTCCGGCAGCGGAAGCATATTGAGGTCTAAATTATGTCTTGGATCATTCTTGGATTAACCATGCTCATTTCGTTCGGAGCGATGGCGTACCTGAAGAGCGTCTTCGCGCGCACCTCTCAAATTCCGGTCGCCTCCGGCCTGACGGGAGCGCAAACGGCGGCGCGCATCCTTCAATCGGCGGGCATCACCGATGTCGAAATCGTGGAAGGCCAGGGCTTCCTGGGCGATCATTATGATCCAATGAACAAGAAGCTGGTTCTCTCACCGGAGAACTACCGGGGATCTTCCGCCGCGAATGTCGGCGTGGCGGCGCACGAATGCGGCCATGCCCTGCAGCATCAGCAGCACTACGCCCCGCTGCAAATTCGGATGGGCGCGGTTTATTCCACCAACTTCGCCAGTACGGGAGTCATGGTGGTGGTTTTTGCCTCGTTATTTTTCCATATCCTGAGCGCACATATCGCCTTGTGGCTTATTTCCCTCTGCTTCGGCATTCTCATCTTCTTCAACCTGATCACGCTTCCGGTGGAATTCGATGCCAGCGCTCGCGCCAAGGTTGTTCTTCAAAAACTCGGGATTGTGCGCCCGGGGCCGGAGGCTGACGCGGTGAACGCCACATTGAATGCGGCGGGTCTTACTTATGTTGCCGCGTTGGTTGGCACCATTTTGAATTTTGCCTATTACTTCATGCTTTTATCCGGCCGGCGCAATTAAAGGAGAATCAATTTTTCCGGAGCCACCCGGAAGCGAAGGGTCTCTCCCGGCGGCACAAGGGGGCCGGTCCAAAGCTTGAGGATTTCTCCCGGCGCGGTCGCGACCGCCGCGGTTTCGACCAGCAACTCGGTCTTGCTGCCCAGATAAGTCGCGCGCTTCACGACCGCGGCAATGCCGTCGCCGGCCAGATGGGCCGACTCCGGTCGAAATCCAAGCTTCCGGTTGGGCGGGCCGCCGAGCATCCCGGCGAGGGGGCTGTCGGGCGCGAGCACATTGATCTCACCCATGAAACGGGCCGTGAATTCATTCGCCAGCTGCTCGTAAAGTTCGCGCGGCGCGCCCGTCTGCTCGATCCGCCCCCGGTTCATTACCGCCAGGCGGTCGGCCAGGCCGAACGATTTCGTCAGGTTGTTTGCCGTGATGGTCTTGGGGTCGGGCTGGGGGAATTTGACGGAATGACGGAATTTTCGGAATTAACGGAATTAGGAATGCAGGTTGATGGGGCCGATCGGCGGGTCGTCGGTGGGGGAGGTGCGGTGTTTGGTTTTGAATTGGAGACTTTTTGTTCCGAAATTGAGGAGGAGGCCTTGTTCGATTTGAGCGGCGGACAGGTAGTTGATGAGTTGGATGGAGTGGGGAACTGTCAAAGCCTCTACTGCCTTGAGTTCAACGATCAGCTTGTTTTGGATGATCACATCCGCCTGAAAGACGCCGATCTCTTCTCCCTTGTAGAAGACCGGCAGAATGGGATGGATCTCGAAGTCGATCCGCGCGTCCAGCAGTTCAATCGCCAAAGCGCCCCGGTAGATCGACTCCACGAAACCGCAGCCTAATTCGCGATGGACTTTCATGGCCAAGCCGATGACCTTTCGGGCCAATAACGCATGCGGCGGATAGTCTTCAGGCAACCCATTCCTAAAATTCCGTTAATTCCGAAAATTCCGTAATTCCGTCAAAATTCAGAGCGTTTGGGAATGAGATCAATTCGCGGCGATTTGCGCGAGGATGTCGGCGGGCGGATCGTACCGGGTGAGCAAGCCGTCCTTTTCGAGTTCGCGAAAAGGATCGACCCCGCCGCCGTAAAGAACGTCGATGCCGGCGCCGGGATTGGTTTGATACTCGGCGCGCAGAAAGCGGACGATTTGCGAAGAGCCGCCGCCCGCCTCGCGCCAGCGGATCGTCGCGGGCCGGCCATATTTCTTTTCGTGCCAGGCGGCAAAGGCGAGGGACGTCTCCTCCTTGATGCCATCCCAATGGGGCGAGATGACGATGACCTCGTCCCCGGCGGCAGCGGTGGAGAAAATGGAAATCCAGGCGAGCAGGCCGGGCAGAAGGAGCCTTCGTGCGCTGGATAAAAAGGAAGTATTCATTTTTTTAGCCGCAAAAGAACACAAAGAGCGCAGAAAAAACCAAAGAACAGACTATTTTTCTTTTTCCCTCGTTCCCAAGTTGCACTTGGGAACGCGCTTGCTGAGGCAATTCCATTGCCGATCTCGCAGCCGCGCCCGAGAGGGCGTGGTCCACCGCCTTACGGCGGCGGCTACAAGTCAGCGCGAAATAAAATTTCGCGAGGAGCAGGTCCTGCGGACGGTAGTATCGTTCCCAAGTGCAACTTGGGAACGAAGGAAGCACCGGCGCAAGGGCCTGCGCCGGCTACCTTTGCCTTTTTATTTCAACATCTTTGTGTTCTCTGCGTTCTTTTGCGGCTAATTTGACGGTGATAAGTTTTTGCGGATGAAATCGTATCGCCATTATCTGAAACGCCTCGCGGCGCGGCTGACGCTTGGCACGATGGTGACGCTGGCCGTGCCGCTTCTCGTGGCGATCGTGTGGCTCCGTTTTCTCGGCTTGCCCGACGTGGCCAAGGTCTACCTGCTGGGTGAAATCCAGAAGCGGCATATTATTCCCTTTCCGATCTCGGTGGACCGGCTTCTCCTCGATCCCACCGGCGCGGTCCTGGCGGACCGGGTCACCGTCTTTCGCGACGCCAATCGCCAGAGCGTCATGCTGCAAGTCGACCAGGTCCGGGTCAGTTTCGCGTGGCTGAGTTGGTGGCGCGGCAGCGGCCTGATCGACAGCGCGAGCATTTCGAACGCCGATGTCCGTTACCCGGTGGGACCGCAGGAGACGGCCGATTTCCACGGGGTGAATGCCGATCTGGCCTTTGACGGAAAGGCCATCAAGATCGAGAATGCGCAGGGCCGGTTCCTGAACCTGGCTCTTTCCGTTCGCGGGACGATCCACAACGACGGCTTCCCGAAGGCCAAGCCTCCCACCGGGGAACAACTCCAGGCGCGTCAGGAAACGTGGCGGACGATCCTGCGGGCCATGGACGATATTGGCGCGGAACAGCCCATCGAGGTCCAGTTTGAATTTGAAACCTCGACGCGGGACCTGGGCGGCGGACGCGCCAACTTCGCCCTCGACGGCAGGCGCCTCACGTGGCGTTCCGCGCCGGTGGATGAATTTTCCATTCACGGCAGTCTCAATGACGGCATCGTGGAACTGAGCGATTTCAAAATCGGCCTGGAACGGGGCGATCTCACCGCCTACGGCGAATGGAACCTGGCCGACCGCACCGCCGCGTTGCAGTTCACTTCCTCGATGGATTTCACGACCCTTGCGCCCGCTTTTCCGGGACCGCTGGGGCAGGCCTTGAGCCGCCTCGATTTTTCCAACTCGGCCCCCGTCACGACGGGGCGCGTCACCTTTGATCTCCAGCAGGGTTTTCACACCGACATCCAGGCCGATCTGGATTGGCGCGACTTCACCTTCAACGGCGCCTCCTTTGACCGCTTGAGCATCCCGATCGCCTACGATGGACGCCGGCTGCTCATCCCGGGGCTCAAGATCGCCGGGCAGGCGGGGAATGTGGACCTCGAATTCTTTTTCGACGGGACCAGGGATACGCCCACCCTGAATGGCAAAATCATTTCCAATCTCGACCCGACCATTCTCAAGGGCGTGTTCGGGGAGGGGATGGACAACTTTCTCGGAAGCTGCTCGTTTGCGGAAGGCGGCCCGAAGATCGAGGCGAGCGCCACCGGCAGCGCGCTCAAGACGGATGCATGGACCGTCAAGGGCAAGGTGACCGCCGGCAAATTCGTTTACAAAACCGCCGCGTTCGACACGGCCGCGTCCGATTTCACCTTCGCCGATTCCAAGCTGGACCTGCCGGATCTCGAGGTGCATCGCGCCGAGGGAAGCGGCGCCGGAGGCATCGTCTACGACTTCAAGAACCGCTCGGTGGAACTCCATAATCTCGTCACGCAGCTCAACGTTCAGGAGGTCGCGCCGGTCATGGGGTCGAAATTCACGGAGTACACCAAGCCGTATCAGTTTGCCCGGCCGCCCCTGGTCCGCGCCAACGGCAAGGTCGATCTGCAAAGCGAGAAGAAGGACCTCGATACCGATCTGGTCGTCGAAGTGGAGGGGAAATCGCCCATGGAGTGGACGCTGTTCCATGTTCCGTACAGCTTCGACAGTCCGAACGGCGTGCTCACGTTCAAGAATCGCCGCCTCACCGTCAACATGAAGCAATGCGGCTTCTACGATGGCGATCTGACCGGCGTTCTCGACATGGATTTGCGGGAGAATCCGGCGGCCTACACGCTGGACCTCAACTTGGGCAAAGTGAACTTCAAGAAGTTCATGGTTCGGACCTGGCACTATGACAAGTCGGCGGGCGAGCTCACCGCGCAAAGCCATCTCACGGGCGCGATCGGCCGGATGGAAACGATGACGGGCGGCGGGGAGGTGAAGATCGACAACGGGGACATCACGCAGATCCCTTTCCTCGGCGCGCTGACGCCGCTCATCCCCGGCTTTTCCGTCGCGGACGCCGCGCATGGGCACTTCACCGCGGCCAAGGGGGTGATTCATACCGAGGACATGAATATCAGCAGCGAGATCTTCGCGCTGATCGGCAACGGCAGCTACAATTTCATGACCGACCGCATGAATCTCGACATGCGCGTGAACGCCAACGCGATTTTCGGCATCCCGCTTTATCCCCTGAGCAAAATCTTCGAGTTTCACGCCAACGGCACGATGAAGGACCCGAACTGGCAGTCGAAGAATTTTTGAAATGTGGCGGTCCCGCCATTGCGGGATCGCCGACTTTGACGGAATTACGGAATTACGGAATTCAAATGAAATTAACGGAATGACTCTCGCTGAACAACAACGGAAGAAGCGGTCTTGGACGCCTTATGGTGTGCTGGCCGCCACGATTGTTTTGGCTTTTTTGATAGTCTGCATACCTGGAGGCGGCCCCGGACGCATGGCTCTTAAGGTCGAGGCTTCAGATGAGGCCCGCCAAATCTCTATCGGCTGCCAAGGCTACAAAACCGAATACGGCGCATTGCCGAAAACCTCAGAAAACTATCGTCTCATAAAAATTCTATGCGGAGATAACCCCAAGCAAATTGCCTTTGTCTATTTAAAGCAATGGGAACTAAATCCAAACGGCGAAATGATTGACCCATGGGGAACGCCCTTTCGAATCACGTTCGATCCCGACTCCAAGATTCACATTATCTCCGCCGGTCCCGACAAAATTTTCGGCACCCCGGACGACATCGCGAATCAGTGATTAACTGGCAAGGGACAGGGAGGGGCGACCATCAGTCTCGTTCTCAGGCCCCGTTTTTTTCCGGTCTGAAGCCGCTCAACGATGATCCATGCGAAGAGCAGCCATTTGAGATAAGAATCCACCGGCCACGGGAAAGTCACACCCGAGCGCAGATCCAGAATGGCGCAAAGCAGCAGGAGCTTGCCGGTGATCACGGCCGGGTTTTTCGATTGAAAAAAGGAACCTTCCACCACCAGCAGGCACATGATCCAATTTTCGCTCGGCAGCAGATAGGGAGAGAGGAGCAAAAAGGCCCAAACCAGCCCCTGAAATTGTTCCGACCCGGTGATGCGGCGCGTCCACCTCAGGATGATAAGCGCCAGGCATGAAGTTAAGACGAGGCCGCGATCCAACGAGAACAACAGCGACGTCAGATGTTTCTCGTCCGCGGTCTCGTAGCCACGCTGCATGAAAGGGGTGAAATCGGCGTTGTTATAATGGTTGAGCAGGAAGAAATAGTCCCAAAATCCCGTCCACCATCCCCCGTAATAGTCAGCCACGCAAATCCATGTCGTCAGGAGGAGGAGCAGACCCAGAATCAGGGGGCGCCAGGCCCGCGCTCCCAACAAGAGCGCGAAGGGAATAAGGGCCACGCTGGGCTTGAGGCATAGCGCCCAAAAAAGCGCCGCGATAAGACTATCGATGAGGATGGAGGAGGTCGCCGTGCGCGGTTTCAACAAGCACCAGAAAATGCCCAGAAAGGTAGTCGTGATCAGCGCGCTTTGACCAACGGTAAACGCGGCGATAAGGCAAACACTGATCGTGCAGGCCAGAAACGCATGGATTTGCGGCGGACTTTCCACGAGCGGCAGGAGATAGGAGTAAAATAAAAGCAGGATGCCGACTGCGCATAGAATCGTGTAAAGCAGGTAGGCGTGGCCGCCCGAAATAGACAGGAGCGGCAGCGCCAGAACGAAGGCAACCGGAGAATAGGCGTGCGTCATGCCTGATTTGCCTTCAGGCACCATGCAACGCATCAATTTTTCCTGGTCTTCGAGACGATAAGGATGGGAAACGAGACGTTCCTGAATGCCCTTGAAATAAAGCAGGTTATAGGCGAAATCCTGCGTGACGATGGTTCCATCCGGAATGGAAAAAACGCCGAAAGGAAGATTTTGCACCCGACTCTTTGCCTGCAAGTTTGTCAGGCTGATATTCACCCATAAGACCAGGAATGGACATACCCCGCAGAGGCAGATAAAAAAAAAGCGCGACAAGCCATTCAGGCTGGAAAATACCTTGGGACGCATTGACTCTGGATTAGCGAACCCGCCATGAAAGTACACGGCATTTTGGACGAGTTCCGCCTTGAAAACGCCGCTATTCAGCGCATCTTAATTCTCAGACATGACCCTTGTCGCAAAAAAACTCGCCGAGCAAGTTCTCGCTTTACCTGAAAGTGATCGGGAGAAGCTTTTGCGCCTTTTACGCGACTCCCTTCCCGCCGAGACCAAAACCCTGTCCCAGGAAGAATGGGACGAGGCTTGGAAAAAGGAGTTGGAGAAACGGATTGAGGAGATGGAAAGCGGGGAAGACCCCGGTGTGCCACTAGAGACAATTTGGGAGGATCTTCGGAAGTTGGACAAAAAGCGGTGAAAGCATTTCGCGTTCACCGCCTGGCTCGCCGGGAAATTAGCGATGCTTTCTTGTATTATAAGTATACCGACGATCCGGCTCTTGCGCCGGATTTTCAGCAGAAGCTTCGAGTGGCTTTTCGAGAATTAAGGCAGAACCCGCAGCGTTATCCCCGCTGGCATCGTACTGAGGTTCGTAAATACGTTCTCAAACGTTTTCCCTACATGATCTTCTACATCGACTATCCTGAGTACATCCGCGTTCTCGCCGTCGCCCACACCAGCCGCCGTCCGGGCTATTGGAAGACGCGCATCGCGGTTGATTAACCCGGCGCTTTCGCGCAAGATCAGTTTCCCCCCCAATGACCGACCTCGAACGCATCCGCCATTCCGCCGCCCACGTGCTGGCGACTGCCTTGTTGAAAATCTGGCCCGACGCCCAGCTTGCCGCCGGTCCGCCGGTGGAGACCGGCTTTTATTACGACGTCGATTTGCCGCACCGGATCAGCCCCGCCGACTTCGAGCGCATCGAGGCCGAGATGAAGGCGGTCGTGAAGGCCAACCAGCCGTTTGTCCGGTCCGTCATCCCGCGCGAGGAGGCGATCAAGCTTGGCGAATCGGGCCGTCTCGCCGCGCTTTCGGATCGCGCCACGCCGAGCAGGTTCAAGCTCGATATCCTCAACCGCATCCCCGAGGGCGACGAAATCTCGCTCTACACCAACGGCGATTTCGTCGATCTCTGCGCCGGGCCGCACGTCATGCGCACCGGCAACGTCGGCGCGTTCAAGCTCACCCACGTCTCGAGCACCTACTACCTCGGCGACGAAAAGAACCCGCAGCTCCAGCGCGTTTACGGCACGGCCTTCAAGAACAAGACCGAAATGGAGGCGCACTTCAACCTGCTCGAAGAGGCGAAAAAGCGCGACCACCGCAAGTTGGGCCGCGACCTGCGCCTGTTCCATATCGACGACGAAGTCGGGCAGGGGCTCGTCCTCTGGATGCCCAACGGCGCGATCATCCGCCAGGAATTGCAGAACTTCATCGGCCGCGAACTGACCCGCCAGGGCTACAGCCAGGTCTTCACGCCCCACATCGGCAAGCTCGGACTCTACCGCACCAGCGGCCATTTTCCCTACTACAAGGAATCGCAATACCCGCCCATCGTCGAGCGCGAGACGCTCGATCTCCTGGCGAAAGAGGGCTGCACCTGCGCCGAGCTTTCCAACAAGCTCGATGCCGGCGAGATCAACGGCTACCTGCTCAAGCCGATGAACTGCCCGCATCACATCAAGATTTTCGCGAGCCAGAAGCATTCCTATCGCGACCTGCCGATCCGCCTGGCCGAGTTCGGCACGGTCTATCGCTGGGAACAATCGGGCGAGCTGGGCGGCATGACCCGCGTGCGCTCCTTCACCCAGGACGACGCGCATCTCTTCTGCACGGAGGAGCAGCTTCCGGTGGAGGTGCTGGGCTGCCTCAATCTCGTGAAGACGGTCTTCAATCTCCTCGGCATGGAGGATTACCGCGTGCGCGTCGGCCTGCGCAATCCCGACAGCGCCAAGTATACCGGCGATCCCGGCAATTGGGACAAGGCCGAGAAAGCCTGCCGCGATGCCGCCGCCAGCCTCGGCGTGCCTTTTTCGGAAGAACCGGGCGAGGCCGCCTTTTACGGCCCCAAGATTGATTTCGTCGTGAAGGATGTCCTGGGCCGCGAATGGCAGCTCGGCACGGTGCAGGTCGATTACAACCTGCCGATCCGGTTCGACCTCAGCTACACCGGCTCCGACGGCAAGGAACACCGGCCCGTCATGATCCATCGCGCGCCCTTCGGCAGCATGGAACGCTTCATCGGCTGCCTGATCGAGTATTTCGCCGGGCACTTCCCGGTCTGGCTCGCGCCGGAGCAGGTGCGGCTCCTCACGGTGACGGAGGCGCAGAACGATTACGCGCAAAGATTGCTAAGCGAGCTTAAGGAAAAGGACGTCCGCGTGACGCTGGATGATTCCCGCGAAAAGCTGGGAGCTAAGATTCGGCTTGCGGAACTGGCCAAAGTTCCCTACATACTTACCCTTGGTGAAAGAGAATCCAACAGTGAACAAGTATCCGTGCGCAGCCGTAAACTAACCGCCCCCGAGGCCAAGCCATGGCCCGAATTCTTTCATCAGCTGCTCGGCGAAATCGCAACCCGCTCGCTGTGATTTCTTCCGTGTCCAAGCTGCGGCTCCCGAACCCCTAACCTGAGAGGCATTATCGCTATCCATAAATCCTTCATCCGTGCCAACAACAAAATTCGCGCCCGCGAAGTCTTGGTCATCGTCGATTCCGACAGCAAATCACTCGGCGTGATGGGGCTGGCCGAGGCCATGACCGAAGCCCGCAAACGGGGCTTCGATCTCGTCGAGGTCAATCCGGCGGCCAATCCGCCGGTCTGCAAGATTCTCGATTACGGGAAGTACCTCTACAACCTGGCGAAAAAGGAGAAGGACACGAAGAAAAATTCCTCCGCGACCAAGCTCAAGGAGTTGAATTTCCACATGAACATCGACGAGCACGACTATGGCGTGAAGATGCGCCATGCCGAGGAATTCATGTGGAAGGGCATGAAAGTGAAGCTGCAACTGAAGTTTCGCGGACGCGAAATGATGCACCAGGACATCGGCATGAACCTCATCCGCCGGATGCGCGCCGACCTCTCCGGGATCGGTGTGGCCGATACCGAACCGAAATTAATTGGCAAAAGCATCAATTTGATGCTATCACCACTGCCCGCTCGAAAAAGGGCGCGCAAGTTCTCCCATGAGGATGAACCGGCTCAGGAGGAGGAATCCCACGATTCCGCGCCTGTCACGGCTCCCACAGAGCCAGCGCCTGCTTTGACCGGTAACAGATAATCGTATGCCCAAACCCATTGCCCGCCGTAAAACCAAGAAAGCCGTGGCCAAGCGTTTTAAAATAACCGCGTCCGGCAAAATCCTCACGTCCCAGTCGGGACGCCGCCATCTCGCCGGCAGCAAGAACCGCAAACGCAAGCGCCACCTTGCCAAGATGAAACAGGTCGACAAGACCGACGAGTATCGCATCAGGGCGAACCTGCCCTTCGCTTAAGATTTTTTAGGAACCACGACCATGCCACGCACCACCAACGCCCCCGCCTCACGCGAACGCCGCAAACGCGTCATCCAAAAAGCCAAAGGATACCGCGGCCGCCGCAGCAAACTTTTCCGCTACGCCAAAGACGCGACCATGAAGGGCCAGTACTGGTCCTATCGCGACCGCAAGGCCCGCAAGCGCAACTTCCGCAACCTTTGGGTCGCGCGCATCAACGCCGCCGTGCGCGGTTTCGACCTCACCTACAGCCGCTTCATCGAAGCGCTGGCCAAGGCGAAGATCGAAATCGACCGCAAGGTTTTGGCCGATCTGGCCGTGAGCGAGCCCGCCGCGTTCGCCGCGATCGTCCAGACCGTCAAGAAGGCTTAGCCGTCATTTCATGTAGCGGCGGTCACGAACCACTGCATGAAAAAGCCGGCTGCTGCTGCGTGATGCAGTGGAAGGCGCCGAGGCCCCAGATCAAGTCCAGCGCCGGCCAGAGCACGACGCGGCGGGTGGGAAAGAGCCGCTGCAAAATAGCGCGCGCTTTGGCGTCGTTCGGATGATCGAAGCCGGGCATCACGACGACCTCGTTCGCGATGTAGAAATTCGCGTAACTGGCGGGCAGGCGCTGGCCTTCCTTCTCCACATAACCGGGCGTGGGCAAATCGACGATGCGCCACGGATTGCCCCGCGGATCGCGCATCGCGGCCAGCCGCTTGCTGTTCTCGCGCAGCAGGCCGTAATTTTCGTCGGCGGGGTCTTCCTCCACGATCGTCACCATCGTGTTCGCATCGACGAAACGGGTCAGGTCGTCGATATGGCCGTCGGTGTCGTCGCCCACAATGCCCTCGCCAAGCCAGAGAATTTGCTCCGCGCCCAGGTAGTCGCGCAGGTAGGCCTCGATTTCCTTTTGGGTCAGGTTCGGATTGCGGTTCTTGTTGAGCAGGCACGCCTCGGTCGTCAGCAGCGTGCCTTCGCCGTTCACTTCGATGGAACCGCCCTCGAGAATCATCGGCGGCGAAAAGAGACGCAGGCCGAGGAGCTTCGCGACATGTTGCGGTACGTCATCGTCGAGATCGCAGGGCGGGTATTTGCCGCCCCAGGCGTTGTAGCGCCAATCGACAACTGCCATCTCGCGCTCGTTGCGGACGAAGATGGGACCGTGATCGCGGCACCACGGTTCGTAGGCGGGGAAGGGATGGAGATGGATGCGCGACTCGACCGGGGCGTCGGCTTTTTTCAGCGCAGCGCGGATATCGATTTCGTGTTCGGGCGAAAAGACGTTGATGTGGACCTGCTCGCCCTCGGC
>Ga0182030_10017865_pt1 | contig 13653 bp, 11 predicted proteins | sample 812S3MmetaG_FD_121299 | JGI IMG/M metagenome (GOLD analysis project Ga0182030, IMG submission 121299) | Permafrost microbial communities from Stordalen Mire, Sweden - 812S3M metaG (Illumina Assembly) | ecosystem: Environmental > Terrestrial > Soil > Wetlands > Permafrost | place: Sweden... | reverse complement strand
TGCGATGCAGTGGCGCGCGGAGGAATACATCAGCTTCGTCTGCAAATTCATGCTCGGCATGGGGCTGGGCTTCGAGCTGCCGGTGGTGATTTTGACGCTGGTGAAAATTGGCGTGCTGAACTACCGGATGCTCCGCTCGATGTGGCGCTACATGATCGTGATCAATTTGATCTTGGGCGCAGTGCTGACCACGCCGGAAGTCGTCACGCAGGTGCTGATGGCCGTGCCGCTTTACATGCTTTACGAAATCACCGTCTGGATCGCCTGGTATTGGGAATGGCGCGACCAAAAACGGGCGGCGGGCAAAATTTAAAACGCGCTTTACAAACGACAATTTCGGCGTAGGCTCAAACCAACAATAAAAACCGTATGCGAAACGTCACCTCTTTGCTCGCTTTGACCGCCTTGGGCGCCTTGTTCACCGCCGGCTGCGCCGGACCGGAAAACCGGCTGGGCAGCGGCCTTAACAACGTCACCGAATTTGCCCGCCTCGGCGAAATGCGCGCCAGCGTCGAAGAATCCGCCGTTCTGGAGCCGGGCGACGGCTACGCCACGGGCGTGATTCACGGCTTCGACCAGTCCGTTTACCGGACCATGTGCGGCGCCTATCAGGTGGTCACCTTTCCCGCCGGCAATTTGTTGAACGACTCCAGCTTTGACAAAAAATATGTCCCGCAGGAAACGGCCTATCCCGACAGCTACCGCCCCGGCTTGATTGACCAGAGCGTGTTCCAAACCGACACCTACTTCGGTTTCAGCGGCGGCGACATCGCGCCGTTTGTGCCCGGCAGCCGGTTCTCGGTTTTCCCGAATTGAAATTGTCCCGGTTCAATCTGCTGAACGCGCCGATGAAATTTTCGTTGGCGCGTTTTGCTTTGGTGAAGGCCAATCATGTCGCTTGAAAAAAAATCGCCCTGCAAGGTCAACCTGCTGCTGAACATCCTCGGCCGCCGCGCCGACGGTTTTCACGAACTGGAAACCGTGATGCAGCCGGTGAACCTCTGCGACGAAATGACGTTTGCGCGCGCCAGTTCAGGCGTGCAACTGACGTGCAGTCATCCAGAACTGCCGACGGATTCAAAAAATCTGGTCCACCGCGCCGCAACTTCATTTCTCGCCGCCGCGAATATTTCTGACGGCGTCAAAATCCATCTGCAAAAAAACCTGCCGCTGGCGGGCGGCATCGGCGGCGGCAGCGCCAACGCCGCCGTGACATTCACCGCGCTGAACGAATTATTCGGCTCGCCGCTGACGCCGGAAAAACTGCACGAGCTTGCCGCCGCGCTCGGCTCGGATGTTCCGTTTTTCCTTTACGACCAACCGGCGCTGGCCACCGGTCGCGGTGAAAAAGTTCAACTGCTTGAGAATTTTCCGGCACTGCGCGGCAAGGCATTTTTCCTCGTGCATCCGGGCTTCGGCATTTCCACGCCGTGGTCGTATCAAAATCTCGCGCGGTTTCCCGAAGCGCTGAATGGCAAATTTGGCCGCGCAAAAGAATTAGTTGAGAAACTCCAAACAAAAAATTTGGCAGGTGCCGCTGGCACCTTTTACAATTCACTCGAAGCGCCGGCGTTCGACAAATTTCCCGTGCTGGAACTTTATCAGGAATTCCTGCGGGAGAACGGCGCGGAGGTGGCGCTCATGTCCGGCAGCGGTTCAACCACGTTTGCCATCGCTAAAAATCTTACGACAGCGGAATCGCTGGCGGAGAAATTCAAATCGCAGTTTGGCAACAACGGCTGGATGGCGACGGTGGAGGTTTCGTAGCAGCCGACGTGAGCTGGCTCATTTTTAATGATTGGAGCGGATTAACGTCCGCTGCTACTTCTTGAATTTTACCAGCGCAAACTCCAGCATTTCCTTCGCCGCCGGAACTTTGAACGTCAGCGCCAGAATTCCATAAACCAGCCCCGCCACCACCGCCGGCACAAACACCGCGCCGATTTTCAGCGCGAGCGTTTCGTGGCCGAGCGCATTTTCCCAAAATTGCCAGCCTTGCCAGGCAACCAATCCGGCCAGTAAACCTGCGACAGCCAGCGGCAGAAAGGTCGCCCGCAGCGGTGCCATATCCAGCCGGCCGAGTTTTTTCCGCAGCGCGAAAAACAGCAGCCCGGCGTTGCAGACGGAAGTGACCGTGTTGGCGATGCCAAGGCCACCTTGTTTCAGCGGCACGACCAGCGCGGCGGCGAGCAGCAAATTCAGTGTGAGACATGCGAGGCTGATTTTCATCGGCGTCTTGGTGTCGCCCAGCGCGAAAAAGGCGCGGGCAAGAATGTTGACGGTTGAAAAGGCAACGAGTCCCGGCGCGAGGCAAATCAACGCCAGCGCCGCGCGATCCGTCGAGTCGGCGGTGAAGGCACCGCGCTCGAAGAGCAGTCGGACGATTGGCTCGGCCAGCACGACAAGCAAGATGGCCGCGATCAGATTGGCGAACAGCAGCGTGCTGATGCCGTGCCGGAGCGTGGCGCGGTATTCGGGATATTTTTTTTCCAACGCCAGCGCCGAGAGCGTCGGCAGCAGAAAAGTCGCCAGCGAAATACCGAACATGCCCTGCGGCAGTTCCATCAGCCGCACGGCGTAGTTGAACGACGCGACGATGTGCGGGCCGACCCAAAACGCGATGGTCTGCGTGACCAGCACGTTGATCTGAAAAGCGGCCACGCCGATGGTGCCGGGAATCATCCGCGTGACGACGAGGCGGACGGTTTCATTTTCCCACGGCGAAACCCAGCGGTAGCGGAAGCCTTCGCGCCAGAGCGTCGGCAGTTGAAACGCCGCCTGCGCCACGCCTGCCACCAGCACGCCGAACGCGAGCGCAAAAATCTGTTTCGGCAGGCGCAATTCCTTCGGCAAATCCAAAGCCATGCGCTGCGCAAAAAATATAACGGACGCGATCATCACGATGTTGAGCATCGTCGCGCCCATCGCCGGAATGAAAAAATGGCCGCGCGCGTTGAGCATGCCCATCATAGCCGCCGCGATGCAAACCAGCAGCATATAGGGAAACATCACGCGCAGCATCCGGAGCATGAGTTCCGTCTGCGCGCCGAACTGATGCACGGCCAGCGCGAGCGAAATGCCGAGCATGGCGAGGCCGATGATGACGGTCGCCGCGATGACGAGGCCGGAAATGACGGCGTTGGCCGCGCGCCACATCTCGATTTCGCCGTGCGTTTTTTCCTTCTCCTTGAAAATGGGGATGAACGCCGCCGTGAGCGCGCCTTCGCCGAGCAGCCGCCGGAACAGATTCGGGACGGTGAACGCGAAGGCGAACGCGCTGGCCACCCAGCCGTCGCCCATGAACCGGGCATAGACCATCTCGCGCACCATGCCGAGCACACGACTCAACAAGGTGGCGGCGGCCATCGCGCCGGAGGCTTTCAACATTTTTGACACCGGCGAAGATTAAAGTCCAAAGCCGAAAGTCCAAAGTCCAAAGTTCAACGCGAATTGGAAATTGGCATTTGGCTGGAGACGAATTAACCTGCCTGCGTGAGCATTCTCGAAGAATTGAAATGGCGTGGGCTGATTGCCGACTGCACCGACGCGGCGGAACTGGAAAAGAAAATCGCCGCGCCGGTCACGCTTTACTGTGGCTTCGACCCGACCGCCGACAGCCTGCATGTCGGCAATCTCGTGCCGCTCATTGCGCTGCGCCGGTTTCAATTGCTCGGCCATCATCCGATTGCCGTCGCCGGCGGCGCGACCGGCAGCATCGGCGATCCAAGCGGCAAGACCGCCGAGCGACAATTGCTGACGAAGGAAATTCTCGACCACAACATCGCCAGCGTGAAAGTGCAGCTTGCCAAGCTGCTCGATTTTGAGACGAAGGAAAATCCCGCGCGGCTGGTAGACAACGCCTCGTGGACAAAAGACATTTCGTTCCTCGATTTTCTGCGCGACATCGGAAAACATTTTTCCGTCAACCAGATGGTCGCCAAGGAATCCGTCCGCGCGCGCATGGAAGACCGCGAAGTCGGCATCAGCTACACCGAGTTCAGCTACATGCTGCTGCAGGCGTTCGATTTCATGGTGCTGTGCCGTGACCATAATTGCGAACTGCAAATCGGCGGCAGCGACCAGTGGGGCAACATCACCGCTGGCATCGAATTGACACGCAAGAAGCTGGGCAAAACCGTTTACGGCCTGACGCTGCCGCTCATCACGAACGCCGACGGCACCAAGTTTGGCAAGACCGAGGCCGGTGCCATCTGGCTCGATCCGAAGAAAACCAGCGTCTATAAATTTTATCAGTTCTGGATCAACACCGACGACCGCGACGTGGTCCGCTACCTGAAATTTTTCACGCTCGAGCGCTCGCCAGAGGAAAACGAAGCGCTGGCGCAGAAGCACCAGAAACGACCGGAGGCGCGCGAGGCGCATCGCGCGCTGGCCGCCGAAATGACGCTTTTGATCCACGGCGAGGATGCGCTGCACCGGGCGCAAATCGCCAGCGCGGTACTGTTCGGCCAGAGCGGAGACATCCTCAACTCGACCGTCAATTTCTTCGACGACATTGACGGCGAAGTGCCGACGAAGGAAATTGAAAAATTCAAACTGGACGGCGAAGGCTTGCCGCTGGTCGAACTGCTCATCCATGCCGGTTTATGCTCGTCCAAAGGCCAGGCGCGAAAAGACATTGAAGGCGGCGGCGTCAACGTGAACAACCTCCGCGAGCCGGATTGGCAGCGCCACGTCACCGCAAAGGATTTGATTCACAATCATGTCCTGCTGCGCAAAGGCAAAAAAAATTACGTCTCCGTCACGGCAAAGTGAGCCAGGGAAGAATTTGCGGCGGTGAGGAACTGGCTCGCCGCATCAGCATTATTCACGGTGAAAGCTGGTATTTTCTAACTACTTTCGCGCTGGTTCGCGGTTTGAATACCGTCTTCTGTTGTGCCACTGAAGCTTTTCTTTACGGTTGACGATTTTCTATTTCGTGCCAAGTTGTCACTCTGAAATCGTGATTTCATTCAATGGCTGCAACCAAATCCAGTTTTCTCGACAAAGTGCTTGGCCGCATCGGACGGTTGGACGCGGAAGGGTTGCAGACGGTTGTCCAACGGCTCGCGCGCGAACGCACTTTTCTCGAAACGCTCTTTAACACCATTGAGGACGGCGTGCTGGTGGCGGATGAGCGCGGGCGCATTGTATATTTCAACCAGGCTGTCACCGGTCTGCTGGGCATGCAATCGGGTGACGAAGGTCAGCCGGTCGAACGCTTTCTGCCGGAGCTGGACTGGAAAAAAATTTCCCGCTTCGATCGCGAAGGCGGCGCACACGTTTTGCGGCATGAGTTTGAAGTGAGCTATCCGCGTCCGCGTTTTTTGCGGCTTTACGCCGCGCCGCTTGACGGCGAGGCGACGGGCAGTTCCGGCGTGGCGCTGATTCTGCACGACGCGACCGAGGCGCGGCAGAAAACTTTCGAGGCCATCGAGAGCGAACGCGTGCAGGCACTGACGCTGCTCGCGGCGAGCGTCGCGCACGAGATTGGCAATCCGCTCAACGCGCTGCACATTCATCTTCAACTCATGGAGCGCGAGGTGAAGAAACTCAAAGATGACGAGTGCTTCGTGATGCGTGAAAAGAAATCACGCCTCACGCCTCACGCCTCACCCGACCCTGCGGAAATTGCAAAAAAACTGGAACAATATCTCGACGTGGCCAAAGGCGAGATCAACCGGCTGGACTATATCATCACGCAGTTTCTCCAGGCCATCCGGCCCGTGCCGCCGCAGCTCAAGCCGGATTCACTGAATGACGTTGCGGAAAAAACTTTGGAACTGCTGCGGCCGGAATTGGTCAATCGCGGGCTGACGGTCGCAACGAAACTGGCGCGGCGGCTGGCGGCCGCGCCGATTGACGCGATGCAGTTGCAGCAGGTTTTGGTGAACCTCATCAAAAACGCGATGCAGGCGATGACCAAGGGCGGCACGCTGACATTGCAGACCGGCGAGAACGACGACGGCGTCTGGGTGAGCGTGGCCGACACTGGCGGCGGCATTCCGCAGGAGCAGATCAATCGCATCTTCGAGCCGTTTTACACGACCAAGAAAAAAGGCAGCGGCCTCGGCCTGATGATCGTGCAGCGCATCGTGCGCGCCCACAACGGCCGCATCGAATTGGAAAGTCACGTCGGGCGCGGCACGACGTTCCGCATCTGGCTGCCGTTGCACGAACGCCGGCCGAGGTTGCTCGCCCAAACCGGAGAAAAAAATTAACGCCAAGACGCAAAGATGCCGAGGCGCAAAGATTCAAACCAAGCCAAAGCGGGAACAACTCTCCGGCTTTGCGGCTTCGCGCCCTTGCGCCTTTGCGTTAAAAATGTATGACCGAAAAACCGACCTTGCTGATTGTGGATGACGAGAAGACGACGCGCGAAGGTCTGCGCGCGGCGCTCGAGGAACGCTATGACGTTTACATCGCCGAGGACGCGCAGGCGGCGATGACCCTGCTGGAGAGCGAAAATTTTGACGTGATGCTCACGGATTTTCGGCTGCCGAACGAAGACGGGTTGAAGTTGATCGCGCGCGCCAAATCCCTTGCCCAGCCGCCGGTCTGTATTTTGATGACGGCCTACGGCTCGGAGGAGCTGGCGGTGGACGCGATGAAACGCGGCGCGGACGACTACATCGCCAAAGGCCGGCTGCAGATCGAGGAACTGGAAATGCGGATTGCGCGGGCGTTGAAGCAGCAAAACCTGGAAGTGGAAAATGTTTCGTTGCGCAAACAGTTGGATTCAAAATTTGGCCTGGAAAACATCATCGGCGAATCGCCGGTGATGAAGGAAATTTTTGACATCGTGCAGCAGGTCGCGCCGACGCGCGCCACAGTGCTGGTGCTGGGCGAAAGCGGCACCGGCAAAGAACTCATCGCGAAGGCGCTGCACCAGTTGAGTCCGCGCGCCAAGCAGCCGTTCGTGACGGTGCATTGCGCGGCGCTTGCGCCGACGCTGCTGGAGAGCGAATTGTTCGGCCACGAGAAGGGCGCGTTCACCGGCGCGCACGAGCGGCGCATCGGCCGGTTCGAGCAGGCGCAGGGCGGCACATTGTTTCTCGACGAAATCGGCGAGATTGACGCGACCATTCAGGTAAAGCTGCTGCGGTTTCTCGGCGAACGGACTTTTGAGCGCGTCGGCTCGAACAAAACCTTGAGCGCAGATGTGCGGCTGGTCGCGGCGACGAATAAAAATCTGGAAGAACTCGTCAAGGCGGGGAAATTCCGCGAAGATTTGTTTTTCCGGCTGCGCGTGGTTGAAATAGAATTGCCGCCGCTGCGGAAGCGGACGGGCGACCTGCCGCTGCTGGCGCAGAGTTTTTTGCGCGAGTTCGCGAAGGAAAACGGGAAAGCCGTGAACGATTTTACGGCGGACGCGCTCCAACTGCTGATGAATTACGCCTGGCCGGGCAATGTGCGCGAGCTGCGCACGGCCATCGAGCACGCGGTGGTTTTGTGCCGGGGCGAAAAGATTTCCGCGCGTGATTTGCCGCCGTCGGTGCGCGGCGGCCGGACGCCGGAAATCCAATTATTGCAGCGAAATGATTTGACGGTGAAGGAAGCCGAGAAACAATTAGTCATGCGTGCGTTGCAAGAGACCGATGGCAACCGGACGCTGGCCGCCAAAAAGATTGGCATGAGCCGGCGGACGTTTCACCGGAAGCTGCACGCGTATCATTTGGAAGGATTTTAATTTATGCCGCTGGGAGAATTGATTCAGATGTTGATCCACAAGCTGGAGGTCGGCGCGGGTTCGCGCTACCTGCGAATCGTCGCGCTGGTGCTGGGCGTGGTCGGGCTGGCGTTCCTCTACGACATCCGCGCCTACCGGAACCTCGCCGCGCCAGAGGCGATGGACGCGGCGCAACTCGCGCGCAACATCTCGGAAGGCAAAGGCTACACGACGCTGTTTCTCCGGCCATTCAGCCTTTTTCTCGTGCAAAGTCATAATCAGGCCGCAACGCCGTTCGCGCTGACGAACACTGTCACTGACTTTGCGCAAATCAAATCGGCGCACCCGGATCTGGCAAATCCGCCGGTGTATCCGCTGCTGCTGGCCGGTTTGATGAAAACCCTGCCGTTCGACTTCAAGGTCAATCTGAAAAAGGCGTTCTGGACGAACAACGGAGGTTTCTGGCGTTACCAGCCGGATTTTCTCATCGCCCTCTTTAATGAACTATTGTTGCTCGTCGTCGTCGTGCTGACCTTTTTTCTCGCCAAAAATCTGTTTGATTCCAACGTCGCGTGGCTCTCGGCTATTCTGACTCTGGGCTGTGACCTGCTCTGGAAATTCAGCACCTCGGGCCTGTCCACGATGCTGTTGCTGGCGGTGTTTTTGGGACTGACGCTGTTGTTGCTCGAAATCGAGCGTAGCGCGCGCGAATCGCAGCCGCGCGTCGGCCGGCTGCTGGGCCTGGCGGTGGCGGTGGGGCTTTTGACCGGGCTGGGCGCGCTGACGCGCTATGCCTTCGGGTGGATCATCATTCCCGTCGCGCTATTCCTGATCTTGTTCAGCGGAAAAAGAAACTTGGCGCACCTGCTGGCGGCGCTGGCGGCGTTCGCACTGGTGCTGACGCCGTGGATTGTCCGCAACGAAATGGTCAGTGGCACGGCCTTCGGCACGGCGGGTTACGCGGTCGTCGAGGGGACATTTGTTTTCCCCCGGTTTCAACTGGAACGCGCCATCCATCCTGACGTGGCGCAAGCCATGTGGATGAAGCCGTATGTGCAAAAACTGTTCGGCAACCTGCGCGACCTGCTGACGGGCGACCTGCTGAAATCCGGCGCGACCTGGGCGGGCGTGCTGTTTTTTGCCGGCCTGTTTATGGGCTTCCGCAGCACGGGCGCGCGGCGCGTGCGTTATTTTCTGCTGATGTGCTTGGCCGTATTCATCGTCGCGCAATCGCTGGACCGCACGCAGCTTTCGGAGCTGACGCCGGACATTAATTCCGAAAACCTGCTGGTGCTGCTCGTGCCGCTGGTGTTCATTTTCGGCGCGAGCTTTTTCTTCACGCTGCTGGATCAGATGACCTTGCCGCTGTTGCAACTGCGTTATGCCGTCGTTGCGGGCTTTGTGACGCTGTGCTGCCTGCCGCTGGCGTTCACGCTCTGGTCGTCGGTTCGGCCGGTGGTCTATCCGCCGTATTTTCCGCCGGAAATCCAGCAGGTGTCCAACTGGATGAAGCCGGATGAACTGATGATGAGCGACGTGCCGTGGGCGGTCGCGTGGTATGGCGACCGCCAGTGTGTCTGGAACACGCTTGACGCCCAGGCGGACTTTTTCACCATCAACGACTATTTGAAGCCGGTGCAGGCGCTCTACCTCACGCCGCTGACGATGGATGGAAAATTCGTTTCCGACTGGGTGCAGGCGCGCGACTTCAGTTGGGGCAGCTTCATCGTGGATTCCGTAATCAAGAATAAAATCCCCCCCGGCTTCCCGCTCCACAACGCGCCGACGGGATTTCTGCCCGACCGGATGTTTTTGACCGACCGCGAGCGCTGGAAGACCGCGCCATAATCTCACGCCGCCGCGCGCCGCAGCCGGTCGGCGATGCCCGACCATTCTGGCAAGTCCGGCGGCGCTTCGACGACGATCAGCTCCGCGCCCGCCGCGTCGCACCGGTGCAGTTCCGCGTAAAGCGCCCGCGCGAACGCCTCCGCATCGTGCGGCATCACGCTCACATCGGCGAAATTTTCACCCGCCGGAATCCGGGTGTGGGCGACGATGAAGCAATTCTCAATTTTGAATTTTGAATTTTGAATTTTGAATTTCAACTCCGCGTCGTCGCGCCAGTTCAAGACGAGCAGTTTGGCCTTTGGTGAATAATGTTTTTTCAGCAAGCCCGGACTCCGCAAATCTGAAATCTTAAATTCGGAATTTGAAATTTGAATTTCGCCGCCAACGGCGGCAAGCGATTCCGCATGGATCATTCCGGGCCGCAGAATTTTCGGCGGCGTCACGGTCAGATCCAGCACGGTGGACTCGATGCCGACCTGCGACTGGCCGCCGTCCACGATGAGCGGAATTTTTCCCGCCAGTTGCGCGCGGACGTGCTCCGCGTTCGTCGGCGAAACCTGGTTGGACAAATTTGCGCTCGGCGCGGCCAGCGGGAAACCACCCTCGCGGATGACCGCCTGAATGAACGGATGGCTTGGCCAGCGAATGCCAACCGTTTCGCCGCCCGCAGTCACATTGTCCGGAATTTTTTCTGCGCGCGGCAGCACCAGTGTCAGCGGGCCGGGCCAGAAAGCTTTGGAAAATTTCTCCGCCAACGCCGGCCATTGCGTCACGCAGGCTTGGGCCATTTCATTTCCAGCGACGTGGACAATGATGGGATTGTGCGATGGCCGGCCTTTAATCTGGAAAATTTTGGCGACGGCGGTTTCATCCAGCGCATTTGCGGCGAGGCCATAAACGGTTTCCGTCGGCAGCGCCACGACTTCGCCGGCGCGGAGCAGTTCCGCCGCGCGGCGGACGGCTTTTTGAAAAAGCTCCGGCGTGTGCGTGGATAAAACTTCAGTGTTCACGCGCTATTCGTAGCGCAAAGCGTCAATCGGGTCGAGCTTGGACGCTTTCCACGCGGGATAAAAGCCGGAGATGACGCCGATGACGGCGCTGGAAACGAAGGCGATGACAATCCACGTCCACGGCGTGGTGACCGGCCATTGTTGCAGATAGGACACGAGCCAGGAAAAGGCCATGCCGCCAGCGATGCCGATGGAGCCGCCGATCGCGCTCAAGGTGACGGCTTCAATAAGAAATTGCACGAGGATGTCGGCGGCGCGCGCACCCACGGCCATGCGGATGCCGATCTCGCGTGTCCGTTCGGTAACGCTGACGAGCATGATGTTCATGATGCCAATGCCGCCCACGACCAGCGACACGGCGGCGACGCCCGCGAGTAAAAAACCCATCGCGCGGGAAGTTTTGGTGACGGCCTCCATCAATTCCAACTGATTGCGCACGGTGAAATCCTGTTCCTTGCTGCGATGCCGCGCGAGCAGCAGGTCGGTGATGTCGGCCTGAACCTGGTTGATGACCTTGTCATTGGCGGCTTCGACGAGAATGGAATTCACGAAGATGCGCGTGGTGATGCGGTGCATGTGGCTCGTGTAAGGAACGATGACGACGTCGTCCTGATCCTGGCCGAACAAATTAAAACCTTTCGGGGCCAGCACGCCGACGATGAGAAATGGCAGGTTGCGGATGCGGATGGTCTGGCCGATGGGATTTTCATTCGGAAATAATTGATCGGCGACGGTTTTGCCGATGACGGCGGATTTGGCCAGACTGCGCACGTCCTGATCCGAAAACATTGAGCCGCTGGCGATGTCCCAATTGCGGATCTGCGGATAATCCGGCGACTCACCGATCACCTGCGTGTTCCAGTTCAGTCCGTTGGCCAGCACCTGCGCGCGGTCGCGCACCTCCGGGCTGACGGCCACGACATTGTTCAGCCCGCCAATCGCCAGGGCGTCACCCACCGTCAGCGTCGGCGCGCTGCCCCAGCCGCCGCGCATTGCCCCGCTGGTGAAATTGCCGGAGAAAACCGTGATCACACTTTCGCCCAGACTGGCGACCTGGTCCTCCACCTGCTTGGTCGCGCCGGTTGTCAAACTCACCGACCCGATGACCGCGCCGACGCCGATGATGATGCCGAGCATCGTCAGCAACGACCGCATTTTATTGCGGCGCAGCGCGCGGGCGGCAATCCGAAGTGAGGCAAAAATTCTCATCTTGGGGAAATGAAGAATGAAAAATGAAGAATGAAGAACCGGCTCATGCTTGACCTCGTGCTTTCTTGAGGATGGTGATAAAAATGGCAACCAGTTCGCCGGATTCAGACACTAGCGCGCTCAATTTCTTCGCCGGGACAATCTTTTCATCCAGCAACAACTCCAGCCAATACAAGGTTTCGTCCGCTACCTTCAAACAGTCGCCCATCTTGGAAATAAATTCAGCCTTCGAACGCGCACGGTTGGCTTCCCGGTAATTGGCACCAACCGAGGTTCCCGATCGCAACACCTGTTTGCCCAGCACTTGCGCCACCGTGTCCGTTTTGGAAAGGCTGCCATAAAGATGGATGATCCGGCGCGCAAACATTTTGGTGTGCGGCAGCAGATCTTTTTCTTCATTCTTCATTTTTCATTCTTCCTTCACGCCAACTGCACGGCCGCCTGCGCCTGTTTTAATTTACCCAGTTCCTGTTCCGCGTTCAGACGTTCCGCCACCACTTCGTCGGTCAGGATTTTTCCGTCGCGCAAAATCACCATGCGCTTCGTGTAGCGCGCAATATCCAGCTCGTGCGTGACCATGACGATGGTAATGCCCTGCTCGTTGAGCTTCTGGAACACACCCATGATTTCGATGCTCGTCTGGCTGTCCAGATTTCCCGTCGGTTCATCCGCGAGCAGCAGCGACGGCCGGTTCACCAGCGCCCGGGCGATGGCGACACGCTGCTGCTGGCCACCGGAAAGCTGGTTCGGGTGATGATCCGCGCGCTCGCTTAAACCCACAAGTGCGAGCGCGTGCGTGGCGCGATCAACCTGTTCGTGCGCCGGAATGCGGTGACGATGATAAAGCATCGGCATCTCGACATTTTCCAGCGCCGACGTGCGCGACAGCAGGTTGAAACCTTGAAACACGAAGCCGATTTTTTCGTTGCGGATGTCCGCCAGCGCGTCGCGGCCCAGCGTGGAAATGTCAATGCCGTCCAGCCAGTAATGCCCGCCGGTCGGCCGGTCCAGCCCGCCGATCATGTTCATCAAGGTGGATTTGCCGGAGCCGCTTGATCCCATGATGGCGACGAATTCGCCCGGCAAAATGTCCAGCGAGACGCCGCGCACGGCATGCACGTCCACCTCGCCCGTGTGATACGTCTTGTGGATGGCGTCCAGCTTGATGACGTGGGTGGTTTGCACGACGGTGGTTTTCTGTGAATCAACTTCAGCGCCGCGGGAATCCGCCGCCGCCGCCGAATGGATTCGCGGTGGTCGTGGTGGTGCCGGTTAAAAGTGTGCCGGTGACAATCTTGTCGCCTTCGTTCAATCCCGAAACCACTTCGGTGGCGATGCCGTCGCTGATGCCGGTCTTGATTTGCACCGACTGCAACTTGGCGTCCGGCCCTTCGCCAGAAAGCACAAAAACCGTGTGCAGAGCCGGACGCTCGCCGCGCCCATGTCCGCCGGCGCGCCGGGCTGGCCGGCCGCTCTCGCCGGCTGATCCGGTGGCGTTGGTGGCTTGGGAAACTTGCGCGGCATTGGTCAGCACCAGTGCGTTGTCCGCCGGGTGAAACCGCAGCGCGGCATTGGGAATGGTCAACGCCTCCTCCCGTTGCGCGACGACAATCGAAACATTCGCCGTCATGCCCGGCTTCAACTTGTAATCCGCATTGGTCACGCCGATGACACAGTCATAGGTGACGACATTGTTGAGGGTGGTCGGCGAATTGCGCACCTGGACGACCGAGCCGTGGAAGGTGCGGGTGGGATAGGCGTCCACCGTGAAATCCACGCTCTGGCCCTCGACCACGCCGCCGACATCCGCTTCCGCCACGTTGGCGTCAATCTGCATCTTCGTCAGGTCGTTCGCGATTTGAAAAATCGTCGGCGTGTTGAAACTGGAGGCGACCGTCTGGCCCAGCTCCACCGCGC
>Ga0182030_10017864_pt1 | contig 13654 bp, 9 predicted proteins | sample 812S3MmetaG_FD_121299 | JGI IMG/M metagenome (GOLD analysis project Ga0182030, IMG submission 121299) | Permafrost microbial communities from Stordalen Mire, Sweden - 812S3M metaG (Illumina Assembly) | ecosystem: Environmental > Terrestrial > Soil > Wetlands > Permafrost | place: Sweden... | reverse complement strand
GGCTGTATTGGGGATGGCAGTTCGCCCAGGATGGATGGGGCAAGCTGAACAATCTCGATAAGGTAACGGAGTTCTTCACCTCGCTCGGGCTTCCCGCTCCGGGGCTGACGGCGGCGTTCATCGGCGGGTTGGAACTGGTGGGCGGCATCCTGCTGGCCATCGGGCTGGGATCGCGATTGATCGCGCTGCTGCTGACCGGCAACATGCTGGTGGCATACATCACCGCCGACCGCGAAGCGTTGCTCTCGGTCCTCTCCGACCCCGATAAGTTCTACGCCGCCTCGCCGTACACCTACCTCTTCGCGTCGGCGATCGTGCTGATTTTCGGACCGGGCAAATTCTCGGTGGACGCATGGCTGACCAAGAAATGGAAATGACACCCGTTGTGAAGCCAATGATCGTCGCGCCGGTGAGCCGCTGGATACCGGTCGCAGACGTCGCACGCAGCGCGGCATTTTATGGCGACGTGCTGGGCTTCGAGATTCACCAGGTTTCGGATGGAATAGAAGCCACCAGCGGCCCGGCCCTTCTGCACTTCGACTCCAGCGGATCCGGGCGCGCCATCGTGTTCTTCGAGACCGATGACGTGGCCGCCATGCATGCCGCCATTGGCGCACGCGGCGGCGAGACCAGCGAACTCGTCAGAGTCAACTGGATCAAGATGCGAATGTTCGAGATGCGCGATCCCGACGGGAACACGCTGTGGTTCGGCCAGTCGTATGACAAGCCGCATGCCGAGATACCGGCGCCGATGTTCGAAAAGGCGTTGCCGCGGCTGCCGCTGACCGACCTTGCGGCGGGGATCGCGCACTATCGCGACGTCCTGGGATTCCAGGTGAACTATGCGGACGACTACATTGGCGTGATGTTCCGCGATTCGGGTGACCCTCCTGCTGTTCCCGCGGACGGAGCGTAATGCGGGGGCGGGCGAGGCGTACTTCTATATCGACAACGCCGACAAGCACCGCGCGGAACTGCGGGCCAAGGGCGCGGACGTGAGAGGCGATCCGGTGAGTCTCCCGTGGGGGCTCCGCCAGTTCTCCGTGCGCGATCCGGAAGGCAACGAGTTGTACTTCGGCCAGACGTTCGAGTAAGTGCGTCGCTGCATGATATCCTGAGGATTCTTGAAGGGCTGCACCATCCTGAAAACGCGCAAGCGCGTCGTCGTGGCGTTGGTTCATACCGTGGCTTTTTTCGGAGTCGCGGTGTCCGGCTTCTTTTTCTCCGTCGCCGCTCTGCAAAGGACTTCCCCACCCTCGGCGTGGATTATGGCCGGCGTCTATACCATCGTCAGCGCGGTCCTGCTTTGGCTGACGGTCATCTCCCGGGCGGCGGTCGAACGCTTCTACTTCGCGCTTGTTACCACGAGTGCGAGTTTCGGACTGCTGCGTCAACTGCTCGGCGATCCCACGATGCACGCCGCGGTGTATGTGCGGGTGGCGATGCTGGCTAGCGCGGTGATGACGGGCGTGTGGATGTTGGGGCAATCCAGGCAGACCGAACGAGCGTGAATCGGCTGGCTTCAATTCAAGTCAAGAAGTAAGTGCGGCGGCGCCGCGCGGCGCTCGCCTGGACAAGCTGAAGCATGTCCTACCTGAGCACTTCCCACAACTGCGCGGCCACCCGATCCACTCCGTGGCACGCCCGAATGTGCGCCGCGGCGCGCTCACCGATGGCGGCAGCGACTTGCGGCAGCGACGCCACCAGCGTCATGTGCGCGCGCAACGAGTCTCGCTCCGCCGCGCCGGCGGCGATGCGCATGCACGCGTCTTCGGGAAAGCGCGAGCATTCCAGCGACTCCGTCATCATCACCGGCTGGCCGAGGCCCATCAGGCGGATGGCGATGCCGGAAGTTTCCCCCGCCGTGGGATACCGCAAGTTGATGCAGGCATCCACCGCGCCGGCCGTCAGCCAGAATTCGCGCTCTTCCAGGTGCGGCCGCCGCAGAATGCCCGCGCCCGTCAGCATGGGCGCGACCGCGCGCTCCAGGTCAGTCGACACGAATTCGCCGGCCACCAGCAACGTGGTCCGCGCATGCTCGCGATGCACCTCAGCAAACGCTTCCAGCACCGCTACCAACCGCTTGGATTCCCGCAGATACCCGAAGACGCCGAACAGGAAGCTTCCTTGCTCCACGCCCCAGCGCTGCCGCCAGCGGATCGACTCTGCGCCGCCCGCCGCGTCGCCAGGCGCCACGAAAAGGTGCGGAATCTCGACCACGCGCGCGTTCGGTGCATGCTGCTCGACTATCCGCGCGGCCGCCGGATTGTGGACCACCACGGCGCGCGCACGCTCGACGATCCGCCGCAGCATGGGGTAATCGAAATAACGGCGGTCGGCGCCCGACGATGCCCGTCCGCGCCACAATTCGCGCGCCACGCCCCGACTCCACTCGCCGTAGTTGTACACGAACTCATCCACATACGCCGCCTCATCCAGGTGTCCCAACAGGAAATGATGCAGCACCGCGTCGTGCAAGACCACCACACCGGGATTCTCCAACGCGCGCTGGTAAATCTCGCCGTGGAGCCGGTTGTTGCCGAGATGATACAGCGCCACGTCGCAGGCGGCGGGAGCGACTTCCACCTTCCCGTTTTTTCGCAACTCCGCGAGCAACGCAGCCGCGTAGTCGGCGACTCCCGTGCGCGCCGGCGGCAAAGGAGCGTAGAATCCGACCGTCACTGCTTCTTCCGCTTACCGAACAGCGCCGTCCCCACGCGCACGCAGGTGGACCCTTCTTCGATGGCCGTCTCCAGATCGTGCGACATGCCCATGGAAAGCTGCGGCAAGCCGTGCTGTTCCGCCAGCTCGCGCAGGCTCCGAAAAATGCTCCGCGCGGCCTCGGGATCCTCCGACCATGGTGGCATGGTCATCAGCCCCAACAAATGTAAATTGCTGCAGGCGCGCACAGCGGCGATCAACTCCGTCAACTCGGCAGGGTCGGCGCCGCTCTTGGCGTCCTCATGCGAGAGTTTGACTTCCAGCATGACATCCAGGGGACGCGGGGACTCATTCAAGCGGCGCGCCAGCTTGGCCGAATCGACGGTCTGGACCACCTGGAACAGTTCCATGGCCTTCTTGGTTTTATTCGACTGCAAGTGGCCGATCAGGTGGTAGCGCGCGTCCGCCAGGCCGGCAAGCTGCGGCGCCTTGCCTTCGAACTCCTGCACGTAGTTCTCGCCGAAATCGCGCAGGCCCAAATCGTAAGCTTCGCGAAGCGTCTCCGCGGGAAATACCTTGGTGACGGCGAGCAGAAGGATGCCGGCCGGATCGCGCCGCGCGCGGTCTGCCGCGCGGGCCATCCGTTCGCGCACCGTCTGAAGTCTTTGGCTCAAATTTTCCATTAATTGTATTGCTTACAGCCTCAGTATACCGGTAGTCATATGCCCGAATTTTAACATCGGTGAAGGCGGACGCTAATCAGTTCGTAACAGTGCCTTGTTATTCTGACGCTGCTCAAACATTTCACCGGAGGTTTACCAAGAGTGCGTCTCGCTTACAAAGCTCTAGTTGTGCTCGCTTTCCTCGCGTCGGCTGTGATACCGGCCAGCGCCCAAGTGCTGGGCGGTATTGTCGGCACAGTCGTGGATTCCACAGGGTCGGCAGTACCTGGCGCGGCTGTGGTCGTCAAGGATGTCGACACCAACCTGCTGATCAAACTCACCACATCCATCAACGGAGCGTATCAAGCTTCCAATCTCCCTATCGGGAACTACACCGTCAGCTTCAGTAAAGAGGGATTCCGGACCGAAACCCATACCTCGATCCTCGTCCAGGGCGACCGGACTGCCACAGTCAACGGGCAATTAGAAGTCGGCGCCGTCGCTGCCACCGTTGAAGTAACAGCCACGCCGTTGCTCAATGAGACAAACACCACCACCGGCTATGTTCTCGATAACAGCTCGATCAATCTGATTCCCCTGGGCACGGGCAGCTTCACCCAGTTGGCCTTGTTGAGCCCGGGAATGAGTGCCGATTTTCTGAATGGCTCGGGTTCCAATGCGGGTCTTGGCAACCAGGCAATCTGGTCGAACGGCCAGCGCGATTCCAGTAACAGCTTCACCATCAATGGGGCCAGTGCCGACAATCTGTTCAACGGCAAGTCGTCTAGCGGCGTCGCTTCCAACCGTTTCACATCCAATACCGGAACGGCCAATCTGCCGGGCGGCGACCTGCAGACCAGCGGGTCTGTATACGATGCCATCGGCCAGGGACTGCCCACGCCGGCGCCTGAAATGATTCAGGAAATGCGCGTCAACTCGGGCCTCTACGATGCCTCGCAGGGCGGCAAGAGCGGCGCGCAAATCGAAACCACCACGCGCTCCGGCACCAACGTGTTTCACGGCATGGCGTACGATCACTTCGAGAACAACGCCCTGAACGCCAACGAGTTCTTCCGCAATTCGGTCGGCAACACGGCCGCCGCTGGCCAACCGCCGAGTAACGGCCTCACCGCCAAGGCTCCCGTGCTGCACTACAACCGTTACGGTGCGAATGTGGGCGGCCCGATTTTCAAAGACAAGTTTTTCTTCTTCGCCGGCTACCAAGGCATCGCCGATCACGATGCCACCGCGGGCACGTCGACCTTTACCGTGCCCCAAGCGCTGACCGACGACCGTAGCGCCCAAGGCCTGGCCAACATGGTCCTGACAGATTATGGCAAGACTATTGCCCCTTCCGCCATCAGCCCTGCGGCCTTGGCGTTGTTCAACGCCAAGATCGGCGGCCAATATCTGATTCCTACTCCGACCATGACCGGCGCCGCGGCGGCAGCTGCGGGATACGACGCCATCCTGCTAGCGCCCGCTAAGTTCCGAGCCGATATGGGTGTCGGCGACCTGGACTACCTGGTCAACGACAAGGATCGCCTGTCGCTGAAGTTCTTTACACAGGACAATCCCACCACCAATCCCTTCGGCGGATCGCCGACGCTGGGTTTTGCCAAAGTGACGCAGGCCGGGTCGCAGACCGCAACCCTGGGCAACACGTCGATCCTGAAGCCCACCATGACGTGGCAAAACAACGTCAGCTTCGTTCGCGAGGTCACCTACGGCCAGACCACCCAGCCCTTCACTCCGGGCTCTTTGGGGATCAATGTGTTCGGTAGCACGACATTCCCCGGAATCACTATTTCCAAGTCCGACGGGACCGAGGCCAACTTCCTGAGCAAGAGTCTGTCCATCGGACCGACGTCAAATTTCGCGAATGCCGGATCGTATCAGAACAACTATCAGGGAACATCCACGTTCAACTGGGTTTTGGGACGCCACACCATCGGCATCGGCGGCAATTGGACCCATAGCCAACTCAACATCCTCAACAACAACAACAACACCGCCAGCTTCACCTTCGCTGACTGGCCCACGCTCCTGACCGGCAACACCAACACCGGCGGCAAGTACTTCTCGGGCGCGAGCAACCGCTACTACCGTGCCGACCAGGTGGGCGCTTACATCAACGACAACTTCAAAATCACTTCCAACCTGACCGTCAACGCCGGTCTGCGCTACGACTTCGATGGTCCGTTGTCGGAGAAGTACGGTAACCTCACCAACTTCCATCCGGACGCCTATTCCTACAATGCCGCCACCGATACCGTCACCAACAGCGGCCTGGTGGTGGCCGGAAACAACAAGACGCTGGGCACGCCGGGTGTCAGCAATTCCACCTTGACCGGGCGTCAGTGGGGCATCGCACCGCGTCTCGGCATCGTGTGGAGCCCCTCCGGAGTGAGGAATTTTGTGATCCGCGCCGGCGGCGGCTTGTATTACGATCGCGGCGAGTATTTCGCCGAGTTCTCCCCCAGCGCCGGCAGCGGTTTCAACGGACCGTTCGGCGTCACCCTGGCGCAACCGTTCGTGCAGCAGGTGGGCACCACCTCTTCCGGGACCATCGCGCAACCTTTCGCCGGAGCCACTCTGCCTGCGCCGGTCACCAACATCAGTTCGCTGCTTTCGCTGTTCCCGAACAACGCCTCCACGTCCAAAGGATCCACCACCTACCTGTTCGGCGGCTATGACCCGGCCAACACACTTCCCTACTCCGAGAATTGGACGTTCGACCTGCAATGGCAGCCGCAAAACTCGCTCAACCTGAGCCTGGGATACATCGGCAGCCATAGCGTTCACCAGGTACTGCCGATTCCCTTCAACCAGCCGAGGATTGCGACTTCCTCCAACGTCATCAACGGCCAGTCCATTTCCTACGGGTTTAACGAAGTCCCTTCGGAAACGTTGAAGACCTTCGATGGCGGGAACACCGATCTGCGCGTGCCCTACCTGGGCCTCTCCGACAGCTCGGTATTCTACAAAGCCGAGGGAATCGCCACCTACAACGCGCTGCAATTCGGGCTTCGCAAGAGTCTCAGCCATGGATTGCAGGTGACCGCCGCTTACACCTGGTCGCACACTCTCGACGAACAGAGCGGCCTCGGCCTTTTTTACAACGGCAACGACCCGAGCAATCCCCACTCGTCCTATGCCAGTTCGCTCTACGACCGTACGCATGTCGCGGTGGTGCAGGCATACTACGAATTGCCCAAAGTCACTGCCGGAAACAGCATCCTCAAGAGTGTGGCCAACGGATGGTCCATCAGCGGGGTGACCACGTTCCAGAGCGGCGCACCGTATAATCCGATCGATTATTCCGGCGCAGTTGCCGGTCTGCAGTATTCCCACTATGTCGAGCTTCTGGATCCGGAATTGCCCCTCAAGCCGGGGATTACCGCGGGCCAGGCGCAGCTTCAGGGCACCACCGGAATCAACCCGCTCAAACCGATCCTGAACGCCTCCGACTTCTATATTCCGACCCTGGTGGCCGGAACTAACGGAATCCCTACCGACACCAACGCATCCGGCGCCCAGGATACCTATGAGACCGGCTTCGGAAACACCGGCCGCGATTTGTTCCGGGGCGCTTTCCAGAAGCGGCTCGATCTGTCGGTGAGCAAGCTTACCCGGTTCGGCGAGAAATACGTTCTGCGGATTGGCGCCGATGCTTTCAACCTCACCAATACGCCGAGCTTCGACGTTCCCAACAACAGCGCCAGCCAGTACAGCGTCAGCTCGAGCACCGGCGCCGTGACTACGGTTTCGCCGTTGTCCAGTTCGTTCGGGTTTATCCAACACACCATTGGCAGCCCGCGATTCATGCAGTTGTCTTTGACCTTCGCGTTCTAGCCGTCCCAGCCATAGCGCCGGCCTCTCAAAAACGGGAGGCCAGCGCTATGAAAAACAGAAGAATCAGCGGTTTCCAGACCCTCTCATCGCCTTTTCTACGCCCTTCCAGACGTCCCGCGTTAATTTCATTTCACCTCATATCGTCGTCACTGATTTGTCGTAATAAACCCAATCAACGCATGTTATCCTCAGTGCCTGGGACAGATCCCCGGTGCAGGGCAATACGTTGACGATACTCTCGCGCCAAAAGGACCTCCGGGGGATTTTCGTCCAGCCAGCCGCGTTTCGGATGCGGATCTGCTCTGAGTCGGCGGCTGCCATTAGGGGTTTTTCAGGTACGAAGAAAGAGAGGAGTCTCGCATGAATTGGAAAGCAACAACAGCATTATCGCTTTTACTGTCGGCGTGCGCGTTCGCGCAATCTGCCGGTGGAGTGGCCGGAATCTCAGGTACTGTCAAAGACCCGTCCGGGTCGGCGGTTCCCAATGCAAAAATCGTGATCTCAACGGCATCGCAAGGGACCTTGCGTACGATTGAGACGAATGGTTCGGGAATTTTCACGGCTCCCGCTTTACAGCCCGGTCCGGGTTACAAAGTCGTGGTGACCGCATCGGGGTTTGCCCCTTACGAATTGACCGACATCGACCTGCAAGTCGGTCAGAACCTCAGTGTGAATGTACCGCTGGCCATAGGGCAAACCTCCACCTCGATCGATGTTCATGCCGCGGCCGAAATGCTGGACGACACCAAGACCGATGTTTCCCACGTAGTGACGACGCGCGACATCATGAATCTGCCGATTAACGGCCGCCGCGTCGATTCGTTCGTGCTGAACACTCCGGGCGTAACCAATGACGCCACGTTCGGCCTGCTGAGTTTCCGCGGCGTGGCTGGGAACAACTCCTTCCTGCTGGATGGCAACGACAACACCGAGCAGTTCTACGATGAGAACGCCGGCCGGACCCGCATCCAGTCGCAGGTTTCCGCAGACGCGGTACAGGAATTCCAGGTGGTCTCGGCGAATGTCTCGGCCGAGTACGGCCGCGCGATGGGTGGCGTGGTGAATACCGTCACCAAGAGCGGCACCAACGATCTCCATGGATCTGCGTTCTATTTTCTGCGCAGCACCGGGTTCGATGCGCACGATCCGTATTCCGCCTTCAACCCCACCGAGCACCGTATTCAGACCGGCGGCACGGTAGGCGGCACGATCGTTAAGGACAAGCTGTTTTTCTTCCTGAGCGCGGATATCACGCGGCGCAACTTCCCGTATGTGGACAGCTATGTGAAGGCCGGGTTCGTAGATACCGCCAACCAGGTCTGGATCGGCTGCGCGGCGCCCGCCACAACCGCGCAATGCAATGCGATTAACGGACTGCTGCCGCGCTTCTTCGGACAGATTCCGCGCAAAGCATCGAATGATCTGTACTTCGGGCGGCTGGATTACCACCTGAACGATAAGAACACCTTCAGCACCAGCTTCAATTACCTTCGCTGGAAATCGCCCAACGGCATTCAGACCGGTCTCTCTTCCACCAGCGGTTCGGGCATCAATGGCAACGGCGACGACAGCGTCTTCGTGCGCAACGGCAAAGCCACTTGGATCTCGGTTCTCGGCAACAACATGGTCAACTCGTTCCGCTACGGTTTGGATACCGATCGTCAGGCGGATGGCTTCGACCAATCGGAACTGGGCGGCGGACTTGGCTACCTGGATGTTTCGGTCGCCGGCGTTCAACTTGGACCGGCGAACTATCTACCCCGCGTGGAACCCCTCGAAGTACGCCACGAAATCGCCGACGATTTCAGCTGGACCAAGGGCAAGCACACCATCAAGGCGGGTTTCACCTACGAACACGTCAACGACAACGTCAATTATCTGAGCAACCGGTACGGTTCCTACACGTATCCGACGGTCACTTCATTCGCGCTCGACTATACAGGCAACACCACCGGCGCCAAGAACTGGACGGGGTATAGCCAGACATTCGGCAACCCGCTGGTAGATTACACAATTCAGGACGTGGGATTCTATCTGCAGGATCAATGGCAGGTGAGCGGTCGCCTGACGGTCTCGCTCGGCGCCCGCTATGAGCACACGTTCATGCCTCCTCCGCCGACTGTCAACACGCTCTATCCGCTGACCGGACAATCGCTACCCACGGGTTCGCTCAACCTGATGCCGCGCATTGGATTGTCGTACCGCATCAACGATAAGACGGTGCTCCGCGCCGGCGCGGGCACGTTCTTCGGACGCGTCATCGGCGGTATGCTGGACGACATTTACACCGGCAACGGCATCTATCAGGTGTCGGACTCATTGACGTCTTCGAATTCCGCTTTATTGGCGGCGGGACCGGTCTTCCCGAATGCCTTAGGGTCGCCGGTCACCGGTATCACGTCGGGTGCCTCCACCCTGGACGTCTTCAGCCCTAAGCTCAAGACTCCCTATTCCGAACAGGCGACGGTGACTGTGGAACGGCAACTCAAAGGCGACATGGTAGCCAGCGTCTCCGGCATTTTCAGCCGGGGAGTCAACATCACGGCGACCCAGGACATCAACGCCCCAACGCTGGGCGCGCCATTCACCTACACGATCGTCGGAGCTCCATCCAACATTCCGACTGCCTACACCACGCAAGTGTATCCGGGAGGCACGACCGCCCGGCCCAATTCGAATTTCGGTCCGATCTACGAGCTCACCAATGGAGTCAGCAGCTGGTACGACGGCCTCACCGCCAGTCTCGACAAGCGCTTCTCGCATAACTTCTCGGCCAACGCGGCATACACGTGGTCGCACGAGATCGACGACGGGCAGGGCGCGGCGACGAACGCGATCTTCGGGTTCAGCGACGCGCTGTGGACCTACAACGGGCAGTACGGGTTCGACAAAGGAAGCGGTTCGCTGGATCAGCGCCAGCGTTTTACGTTCACCTTCGTTTGGAGTCCGAAGTTTACGAATGCCACCAATGCTTTTGCAAAGTACGTGGTGAACAATTGGCAGCTTTCCAGCGTCACTACCATCCAGAGCGGCCGGCCGGCCGGCAGTCTCACGGTCAAGATGAACGACACCCCCACCTCCATGCTGTACAGTGCCGACGCTCTCAATGGATTTAACGGCAATTTCCGCGTGCCATTCCTGCCGGTCAACAGCCTGTACACTCCGTGGGTGGAAACGGAGAATTTCCGTCTGACCAAGCTCATTCCGATACCTGGCGAAAACGATCGGATGAGCCTGGGACTGAACTTTGAAGCTTTCAACATTGCCAATAACTGGTCGCCAACCTCAATGGCTACTCAAGCGTTCACCGAGGCGAAGGGAGTGCTCACCTATACCCCGACGGCCTTCGGATATGGACTAGGCGACGGCGGCTTCCCGGATGGCACGCAGGCGCGCCGCTTGCAGGTAAGCGTGCGCTTCACGTTCTAGACTGTAACTGTCATTTGTAGGACGGGCAGGCGTTCCGGCGCCTGCCCTTTTTTACGTCTGGTCGGCCAGGATCGCCGTGGCGGCCGGAGCCGCGATGCACTCATCCGACCTTAGGAACCCGCAGATTCGCCACTTTCTTTGTCACCCTGGACACCTCCGAAGCGCGATGGCTTGACGTAGAACCTCTTCCCGCAAGACCGGCAGTGGCGAGGAACTTTCCCTAATCCTTCCATGAACATATCGGCGATTCCCCTGGGCCGGGAGGGCACGACATCCAGTCGCAGGCAGCGCGGGCACCGCAGTTCGCCCGGCTTGATTTCGAGGTGCTGTTCGATCTCCAAACCGGCAGTCTAGCAGAACCGGCCGGTGCCCGTCGATTCGGGACTGTGCGGAATGTTAGGCTGGAGATCGTGCGTAGTCTATTGATCTTTCTTTCGCGGCGGAAACGCCTGCGGAAGTGGATGGAAACCTCATCGCTGGCCAAACGTTTTTCAAACCGTTTCGTGGCCGGTTCCACTCTTGACCAAGCCCTGGCGGTCTGCCGGGAACTCAATTCGGAGGCCATCACCGTCACTTTGGACGTTTTAGGCGAGAGTGTCTCGTCAGTCGCGGAGGCGGCCGCGGCGCGCGACGCTTACCTGCGGACGCTTTCGGCCATTCATGAAAAGCGCCTCCAGGGGAACGTTTCGCTCAAGCTTTCGCAATTTGGCATCGATCTTTCGACCGGCGTTTGCCGGGCTAACGTCAGCCAGTTGGTGGAACGGGCCGCCGCTCTGGATGGGTTCGTTCGGGTGGACATGGAATCCAGCGAATACGTCGACCGGACGCTCGATCTGGTCTGCGATTTGCATGCCAAATACCATGCGGTCGGCGTCGTGATACAGGCGTATCTCTATCGCAGCAAAAAGGATATCGAGATGCTCAACAGTCGGGGCATCCGCGTGCGGCTGTGCAAGGGCGCCTACCTGGAACCGGCCACCGCGGCCTTCCCGCAGAAGGCGCAGGTGGACGTTAATTACATCGAATCGATGCAATTGCTCCTCGACAAGGGCACCTATCCGGGGATTGCCACCCACGACGAGAAGATGATCGCGGCCACCAAGGCGTACGCCGCGTCGCGGAACATCTCCCGCGACGCCTTCGAGTTCCAGATGTTGTACGGCATCCGCCGGGATTTGCAGCGCCAGTTGGCAAAAGAGGGCTACCACGTGCGCGTTTACGTGCCATTTGGGGAAGCCTGGTACCCATACTATATGCGCCGGCTGGCTGAACGGCCCGCAAACCTGCTGTTCATTCTGCGGAATCTGTTTCGGTAGGAAGGTGCAAGCTGAAGAGAATGGTTCGAGTCCTACTTGGGGACCCAGATTATCAAACTTCAGGTTGGATTCGAACTCAACTGAGCAGGATCATCGTGGGCATAATACAGGAACCACCTGCCTGCTATGACGGCGATAGACGTGAAAGTCGGAATCCGTCGTGAGTATCAACGGATCGGCCATCGTCTCGGACATGCGCACCATGCAGGCGTCGGCAAAACTCATCGGTACGCTTGCGTATTTTTGCAAGAACGCTACCACTGCCTCCACGTTGTCGTCCAAATTGAACCTCGCAACCAAGGCTTTCCGCGACAGCATCGCGTTCAATCCTGGCGCACCCCGTTCGCCAAGCAAATGGTAGGCTTCAGACAGCACCGCCTCGCAGGTATACCAAGGCGGAGAATTCTCAGACGCCTCTTGAACCGCCCATTTATGATGGGAGTCACGGCGGCTAAGCATCGCCACGAGAAAGCCAGCATCAACGAGCACGCTTCTTGCCATAGTCCGTGGTTTTCAAGTATCTCTTTCTTCTCCCGCTCATGTCGGCTGGCAAGCCGTCCACCGAGCCGATCAGGTCGGCGATGAGGTTCAGCCGCGCGGACGGACTCGATGTGGGTCCAGCGCCGCGTTGCAAGCGTTCGCGCACCACATCCGACTTTGCGCAATCGCGCTCGCGGGATTCCGCCTCGATTTCCCTCACTAGGTGATCCGGAAGCCGCACCGTCAGGGATTTCATACTTTCAGTGTAATACACTGCCGTCATGCCAGCAAGACAGGACTCAATCCATCAATCCATCGCTGTGATCGGAAGGCTGCCCTAGCAATTTCGAGACGTGTCCAGATTGGGTACCTGGCTCGGACGCGGGTCGGTGGTTCCCGAGACCGTGGTCTTCATATCGGTAAGATACCGTCTTACCCACTTCCGGGTCAAAGCGACGCAACCGGGCGGGCACCGGGCGCTTCCCGCAACCGAAACTCCGCCGCGACGACTTTGGGTCCGCGGAGTCCTTATAACCTGCGCTTCGAACCGACCCCAAGGGAAATACCTGATGCCGCGCCGACCCGGTTAGCTGAATGCTTGCCGCCCGATCCGGTCACGCCGGTCACCGCCTGGTTAGCGCCGCAGGCGCAAGATCGCCAATCGCTAACAGCGAAAACCGATTGCTGTCCCGGTCAGCGAATCCATGGTGAGCGCCGCAGGCACGTCAGGGCTGCTGATCGCTCATAGCTGAGAGCCGACAGCTTTTGCGGCTTGCGTTCCCTGCCCCGCCGTTAGAAACTAATTACATCGAAGGGGAGTCTAATCGGTATGCGCTACTGGGCCTATCTCGCGGGGAAGGTAGTGGTGGCGGCTGCGCCGCTCTATGGGCTGTTGCTTCTGCTGGGGCGGGCATACCCGGCCCCCCCGAAAGATGCGTGGCACAGGCTCCACCAGATGGGTAACGATCTGGCCGGCGTCCTCTGGATGCTGGGCTGGTTCCTGCTCTGCTCCGTGGCCTTCTACTTCATTGTGTGGGACCAGCGCCGGCGCTGCCGGGTTTGCCTGCGGATGCTGCGCATGCCCATCGAGACGGGGTCACGGAGCTATATGCTGCAATTGGGCCGGCCAACAGTGGAATCCATCTGTCCTTATGGACACGGCACGCTCCGGGAAGACGAATTGCAGATCACCGGCCGGGACACGCCCGAGTGGAAGCCTCATTCCGACGATATCTGGGAAGAATTGTGCGC
>Ga0182030_10017863_pt1 | contig 13655 bp, 7 predicted proteins | sample 812S3MmetaG_FD_121299 | JGI IMG/M metagenome (GOLD analysis project Ga0182030, IMG submission 121299) | Permafrost microbial communities from Stordalen Mire, Sweden - 812S3M metaG (Illumina Assembly) | ecosystem: Environmental > Terrestrial > Soil > Wetlands > Permafrost | place: Sweden... | reverse complement strand
CGCATCAGTAGCTGCACTTTGACCCTCCTGCAGTTTGGCTAGACGGACAGGAGATATTGACCAACTGTACAAAGGATCATATCGGAGCACATCGAGGATCGTCATGATGCTGTAAGCTTCTTTTCGTAGAGCCTCGAGGGTAAATTCACAACAGCGGCGAAATACCCCTTCGGTCTTGGTAATCCCCATTCCATCGACGATGTCCCTTGTTAACCGGAAGGGAACTAGCTCTGGAACGGGAAGGACACGGCCCATTTCGAAAGCAACGCCCAAATCAATATGAACGACCTCTCCACTCTTCGCATCTAGGAGGATATTGTGGCCGTGCCTATCGCCCAGACCGAGAACATGACCGAGAATTGAAATCGCAGCCGTACTTCTTGTGTATGCCAATCTTTTGACAAACCACTCATCTGGATCGTTGAATTTCTCCGTGAAGAAATACCTCATAACAGGATGAAATCGGTCAGTCACGCTGCGGAACTTCTTGATTCGGTCCAAAATGGGCTGGCTTTGAACATCGCCAATCTCCTTACGACACTGGTTGCCTTTTAGATCTTTTGGGTAGTATTTCTCATGAGCAGGCATGAGGTACTCATGGAGAGGGATTGTGTTCGCTACGAATTCGATGACTCCGGCAATGGAAGTTAAGGGCAGCACTTTGTAGGTTCGGATACTGAGGTCTCTCTGACGAGTTGAGCGATTTGCTTTGAGCAATTCGCTAACTTGTTCAAAAACTTGCTCCATTATGGCGTCTTGGCGTAAATCGTCGTTTCCTCCTTTTACCTAATAGATATCAGTAAGCCCAGTGGGTGACGCTTTGAAAGGATAATCATACCAATTGCTTGAATTTTGCTCCATTACTAGCGATTGCTGTTATAATCTTTGGAGCACTCACACCGGAGGCGATAGACATCACTGAATCGAGCCGCAACATAACGGGCACGTGTGAATAATTCAGGTCCGAAACGAGCTCGATCTGCATTGTTGGTGGAGGAATCACATATTTGGAAAGCAAAATGCTCAGATTATGGCCAGCTGGAGAATCCTTGAGTGCCACCTTTCTGCCAGATTTGTATCTTTGGTCATCTTTCTCTGCAGCCAGCTGGCAATAGACTTTGTTGGTGCTGTGTATTGACTTCCAAGTTGGACTAGACTTAGTGGTGTTTGCTAGTTGCCTGCTAACTTTTGTAGCAGACGCTTGCCTCAATTTGGCCGCTTCATCCTTCGAAACCGCACGACTGCTTGCCGCTGCATAGATTTGATACATACCATGAAATGGGTGGTCGATACAAATACGAAGGACTAGGGAGAAAAGTAGTCTCTGAAACATGGCCGACGTATCCTGGAGGCGCGAGGTAAGTTGATTCATCAAAGGAGCGAGCTTACGACTCGATACTTGTCCAAGGTGTTTCGAGACTGCCTCGTTAGCCATTTGGTCCTCGGAATGTTCTAACCACAATGCAGAAAAACGAAGCGCCACTTTGTCGTGGTCATCCGACGCATTCAGTGCCAGAAGATAGTTTTCCAAACTCTGGCGCAAGAATTCATCTCGACTTGAAATTTGACGTTGGAGTTCCTCTTCGTCGAGTTTCAGCCAAATCTTATTCTTCGCAAGATAACCCTTGATCTTGGCCTTTTCTGCAGCAGAACTTGAGGTACTGAGTATTTTGGAAAGGGATTCCACATCGTCTCGTTTGTTCTTGCTCAGTTTCTTAAGACGTTCAAGGTCCTCTAAACCATCTGCATCTTGAAGTTGTTGATCACAGAATATTGCAAATTGAAAGAACACCTTGCCAGCTTCACTCCCCGTAATCTTCTCCTTGAGCTCCTTCAACGCAGGTTTCAAGTAATTTTCTAGGATTTTATCCGGTTTCTCGAGCCGAGCAAGCGAGACTTGAGACCCAATTTTTGACAGCAAGTCTGAGCGACCAACGGGAATTGCCTGCTTCTTCAACGTGGCGTCTTTGTCTAATGCTTGAAGCATACCTATGGAAGATGCTATTTCTCCCTGATCCCAAAGAGCGTTCGCAGCCTCGAGATGAACTGCGGCTTCGAAATTTAATCCAATATCTCGGCACGGGTCAACAAGATTCATGAGGAATGTCGCTACGGACAATGATTCTTGGAGGGCATTGTGGGATCTGTTTAGCTCTGACGTTAATAGCGCTGTTTGTACCTCCACAAGCCGTGTGTCCTTAGGAACAAGATCTGAAAGCCTTTGCAAGCTGGATCGCTGGCTCAAGGTGCTCAGAATTGTTCCTCTGCAAGACAAAATCTGATTTATATCATCAAACCTAGGTTCTGTTAGGAAACAATCTTCAAAATTCTGGCTAGGATAACTTACCTCCCGGTTCTCATCCATCTAGAACGGCTTCGGAATCTTGAGAGCAACTCTTCAAATTGGACTGATCCACGAGTGCTGAGTACCTCGTCCATTTCGACTAAGGCTGATAGAGTTTGAAGAGAACTGTGAAGTGCACTAGCGCCCAGATCTTCTCGAATTAAGCTCGACATTGTACTGTCAAATCCCTCATTGATGGCGCTCAGAATGGCAATGTGATCTGGCGCCCGCTGAACAGCTTGAAACGCCTTATATAACGTAATCGCATTGTTGTTGCAGTTACTGGGTACTGGAATATCCCATTGCTCAAGCTTCCGGGCGGTACGGAACATTGACTCCAGAGATGTACTACTCATATCGACCGTAGGTTGCGCTTGGAGAAGAGAATGCGATAACCCACTTAGACTAAGAACATCAAGCGCTTTGGTGAGTGATTCTGCATCCTGTGTTGATCCCGGGTCTCCGGATCTTACATGACTATCATACTGTGCCCCCCGGAATGCTAAACTTTTGGAGCCGTCCTTTTCATATTCCAGCCGCCCCAAGATTGTACTTAGACTGGCATTTTGTTTGACACCATAGTAGAGATCCGGATCATCGATGTTCTCAAAAATGGTGAGTAGGATCTCGGTAGGAAGCTCTGCCGAGTCCTGGTAAATTGCTAAGGACCGGCGAGATGACTTAGCTGGACTCGGACCAGCACAAAACTCTTCAACAAACAGTAACGCAGTTTTAAACATTCCGCAACGTGTGGCGGCCACTGCAGCATTGAGATAGTCAATATCCAACCAATTGGACCTATCTGCGGACGACCTTTCTTGGGGCAGGGGCCGTGTCCGAAGATAGAGGATAGAATTTATGAGCATTTTCAAGCTATTTCTTTCTGTTGCTTTACAGTTGCTAAACCAAAGCGCAAAAGCTCCTGAGAGCTGTTTTCTGGCGAGGCTCTGGGACTGAGATGGCGTTGAAAGGACTAGATGAAGAATGAAGGGAAATGCCTGTTCGGCAAATCCCTCTACTCCTCGTAGAATTGGCTCCAAGGCAGATAGAACAGCGTCATGGGGTACGAATCGTGTAAGTCTGATGGACAGATTGCGGAGCCACAATGGTCTCATAATGGCATCGCTAGCAAAAGAGTCGCTTAACGTTCCAATATGATTGATGTCAACTGTCTCTTCGGAAGGGGGAACATGGTAAGGTGACCATATAGAAGCCTCATTCAGGGCCGTCGACAATACTTTTCTACAGGTTTCGGCGAGCGATTCATCTGCTTTGGAAACAATAACGCGCAGAGCTGCCTCAGCAAGCCCAGCTGTCCGTCGTTCTTGGCTCAATATCAAGGTCTGCATGAGACCTAGTACAAAAGGCCTAGAATCTCTACCCTCCTCTTCCAGTTCTGAATGCAACGGAAACTGTTTTATCTGTGATAAATTGGATTCCCGCAGAAGTTCCTGATTGACATGACCAGATGCAGTAAATGCTCTCCCAAGTACTCTTCCCGCCCAAGACAGGTATTGCTTGCTGGTCAACTGCCCTCTGCACGACTTAGACACGAGAGTGGCATTGGCCATTGCCAACTCATCAGTTCCAAGAATATCTATGCGATATGACTCGGGACATTGAAACTCGGAGCAGAGCATTTTCAATGCCAATTCTCGCGAGGGCCGACTCAGAAGGCGTTTATCGTCCTGCTCATCTTCCAGAAGCCGTAATAGGAGGTCACTCTCTGGGGTTCCGATATTAGCATTGCCACCCAAGCCAATATCACTGGCCGATTGGACTAGTGCATGGAAATTCGCTTTCGACTGACGGTTCAGGCCAGGAGAGTCATATTCAGCAACATACTTTCCCATCCATGTGTGAAATTGTTTGGCTTTGGACATGGTTTCTTCATGATGACTTTCTTGTGTACTGCTTGCTTGCGAAGATTGCAAGAAAACCCTTAACGCCCCGAATATTGATAGTGCAATACCCGCCAAAAAACTTGGTGAAAATTTGATGTGGGCAGAGCCGTGCACTAGTAAATATTGGATGATGCCAAAGGCATCCGCTGCACATACAGCATCGGCTATAAAATAGCTCACGGACTGAAGCAGCATCTCCAGGGGGTAACCTTGAACGGCCACCTTGCCAGAAAGCGATATCAGAACACGAAGCTTCCTGAGAACGGAACAAGCATGTAAGGACCCGAGAGCCGGATCAATAGTATCAAGAAGCTTTCTGGCAATGAAGGTCACTAAAGCCGGCGTATACAGATCGCCGTTTCCGAATTCTGTCTTGGAACTCACATATGAGATCCATTGAGTCAAATATTTGATCCTAAACGTTGGTTGCTGGTTAGGAGGCAATACAATCTTCGAAGAGTTTGTGGATTTGATCTCAATCATAGAATTTGCTGCATATTTCCAAGCTTCCTGCTTCACCAAGTACTTCTCCAAATCTCCCTCTTGATCAATGAGGTCGAAAAAAAGGGCGATCATATCGGCAAAATGTACATTGAAACACTCGAAGAACAGCTCAGGACGAAGACATTTCTTAACTCGGCTCTCGCCCGAGATACGCTTCGCATTTTTTGGTGGGATGCTGATATCATATGAAATGGTGTATGCAATGACTTTCGTGAAACAACTTTGTACAAGATCCACGACTGTGACCTGAAGAAGTTGAGCCAAAGATTCGATTGCCGCTTCTTGGCCTCGCATCATCATCAAACTAACAACTTCTTGTTTCACGTCAAGAACAAGGTCTTTTAAGGTTGCAAAGCCAAATATTTGAAAAGGAATATGGTCAAGATCTAGATCATCGAGCCATGTATAGAGTAGTTGGGGCGCAAACAATGTAAAGAGCTCCTGGGGACCGTTCGTTTTCAAGGCAGACGAAACATTCGCCAGACATCGAGTCGCGTGCCGCACCGAATCAGGGATTTTCCCAGGAGTTTCGAAGATATGATATATGCAGCGACGTAATAAGGATGGCCATTTGGAAGCTAATTGTGCAAGGACAAATAGCCGGAAAGCTATACCTTCGACGTCATCCGGATCATTTGGAAGATTGTTCAGAATGTCTACGATTACAAGATCGTGATCAGTCAATTGGTATGCCTCGAAAATGTTCGGAAGTCGATTCCCCACATAGAATTTGACAGAGATACTGCCCTTCCGAAGAATGGTGAAGAGGCTTGAACGAGGTGAAGGCAATTGGGGATCAAAAGACGAAGAGACGACATTATCTTGATCAATTTTAACGAGGAGTAGCAACAACTTGGCAATACCTTTCTGGACTGCTGGCGAGATGATATCGTTGCGAAGGGCCGTTTGAATAAACCAGTCGTATAGCTGAGTGGCGTTTTCGGTCGTATCAGAGCCGTCTTGCTGAGACCACAGTGAACCCAAGCTTACTAGGACATCGAGACAGAGGCCATGAACAGGTTCGCATCGGGCCCAATCGTTAGACTGCAACATTGAGCCAACATGTTCGACAAGTCGAGCTGCGTCTGTACCATCAAGAATAAGATCTGAGTTCAGTATTTCTCGAAGTAATCGGCGGCATGACAAAAGTTCCTCGTTAGGCATAGAAATTAATTTGTCTATGAAAGTCGAAGAGATGTAACCCACAAATCGAGGTGAGTCTATAGCTGCAATAAGCATGAGGCGCTCACGGGTCATGCAAATAAATGAGCCAGAACTCATATCAAGAGCGAAGTCTCGACGTGGGAGGGCGATTGTCTGCCTGTCCGTCCGATTCTGGTTCTGCTGTGCAGAGAATTCATCATCAATATCCATCATGTCGTCGTTTGCACTAAGGGGTAGTGATTCAAATTGGCTCTCACGGTGATTAATTTCTTTCGTAATCAAGACGAAGAAGTCAAATAGATGCCGCGATTTTTCAATCAGCTGCTTGAATTCGTGGGATCCACACACTGGCAAGAAGGGGTGGATTGCCTGAAGGAGCATCTCAAAGAGCGCCTGAGAGGCCCTAGAGTCTTTGGCCTCCAGCTCACGAAGGAAACTCAGAAGCTCGATAGTCAGACCTTTTAAATCCGCCTCCAAAGAGTGTATTTGTGGCAAGGGAATATTGGCAAAATGCGGTACCAAGAGCAAACCAGTAATGGAAGCACCTATTGCACGAATAAACATGTCTGCTGAAACAGCTAAAGATCGCTCTTCATTGTAATTTTTCCAGGTTTGGAGAAGCTCGTTGACTTTTGGGGTTAGAAGTTCCAGAATAAGTTTTCGGGAGGAGTGGAACTGAGCGCTATCTAGGACATAGAGCACATTCCTGGCTGCTGATTGTTTAGGGCAATTGGTACAGCGTGATACAACTTTCGGTCGTGGATCATCCAACAGTAATAGGTATCGGACGACGGCTTGACTCGTAACGTGTAAATGCCATGCTTGTGCAACAGGACCGCATGTCACTGAGCTGCTGTGAGGCACAGGGACTCTCGGCAGTCCTAGGCAAGTTCGCAGAATATCTAAAACATGGAATGGCTTTGCCTGAACTGTGGAGTTTGTAGAAAATGATCTGTCAACTATACCAATTTTAGTACCTTATACTAGAGGGTGTTTGTTTCTTACCTGAATTCCAACGAGTGAATAACCACCTAATGACATGATGACAAGCTATAAGGCTGGTACCAGGAACCTCTGTCACTCTGGCATGTAGCAAATGCATCATGAGTAAGACCGCGGAGTCACATAATATTGCCGGGCCACTTATATCAGCGGCAGTAATCATTGCATCGACATCTTCCCCAATCTCACGATATTGTACAAGTCCCGCAGCAAGTATCGCGTGAAGCTGAACCGCAGCAGCACGGCACGTCGTAGCGAAAGTCAGAGCACGAGTCCCGATATGCCATAGTTGAATCCAATCCACCGAGCCCTTCACCGAAGCTGACTTCTGGTGCATACAACTATACAATAATTGTCAAATACTAGTTATACAGGTTTCAGAAATCCTACCTTGCAATAGCTAACAATGCCCATGATGCTATAAGACCCATCTTTTCAGAGGCGCAGGTACTCAGATACCCTAATAGAATTGCCAAATCATCGCTAGATAATTGGTAGTCCTCGAGAACAAATGGTAAAACCTGTAAACCGGCCAACCTCACATTTGGATCCTCTGATCTAATAGGATCAAGAAATCTATCCGAATGTTGAGCAGTTCGCTGGCGCTTCCGAGGGTGCTGGTCAGCATCTTCGGCAAGGACTAAGCTCTTTTGTTGACCGCTCAATTTCAACAGACGCTCGAGTATGCCAATTATTTGAAGATTAGCCCAGTTGCGTTCCGCTCCAAAATTATGAGTCCGAAGTCGGAATATCTGTAGACGGAAGGGGGTTCTGTCAGGTATGGTAGTTCCGAGATCTGTCATTTCGAGGTCGTCCAAAAGAAGGGGGTCTCTGTCTAAACGCCTAATGTATTCCGCTCTCATGATATCTAAGAGGCTCTCCAATCTCAAGGCGAGATCATCTGATTCCTCATCCAGGATGCTACGCTCTAAGTGGAGATGGATGATGATGAGAAGAATAAGCATCTCATCCTTTACAGAGTTCATCATCTCGTCCCTTGAGGTAATCTTCCCTTGCCAGAAGCGACTGACAATCGCAATCGCTTCTTTACCAACGGACTGCAAAAGGAAAATTCGGTCTTCTCGGCAAAAACAGAGCACATTATTGAGAATAGAAAAAGCCAAATGGTGCACCGCACTTACTGCAGAACCTTGCAGATGAAGAAGGCGGATTATACAAGCCGCAATATCGTCGACCTTTCCAAGGAGAGGTGCGTTTGAAGCAGACACAAGGGAGAAGACAACATGTAAAAGGTCCTCAACATTTTGTTTTGAGACGCCGCTTGACTTTCGTTGCGAGTGCCCATTTGCAAGACTGGACTTGGCCAAGGATCCTGAATAATAGCTGGACCCAAGACCTGACATGCTACGAGATAAACCAGAGGGCTCTGTATCATTTTCATCCAGGTATTGGTTAATCCCATGGAGACAAAATGTAGCTACATTAAGCCAAGTTGTTGCCTTTAGACGCTCCACATTAGCCTTGTGCTCAAAAAGAGCGGATAAAGCCTTGAGATAGCTTTGAGCGAACAGCACACAATAACCACCTCTGGGTTCTGGAAGAGCTTGTGTGATATGGTCAATCACTGCTTCAACAGTTTTGTTTTTGAGTGTAGCAGCGCCTGCCCTGACGACCACACGAAGGGCATCAGCGCAAGCTGAAAGGCGACGCTGTGCTGTGGATGTGTTCTTTGAAGAGATAGTTCCTTTCTCTATGAGTGCAATTCTGAATAGGGTCTCGTAGATTTGGTGGTACGCTTTGTCACCAAGGACGCTCCTAGAAGATGCCTCAGTACCTGGATAGCGAAGTATGGTCGATTTATCCTTACAGGGTCGCATGATGTGATTTGTCAAATATTGCTTTCAATTCTTCCACAATATTAGTCTATCATTGCCAATGAGGAGGGTGTTCAATAACTTACCTTTGAGATGTTTCTCGCGGTCTGTCAAATTACTACCCGCCAGCCCATCTGCTGCTCGTCAGCATTTCGCAGACTAGAGAAATGATATGCTATACCTAGAACATGATCGAGGCGAACTCGAGCTTGATCGCTCCGAATCCGAGCCTCGTTCTCGCTGTCCGTTTGTCCCATATTGAGAGAGGAGAGGATGAGGAATTGCTGATGTGCATCGCTATGTCCGTTGATAAAAGAGCCGGAGCTCAGACTCACATTCAGGGAGGATTAATACTACATCTGCAGGGATCGATATATGAATAAAAAAGGGACGTGCAGTATTCCCTCTTTCTGTTGTTGTTTCGTAGAAGGTCGCATCTGATTAAGTAAATAAATACCCGCGACGCCGCTTAAATTATTTTCCCCGTTGAGCCTCACAACTTCACATCTTTTGCACCACCATTTTCTACGACTGAAAGGCTTCCTGCTTGATATCTAGCCATCTTCTTATTCCATGACACGTCAATAGTCACCAAGCATACTTTTGCGCTCGCTAGCGCATTATCAAAGATGGCCGAACCCAACAGCTTCGAAAGCCTCCAGGAACTGCATTCAGATCTTCTTGCTCTTTCTGAATCCCGGTTATTGAATGTCGAGAGACTGGAGACTCAGCTAGAGGCCCATATTCAAGCCTTCAGAGCATTATTGGACAAGAATGCTCGCAATAAGCAGAAACGGGACATGGTAGAGACAGGTATTCGCAAAATTATGAATAAACATGATATGCTGAAACTAATGACTTGGGTTATAGGGGAGCTTGAAATAGGAGGTAACACTTATACGGTTAATAAAGAATTTCAGCTCTGCATACTCGTTGTCGCAGATGAGTTGGATCTGGACGAACTTGACGCAGCAGAAATCGTTCTTCAAACTCAAAGCGAATCCGAAGCTTCTGGTCAATCATTTCAAACATGTTCTGTCATTCAATTTCATCAGCGCCGGGAGGCATTATTGGAGTGCTTGCGCCTGATTCTTCAACTATCCACGGAAGATGACCGCGATGAAAACCAGCGAGATGCCCTCCTCGAATTACTCGTTGCAATAATAGAACCCAAGTCTACACCAGAGGATGCGACGAGTTTTACTAGAAAGTGTTTGATTAGTATGGACAACATTATTACATGGCTACAAGGTGTGGCAGATACTTTGAACGCTGGTTCTGTTGCCGGAAAATCAATGGAAATTTTGGAGAGATTTGAATATCAACGAGTCAGTCTCTTGAAGCAACATGAGCTTTTAGCTATCATCGTTTTCCATTTAGTTAAACAGGGACATTCTAGCGTGGCCGATTTTGAGAGGGTCCTGGAAAGACTGCGAAAAGCAGACAAATTTGATAATATCCTGCGTGAGTACAGTCCCTTTTCAAATATTTAGCGTTCTTCGTAATATAATTCTATCCGAGGTATGAATTTTCTAATTAACAAATCGGTAGTGCATTATTTTCCAGCGCTTTCTGCTTACATCTCTCGCTTTGGTGGACAAGAAGGAGCTTCGATTGATGAAGCTCGAGCCTTGAATGAGAAATTACTTGGCCAGAAGGCGGACGCTTGGTCATTGACCTACATTAATGCTGCATTCCGTGCATGGTGGCTTGCGGAATATAGTAGCTGGTATGGTGAACATTACGATGGATCTTTGCTAGCCCATGAATTATTAGAAGGTTAGTCAATACAAGACATAATTATAACTTGTACGACACTAATAACCATACTAGAGAGTAATCAACGTACGGCACACTTTGCAGAAGCTCTGAAAGATGGCGCTTTCGACGTCATGTTATCTCTATCAGCGGATGTTAAGACTTCGGATTGGCACGATCCCGCACGTCACGGCCTGCGCCAATGGTTACAGCGAAAGGCACCTCCCTTACTTTCAGACTCAGTCCCCTTCTCCGATTTCTTTCAAGTGGTCCTCATGGAACAGCTGGAAGTTTTCATCGAGGCCTTCATTACAAATATGCCAGACGTCTTGAGGAGATTACGAATCGATGAAGATCAACAGCGTCAAAGCAATCCACAGCATGACCATGATCTTGATCTAGAGAGATTCATTGTCACTATCTCTTATGCGTTTGAAGGTCGACCAAAGGCCGCTTTGGAAGCCTTCTGGGAAGTTCCAGATGGGGCACTAATGGGATTCATGCATTGGGCGTCCAGGCGAGCTTCGACACCCCTCGTCAGTTGCTTTTGTGAGATGCTCCAGGCTATCGCGGAGGACGATGAGTGTGCAACTGCCGCCCATCAGTTTCTTCTTGACGAAGGAGTTCAATCATCGGGAAAGATGAGACGATCTCATTCGCTGACCTGGAACCAAATATTTAAAGAACTCACATTTTTCGCTTCTAAAATCCGTGATCGTCCATCTGCCCCTCAGACATATGGCCCAGGAAAGCCTAACAATGATCAGGCAGAAATGGAGCCAGAGTCCTTCCTCATGCTCGAGTCTTATCTTCGACTGATTACACGATTATGTACCGCAAGCGCTGCCGCGAGACAGTTCCTTTTACAACATACCTCTTTTCACATAACTGAATTGCTATTCCACCTTGCTAGCAGCTCTATTCAACCTCGCCTGAAGGCATGTGCTTTCACAACTTTGGGATCCTTGCTGAGCCAAAAGACGAAAGAAGCAGGGGAATACCTCTGGGCGGCCCTGGACTTGTGGATCGCTGGTGGTTATTCTCCTGGCTCAAATATATCCAAGTCGTCAAATCCGGTATCGATACCGATCTCTGCAGGATCAATCGAACGTATATTGAAAGGCCTGGGAACTGGGTTTGAAGAGCCGAACGCATTCGTACAACTACTTTACGCCTTGGTTCTACCTTATGATGATGATAACGGGTTACACGACGGCCTACCATTCCCTGAAAATCTCGGCGCTTCAAGTCGCATGCCTGGTATTGACCCCTACATCGATTTTGCTCTAGGACAAATATTTGCAGAACAAGCAGCTGAGCTCAATGACGTGGTACAAGCCAGACTGCTGCAGCTTACATGCTTGGATTTTATTGCAACATGTTTGGACACGTTCAACGAAGATTTGGTTGTCTTTGCCAACCAGTCCAACGTTTTGGTTGATAACGCTATCCAAGCATCTAGCCTTCGAGCCTATGTTTTTCTTCACCCTTTTTCGAGAGTTATGGAGTGGATGTTCAATGCAAAAGTCATGGACGCATTGTTTGCCACTGTTCATCAAAGTCCCGCCGACGTGGGAAGAGCTGCGCCAGATTCGCCCTTGATATTATGCCTTCTCCGCGGTATTCATGTGATTACGTCTATTTTGGATCTTCAAGCAACTTATCTCGACATTGTAAGACCTTTGATCAAGCTACAATCAACTCATAGACGAATTCCAGTCTCCAACGCTGGATTTGCGTCTTTTGAGGATGGCATTCTGAACCATCTCTCGATAATTGCGGACTTAGGCCTGTATTGCGGCGCAGGCCAACCTGAGGTTATAATCGCCTCACTAAAGCTCCTTGAGAAGCTCTCGGGGTCACCAAAGCTTGCATCCGCTACAGGTCTTGGCTTAGGGAGACGCGGAGACCGGAATAAAACGATCGCGGCTCTCGAAGCACACAATGACTCCGACACTATCTCGAGATCCCTACTTCATGAAATGAAGTCCAAAATCGACATTAACCAAGGCCCACAGCATTCTGCATACATCATCAAGCTCCACATCCTCGACTTTCTTGCTGCTTGTTTGAGTGCTTCACCCGGCCAGCCGACCATTGCACATCTTCTATTGGGCTTTCAGTGCAGGAACGATGGCATTGATGTCGAGCCAGATAGTCTGTTCGACCGTGGACTCTCACTATTCCATATGATCTTAGATGTGGTGCTGGAAACCTCTGTTGAAGAAGATACGGATGTTATCTCTTCGTGGCTGGTCTCGCTCAAATATAAGGCTCTTCAAGTCCTGTTTCAACTCTGGCAATCACCGCTGTCATCGGCCTTGACAATGACTGAGATGAGGCAATATCACTCCTTTTTCGCTTTGTTTCTAAATTTGGTCGTCATCAAGCCGGAAACCCTCTGGGATGGCCGAAGTCTAGGAGATCCCGAACCATTGTCTTCTCCTGTAGTTACTTGTCTATCGAACTTTTTGTATCAGCGCGCTTTTATCCTCCAATACATTGCCGCCGAACTTCGACAAGTTTCCCGCACTCATATGCCGTCTTTAAAAGGCCGCATATTCTCTACGTTACAGGGCTCCACAACGGATGAAAATGGACAGCAAGTAGCTAATTATACAATCTTTGACATGTTCGATTTTATAGAACTTGAATTCATACAACCCATACAGCTTCCCGAACTCACCTGGTTTCAAGATGTGGACGTCTCTGTTTGTCTTGAGATCAGCGCCGGCTCTGTTTCGATCTACAATTTGACCAAACTCAGAGAACTCCTAATCTTGAGAAGAGCTGAATTGGTGAAGGCCGGGCGTCTGGAGAACTCTCAGGACTCAGCTCGAGTAGAATCTCAAGCAGAAGCTTTGATCATTTACTATGATGTGGACAATCAAGTCAGAATCTTTTGGGCATCACGGCTCAAATTGCTGAGGTCATGGGTGCAGGTGACACTCGTCATGCTTGAGACAGGAGAACTTGATGGCCCAAACAAGACCTCGTTCATTCTACGTATGTTGCAGACTATCTTGCCGAGTTTGGAGAACAAGTTGGAGAATGCTCCAGAATCTATGGAGTTGGCTAAACTAGCAAGATCTCTCATATTTAGCCTCGAATTCGACTCAGATTCATTCAAACATGGCGATATGG